>Ga0126307_10000750_pt1 | contig 21355 bp, 27 predicted proteins | sample Plot28_FD_89955 | JGI IMG/M metagenome (GOLD analysis project Ga0126307, IMG submission 89955) | Serpentine soil microbial communities from UC McLaughlin Reserve, CA, USA - Plot28 | ecosystem: Environmental > Terrestrial > Soil > Grasslands | place: USA: UC McLaughlin Reserve, Lake County... | reverse complement strand
GCCGTACGCGCCAATCCTCTCCGCCTTCGCGCTCCTGGCCGCGCCGTGTCCGACAGTCGCCACTTTCCACGCCGCCGGCCAGAAGCTCGCCTGGTATCCGATGGGCCGGAGGGTGTGGGGAATCGCGGTCGACCGGGCCGATTACCGGATCGCGGTGTCCGAGGCCGCGCGGCGGGCCGCTGAGCCGTACGCTGGCGGGGCGATGGAGGTGATCCCGAACGGGATCTTTCTCCCGGAGCGTTTCGACCCGGCCGGCCGAAATGGCAACGTCGTTTTCATCGGGCGCAACGAGAAAAGGAAGGGCCTAGAGGTGCTGTTGCGCGCGTGGCCGGAGGTCGCGGCCCAAGCGAGCGCGCGCCTTCGTGTCGTGGGTGCCGATCCGCTCTCGGTTCGCTGGCTCGCCCGCAGGCAAGGCCTCTCGCTGGAGCGCGTCGATCTCCTCGGGGGGCTGTCGGAGGAAGAGCTCACCGCCGAACTCGAGGCGGCGAGCCTTCTTTGCGCGCCGGCACTCGGCGGCGAGAGCTTCGGCATGGTGTTGACGCGCGCCTTCGCCACAGCGACGCCGGCGGTGGCCTCCGACATCGAGGGCTACGCAGCCGTCGCGGACGACTCGAGCGCCGTGCTCGTCCCGCCCGGCGATCCCGACGCTGTCGCTCACGCCCTCGTGGAGCTCCTCTCGGACGAGCCGCGCCGTGCCGCGCTCGGCGCCGGAGCCCGGAAGGTTGCCGAGCAGTACTCCTGGGACCGGATCGCGCGCCGCCTCATCGAGATCTACGAACGGCTCGCCGTCGGCGAGCGGGCGCAGAAAGCGGCGGCCTGACGTGCGCCTGCCGCAGAGTCGAGCGGTGCGGTTCGGGATTCTCGCGGTCGTTCTCGCGACCACGGCGTTGCTCGCCGCCTGGCAATGGCCGGACACGAACCTCCTCTCCGATGCCTTCGAGGCGGTCTCGTGGACGTGGGTGGCGGTCGCGGTCGGCATCAACCTGCTGTCGGTGATGGTGCGGTCGTCCGCGTGGCGGGTGGTCATCCTCCAGGCGATCCCGAAGCCATGGCCGTCGTGGCGCGTCGTCTTCTCGGCGTTCTGCGTCGGGATGCTCGGCAACGTCGCGCTGCCGGGACGGGTGGGGGAGCTTGCGCGCGTGGCCGTGATCACACGGCACTTGCGGCGGCGTCCGGGCACCTGGGCGACGATCGTGGGGACGGTCTTCGCGCACAGGCTCTTCGACGTCGTCGCGGCGACCGGGCTCGTCGTCTACGTCCTCTACACCTCACGCATCCCGGACTGGGCAAAGCCCGCGCTCGCAGTCGTGATCGGCGTGGGGCTCGGCCTGCTCATCGCCGCGTTCCTGTTGGCGAGACGGTATCCCCAGCCCACGCAGGAGGCGCCCGAGGACGCCGGAGCCGTGCGCCGCCTGATCGCTATGGCGCGCGCAGGCCTCACCGTGCTGCGCCGGCCAGTGCCCGCGATCTGGGCGCTCTGCTTCCAGCTTCTCGGCTGGACCGCCCAGCTCTTCGCCGTGTGGGCCGCGATGCTCGCCTTCCAGATCCATGCGGGTGTGCACGCGGCCGCCCTCGTCCTGCTCCTCATGAATGTCGTCACGCTCTTCCCCCTCTGGCCCGGCAACGTCGGCCTCCTCCAGGCCGCGATCGCCTTCGCGCTCCTGTCCTACGGCGTCTCGTACGCGCACGGGTTCGCCTTCGGTGTCGGCCTGCAGGCGATCGAAGCCTCCGTGGGGGTTGGCCTCGGCCTCTTCTACCTCGCGCGCGAGGGCTTCTCCTTCGCCATGCTGCGCCGCATGCCCGATGTGACCGACGTCGAGGTCGAGGAGGACGGGCGCGTGGAGCGGATCGCCTAGAAGGTCAGCGGCGTCCGGTAGAACGCGATTGCCGCGACGGTGAGCAGAAGGATTCCCGCGCCGAGAAGGACGAGTGCGACGTACGCCACGATCACGCCTCTATTGACTGGTCTGCCGTCTCGGCGCCGGTCGCCGGCGGCAAGCACTGCGGTCGCGGTTCCGGCGACGAGGGCCGCACGGGATCGAGAGCAGGACGACCGAGTCGAGGTGGTAGTGGGGAAGGAGGAGCGCCAGCGTGATCGGAACTGAGATGCCGAGGATCGCCGCCGTCAGGAGCGCGATGTCGTTCGAGACCACGATCCAACGGTAGGCGAGATTCCGGACCGCGCCAAAGCCGTTGTCTGCCCCGGCCCGCTCAAGGGCGTCCTGAGCGCGGCGGCGGCAACGCGCGCGCTGGCCGCGGGGTTCGCGCGGGCGGCCATCGAAGTCGATCAGGCACCGATGGCCGACGGCGGAGAGGGTACGGCGGAGGCTCTCCGCACCTCTCTGGGCGGGGACTGGCGGACGGCGTCAATCTCCGATCCGCTGGGACGCCCGGTGGAAGCGCGCTTCGCGCTGCTTCCCGATGGGCGGGCTGTCCTGGAGGCTGCGGCCGCAATCGGGCTCGCGCGGCTCGGTCGGGACGAGCTCGACCCGCTGCGTGCGTCGAGCCGTGGGCTTGGCGAGCTCATCGTCGCCGCGCAGGATACGGGCGCGACCGGGCTCGTCGTCGGGCTCGGAGACAGCGCGACGGTGGACGGCGGCGCGGGCCTCAGAGAGGTGGTCGGAGCCGTGCCGCCCGGGACGCTCGTCGCGTGCGACGTGGCGAATCCACTGCTGGGGCCGCGCGGCGCAGCGCGCGCGTTCGCGCCTCAGAAGGGCGCGACTTCTGCTCAGGTGGAGGAGCTCGAGCGGCGCCTCGCCTCTGATGCCGTCCTCGAGCCGTACGCGGATCTTCCTGGCGCGGGAGCAGCGGGAGGTCTCGGCGCCGCGCTGGCATCCCTGGGAGCCACGCTGGTTCCCGGCTCGAAGCTCGTCGCGGAGGCGATCCGGCTTCGGGCGAGGCTCCTTGGTGCCGCGCTCGTTGTTACCGGAGAGGGAACCGTGGACGCGGCGTCCCGGGAAGGGAAGGTGACCGGAGTCGTGGCAACGCTCGCCGCGAACGCCGGAGTCCGTTGCGTCGTCTTCGGTGGCCGCATCGAGGCCGGCCTGCCGGGGGCCGAGGCCGTAGCGCTCAGCGGCGATCCGAGTCGCGCCGAGGCAGATCTGGAGGAGCTGGGAGAGCGGCTCGGGTGGGAGGCCTAGCCGCCGGGCGGCCGGGGCTCCTCGATGGCCTGCTCGTCGCGGGCGTCGTGCGCTTCTTCCTCCAGCGCGTCCGCGACTTCCCCCTCGGTCTCTGCAGGCTCGAGGGTGTCGTCGGTCGTGCGCCCCTGCCGTCGGCGCCAGAGGTTGTCGAACCAGCCCATGAGTCCCCCTTCTCTAGTCCTGCGCTTGCGCGGCGCGTAGACGCTGGGCGAGCGTCTTCAGGAGCGCCCACGCCACCTGCGGGTGATCCTCGACGAACGGCTTGAACTCCCAGGAGGTCATGCCGTACGCGATCACGTCCGTCGCAGCCGTGATCGTCGCAGAGCGGGTGCCCTCGTCGATGAGGGCGATCTCGCCGAAGTAGTCGCCTGGCCCGAGCGTCGCCTTGGCTTCGCCGCCGACACTGACCGTGGCGTTGCCGTCGGTGATCACGAAGAAGCCCGCGCCGCCGCTCCCCTCGCTCGTCATCGGGCTGCCCTCCGAGAAGCGGCGCTCCTTCATCTGGTTCGCGAGGCCGGCGAGATCATCGTCGCCAAGGTCGGCGAAGAGCGGCACGTTGCGGAGTACGTCGACGGGCGCTGGCATCCCGCGGGATGATAGCGGCGAGCAGGGCATGTGCGAAGCGCGGCGAAGTTCGCGCCGATGCGCACACAGGCGGCTCTTTACGAGGAGATCGACCTCGAGCTCTCGTGGTCCGAGGCGGAGCTTCCGGAGCGGGAGCGGACGAAGCACGTCCATCGGCTCCATCCGTACCTCGGCAAGTTCGTGCCCCAGCTCGCCGAAGTCTTCCTCCGCCGCTATGCCTCGCCCGGCCAGCTCGTCTGGGATCCGTTCGCCGGATCCGGGACGACCCTCGTGGAGGCGAACGCCTTCGGTGCTCGCGCGGCCGGCTGTGACGTGTCCGCGTTCAACTGCCTGCTCATGCGGGCGAAGACCGGTGTCTACGACCCTGCTGCGCTGCTCGCGGACGTCGTCCGACTCTCCGACCGGGAGGCCGGCGCGAAGACCGGCGGCGCCGGTCGGTATCTGCGTCGTTGGTACGCGCCGCGCTCGCTCGCAGAGCTCATGTCCTTCCGGGAGCGGATCGAGGGCACCACATATCCGGAGCTCTGGCAGGTCGTCCTCTCGCGCTCGGCCCGTTCGGCGCGGCTCGCCCGCCACGACGACCTCGATTTTCCCGCCGAGCCCGTGAGCGGCGAGTACTTCTGCCATAAGCACCGGCGCGTGTGCCGCCCGGTTGGGGAGGCGGACAAGTTTCTGCGTCGCTACGTCCGCGATGCGGTGCAACGCGTGCAGGAATTCGCGGACGTCCGCTCAGGGGAGCCGGTCGACGTCCTGCACGGCGACGCGCGCTTGGTGGATCCTCCGGGGCCGGTCGACCTGGTGCTTACCTCGCCGCCCTACCCGGGGCTGATCGACTATCACGAGCAGCACGCCTACGCCTACGAGCTCCTCGGCCTTGAACGGCGAGACAGCGAGGAGATCGGGCGAGGCGTGAAGGGCTACTGCGATGACATCGCCGCGGTGCTTGCTCGCTCTCGGCGCTCACTGCGGCGCGGAGGAAAGGTCGTGGTCGTCGTCAACGACCGCCGCGGTCTCTACGACGACATCCTCTCCGCCGCCGGGCTCCGGCTCCAGGAACGGCTTTTGCGCCACGTGAACCGCCGGACCGGGCGGCGCAAGGGCGAGTACTACGAAGAAGTCTTGATCGCGACGCCCTGAAGCCCGCTGCGGACGAGCGGATGGCTCCCCGGGATGCGGACGGGGCGGACGTCGCCGACGTCGAAGCCGGCTGCCGCGACAGCGTCCCTGGTCTCCCTGTTGAGATGGCAATTCCCCGCGACCTTGCGGTGGAGCGGCGTGAAGCGGTCCTGCCAGCGCGCGAGGCGGCCCTCGCCGCGGACGTGCTCGAGAAGGACGAGTCGTCCGCCCTGGTTCAGCACGCGGCGGACCTCGGCGAGCGCAATCTGGGGTCTCTCGACCGAGCAGAGGACGAACGTGACGACCGCGGTGTCGAAGGTCTCGTCATCGAAGGGCAGGGACTCGGCCGTGCCGGAGACGATCTCGACCGGGACCGACGCCTCAGGGGCGCGCTTGCGCAGGCGCCCGGCCATGCTGGGATCGGGCTCGACCGCGACGACTCGACTTGCGCGTTCGTAGTGCGGGAGGTTGAGGCCGGTGCCCGCGCCAACCTCGAGCACGGCCCCTTCGAGCTTGCCGACGAGCTCGTGCCTCCGCTCCCCGAGCTCCCCTTTTTCGACGCGCCGGCCGGCGAAGTCGTAGAGCCAGCCAATCATGGCCGGGCCTCCTCGACTCGCTTGCCGAGCTCCTCGATCTTCCCCTGTGCGGCGTCGAGCTTGCCGACGCAGGTGCGGTAGAGGAGCTCGCCCCGTTCCCAGAGCGCGACCGCCTCTTCCAGGCTCGCTTGCCCGCTTTCGAGCTTCGCGACGATCTGCTCCAGCTCGCGACGCGCGTCCTCGAAGGAGAGGTCGTCCGTCAACTCTGCGTTTCCTCCACGCGTGCGCCGAACCCGCCCTCGGCGAGCTCGACATCGACGTGGCTTCCGGACTCGACCTCGGCGCTCGAGCGAACGATCCCGTTGTCCATCCGGACAATGGCGTATCCTCGAGACAATGTTTTCTGCGGCGACAACGCCTGCAGTCTCCCGGCGAGGCCCTCGAGGCCCGCCCGCTTACGCTCGACAAGCAGAGCCGGCGCTCGGTCCAATCGCTCCCGGTCCCGGGTCAGCGAGCTGCGAGCCCGTTCGAGAGCCGCACCGGTGCCGCGGGCGAGCGCGGAGCGCGCGGTATCGAGCCGCTCTCGGAGGTCGCGCTCGTCCGGGACGACGAGCCGTGCAGCCGCGGTGGGCGTCGACGCGCGCACGTCGGCAGCGTGGTCGCAGAGCGGCGTGTCCTGCTCGTGCCCGACCGCGGAGACTACGGGGACGTCGCATTCGGCCACGGCCCGGACCACGCGCTCGTCGCTGAACGGCAGGAGGTTTTCGAAGCTCCCGCCTCCGCGGGTGAGCACGATCACGTCCACCTCGGGCTCGCGTGCGAGTGTCTGCAACGTTGCCGCGATCGCGGCCGGCGCCGCTTGCCCCTGAACATACGTCTGTGCGACGAGAAGATTCGCCGCTGGAAAACGGGTCTGGACGGCTGTGACGAAGTCACGCTTGGCGGCTGCCTCGTTGCCAGTGAGCAAGCCGATCCGCCGCGGGAGCACCGGCAGCGGCCGCTTGCGCTCGGGCGCGAAGAGGCCCTCGGCAGCCAGCTTCCGCTTCAGGCGCTCGAGGCCGGCGAGGATGGCTCCGAGCCCGAGGGGCTCGATCGAGAGCGCGCGCAGCTGGAAGACGCCGCGGGCCTCGTAGAGCTCGGGCCGGCCGAAGACGTGGACCGTCATGCCGTCCGCGAGGTCGAGCCGAAGGCCGTCGAAGCGGCCCCTCGGCATGCTGACGGAAAGGCAGGCTCCGTCTGTGGAATCCTTGAGCGTGAAGAACACGCTCTGCCAACCCTGCTGGCGGCGGAACTCAGTCACTTCGCCCTCGACCCAGATCGAAGGGAGCCGGGCGACCCAGGAGGCAACGCCGCGGTTGAACGCGGAAACGGTGTAGACCTTGCGGTCGCCGTAGAGGAGCGGCTCGACCTTCACCCGCTCGAATCTAGCTCAGCCGAGCGTGGGTGGAAGAAATCGGCTCGCTTTAGAGCAAGATCTGGGCGGCGACGTCCGGAACGCAGCCCAGCGGTCCGACGAGCTCGACCGCTTCGTGGAGATCCGCGTCGCTCTGTGCGATCCGCTCGGCGATGGGAAGCGGATAGCCGGCCTCCATGAGGACATGGAGGCGCCAGCTTTCCACCTTGCCGCGTTCGTCCTGTTCCCTCTCGAGAGTGGTCAACGTCTCTTCCATTCCGCGTAGGTTCGGTCTCCTTTGGACGAACCCTCCCCGGAAAAGTCAGTTTCAATCGCGGTCGAGGCTGCGCATGGAGGCGTCCAAATCCGCCTCCACCGCCGCCTGCCGCTCTTCGGCTGCCGCGAGGGTCTCCTCGAGCCTGGCGGAAAGGTGACGGACGCGCTCGGCAGCGACATCGTGCTGCGCCTCGGCCGAGCGGGCGACGTCGTTCATCCGGCGCTGGAGGCGTTCGGCAGTCATCCGCGCCATGTCTGCGATCCGGTCGGCGACGTCCTTCTCGGCCTGGCGCGCGAACTGCTCGATCGCCTTCTCGAGCTCGCGCGACAGGCGATCGGCGGCCTTCTCGCGCGACGCCTTGATCTGCGTGTCGAACTGCTTCTCGGCGTACTCGGTGAGACGCGTCGCGGCGCGGTCGAAGGCCCGGTTTAGCGCGGCAAGGTGTCGGCGCTCCGCCTCCTCGAGGCCCGCGGCGATCCGCTCTCTCGCCTCCGTCTCGTCGCGCTCGAGCTGCTCCCGTAGGGCGCGCTCCCGCGAGCGGATCCGCTCGCTCATCTCGTGCAGCGCCCGGCGCCGCTCGGCCGCGTGGATCTCGATCTCCGAGCGTCCTTCCTCGAGGAAGGAGGTGCCGAATCGCTGCAGCTCCTCCCGGAGCTTCGTGATGGCGAGACGCTGCTCCTCGCTCGCGGCGTCCACCCGCTCCGCGTCGGCGGCGAGGCGTGCCTCGTACGCGGTCACCGCCTCGCGCTGCTGCTGGCCGAGCTCGACGAGCTTCCGCTCGAGCTCACGCTGGCCTCGGTCGAGGTCTGCGGCCCACGCCATCAGCCGCTGCTCCAGCCGCTCCTGCACCGATGCCACGGTCTGGGTGAGCTCGACGCGCGCGCGCTCGGCCTGGCGCTCGACCGTGTCACGCCTCTCCTCGGCAAGACGGCGCTCCTGCTCGCTGAGCTGGTGGCTCGTGTTTGCCCGTTCCCTCGCCAGGATGCGCTCGAGCTCCAGGATCCGCTGCTGCGACTCCTCCTCAGCAAATGCATGGATCTCGTCGCGCGCTGCGTCCGCGAGCTGTTCGACCTGCTGCATGCGCCGCAGACCGCGGTTCAGCGCGAGCAGCCCGGCCTCCGCGACCGCGGCGGCGGCGAACCCTCCGGCGGCGAGGAGGAGAGCGTCCACATCCGTGTACGAGTCCGCCAGGTCGATGCCGAGCGCGATGACCGCGACTGCCGAGCCAACCGCGAGCGCGATCGTAACGAGGAGCAGGAGCCGGTCGCTCGCCTTGCCCAGGACGACGGCCAGAAGAGAGAGGGCTACGACGCAGATTGCCGCGGCGAAGGCGATTTCGAAGGCGAGAGCCATCGCCCCATCCTAGGCCCTAGAACGAAAACAGACGACCGCGCCCGCCGACGCGCGCGCCCGAGCTTGTGCGAGAGAAGTGCTTGAACGCGGTCCGGGCGATCTCTCCCGCGAGGACATCCGAGGACGCGCCGACTCCCGCGGAGCTGTAGGTCATCACGACGGCTACGAACCCACCGTCCTGCCAGTAGACGAGCCCGCTGTCGTGCCGGGCGACGGAAATCCAGCCCGCCTTGTGCAGCACCGAGACCCCGGGCTTGTCGCCCACATACCGGTCGAGCTTCCCGGGGTCGAGAACATGCGCCAGCGTCCAGAGGAGGAAGCGCGCATCGCTCGCGGTGAAGTGACCGGACAGGCCGAGCAGCGCCCCGTGGCCGCCCGCGCCTCGATGGAGGAACTTGTGGATCCGGGCGAGATCCCATGCCGACGTGTACTTCCCGGTGCTGTAGTACGACGGCTGCTCTACGACGGTGAGCGGAATCGGTCGCCGGTCGGTTGTCCCGAGGATGTAGCCGCCGTTGATATAGGAGTCGTAGAGGTCGAGCGCACGCAGGGTCGCCGTGACCCTCGCGCTTCCTGTGTAGATCGACCCGCCCCCGAGCCAGACCTCGAGGTCGTTCGCGGCCCCGTTGTCGGAGTAGACCAGCATGCGGCGGAACAGCATGCCGATCCTCGAATTGGCGGCCGGCTTGCCGCCGAGCACCCGCAGGACCTCGATCGCGATCCCGAGCTTGAGCGTCGAGGCGCCCATGAACCGCGCCCGGGCGTTCCACGCCGCGCCTCTCCCGGTCCGCAGATCCTGGACATAGACCGACGAGGTCCCAGGGAAGACGTCGACGAGGTCGCGAATCCTCCGCTGCAGCCCGCGGTCGAGGGAGCCCTTGATCGCGTGCGGGCGTGCGCGGCGGGAGAGGCCGTAGACGGGTCCGACCGACGAGGAGGCTTTGTCGCCCATCGCGTTCACCGCCGTGATGCGGATGGTGACGTCATGGCTCGGCAGCGAGATCGTCTTCCAGAAGCGGCGTCCGTCGAGATTGGCGTGACCCTTGTAGTCGCCGTCGACGCGGACGCTCACGATCCTTGTGCCCGCGGCCACGCGGCCTCTGATCTCGCCGAAGGAGACCTCCCGCGGAGCCGGCGCGTATATCGCGGGCGGCGTCGGCGGCGGCTCGGTCGGCGGCATGAAGGCGAGCGTTACCACACTCGCATCATCACCGAAGCGCAGGCAAGCGAGACGACTGCGACCGAGAGAATGCGAAGCGCCCGCTCGGCGGGGCCCATCATCAGCTCCGGGGTGAGCGTCTCCGACGTCCCGTCCTTGCGCTCGATCGTCCCCTGGACACGCCTGACGCGGCGCCGCATGTCCCGGACCTGCGTCGAGAGTACGCGCTGTGCCAGGCTGAGCGCGAAGGCGAAAACCGCGCCGGCAATGGCGGCCGCGCTGATCGATTCAGCGGTTGCGAAATAGGCGGTGAGCAGAGGGAACGACCCCCAGGCGAGCGCGAACCATGCGTCGTCGTGGAAGCGTCCGCCGAAGGACTCGAGGTTGTACGCAACGACGATGAAGGCGCCCGCGGCCACGAAGGCGGCGATCCACGGATCGAAGGCGACCGCCCCAACGATTCCGATCGCCGCCGCGCCCCCGATCGAGCCGACGGCGAGGAAGATCAGCACGCTGCGGGGTATCTCCGTGCGGAGCGGCCGTCCGTTGAGCTCGTCGAGCGCATGCGCGCCGATCCCAACGGCGAGGAAGAACGCGGCCATGGTCGGGAGTAGTCTGGACCACGAGAACTGGGCGCTGAGCGCAGCGCCGATGGCCACGTAGCTCAGATGCCAGGCCGTGTAGGGCGGGTGGAGGAGCGTGACGTAGTCGCGCCAGCCGCCGGAGCGCAGGGCATAGAAGGCCGGCCGCGAGGTTTCAAGCGCCACGCGTGCCCCAGAGGACGAGCCCGCCGCCGAGGCTGAGGCGCCGGCCCTCGACGCCCTCGATACCGGCATCCCTCCAGGCGCGGACGATCTCGTTTACTGGATGACGGCTCCAGAAGCCGCGGATGCTCGGCCCGAGAAAGCTGCCGACCTCGCCCCATCCGGGCGAGATTGCGCGACCGAACACGGGTAGGCCCACGCGCACGTACAGCTCCCAGGCCGGCCGGGCGACTCCTCCCGGTACGAAGAAATCGAGCATCGCGATTCGGCCGCCGGGTCGGACGACGCGGGCGAGCTCCTTCATCGTCGCCGCGGGATCGTCGACGTAGCGGAGGAGGTAGGTGAAGGTCAAAGCTTCGAAGGAGGCGTCCTCGAACGGAAGGTGCTCGGCCCTCCCTTTCTCGAGCTCGATTCGTTCGCCCAGACCTGCAGCGTCGATGCGCTCTCGGCCCGCCGCCAGCATCTCGGTGCTCTGGTCCACGCCGACGACGCGGCACCCGTAGCGGCGCACGAGCTCGATCGACACCGCCGCGGTGCCACAGGCGACGTCGAGGACAGTCGCGTTTGGGTCGGCCTCGATCCGTTCCACAAGGAAGGCGCGCCAGCGCGGGTCCTGCCCGAAGGAGAGCAGTCGGGCGTAGCGGTCGTAGGTCTCGCCGAGAGGCGCGAAGAGCGCCTGCGCTGCCTGGTTGCGCTCGCTGATGCTCTCGGTCATGGGGCTATTGTGGCGGGCTGTGGGGCTCGAGGAGGAGATAGCCGCTGCGGCGGAGGCTGCATCGGCTCACGCCGCGAATGGGGAGGTCCTCGAGGGCGTCGTCCCGGCGGAGCCCGGGGCCGGCGCGCGCGTGTACCTCTGCGCGTACCGAAGCGGCGAGGAGCAGACCTGGCTCGCGCTCGACTCCCAGTACCGTCCGGTCGCCGACCGTGCCCTCGTTCGAGAGGCGGTTTCGATCGCGGCCATGTGCGAGCTCGCGGAGGAGAGCGCCGGCGGCGGGGAGCTCGGCGAGCTGCGCGCCCGGCTCGTCGAGCTACGCCTGACCGATGCGCCCGAGGGCATCGAGGAGGCCGAGGTCGCGGCGGCCGAGCTCCAGGAGACGATCAGGCCGACCCCCCGGCTCGCGAGCGTCGGCTATCTCGACGCGATCGGACTCGCGGCGGCGAGGCTGGAGCAGACGCTCGGGGAGGTTGGGGGCTCGCCGTTCGCCGAGGCGATGAAGAGCGGCATGCCTGCGGCGGACAAGCTCGCCGCGGAGGTCGTCCGCTCCTACAAAGGCCCGCTCGGCTAGCTGAGGTCGTAGCGGTAGACGTTCGTCTCGCGGGCTCGGAAGCCGACCTTTTCGTAGAGCGCGTTGGCCGCCTCGCGCGAGGGGCGGGATGTCAGGTCGACCGTGCGGGCTCCCGACTCGGAGGCAAGGCGAGTCGCTTCAGCGACTAGCGCCTCGCCGGCACCCTGGCCCCGCGCCGCCTCGTCCACGACGACGTCTTCGATCCAGGCGCGGGAACCGGTAGGCGTGCGGAAGACGACCAGCGTCAGGGATCCGATGATCAGGCCCTCGTCGTCGCGGGCCAGGAGGATCGTCGCCGCTGGTGAGGAGACGATCTCCTCGAGCTCGGCGCGCGTGGGAGGCTGCGCCGAGGTCGAGAGCTGCGGGACGAGCCTGGCGAAGGCAGCAACGAGCTCGTCGGAGACGGTGGTCGCCTGGGTGACCGCCACGTTCGGCTAGAGGGCTCCGCCTGCCGCCGGAGGCGCCGTCGGATCCTCCCCGGCATCGCCGATCTGATTGCGCGAGAGGTGTTCCTCGGCGAGCAGGAGGTTGTCGGCGGCGCGCTCGACGACGGCCAGGAGAGCAGACATGCTCGCGACCTCCTCGCGCTGCTCCTTCAGGAACCAATCCAAGAACTGCGCGCCGACGAGGTCGTTCTCCTCACGCGCGAGCGCCGCGAGCCGGACGATTTGGTCCGTGACGGTTCGTTCCTGCTGGAGGGCGAGGGCGACCGGAGCGACGGCGTCCGAGAACTCGTTCTGCGGCTCGGTGACGGCCGGGATCCTGACCTGCTCGCCCGAGTCGAGAAGGTACTGGACGAGCATCATCGCGTGGTTCCTCTCCTCGAGTGCCTGGCGGTAGAAGTGCGTCGCGAGCCGCTGCAGGGTCTCGGAATCGAAGTAGACGGCGATCGCCACGTACTGGTTCGAAGCGGCCAGTTCGTGGGCGATCTGCTCGTTCAGCGTCTCGATGAAGCGGCTCTCGGACATCGCGGCGTACATTACGGGTGATCGACGAAAGGAGCCCTATGGAGGGCGGATTCGGATTCCCGTCCGGGGGCGACCCGGACGATCTCATGCGCGGGCTGCGCGAATTCGCGGAGCGGCAGACCGAGGCGATGCAGGAAACGCAGCGCGAGCAGTTCGCGACGCTGACGCTGAACACCGCGGTCGAGCTGACCGGAGCCGCGCTCAAGCGCTTCCAGGTGGCCGGCTCGGCTGACGAGCAGGCGATGGCCCTGCGCGACGCGATGCGCGTTCTTTTCCCCGAGGCGGTTGCTCTCGTCTCGGCCGCGCGGCAGGGGTTCATGCGCGAGTCCAGCTGATGCTGCCCGACCCTGGAGCGCTGGCGGTCTTCGTCGTCGCCGCGTTCGTGCTCCTCGTCATCCCGGGGCCGGCCGTCCTCTACATCGTGTCGCAGAGCATCAGCCGCGGGCGGCTCGCGGGCATCGTGTCGATGCTCGGGATCCAGGTCGGCGGTCTGGTGCACGTGGCCGCGGCGGCGGCGGGCCTCTCTGCGCTGCTCGTCCGCTCCGCGGTTGCCTTCAACATCGTCAAGTACGCGGGCGCGGCCTATCTGGTCTTTCTCGGCGTGCGCCGGATCCTCGGCGGGGACGAGGCGGACGATGTGCCGGGTGCCGGTGCGCGGTCCGAGAAGAGCCTCCGGCGGCTGTTCGTGCAGGGCGTCGTGGTCAACGTCCTCAATCCGAAGACTGCGCTCTTCTTCCTCTCCTTCTTGCCGCAGTTCGTGGACGTCGACGCGGGGTCGGTGGCGCTGCAGATCGCGACGCTCGGCCTGGTCTTCATCTTGCTCGCGACGCTGAGCGACGGGATGTACGCGCTCGCGGCGGGCTCGGCGGCGGGGTGGCTGCGCGGCCGGTCTGGCTTCGTTCGGGGCGAGCGGTACGCCACGGGCGGCGTTCTGGTCGGGCTGGGGCTCTTGACCGCTTTCTCGGGTGCGAAGAGCAACCCGTGACGGGGCCACCCCGTGCCTCCACCCGCTTTCGAGCGTAACGCCCGCCGACGCACGCGTGGCGCGCGGAACGTGCCGAACTAGAATCGCCGACCCGTGACCATCCTCGACCGCGCGATCGTCCGAGCGCTCCCCGCTGTGCCTCGGCAAGTCGTAAGGCGACTCTCGAGCCGCTACATCGCCGGGACGACGCTCGCCGAGGCATGCGACGTCGTCCGCGAGTTGAACGCGCAGGGCAAGGAGGCAACGCTCGACGTCCTTGGCGAGGAGGTCACGCTCCGGGAGGAGGCGATCGGACTGCGCGATGCCTACCGGCGCGCCCTCGACACCATTGAGGAGGACGGTCTCCGCTCGAACGTCAGCGTCAAGCTGACGGCACTCGGGCTCAAGCTCGACCGCGGCCTCTGTCTCGCGAACCTCACTGCGGTCGTCGAGGAGGCGGCGCGCTTCGGCAACTTCGTCCGCATCGACATGGAGGACTCCTCGACGACATCCGAGACGCTCGCTCTCTACCGGGAAATCAGAGAGGGAGGCCATGACAACCTCGGCGTCGTTCTCCAGGCGGCGCTCAAGCGCACCCTGACCGACATCGGCGCGCTCGCCGACCTCCGCCCGAACGTGCGGGTCTGCAAGGGCATCTACGTCGAGCCCCCCGAGATCGCCTTCCGCGAAGACGAGACGATTCGGCTCAACTTCCTGGATGCGCTCGAGGCTCTCTTCGACGTCGGCTCGTACGTCGGGATCGCGACCCACGACGACTGGCTGGTCGGCGAGGCGCTTGCGCTCGTCGAGCGCCGCGGCCTCGGAAGAGAGGATTACGAGTTCCAGATGCTCCTCGGTGTGCGGCCCGAGCTCGGCGACGAGCTCGTCCGCGAGGGACACCGGCTGCGCATCTACGTCCCGTTCGGTCGCCGCTGGTACGAGTACTCGATCCGGCGGCTGCAGGAGAACCCGAAGATCGCCGGCTACGTCGCGCTCGACACACTGAAGAGACTGCGCCCGTGATCTGGGCGGAGGCACAGGGCTGCCGCGTCGTCGACTCCGACGGGCGCAGCTACATCGACCTTTCCGGAGGCTTCGGCGTCGCCGCACTCGGCCACCGAAGTCCCGAGATCGAGGCTGCGGTCCGGGCTCAGGCGGATCGCTGCATGCACGCGCTCGGCGACCTCGCCGAGGCAGACGTGACGGCAGAGCTGCGCTCGCGGCTCGGCGGTGAAGGCCACCAGGTCATCCTCGGCGTCACCGGAGAGGACGCGGTCGAAATCGCCCTGCGGACAGCGCTGCTTGTCACCGGCCGCCCGGGAATCGTCGCCTTCACGGGCGCCTACCACGGGACCGGCCTGCTGGCGCTCGCGGCCACAGGGTTCGAGCGGTTCCGGAGCCCGTTCGCGCCCTGGCTGCCCGGGCCGGTGCATCGTCGCCCGTACGGAGAGGATCCCGGTGCGCTTCCCGCCGACACGGCGTGCGTCATCGTCGAGCCTGTGCAGGGGCGAGCGGGAGCGCAGGTTCCGCCGGACGGCTTCCTAGAGCGACTGCGCGAGCGCTGCGACGAGGCCGGCGCACTTCTCATTGCGGACGAGATCTATACCGGGCTCGGACGAACGGGGGCCCTCTGGCGGAGCGGCGACCTCGCCGACCTGGTCACCTGCGGGAAGGCGCTCGGAGGCGGACTTCCAATCTCCGCCTGCCTCATGAGCGCAGAGCACCGCCGCGCCTGGGGCCTGGGCCCGGAAGCCGTCTACACCCACACGCACATGGGGAACCCGCTCGCTGCGGCGGCTGCGCTCGTCGTGCTCGACCGCGTCCCTGCCCTGCTGGAGCGAGTCACGGCGGCGGGTGAGCGCTTCGAGTCTGCAGGCTGGCACGGAGCAGGCCTTCTACGCGCGAAGGAAGGCGATGCCTTCGCCGCCTGGGAACGCGGCGTGATCGCCATCCCTGCGGGCGAGGACGGCCGTTACATGAGCGCAACTCCGCCGCTTACGATCACCGACGAGGAGATCGACGAGGCGCTGGAGCGGATCGGATGAAGTACTCCTGGCGTTTCGTCGTGGTGGCCGGGTTCTTCGTCACCGCGCTCGTCGTCTCGAACATCATCGCGGTCAAGCTCGTGGAGATGTCGGGCCGCGTTTTCCCCGCGGGCCTCGTCATCTTCCCGCTCTCCTATCTGCTCGGCGATGTGCTCACCGAGGTGTACGGGATTCGGGCGGCGCGGCGAGTCATCTGGCTCGGCTTCGCCTGCAATCTCCTCGCGCTCGGCGCGATCCAGGCCGCGATTCACCTGCCCGCGCTCGATCCGGAGTTCCAGGAGCAGTTCGAGGCGGTTCTCGGGACGACGTGGCGCCTGTTTCTCGCGTCGCTCGCCGCCTACATCGTCGGCGAGCTCGCGAACGCTTATGTCCTCGCCTACATGAAGGGCGCGACGCGCGGGCGTTGGCTCTGGACCCGCACGATCGGCTCGACGATCGTGGGCGAGGGCCTCGACTCGCTCATCTTCATCACGATCGCATTCGCCGGCACGGGCGCGGGCCTCGCCAATCCGATCGTCACCACCTGGCTCATCAAGGTCGGCTGGGAGACTCTCGCCACGCCAGTCACGTATTGGGTCGTCGGCTACCTCAAGCGAACCGAAGGCGTGGACGTCTACGACTTCGGCCGGCCGCTCGACGCTCGCGCCTGAGGCTCGGGCTCGGCGAACAGACGCCCGAGCGTCTCGAGCGCGTCCGCGAGCTGGCGGCGCTCGACCTCAGAGAGATCGTCTGAGAGGCGTTCGAGCGCGCGGAGGAAGCGGTCGTAGCGCACCTTGTGCTCGCGGCGGCCGCGGGCGGTGAGGACAACGCGCACGGCGCGCGCATCCTCCGGGTCGGGCTCGCGGCGGACGAGGTCGGCGGCGACGAGCGCGTCCACGGTCCGGCTCGCGGTCGCCATCGTGACGCCGAGGTGTTTCGCCAGCGACCCGATGCGCTGCGGGCCTTCGAAGATGACCAGGCGAAGAGCCTGTGCCTGCGAGGTGGTCAGCTCGTTCGTCGAGACGTCCCCCGGCTCCTTGCGGCGCTGAAGCTCGGTGCGCAGATGGATGAGGCCGTCGGCCATGCGCTCAAGATTGCGCTGTTTCACGCGGCCTCCCGGAGCAGCTCGGGACTCGTCGCCGTCTCCTCCATCGTCTTGCGGAGCTCGATGTGCGGGACGAAGAGCACGGCGGCGAGCGCGACCGCCGCGAGGCCTATGGCGAGGACGAAGACGGGGTGGAGCGCGCCGGCCAGCGCGGCGGGGGAAACCTGACCCGTGCCGATCCCTCCCAGTCGTGCCGTGACGATCGCTCCCATGACGCTCACACCGGCCATCGCTCCGACGGTGCGGAAGAACTGAACGGATGCCGTGGCGACGCCGATCCGGCGTCGCCCGACGGAGTTCTGCACGGCCACGGTGAGAGTCTGCATCATCAGCCCGATGCCGAAGCCGACGATGACGACGTCGCGAATGACCGTGAGCTCGGAGGTGCCGACGCCGATCCGCGTGAGCAGGAAGAAGCCGGTCGCGAGGAGCGGCGGGCCGGTCATGAGCACGGGGCGGTAGTGGCCGGTCCGGGAAACGATCTGCCCCGCGACGATGCTCGTCGTGATGATCCCGAGCATGAGCGGTGTGAGCACGACGCCCGAGGAAGATGCGCTCTCGCCGAGCACGCGCTGGACGAAGAGCGGCACGTAGATGATCGCGCCGAACATCGCCGCTCCGACCGAGAACGAGGCGACGGTGGCGGCCGCGAACGTCCTCTCCTCGAAGAGGTCGAGCGGAAGGATGGGCTCCTCCGTTCGCCGCTCCCAGAGGACGAAGGCGGTCGAGAGCACGATGGCGGCGAGGAAAAGGCCGATGATGATCGGAGAGCTCCAGGGGTACTGAGTCCCGCCCCAGACTGCGCCAAGGAGACCCGCTGAGGCCCCGGTCGTGAGGAGGACCGCGCCGACATAGTCGATCGCGTGCTTCTCGGGCGCCGGCCGGCGGACGAACCCGAACCAGACGACTACGAGGGCGACCGCGGCGAGCGGCAGGTTGACGAAGAAGCACCAACGCCAGGAGGCGTTGTCGGTCAGCCAGCCGCCGACGGCCGGGCCGAGCACGGAGGACGCGGCGAAGACCACGCCCGTGACGCCCTGCCACTTTCCACGCGACCGCGGCGGGATGATGTCGCCGATCGCCGCGACGGCGAGCGGAATGAGACCTCCTGCTCCGAGGCCTTGGATCGCGCGGCCGGCGATCAGCATCCCCATCGAGCCCGAGAGGCCGCAGATGATCGACCCCATGGAAAAGAGAGCGATCCCGATGAGGAAGAGCGGCCGCCGCCCGTAGATGTCGGACAGTTTCCCGTACAGCGGTACGGTCACAGTCGCTCCGAGCATGTACGCCGAGAAGACCCACGAGTAGTGCTCGAAGCCGCCAAGGTCGCGCGTGATCCGCGGCAGGGCGGTCGAGACGATGGTCTGGTCGAGCGCCGCCAGAAGCATTCCGAGCATGAGCCCGAAGAAGACGATCAGAGTGCGGCGTTCGCCGAGCGGATAGACGGAGCGGTCATTCATTTCGTTACGTAACGTAACTATATTGGACGGGCGAGCGGCAACGTCCCCCGAAGGGTGGTTCGCTACGCGAGGTTCGAGTAACCGCCGTCGACGATGAGCGTCTGCCCGCGCACCATCGCGGCCGCCGGCGAGGCGAGAAAGCAAACGGCTTCGGCCACGTCATCCGGCTCGACGAGGCGGCCGGCGGGAGTCCGCTTCCGGTAGAAGCGAAGCATCTCCTCCCGGTTCGGGAAGTAGTCGAGTGCTCCGGTCTCGACAAGGCCCGCCGAGACGGCGTTCACACGGATGTCCTGCGGCGCGAGCTCGACGGCGAGGTAGCGGACGAGCGCCTCAAGGGTGGCCTTCGAGACGCCGACCAGCATGTAGTTGTCGAGGACGCGATGGGCCCCTAGGCTCGAGATTGCGACGATGGAGCTGCCGGCGGGCATGCTCGCAGCGGCCTCGCGCGCGATTGTGAACAGGGCGCGGGCGTTTGCGTTGAGCGTCCAGTCCCAGTGCTTCTCGTCGAGCTCCTGGAACGGACGGATGACGCCGGTGGCCGCATTCGACACGATCACGTCCAGCGGGCCGGTCTCCTCGAGGAGGGCTTTCGTCTTGTCGGGGTCTCCGAGATTTCCGCGCAGGAGAACGGGCTCGGCACCGAGCTTGCGGATCTCGTCCGCGGTTTCCTCGGCGGCCTTGTCGTTGCGGAGGTAGCTGACCGCGATCCGCCGGGCTCCTCGCTCGGCGAATCGCAGCGAGATCGCCTTCCCGATCCCGCGCGAGCCGCCCGTCACGAGAACGGACTTGCCCTCGAAGGTCATGACGTCGGCGGGAGCGGATCCGCGGCCGGCGCGTGGCTCGGTAGCTCTTCCCAGCCGAGCCTCGTCGGCGGCTCGAGCGGGCCCTCCTCCGCCTTCGAGCTCGCGAACGCCAGCCTCTCCAGGAGCGCGATCTGATCGTCGCCGTGGCGACGGACCGGATTGTCCTCGGGAAGGTCGCGGATCAGGGCGCGGACGCGTGCCCGGATCTGCATCGCGAAGTGCGGCGTCGCGGCCCCGACCAGGCTGTCGATGTCGTCTTTCGTGGGCTCGGCCACGCGCGCGACTCTATCCGTTCGCGCCCCGCCTACGAGTAGACGTAGAGCTCGTTGGCATCGGGGGTGTCGTAGGCGCCGTGGGCGCTCTTCCCCCCGTAGTCGTGGTACGTCGCGTGCGCGGCGCCGAGGTCGTTGGGGAAGCCCGCGACCGGGCTCGGCCGCGCCAGCTTGATGCAGCCGTTCGAGTAGTAGTCGGACTCGCGCTCCCAGCAGAACGGGTCGTCGTAGGTCGACGTGCACGACTGGCCGTTGGACGCCGTCTCCTCACTGTGGATGAAGAGCTCAGTGCGCCGCGTCGACCCGTCCCTGCAGGTCTTGTCCTGGACCCACCAGACGCGCCCCTTGACCTTGGAGCCTTCGTAGTGGTCCCAGTGGCCTTTCTGCGCGTACCAACCGGCCGGGAGCCAGCCGCGGCCGATCTCGCACTCGTCCATGGTCGTCCCGGAGCCGCCGCGCCAGCTACGGCTGTACTCGGCGGGGCGGGGCGGGTACGTCCATTTCCAGGTCAGCGTCGAGTTGAGATTGGCGTTGCGGTTGAAGGTCCACCAGCCATTGGCTGCCGAGGCCGGAGCCACGGCCCAGCCGAGGACGAACGCCGCGAGCAGGGCGATGCGCATCTCATGCTTCTCCTTCCTGCGGGCGGCTTGGGTTGTAGACGGGGCGACGCCAGGCTGGAAACCCTTCGGCGCCGCGGGCGGTCGGGAGCGGGATGGTGCGCGCGCAGCGGCCGGAGACGCGGTCGCAGTCGACGAACGCGCCTCCCGAGGACGAGCTCGTCCAGGCCGTCACGCGGTTCGGTCCGACGAAGTGCGGTTCGGCCACGCCCTGGCCGGCGGCGGCGCGCATCGTGCGAGCGAGCCGATGCGGCCTCCCGCGACCCGGAAGACCGCGACGCCAGAGGCGGATGGCGCAGCGACGAGGTCGCCCTGCCAGTCGCCCGCATAGCCGACGACGCCCAACGGCTGGGTCGACGGTGGTCAGGTCGAGCGAGGCCAGCATCGTGCCGTTCCGCGACGGCGACGAGGTCAACTCGAGGCGGCCCCGTCTCCGGCCCGTGCTCGACGAGCGCGCTCGTGCCGTCAGGGCTGATGGCCACGAGGCCGGCGTCGGAGGCGAGCACCCGCCGCTTCTCGGGGCCGTCGAGGGCGAGGACGTCGAGCGCCTCGCCCGCGCGCACCCGGTAGACGAGCAGCGACGGTCCGGCCCAGCCGGCAACTACATAGCGGTCGGTCTTCTCCGTCCAGCGCCGGGGCGCTGCGGTCACCGAGTCGCGCACGAAGACGTCGCCCACGTAGCGGACGCCCGCACGGTAGTCGCGGCCCGCGCCCTGGAAGTACGCGATCGCGCCGTCTCCGCGCCAGGCGAGCGAGAAGGCGCCGACGACGTAGGCCGAATCGGTCCCGGCCTCCAGGTCGTGCAGGCGGATCGAGGGCCGGGCGAGCGGGTCACCGGCCGAGATGCCCTGGTCTTCCCAGGAGAGCGCGGGGTCGTCCTCGCGGAGCTCGCGCCACGCGTTGTAGGCGACGTAGCGGCCGTCGGGCGACGGCACCGCGACCGGCGTGAGCCAGCCCGCGAGTGGAGTGACGGGTGCTGCCGCGAGCGTCACGCTGTCGTGTCCGGGTAGGCCCAGCAACGTGCGCCCGACCGTGTAGACGGCGGGCGGACGTGGGGCCGGCTGCGCTCCGCGCTCGGTCTTTGCGAAGCCGCAAGCGCTCGCGGCCAGGGCGAGGAAAAGGCAAAGCGGAATGGTTATGCGCGCCGTCACCGAAGGCTCCTTGTGTCGCTGTGCGGTCGGCGGGCGCGACCTCCAGACACGATGACTGTCGCGGCCGGGATTTTCAATTCGCTCTTTCGGCCGTGTCCGGAAACGGCGTTCTAGGGTGCCGCCGTGCGTCACCGCGTCCCGCCCGACGTGCTTCTGCTCGTCACGGTGCTCTTCTGGAGCTTCAACTTCACGGTGGTCAAGTACGCGCTCACGCACGGGTGGGAACCGCTCGCCTACTCGTCCGTGCGCTTCGCGATCGGTGCGCTTCTCTTCTCCGGTTACACCTATGCGCGCGAGGGGAGCCTGGCCGTCCGGCGGCGCGACGTCGCCTTCATGACCGGCGCGGCGCTCTCCGGGATCTGGCTGAACCAGCTGTCGTTCG
>Ga0126307_10000749_pt1 | contig 21374 bp, 12 predicted proteins | sample Plot28_FD_89955 | JGI IMG/M metagenome (GOLD analysis project Ga0126307, IMG submission 89955) | Serpentine soil microbial communities from UC McLaughlin Reserve, CA, USA - Plot28 | ecosystem: Environmental > Terrestrial > Soil > Grasslands | place: USA: UC McLaughlin Reserve, Lake County... | reverse complement strand
TTGCCAGGGCCTGCACCTGGCTGGAGGTGAGACCGGGGAAACCAGGGAATGGGACCAACCCGGGCGCCCCGTCCCAGAGTTCGATGTCGCCGGCATTTGCCGCGACGCCGGCGGCGACAACGCCGGGCCAGTTCGCATAAGACTCGAGAGTCTTCGGGGACGCCGTCTGAAAGCTGCCGGGCACGGTCGCGGGATCGAGGGCCGCGTCGGCCTGCGCCTGGTAATAAATGAAGGCGTCAGCGGAGGGCCAGGGGTTGTTCAGGGCGTGATTGCCGGCCTGGACCACGTGGGCCGAGTTCCGCGCCTGCTGCAGCACCGCGAGCGTGAAGTTCGCGTCGGGATTGGTGCGGCCGCTGTCGTACAGATGAAAGAGGTTCATCGTGTAGTCGAGCGGCGTCGTCGACCACTGGGAATAGTCGGCGATCGCAGCGCGCAGCGCGAGCTGTTGGGCCGCATCGGTGTAGCCGTTGGCCTGCAGCGCGGCGATGTCGCTGCTATTCAGGGATATGAATGGCTCGTCTGTCTCGGAGGCGCCGGCCGTGTTGGAAATGCCGCGGATCAGAGGGTTGCTGTCCCAGGCGGTGGCGAGCTGGTTCTGAAAATTGGTCCATGCATCGATGTAGTCGGCGGTCCAGAACCGACCGATCGTCTGGGAGTTGCCGTCCTTGTCGGTGACCGCGATGGGCGGGCCGTTGATGTTCTGAGCCCAATCGGGCGCCGTGAAGCCACCCCACACACGGAGCTTGATGCCGAGGTTCGTTTCGTACTGCCGATTGTAGGCCTGGACGGCCTGGATCGCGTCGAGGATGAGGGACGACGGATCGATCGGACCGTCTTGCGTGGGTTGCAGGTCAGCCCAGGTGACGTTCAGCACGATCTCGCTGAACGAACCTGGAAAGGGGGCAAGGTCGGCGTTTAAGAGGCTCGAAAAGGGGACGGCTTGGGAGGGATTGTTGTAGAAGGCGATGTCCCCCATATCGACCAGCCCGGTTTGAAAGGGCTTGCTGCCGTCGCCGGACGTACTCATTTTGACGCTTCCTCTCGCGGCTGCCGGCCATCAGGGGCTTACGATTCAGGCAGTTTAAATGACGAGCCCGCCCGGTTAGCTCACGGATCGATCACAGATTGCGTCTAGCGTCGAAATACAGCGGGGTCACGTCGGCCACAGGCGCGCGACGCTGTCCGGCAGCATTGCATCACCGATCGCAGCGCGAAGCCGATTCAAGCGGAGAGTACGCCCCACATCGGCGGGGTCGAGCGTCAGCAAGAACCCGAGACTCTCGTTCGCGAGCAGAGCCAACTGCCGCTGGCGCTCGAGGACGACCGGCGCCATCGCGATACCCGGCAAAAGCGGTCCCTGATAAAGCTGCAGGGCGAGATCGAACGCCGCCACACGGTCCGTCGTCGGCAGTGTCTCATCCCCGATGCGCCGCAGCGCATCGCGGAGCCGGCCGAGATCGGTCGAAACGCGCAGCGGGTTCAGGCGGACGTGGCTGTCTTCATGAATGACGGCCTGTGCGCCGATCAGCTTGCGCAAGCGGTAGATTGTCGTGGTGAGGCTATGTAGCGACTGATCGCCATCTGCATCCGGCCAGAGCTCGTCAGCGAGCCAGTCCTGCTCGAGATCGCGGCCATTGGCGACAATGAGATGAAAGAGGAGCTCGCGCGGCTTGCGCTGCGCCTTGCCCGAACCAGTCGAGATTCGGCGGCCTTCGACCTGGATCGCAAACTGGCCGAGGCAGCTGATGTCGACCCGATAAGGCCATTCGGTGTGGACGTTTGTCCGTTGCGGAGGCGGAAGATCCCAGAGCGCGATGACGCGGCGCGTCACGGCGATCTCGGCGCCTCGATTGAGCGCCAGGTTAGCGAGATGACCAAAGTGTGCGACGTCGAGACCCGAGATGCGACGGAAGCCAAGCTGGCAGGCAAGATGTGCCGATTCGTTCCAAGCGGCCACGAACGCCGCCGTTCGATCCTGCGCGGCCGCATGGCATGCCTCCGCCAAGCCAGCGTGTAACTGGAAAATGGCGCTGTGGGATCGCGCGGCAAGGTCGTGCAGCTCGTCGATGTGCTTGCGAGCTCTGTCGTCCCCTTTGACGGCAAAGGCCATCGCGAGCTGCAGGGCCAACAATCCGCGCTGCTGCGTGTTGCCGGCCTGGCCTGCCCGTTCGTATGCGGGTGTCGCCTCGCCTATTGCGAGATCGGCATTTCCTTCACCGAGCGCGATCGCCGCCCGCAGGAAATGCGCGCCAACGACGTCCGGCGGGCCAGACCGTACAGCACTCTCGATGCAGGCAGCGGCCTCGGCGCGATCGCCGGCCGCGGCATAGGCTTGCGCCGCCACCCAGTAGGCGTTGGCGAGGCGATGCTGCGTCCCCCATTTTTGCGCAAAGGCCACGACCTCCCGCATCAGCCGTTTCACCTCGCCGTCATTGCCATCGCGGTAGGCAATGGTCAGCGCTCCGTAGTACCAGGCCATTGTCGCAAGCGGCGGTACATCGGGACGGCTCGCCAACGGCGCGAGGTTGTCCAGATAAGGCCGCGCCGCGGCGAGATCGCCTCGCCACCACAGGAGATAGTTGACCAAGATGGCGCCGAGCAATAATTGCCGCCCGGCCTGCAACCGGGGCAGGACCGACTCGATATGCTGTTGCGCGTCCAGCACGTCGCGATGCGTGGGGCAACCGAGCAGCATCGCGACAGCCCGGGTCATCACCAATCGGCCATGAATCGCCTCAGGCAGCGCCGTGAGCAGAGGCAACGCCCGGTCGATCTCATCGATGATCGATGAGAGCTGGGCATCGATCGACCAGTCGGCCAGGGCCGCATTGATGTCTCCCATCAGGGCGCTGGCAAACTCCACCGGTTGTTCGGCGGGGTTCGCAGAGCGCCAAACATCCCGAAACACCTCACGGGCGGCTGACGGCTCGAACGGCAGGCGTCCCGTCGCATGCCAAACCCGCACCAGCGGCACACGCCGCGTGCTGTCTGACAGCATGGCGATCAGTTCGACAAGCTCCCGGTTCCTGCCGCCCGTTATCATATCGGCTGCCTGGCCAAGGATGAGGTCGCGGGCCTCATCGTCGGCGCCGGCCTGCGTCAGCAGGCGGACACCGGCGAGCATTTCGCCGCGTGCGGTCAGTAGCCGTCCCGTTCTCCGCCGTGCTTGCGACAGAGCATCCGGCGCCAGCTCCGTCTCGGCGGCAGCGCGGAGGCGCTCGAAGATCAGATCGTGCTTATGCAGTGCGCCATCGAGCAGTCGAGTCACCAGCGCAGAAGTACCAGCGAGCCGTGCGAGAACGGAGATGGCGCTTTCGCCCCCTAGCGTCCGCCACTCCCCTTCCTTGCCAGTCTGAAGAAAGGCCGTCTCGAGGAGAGCTTTTCGTTCGACCTCGCTACAGCCGGCAAACAGCCGCTCGGGCGCCAGGGCCGGGTGAGTGCGCAGATCATCGAGCGAGGGATGCGACGATGGCCTGACGACAAGATCGGCGATCCAGCGGCCTGACCGCTGTGCCATGGCAATGAATGTCGCGTGGCCGATTCCATCCGCGCCAGGGACATCGCGCGCAAAATCCTCCCATTCGCCTGCTTCGACCCGCAGATCGCTGATGACGGCGAGTCGTTTCCTCGGCACGGCCGCAAGGAAGAGGGCGGGAGGGCTTTCGCGCGACAGACACAACAGTCGGTCCTGCGCGAGCAGAGCGCTTGCCAGGCTGGCGAGAATTTCCACAACCGCCGAGTCCGGAGGAAGACTATGCACGTCGTCGAACGCGAACAGATAGGGCGCCCGTTGCTTGTTGCCCAGGAGGGACTTGAACCAGTTGCGGGCGAAGGCCTTGAGGTTCGGCAGCGCGTCGGGGGTCAGCCTCGGCAATGCGCTGCGCGCGCTGTCCGGTAATGCGGCAACCGCCAGCGCCAGCGTTTCGAAGAAGATCACCGGATCGGCATCGGTTTCATCGATGCGATACCAGAGCGCATGGCCGTGCCGTGCGGTGCTTCGACCCGAATAGAGCCAGGTTGCGGCAAGAGAGGTTTTTCCCGCTCCAGGCGGTGCGGTGATCCAGACGATGCCCTTTGGGGGTGCCTGCTCGATCTCGTGAAACAGCCGTTGGCGCTCGACCAAGCCGTCGATCTGCGGTGCTGCCAGCTTGTTGGGGCGCATGGATGGCACCGATGCAGTCGTCACATGCTCTTCGCTAATGCCGTGGCGGCGTCTCTGGCACGCGTGACACCCTCCCGTGCCATGTCAGCGCACAGGCCGGTATAGGCGGTCGGATCGAGCAGTTTGGCGATCGCCTTCTGGTCCATGTGCGCAGTCAAACGGCTGTCCGCGCCCAGAAGGTCGGAGAACGACTTGCCTTCGACGAAGGCGGCCTGCGCTGCGTCGTACACGACGTCGTGCGCATGCTGGCGGCCGATCGCGGCGCCGAGATCGAGCATTACGGCTTCGGCCATGATCAGTCCGCCGCCGAGATCGAGGTTCGCCCGCATGCGCTTGGGATCGACGCTGAGGCCGCGCATGATCTCGCCCAGCCGGGCCAGCATGTCGCCTGTGGCAATGCAGGCGCGGGCCTCGGCGCTGTCCATCATCAGGCTGGTGGTGCGATCGGCCTCGTGCTCGGTGGTCATGGCTTCGAGCGCCAGCGGCACCAGGCTGCGCACCTCGGCGGCCGCGGCGATGACATCCTGGCAGAGCTTCGGGTTGCGCTTCTGCGGCATGGTCGAGCTGCCGACGGTGCCGGGTGGCACCGGCTCCTCGACCTCGCCGAACTCGGTCTTCATCAAGGTGTAGACCTCACGCCCGATCTTGCCGCAGGTCGCGGCGAGCAGGCCGAGGATGCAGATGTTCTCCGCCAGGTGATCGCCCAGCGCGCGTGATGGCACGGCCATCGTGCCGAAGCCGAGCTGGCGGCCGATGCCCGCCTGCACAGGCGGACCTTGCGTGCCGAGCGACGCGAAGGTGCCGGCGCCGCCGCCCAGCATGGCGACGAACAGGCGAGGGGCCGCCTGGCGCAGCCGCTCGACATGGCGCAGCAGCTCGTCGATCCACACGGCGACCTTGTAGCCGAAGGTCGCCGGCACGGCGTGCTGACCGTGCGTGCGCCCGGCCATCGGCATGTCGGCCGTGCGTTCGGCAAGATCGGCCATCGCACCCAGGATCTCGCCGATCTGGCGGAGGATGATCGCGTGCGCCTGGCGTAATACCAGAAGATCACCGGTCTGCGTGATGTTCTGCGTCGTGGCACCCCAATGCACCCAGCCGCCATGCGGCTCGCCGACGATGCGACCGAGTTCCCAGACCAGCGGCACCAGCGTATGGCCGGTGCGCGCGAAGCCTTCGTCGATGCGCTTGCGGTCCATCAACTCGAGCTTCGCCTTTGCAGCAATAGCCGTCGCGGCCTCGGCGGGAATGATGCCGAGCGCGGCCTGGGCGTGGGCGAGGGCGGCCTCGACGTCGAGCCAGGCCTGCCAGCGGTTTTGCAGTTGATACAGCGCGCGCATGCCGGGGTCGGAGACGCGGGTTGCGGTCGGAAGCGTGTCGGCCATTGTCCACCTTTGTTCGGCGCGGCCGATTGGAGGCTGGGAGGCAGGACCTGTCAAAGTCGATTGCCTTGCCCTGCGAACCTGACTTACGGTCGCACTCTTCGTCACCTGAAGAGATCGGCCCTCCCACACATGGCTTCGAAAATGAACTTGCCCGCGTCGCCGGGTTTCGACGCGCTCAAGTGGCGCTGCATTGGTCCCTCGCGTGGCGGTCGCGTCGTCGCCGTTTCGGGCGATCCCGTCAACAAGATGGTGTTCTATTTCGGCGCCTGCGCCGGCGGCATCTGGAAGACCGAGGATGGCGGCGTGTTCTGGCGCTGCGTGTCGGACGGCTACATGGGCACCTCGGCCGTCGGCTCCATCGCCGTGGCGCCTTCCGATCCCAACGTGATCTATGCCGGCACCGGCGAGACCGCGATCCGCCTCGACGTCTCTTATGGCGACGGCATGTACAAGTCGACCGATGCCGGCCGGAGCTGGAAGCATATCGGCCTGAAGAACAGCAAGTTCATCGGCCGGATCTGCATCCATCCGCAGAACCCCGACCTCGTCTATGTCGCGGTGCTGGGCGACATCTTCGGGCCCAACAGCGAGCGCGGCGTCTACCGCTCCAAGGACGGCGGCGCGACCTGGGAGCGGATCCTCTACCGCAGTGACGTCGCGGGCACGATCGACCTCACCATGGATCCCAACAACCCGCGCCTGCTGTTCGCCTCGATGTGGGAGGCCAAGCGCAACTTCTGGAACGTTTCCAGCGGCGGGCCGGGCAGTGGCCTGTTCCGCAGCACCGACGGCGGCGACACCTGGGAGGAGATTTCGACCAAGCCCGGCCTGCCCACGGGCATGCTGGGCAAGATCGGCGTGTCGATCTCGCCCGCCCGTTCGGGTCGCGTCTGGGCGCTTGTGGAGGCCGAGGGCGACAAGACCGGACTGTACCGCTCCGACGACTTCGGCATGCGCTGGACCATGGTGTCGCCCAACCGCGACCTGATGCACCGACCCTGGTACTACACCCACGTCTTCGCCGACCCAGGCCATGGCGACACGGTCTATGTCACCAACCTGCAGATGTGGAAGTCGACCGACGGCGGTACGACCTTCAGCGAGGTCACGACGCGGCATGGCGACAACCACGACCTCTGGATCGATCCCAAGGACCCGTCGCGGATGATCGAGGGCAACGACGGCGGCGCCAACATCTCGTTCAACGGCGGCGCCACGTGGTCGACGATCTACAACCAGAAGACCGCGCAGTTCTATCGCATCGACGTCGATAACCAGTATCCCTACCGCGTCTACGGCACCCAGCAGGACAACACCTCGATCTCGGTGCCGAGCGCCTCGGAATGGGGCGTCATCACGCTCGCTGACTGCTCCTATCCCGGCACCGGCGAATCGGGCTTCATCGCCGTCGATCCGCGCGACCACAACATCGTCTATGTCGGCGCCATCGGCTCGAGCCCGGGCGGCGCCGGCGCCTTGCAGCGCTATGACCACCGCACGCGGCAGATCCAGCTCGTCAATGTCTGGCCGGAAGAGTCGACGGGCATCGCGCCCGAAGACCTGAAGTACCGTTTTGCCTGGACCTTCCCCATCGTGTTCTCGCCGCACGATCCGGGCACGCTCTATGCCGGCGGCAACTGCGTGTTCCGCACCCGCGACGAGGGCATGAACTGGGAGCGCATCTCGCCCGACCTCAGCCTGAACGACCGCAAGCGCCAGGGCGCGTCGGGCGGGCCGATCACGCGCGAGAGCGCCGGCGCGGAGGTCCATGCGACCTGCGCCTGCGTCGTCGAATCGCCGCATCGCCGCGACGAGATCTGGGCGTCGACCGACGACGGTCTGGTCCATGTCACGCGTGACGGCGGCAAGAGCTGGAAGGACGTGACGCCCAAGGGCATGCCTGAACTGGCCTATGTCGGCTGCGTCGAAGTCTCGGCGCACGACGCCGACACGATCTACGTGGCCGCGACGCGCTACAAGCTCGCCGACTACCGGCCGCACCTGTTCAAGAGCACCGACGGCGGGCGGAGCTGGAAGTCGATCAACGGCAACCTGCCGAAGGACGAGATCAGCCGCGTCGTGCGCGCCGATGCCGTTGCCAAGGGCCTGCTCTATGTCGGCACCGAGACGGGTATCCATTTCAGCCTCGACGATGGGGCGACGTGGACGCGCATGGCCGGCCTGCCCAACGTGCCGGTCTACGACATGAAGCTCAAGGACAGCGACCTGGTGGCGGCGACGCACGGCCGCTCGTTCTGGATCCTCGACGACGTGACGGCCCTGCGCGGCCTGGCTGACGGCCGCAAGGGCACGCGCCTGTTCGCACCGCGCACGGCTGTCCGCACCAAGCTGCACTGGAGCGCCGGCGCCAACGTGCGCACCGGCGTGGCCTACGGTCCGGCCTTCGGCATCGACGGCAGCACGGTGATGGTCGAGCGGTCCGACGGCACGCGCTACCGCGAGCATCTCGATGTCGGCGAGAACCCGCCCAACGGCGCCATCGTCTACTACTGGCTGTCGGAGAAGGACACTGGACCGGTAACGCTCACCTTCCGCGATTCGAGCGGGCGCAAGATCGTCGACTGCACGAGCAACGACACCTCGCTGCCGCCGGCGCGGCGGCCGGACGCCAAGCCCGGCCTCAACCGCTTCGTCTGGGACATGAAGTATCCCGGGCCAACCAGGCTGGATTACGGCCTGGCGCCGCCGCGGCCCAAGCCCCTGGCACCCGATCCCGACAACCCGCCGGGCCCCACCGTGGTGCCCGGCACCTACGGCGTGGAACTGACCGTGGGCGAGAAGGGCAAGGGCAAGAGCCACGCTGCCAAGTTCACCGTGGTCAAGGACCCGCGGCTGCCGACCACAGCGGCCGAGTACGCCGCGCAGTTCGGCCTGCACAAGGAGCTGATCGCGTCGGTGTCCAAGCTGAAACAGGCGGTCAATCGCCTGCGCAAGATGAAGCGCCAGCTCGAGGAGGCGACCGGCCATCTCGGCAGGGGCGAGCGCGCGCTCAAGAACCGCGCCGAGGGTATCGTCCGCAAGCTCTCGGCCATCGAGAGCGTGATGGTCGATCCGCATCGCAAGTCGGTGCGCGACGTGCTGCGCAATCCGGCGGGCCTCAACGACACGCTGCTCGACATGGTCGCCATGGCGACCACCGCCGACCGGCCGCCGACCACCCAGACGAGGGAGGTATCGCGCGAGGTCATGGCCAAGGTCGACAGCGAGGTCGCCAAGTTCGAGGCGCTGGTGAAGGGCGACATCGCCCAGCTCAACGCAGCACTTGCCAAGGCCCGCGTGAAGCACGTGATGGCGGAGTAGGCGTCTTCCGGACCGCGAGCCTCCAGGCTCGCTCAAGCTCATGAGCGAGCCTGGAGGCTCGCGGTCTGGAAGAGCATGAGCCACCGTTGACGCGGCCCGGCAGCACGCGCAGGCTCCGGTCCGCAAAACGGGAGAACGCGCCATGGCCGGTGATGTCGATACGCTGACGCAGCGCTCCGCCCAAACCAGCGAATCGCCGGTCGTCGAGACGGCTTCCGGCCGCGTCAAAGGCGTCACGTCGCACGGCGTGCATGTCTTCAAGGGCATCCCCTACGGCGCCTCGACCGCAGGCCCCAACCGCTTCATGCCGCCGCGCAAGCCAGCACCGTGGGCCGGCGTGCGCGAAGCGACCGCCTACGCCGGCCGCTCGCCGCAAGCCCCTGCCGCCCAGCAGCGCCCGGAGCTCGCCACCGTGTGGGGCCCGGTCGATACACTGCCGGTGGGCGAGGATTGCCTGACGCTGCATGTCTGGACGCCCGGCCTCGACACCGCGCGGCGCCCAGTGATGGTCTGGCTGCATGGCGGCGCGTTCTCGTACGGCTCGGCCAACTCGCCGCGCTACGACAGCACGCGGCTGGCGCAACGCAACGATGTGGTGGTCGTGGCGGTCAACCATCGCCTGAACATCTTCGGCCATCTCGACCTGTCGCAGGCGGGCGGCGAGCGCTTCGCCCAGTCCGGCAATGCCGGCGTGCTCGACCTGGTCGCCGCGCTCGAATGGGTGCGCGAGCATGCCGGCCGCTTCGGCGGCGATCCGGCCAATGTCACGATCTTCGGCCAGTCCGGCGGTGGCGGGAAGGTGAGTGCGCTGTTGGCCATGCCTCGCGCCAAAGGGTTGTTCCACAAGGCCATCATCCAGAGCGGCGCCAGCGTACGCTTCGCCGAACGCGAGCGCACGACGCGCCTGGCGGACGCGGTGCTGAAACATCTCGGGCTGCGGCCCGACCAGCTCGACGCGCTGCAGGCCTTGCCGCTGGAGCGCCTGCAGGAAGTCGTCGTGCCGGCGCAGGCGACGCTGCCACGCCCGCGCCAGCCGCTGCTCGATCGCTACAACTTCGGTCCGGTGATCGACGGCGCCGTGCTGCCCGGCCAACCCTTCGATCCCGCAGCGCCAGCGCTGTCGGACGACATCCCGCTGATGATCGGCGGCACCAAGGACGAAGCGGCGATCTTCTTCGCGCCCGACGACGAGGTGTGGAACCGCTCCGTCACCGAGGATGGCCTGGCCAACCGCATCGGCAAGGTTGCAGGCGCGGCCGCCGCCGACCTGCTCGCCTACTACAAGCGTCGCGATCCGTCGGCGGGCCCGACCGATCGGTTGATCACGATGCTCAGCATGTCGAACTTCCATGTACGTTCGCTGCTGCTGGCCGAGCGCAAGGCCAGCCGCGGCCGGGCGCCGGTGTGGATGTACAGCTTCGACTGGGAGACGCCGGCCTTCGGCGGCCGGCTGAAGTCATCGCACTCCGTCGAAGTGCCGTTCGTCTTCGATACGCTCCATGTCATCGGCGAGGGTCACCGCAAGCCCGGGGCACAGGCGCTGGCCGACCGGGTGTCGAAGACGTGGGCCACCTTCGCGCGCAACGGCAAGCCCGCCAACAATGCGATCCCGACCTGGCCGGCCTACACGGCCGAGCGGCGGGCAACGATGCTTCTCGACGACGAATGCCGCGTCGTCGACGATCCGGATGGCGAGGTGCGACCGCTGTGGAGCAAGGTCGCCACCAGCTGACACGGCAACCCAAGGGAGGTCGATATGGCGCTACGCAAGTTCATCATCGAGCGTGACATCCCCGCAGTAGGCAGCCTGGAGCGCGACCAGCTCCGCGGCGCTGCCGCCCAGTCCAACGGCGTCCTGCGCAAGCTCGGGCCGGACATCCAGTGGGTGGAGAGCTATGTCGCGGCCGAAAAGACCTTCTGCGTCTACCTGGCGAAGGACGAGGAGATCATCAAGGAGCACGCCAAGCAGAGCGGCTTCCCCGCGACCAAGATCACCGAAGTCCGCAAGATGATCGATCCGACGACCGAGCACGGTTGAGCAGGCGTCAGCCGGGCTTGATATCGGCGGCCCGGATCACCTTCGCCCACTTCTCGGTCTCGGCCGCGAGGAAGCGGCCGAACTCGGCGGGTGTCATCGGCATCGGCACGCCGCCGAGATCGAGGATGCGGGCCTTGATCTTGGGATCGGCCAGCGCGGCGGTGACTCCCTTGTTGAGCTTGTCGACGACTTCGCGCGGCGTGGCGGCCGGCGCGCCGAGGCCGGCGAATGCGCTGGTTTCGAAGCCCACCAGGACCTCGTTGATCGTGGGAATGCCGGGCAGCAGTTCGAGCGGCGCCGGCGTCGAGACGGCGAGCGCACGCAGGCGGCCCGCCCTGATATGCTCGATCGACGACGGCAGGTTGTCGAACATGACCTGCACCTGGCCGCTCATCAGGTCGGCCAGCGCCAGCGGCGCGCCGCGATAGGGCACGTGCTGCATGGTGATGCCGGCCGTCATCCTGAACCACTCACCGGTGACGTGAGCCACCGAGCCGGTGCCGGCCGAGCCGAAGTTGATGTTTCCCGGGTTGGCCTTGGCGTAGGCGATGAATTCGGGGAGGGTCTTGGCCGGGAAGGTCGGGTTGACCACCATGACCTGGAAGACGCGGTAGATGCCGGCGACCGGTGCGAAGTCGCGCAGAAGATCGAAGCCGAGCTTGTCGTAGAGCGTCGAGTTGATCGGGTTGTTGGCGCCGATCACCAGCAGCGTGTAGCCGTCCGCCGTTGCGCGCGCGACCTGCTCGGCCGCGATGTTGCCGCCGGCACCCGGCTTGTTCTCGACGATGACCTGCTGGGAGAACTGCTCGGCCAGCGATTGCGCGATCATGCGCGCCAGGATGTCGATCGCCTGGCCGGCGGCAAAACCGACCATCAGCCGTATCGGCTGTGCCGGATAGGTTTGCGCACGTGCTCTCGAAACACCGGGCAGCGCGAGCGCGCCCGCTGCCAGTTGCTGGAACTGCCTGCGGCCAAGCCTCATTGGTTCCTCCCAACGCCGGCTTTTTCTGCCGATCGGGGCGAAGTCTACGCCTTTTCAGATCGAGGCAGTAGCAAGGCGATGTGCGGAAACTCACAGAACGCCGACGGTCAGGCTGGTAGCCAACGGACCAGGCCGCGAGTCCGGCCGTTGGAGCTGGCCAATGATGAACAATCTCTTCAATGCGATCGTCATCGTCGCTCTGCTGGGGACGTTCTTGCTGGCGCCGACGCCTCAGCCGGCCCCGCCGTCGCGGGCGCCTGCGGAGTCTATCGCCGCTGCGCCCGCCATCGACGGCACCGCGGCCAGGGCTGCCATCGAGGCGTCCGGCTACAGCGAGGTGAGCGGGCTCACCAAGACCGCCGACGGCGCGTGGCGCGCCAAGGCCTATTTCGGCAAGTCGGAAGTTCGGCTCCTCGTGGATGGCAAGGGCAGGGTCCTGCCCGACTGACCAGGGTGTGCGCTCATAAACACCGATGCATCCTACGCCATGTCCGATTTCAAAGCGGACACTGCCTTGACACGGTCGCTACGATTGCTTTCGGCTTGCCTATGAGGAATATCAATGCGCAGGATCATCGTGCAGTGTTGCCGTAACCCCTAGGCTGGTTGGCGCGGCCGCCGACGTGTTCGGGTGGTGTGCAAGATGACCGATCTGCAGCACTGGTTGGAAGAGATTGGGCTGGCTCAGTATGCTGACTTGCTTGTCAGGAATGACATTGATTGGGAGGTCTTGCCGGAACTGACTGAGCAGGACTTGGAAAAGCTCGGTGTGTCTCTAGGGCACCGAAAAAAACTACTAAAGGCGATCCAGGTTTCTTGCGCCGCGTCGCAATTCCCCCGGCAGTCCCTTGAAAAGCAACCGACGCCCGCGGCAGCCCCCAGTGCCGAGAGACGCCACCTGACGGTGCTCCTATGCGATCTCGTGGGTTCGACATCTCTGTCCACGCGGCTCGATCCGGAAGATCTCGGAAAAATCCTCGTCGAGTTCCAGCGCTGTTGCGAGAGCGCTGTTCGCCGCTTTGGCGGCCAAATAGCACGCCTTATGGGTGACGGGATTCTCGCCTCCTTCGGCTTTCCAACAGCTCACGAGGATGATGCTGAGCGTGCGGTGAAAGCCGCCCTGGAGATGGTCGAATCCATTTCGGCTTTGACTATCCCAATCGCCAAGAGGCTTGAGGTACGGATCGGCATTGCCAGCGGCCTGGTGGTCGTCGGCGACCTGACGGGAGAGGGTGCCGCTCGTGAGTTCGCGCTTGTCGGCGATGCGCCAAACTTGGCGTCGCGCTTGCAGACCTTGGCCGAACCCGGCCAGATACTGATCGCTCCACGCACTCGCCTCCTGCTTGGAGGGCTGTTCAAATTCGCCGATCTCGGGGATCACAACCTGAAGGGATTCGAACGACCCATTCATGTGTGGAGAGTCCTGGCGGCAGGCTCGGCATCGAGTCGCTTTGAGGCTCGCACTTCTTTGGAGCTGACGCCCCTGGTCGGCCGTCGAGCCGAACTGCGCCTCTTGGACAAAGCGTATGGCAAGGCAAAGCGGGGCAAGGGCCAAATCGTCCTGATTTCCGGCGAGGCCGGGATGGGCAAGTCTCGACTTATTCTGGCGCTACGAACTCGGCTGGCCGAGGAGAGATACAGCTTCATACCGTTTCAGTGTTCGTCATATCACACGACCAGCGCGCTACATCCGATCATTCATTACCTGGAGCAGGCCGCTGCTATAAGTCGCGATTCGGCAACGGCGGTCAAATTGAATGCGCTGGAGGACCTCGTACGCCGGACGACAGAACAGACCGAACTGATCGTTCCCCCCTTGGCGGCGCTGTTGTCGATTCCGGCCGGGGACAAATACCCCCGACGAGAGCTCTCGCCCGAGCAGCTAAAGAACCAAACGTTCAGTGCCCTGCTCGGTCTGCTGCAGGCCAGTGCAGAGCGACAGCCAGCGATTCTCGTATTCGAAGACGTGCATTGGGCAGATCCAACGTCCCTCGAGCTGCTCGAGCGAATCCGCGACAATGTCAAGAGTTGGCGGATGTTGGTGGTTGTATCGCATCGTCCGAATCAAATTTCGCCTTGGGCCGAACAGCCGCATGTAACCTCGTTGACCGTCAATCGATTGCAGCGAACGCAAGTGTCTTCGATGGTCCAATCCCTGACCAAGGGGCGCCTTTTGCCGCGGACTACAATAGACCAGATCTTGGCCAAGACTGATGGCGTGCCACTCTTCGTCGAGGAAATCACAAAAGCAGTCCTTGAAAACGCAGTTGGCGGATCAAACGATGGAGGTTCTGGCACACAGTCTACATTGCTGGTGCCCGATACGTTACATGACTCCCTGATGGCTCGTTTAGATCAGCTCGCACCAGTGAAGACTGTCGCCCAGATCGCTGCCGTGATCGGTCGTGACTTCTCCTTCGACCTCTTGAAGGCCACGTCGGCATTCTCGGAACGTGATGTTCAATCGGCAATCGATCGCCTGCTTGCGTCTGGTCTGGTGTTCCAAAGCGGTCACGTGGAGGGCCAGAGGTTTTCCTTCAAACATGCGCTCCTTCGAGACGAGGCCTATGCGAGCATACTCCATGATCAACGCCGAAAGCTGCATGGAACGATCGCTGAAGTTCTTTGCAGAGACTTTCCAGAGATTGCTGCTACAGGCGCGGAAATCGTGGCACAGCATTATGCCGAAGCCGGCAACGCCAAACTGGCCATCGACTATTGGATAGAGGCTGCTCGGCAAGCCAGCGCACGCTCCGCTTTCGTCGAAGCAAGCACTCACCTCCAAATGGCTCTCAACCGGCTGGTCGATCTTCCAGCAGAGGTCGAACGCGACAATCTTGAGTTGGAGCTTCAGCGGTCGTTGGGGAATGCGTTCGCCGCAGCGAAGGGGTTTGCCGCCGCTGAAACCGTCGGAGCCTATAAGCGGGCGCTGGAGCTATGCAACAATGCCCAAAGCTCCGAACAGAGATTTGCAGCGCTCAACGGAATAATCGCCTTCCATATCACCCGAGGCGACTTTGAGCAGTCCCGACGATTGGCAGAGGATCTATTGATACTGGCCGATCAGCAGGAGGATCCGATGCCCAAACTGATGGGGCATCGTGCTCTCGGCCAGGCGCTGTTCCTCATTGGCGAATTGGTTCCTGCCCGTGACCACCTGGGCAATTCGCTTAAGTTGTACGATGCGGCGCATCACGGAGCGCTTGCGCCGCTCTTTTCGCAAACTTACCTGACACTTGCGTTTACGCTGCTCGGAGAGATCGATCGTGGGTTGGCGTTTGGACAGGCCGCGGTGGACCTCGCCGAACAGTTGCGGCATCCACATAGTCTTTGCAATGCGCTTGCGTTCCAGGCGGGCGCGCACGTGCTGTGTGGAGATCCAAGGGCAGCATATCCGGTTGCCGAACGTACGGTTGCGTTGGCATCCGAGCATGCGTTTGCGCTTTGGCTGGCTGGTGGCCAGATGCTGCGAGGCTGGGCCAGTTGCAATCTTGGGAATGCGGAAGAGGGCCTTCCTGAGCTCCGCAGGAGTGTGAAGGCGCTGGAAGCAACTGGCGCGCTGACTTGGGTGCAGTTTGCTCGCTACCTCCTAACACAGGCTTTCGCCAAAGCAGGGCAATTCAGCGATGGCCTGAAGCTGGTTGATCAAACGTTGCTGACGATAGCTGGGACCAGCGGTCGCTGGTACGAGGCCGAGCTTCATCGGCTAAAGGCCGACTTGCTCGTTAGTACAGGCGGCTCGGAACCAGCCGCGGAAGCCTGCTACGAAAGAGCGATGTCTGTTGCCATGCGGCAGGGAGCGCTCCTGTGGCAGCTGCGCGCCTCGAACGCCCTTGCCGGGCTGTGGTTCACCCAAGGCAAGATCGCGGAGGCCCGCGCTTTGTTGGCTCCGCTGGCAGCGCGCTTTGACGAGAAGATTACGATCCCGGACCTGCAGCGGGCGAAGGCTCTGCTGGCCGAAACCGCTTGAGTACGGCGCGCAGCACGCGCGAACAACTCGTCAGGTGAGCTCCTCAGGCATCGGCTCGCGCAGCGGCGCATGGTTCAGTTCATGCCGGAACCTGCTCATCTCGCGGTAGATCGTCTTCCGGACCCTGTTCACAGCCCCCAACGGCCTGTGCTCAGGCAGGCAATGCCAGGGATTGAAGGAGAGGTTTTCACACAGGAGGCCGCGTGAGGCGGAGCTGAGATCCTGAACAGGAACAACGATCGTAGCCATGTGGATGGGTGACGAAACGGACTCCTTCCATTCGGTCAAGGTGTCCTCCACGGGGGTACGATGATCCACGTGGCGTTGAATGAGGAAGTCAAAACGCGTTTCCCGGCTCGAGAGGACGTCCTGCATGTTCTTCTTCAAGGATAGATGCGGGTCCAGAAGGGCCGAGATCCGGGCGGCAACGCCGGGCGATTTATCAATGCGCGGTTTCGCCGAAAATTTGATGGCAATCCTTTCGGCGCCAACTCCGAGCCGATATGCGGTCATGGACCAGTATTGGCTGAATAGCGGATTGGTTATCCAAGTCCCATTGACCCTGATAGCGCGAACGATTTCTCGCAACTTCAGTTCGGGGATGGCGAGAAATTGGCGCAAGTAGCCGCCGCTATGAAACTTCACAAGGCTGTTCTTGTATCTCAAGAGATCATCGGCAAAGAAGCTCGGGTTGTTGGCCATGACGAAATCCTGGGTCTCCCGTTCGTCATCCAGCAGCTTCGGGCCATCGACGCCCATAAGCTTGATGGCCATGCCTCGCGCATCGGGCAGGCGAGAGCTCAGCACCTCCGAATTGCCGTTGGAAAAGCGGATCCAGGCTTTGAATTCCCTGCCGGGAGTGGCAAAGACGCCATGGCGCAACTCTGGTGAGATGTTGGAGTCGACCTGGAAGGTTGCTCTCACACAGCCAGTATCTTGGGCGTGAGCATCGCGTAAAGCAGGCCGGCGTCCCTCGCGAAAACGCCTGCCGACAAATTGACGGATGATCTCGGTCATCTCCTCCGCGAATCGTTGCTCGGCGTCCTTGTCATTCATGTAGTATTGTTCGCCCAATGCGGCGTCGATTGCGTCATCATCATGCGGTGCAGGGTTCATCCATGAGCCCTTGGGATGCGAACGTTTGTCGGCGAAAGCTGTTCACGCGTCTTGACGATGAGATCGCCTGCTTCTCGGCGATCGTGCAAATAGCCCTAACGATAAAGGACGGCGCCCGCGAAGCGTACCGGCAGTCGGCAACAGATGCCACCATCATCGACGCCAAACGTTCTAGACGAGCCCGGCGACGGGCACCGAAGGGCGCCGGTCGGTGTGCGCCGCCAGCAGCCGGCGGGCGTCGGCGTCACGGCCGGCCTTGAGATAGGCTGCGAGCAGGGTGTTCTCGATCAAGTCGCGCTGCGCCCGGCTGCCGCCGATACGTACCGTCTCGGCCAACGCCGGTTCGAGCACGGCAATCGCCTTCGTCCAGTCGCCATCGCCGTAGGCGGCGAGCCCCGCCGCCAGGCGCGGGACGACATCGCCGGCCGGCGAGCGGCCAGACGCGGCGCGCTGCTCGAGCTCCGCGACATAGGCGGCGATGCCGTCGCGATCGCCGGCAGCGACCGCGGCGAGCGCGCGGTGCACGTCGACGAAGGCGATGCCAGGCTTGGGAAAGGATTTCTGGCCGTAGGCGTGGACCTCGTCCCACAGCGACGACTTGCGGCCGTGGCCGGCGAGCTCGGCGCGCCACAGGAAGGCCGGTGCATCGGTGGCGACGTTGAGCGCCGGGCCCCAGGCGCCGCCGGGATGGACCTGCGCCTGGTAGACCTGCCAGGCGCGCTCGATGTCGCCCAGCATCAGGGCGAACAGCGCCACGTGCCAGGAGATGTGGCAGTGCATCAGCCCCTCGCGCGGATAGGTCGGCAGCCAGGTGTCCAGATAGTCGAGGGCGGTGCGATCCTTGCCCTGCTCGTACAGCACATGCACCTTGATGTGGGCACCGTGGGCGTTCTTGGGATTTTGGGCCATGCTGCGCTCGATCAGCTCGAGCGCCTCGTCGAGCCGGCCGTGCTCCTCCAGCGCGAAGGCATAGACGCCCTGGAACCACCAGTCGTCGGCGAGATGGGGTTTCAGCGCTTCAAGGAACTCGACCTGCTCGGGTTCGCGGCCCTGCCGTCCGCTGAAGCCGATGAGGCCGAACACGCCGGTGGCAGGAGAGGCGACCATGGCGTCGCGCGGATGCTGGGCGAGATGGGCGCGCGTGGCGACCAACGATTCGACGGGCTTGCCCTCCAGCGCAAGGCAGAGCGCGTCGACATGGCTTTGCTCGCGCGGCGTCAGCTTGGGCGCGAGCTCGCGGGCGCGGGCCGCCGACTGGCGCGCACCGGGAACGTCGGCCATCAGGAAGCGGGCGCGGGCGAGGGCGGCATGGGCCAGGGCGAAATCGGGATCGGCCTCGACGGCGCGCTCGAGGTGCGCCAGATCGCCATGCGCCGCCGACAGCACGCAATCGACGCCGGCGACATAGGCGTCGCGCGCCGTGGTGGACGAGGTGCTGAGCGGCAGGCCGTATCGGTCGAGAAGCATAACGCCGTTTCCCCTGACAGAATGCCAATGTTATTGCTCTGATCTTCTTGGCGCAGGAGGTCTCGTGTCCAGTGAATTGAAGGGGAAGGTCGCGCTCGTCACGGGCGCCAGCCGCGGCCTGGGCGAGGGGGCGGCACGGGCGCTTGGCGAAGCCGGCGCGTCGGTCATGCTGGTGGCGCGCGACGGCGCGCTGGTCGCGGACGTGGCGCGCGACATTGCGGTCCACGGTGGTCGAGCCGAAGCGATTGCATGCGATGTGTCGGACTACGCCGCGGTCGAGAGGGTGATCGCCGCGACCAAGGCACGGCTGGGTGGGCTCGATATCCTGGTCAACAACGCCGGCGTGATCGAGCCCATTTCCGAGGTCGCCACCTCCGATCCCAAGGCCTGGGCGAACAACATCACGATCAACCTCATTGGCGCCTACAACGTCGTGCGCGCGGTCTTGCCGGACATGCTGGCCAAGGGGGGCGGCACGATCGTCAACGTCTCATCCGGCGCGGCCTACCGGCCGCTCGAAGGCTGGAGCGCCTACTGCGCGGGCAAGGCCGGGCTCGCCATGCTGACCCGCTCGATCGAGCTCGAGACCAAGGGCAAGGGCATCCGCGTCTTCGGCTTCTCGCCGGGCACCATCGACACCGAGATGCAGGTCAAGATCCGCGCCTCGGGCATGAACATGATCAGCCAGATCCCGCGCGCCAACCTCTCGCCAGTCGAGCACGCGGTGCGCGGGCTCGTCCATCTCTGCACGAAGGCGAGCGACGACCTGATCGGCCAGGACGCCTCGATGCGCGACGACGCCTTCCGCGGCCGTATCGGGTTGGCCTCCTAGCCCTTGCAGGGTACCGTATGGCCACAATGAGGGGGACCGCGATGGCCGACACGGCAGGCGAACTGGATAGACCGCAACTGCAGCCCGTCACGCAGGGCTGGATCGATCAGCGCGTATTCGATCTGTACGACGAGTACTGCCACGGCCGCATCGACCGCCGCGCCTTCCTGTCACGCGCCGCGGCGGTCACGATCGGCGGCCTGGCGATGGCGCAGTCGCTGCTGCCGCAATATGCGCGGGCGCAAACCATCTCCTTCACCGACGACCGCATCAAGGCGCGCTATGTCACCTATCCGTCGCCGGGCGGCAGCTCGGGCCAGATGCGCGGCTACCTGGTGCAGCCCACCGGCAACGGGCCGTTCCCCACTGTCCTGGTGATCCACGAGAATCGCGGCCTCAATCCCTACATCGAGGACGTGGCGCGCCGCGTCGCCGTCGCGGGCTTTCTTGCGCTGGCGCCGGACGGCCTGTTCCCCGTCGGCGGCTATCCCGGCAACGACGATGACGGCCGCGCGCTGCAGGCCAAGCTCGACCAGCCCAAGCTCCGCACCGACATGGTGAACAGCGCGCGCTACCTGAAGGCGCACGAGCTTTCCAACGGCAAGCTCGGCGCCACCGGCTTCTGCTGGGGCGGCGGGACAACGAACTTCCTGGCCGCGACACTGGGGGCCGACCTGCAAGCGGCGGTGCCGTACTACGGCGCGGCCGCCGACACTGCGTCGGTGCCGTCGATCAAGTCGCCGCTCCTGGTTCAGTACGCCGAGAACGACGAGCGCATCAACGCCATGTGGCCGGCCTACGAGGCGGCGCTGAAGGCGGCGAACGTGCCCTACGAGGTGCACATCTATCCGGGCACGCAGCACGGTTTCCACAACAACTCGACGCCGCGCTACCAGGAAGCGGCGGCCAAGCTGTCGTGGGAGCGCACCATCGCCTTCTTCAAGAAGAACGTCGCCTGATGATCGATGGCCGCTGACGTGAGTGCCGACGGCGGTCATCGCCGGATCACCGATGGACCTTTCTATTGGATCGCCGGCGCCTGTGGCCTTGCCACGGGCGTCGTCGGCGCAGCCTTCCATCTTGCCGTCGACCATCTCCTGCGCTGGCCGGACTGGCTGGTCGACCGCCTGGGACCCGGCCCGCTCACCATCGCGGCTGGCGCCGCTGTCGCCGCCCTCGGCGTCACGCTTGCCTTCCTGCTGACCCGCTATCTAGCGCCGGAGACCGCGGGCAGCGGCGTGCCCGAGGTCGAGGGGGCGATGGAAGGCGTGCGCGAGGTGCGCTGGCGGCGCGTGCTGCCGGTGAAGTTCGTTGGCGGCGTGCTCGGGCTCTCCTCAGGACTGGTCGGCGGCCGCGAGGGGCCGACCATCCATATCGGCGCGTCGATCGGCGCGGCCCTGGCCGAGTGGCTGCGGCTCGACAAGATGGATCTGCACACGCTGCTCGCGGCCGGTGCGGCAGCGGGCCTGGCAGCCGCCTTCAACGCGCCGCTGGCCGCCGTGCTGTTCGTGATCGAGGAGACGCGCAAGCAGTTCCGCTACACTTTCCGCTCCTATGTCGCCGTGATCGTGGCCTCGGCCGGCAGCGCCTTCGGCATGGAGCTGGTCGGCGGCGCCGCGCCGCAGCTTCGCATCGACACCGACGCCCTGCCGCTGGTGTTGCTGCCGACCTTCATGCTGCTGGGTACCGTGCTCGGCGCGCTGGGGGTGATCTTCAACAAGACCCTGGTGCTGGCGCTCGACTGGCGCGCCCGGGCGTTCGCGCGCGTGCCGATCCTCTATGCCGTCATCGTCGGTGCGGCGGTCGGCGTGCTGGCTTTCGTCCTGCCGCTGGCGGTCGGCGGCGGCGAGACGCTGATCCCCGACCTGCCGCTGTCCAATCTGCCGATCCAGACCCTGCTGCTGATCGCCGTCGTGCGCTTCGTCGGCACCATGGCGAGCTATCCGGTCGGCGTACCGGCCGGCATCTTCTCGCCGATGCTGACGCTTGCCACCACGGTCGGGCTGATCTTCGGCCTGCTGATCGAGGCGGCGCTGGTCCATTCGCCGCTCGCCGTGCCGCCGCTGACCGGCGCGGCCTTCGCCGTGGCGGCCATGGGCGG
>Ga0126307_10000747_pt1 | contig 21378 bp, 21 predicted proteins | sample Plot28_FD_89955 | JGI IMG/M metagenome (GOLD analysis project Ga0126307, IMG submission 89955) | Serpentine soil microbial communities from UC McLaughlin Reserve, CA, USA - Plot28 | ecosystem: Environmental > Terrestrial > Soil > Grasslands | place: USA: UC McLaughlin Reserve, Lake County... | reverse complement strand
TCGAGAGTCGCCTCGTCGACCGTGGGAGCCTCGATCTCGAGCTTCGCCTTGCCGGCTTTCTCACGGAGCTCCTCCATCGTCGCGACGAGCTTCTTGATCTCGCCGTGCGCGATGTCGAGCGCGTCCAGAATCTCAGCCTCGGTGACGCCGTTGGAGCCGGCCTCAACCATCAGGATGGCCTCGTCGGTGCCCGAGACGATCAGGTCGAGATCGAGTTCCTCGAGCCTCTCCTCCTCGGGGTTGACGACGAAGTCGCCGTCGAGCTTTCCGATCCGCACGGCGCCGACGTGCTTGGCGACCGGGATCTCGGATATGGCGAGGGCGGCGGAGGCGCCGTTCATCGCCAGGATGTCGTAGGGATGGACGTGGTCCACGGACATCGGCTGGGAGACCAGCTGGGTCTCGCGATGCCATCCCTTGGGGAAGAGCGGGCGGATCGGGCGGTCGATCATTCGCGCGGTCAGGGTGGCCTTCTCGCCGGCCCTGGCCTCACGACGGAAGAATGAGCCCGGGATCTTGCCCGCGGCGTAGTGCTTTTCCTCAACGTCAACGGTGAGGGGCAGGAAGTCCACGTCGCGGTCGTTGCCCGCGGTCGCAGTGCAGAGGACCATGGTGTCGCCGGAGCGCACCACAACGGAGCCGCTCGCCTGACGGGCAAGCTTTCCGGTCTCGAAGGAGATCTCCTCGCCGCCTACATCCACCGAGACGCGGCTTACGTCGAACATGCTCATATGTCTTGTTTCCCTTCGGCCATCCGGTTGACGGCCTTTCGCTTAAGAACTCTCGTTCTCTGTCGCGGGCGATGTTAGCGACCGTCAGGCTGCCGCACCGGCGAACCAGCGCATCCGCCACAGGGCCGCGTTACCTTCGTAATAGCGCCGGGGAGCGCGTGAAGAGATGAGAGGGAATCCGAGCCGATACCTGCTGGCGTACTGCGCCACGATCGCGCTGTACGTCGCGATTGCGCCCGCGGCCCACGCCGCCTACCCGGGCGACGTCTTCGGCGGGGACGCGACCTGCACGGTCCAGCCGAGCGCCGGCAACATCAGGCTCTGCAGCGGCCAGACCGCCACCTGGGACGGCACGGGGATCGACGTCAACGTCATCCTCCCTCCCGCTCCGGCCTCGGGCCCAGATGGGCCCTACCCCGCGATCGGCACCTTCCACGGCTGGGGCGGCTCCAAGGTCGGCGTCGATTCACGCACCCAGGGCTGGGCCACCTCCGGCTACGCCGTCTTCAGCGTGAGCGACCGCGGCTGGGGGAACTCATGCGGGGCGACCGACCCCGACCGCCTCAACCCGACCCTCTGCGGGCACGGATACAACCACCTGATGGACGACCGCTACGAGGTCCGCGACGCGCAGTTCCTGCTCGGCGAGCTCGCGGACGAGGGAGCTGTCATCCCCGACAAGATCGGTGTCACCGGCCCCTCCTACGGCGGCGGCATCTCGATGGCGCTCGCCGCGCTGAAGGACCGAACGATGTTGCCCGACGACTCCCTCGTCCCCTGGCAGAGCCCGGTGAACCACCTCGACATGGAGATCGCGGTCGCGGCTCCCGAGATCCCCTGGACGGACCTCGCCAACTCGCTGATGCCCAACGGCCACACGCTCGACTACGTCTCCGACGCCCCGTACCTGAAGCGCGGGCGGATCGGCGTGATGAAGCAGTCCTTCGTCTCCGGCCTCTACGCGCTGGGTCAGGCCACCAGCAACTACCCGCTGCCCGGGATGGATTCGAGCGCCGACCTGACCACCTGGTTCGGGCTGATCAACGCCGGCGAGCCCTACGACCAGAACCCGTCCGCCGTGGGCATCGTCAATGAGATCACCGCGCACCACTCCTCGTACTACATCGACGACACCGAGTCGCCCGCCCCGCTGCTGATCTCGAACGGCTGGACCGACGACCTGTTCCCGCCCGACGAGGCGATCCGGTTCTATAACCGGACCAGGACCAACTATCCCGGCGCCAAGATCTCGCTCTTCTTCATGGATTACGGGCACCAGCGCGGCCAGAACAAGACAGCCGACAGCGCACTGCTTCACGACCGTCAGGACGACTGGTTCGACTACTACCTGAAGGGCGCGGGATCGCAGCCGTCGCTCGACGTCGAGACCCTGACCACGACCTGCCCGGACAGCGCGCCGTCGGGCGGCCCGTACTTCGGGACCACCTGGGCGGACCTGGCGCCCGGCGAGATCCGGTTCTCGAGCGCCGCCGGGCAGACGATCGTGTCGGCCGCAGGAGACCCGAGCCGCGGTCAGGCCTACGACCCGATCAGCGGCCCCGGCGCCTGCGCTACCGCAGCGGGCTCAGATCAGTCAGGAGCGGCGAGCTACAGGTTGCCCGCGGCTCCCGCGGGCGGCTACACGCTGATGGGCTCTCCCACGATCGTCGCTGACATCAACTCCCAGGGACCGAACTCGCAGATTGCCGCGCGGCTTCTGGACGTCGCCCCGGGCGGGAACGCCACACTCGTCGCCCGCGGCCTCTACCGGCCCGAGGTGAACGTCGGCACCGACCCGACGAAGCAGGTCTTCCAGCTCCATCCCGACGGATACCGCCTTGACGAGGGGCATATCGCGAAGCTCGAACTGCTCCCCAACGACGTTCCGTATGGGCGCGCCTCCAACGGCCAGCTGCCGGTCACGGTCTCCAACCTGGAGCTGCGTCTTCCCGTGCTGGAGACGCCCGGCGACCTCGGCGGCGGGATCGTCATCCAGGAGCCCGCCACCAAGGTCGTCCCGAGCGGCTATCAGCTCGCCCGCGACTTCCTCGTCGGGCCACCCGGTGACCAAGACGGCGACGGGGTGCCGGATGCAACCGACAACTGCCCAACTGCGCCAGGCCCCGCCTCGAATAACGGCTGCCCGTCGATCGGAGCCGACCGTGACCACGACGGGATCCCAGACTCGCAGGACCAGTGCCCGGACACCTCCGGCGTCGCCTCCAGCGGCGGCTGCCCGGCGACCGCCACACCTCCGGCCCCACCGGCCACCACCGCGAAGAAGCGCTGCAAGAAGCGCAAGGCCAAGAAACACCAGGCCTCGGCGGGCAAGCGCTGCAAGCGCAAGAAGCACCGCCACTGACTGCCGGCGGTCTAGCCGGCCGCGACCCTCTCGAGCTCCGCGATCACATCCCCCTGGATCGGCCGGCCGGCCGCGAACGCCCAGGGCGTTCCGCCTACCCCAGCGCGGATCCCGCTGACGAAGTCCCGCTCGATGCGCTCGCGGACCGCGTCGGAGCGCCGGTCCGCCTGAAAGCGGTCGAGGTCGAGCCCGAAGCGCTCCGCCCGCTCCCAGAGGTGCGGGTCATCGACTCGCCCGCGATCCGCGTAGAGCGAATCGCACATCTCCCAGAAGGCGTCCTGCGCTCCGGCGGCCTCGGCGGCCGCGTGCAGCGCGGGCGCCCGCGGGTGCTTTGAGGCCATCGGGAAGTGCCTGAAGCAGAGGCGCAGCGAGAGCTCACGCAGCCGCGCCCAGCCGGCGGCGCAGTAAGGACAGCCGAAGTCGGCGTACACGATTGCCTCGACGCCCTGCCCGGTGACGTGGTCGTCTCCCCCGATCGGCGGGACGGAAGCGCTGGTCAACTCGCTCATGGAGGCGTGCGGTGTTCTACTCGCCCGCCAGGGCGTCGAAGATCAGGTTGGCGCCCGGGATGTCGGCGGGCGTCGGCGCGGCGTAGGACCACCGGACCTCGCCGTCCTCGATCAGCACGAGAGAGCGGTTGGCGTGGTCGACCTGCTCGATCCAGGCGCCGTAGGCACGGCAGACCTCGCCCTTCGGGTGAAAGTCGGCGAGCAGCGGGATGGTCAAATTGAGGTGCTTGCGGAAGGCTCGGTGAGCGAACGTCGAATCGACGCTGATCCCAACGAGGCTGGCGCCCTGCGACTCGATCTCGCCGATCACCTCCTGGTAGAGGCTGAGCTGATCGGTGCAGACCGGGCTGAAGTCGAGCGGATAGAAGGCGAGCACCAGCTTGCGATCGGCGAAGTTCGAGAGCGAGACCTCGTTGCCGCCATGGTCCGGCAGTGAGAAGTCCGGAGCCTTGGTGCCGGCCTCGATCACGCCGAGTGAGCGGCGCTAGCGCCGCAGGCCGAGATCCGCGACCAGGGCCCGGTAGCGCTCGAGATCGTTGTGCTCCAGGTAGCGGAGGATGCGCCGGCGCTTGCCGACCATCTTGAGCAGCCCGCGGCGGGAGTGATGGTCCTTGCTGTGGGTCCGCAGGTGCTCGGTGAGCTCGTTGATGCGCTCAGTGAGCAGCGCGACCTGGACCTCGGCGGAGCCGGTGTCCTCGCCCGACCGGCCGTACTTGCCGATCAGCTCCTGCTTTCTGTCCTTGGTCAGCGGCACGACGCGACAGGGTAGCGAGCTACGCCCTCCCGCGAGACTCGTACTTGGCGAGGATCTCGCGAGCCTCGTCGACGTCGTTGTGCATCTGGGCGACGAGATCCTCGGCGCTCGGGAATCGCTTCTCTCCCCGCAGCCGGCTGACGAAGGCAACCCGCAGGTTCTGCCCGTAGAGATCGCCGTCGTAATCGATCAGGTACGACTCGATCAGCAATCCGCGCCCGGTCTCGAACGTGGGACGAATTCCGACGTTGACCGCCGCCGGGTGTCCGTTGGCGAAGGCCGCGAAGACTCCGTGGCCAGGGACGACCAGGTGGTCGTCCGGAACCAGGTTCGCCGTCGGGAAGCCAAGCTCGCGGCCCCGCTGGTCACCCTCCACGACCTTGCCCTCGACCATGAAGGGCGCGCCGAGACAGCGCATCGCCGCGTCCACCTCGCCCGCAGCGACCAGGGCGCGAACCCTGGTGGAGGAGACGGTCTCGCCGTCGACCTCTACGAGCGGGACGATCCGCGTCTCGAACTCGTCGCGACCGGCCAGCATCTCGGGCGTCCCCTGAGCCTTGGCGCCGAAGCGGAAGTTCTCCCCGACCGAGACCTTCTTGGCGCCGAGTTGCTCGACCAGGATCTTCGAGATGAAGTCCTCGGCGGGGATCTTCATGAACTCCCTGTCGAACGGGATGATGACGAGCTCCTCGACCCCCAGCCCGTCGATCACGTCGCGCTTCACGTCGAACGGCATGATCAGCTTCGGGGCGGCGTCGGGGTTGATCACGCTGAGCGGATGGGGATCGAAGGTCAGGACCGTGTCCGCCTTGTCGATCACGGCCTGGTGGCCCTTGTGGACGCCGTCGAACACGCCGATCGCGACGTGGCGATCGCGCGGGGTGGCGTCGGGGAGCTTTGTGACTTCGATCGTCATCCGATCACGACCTCCGGGCGCAGATTCTCTCCATCCGGGCGCGCGACTGCGATCAGGCGACCGTCATGGGTGAGCCGCTTGCGCCCGCCGTCACCGTCGCCGGTCACCGCGATCCCATGACTCACCGCCTCCGCCTCGTCGTCCGTGAGGTCCCACTCGGGCATGAACGACATCAGCCGCTCCACCGAGATCTCCTCCGAGCCACCGTCGGGGACCCGGAGGTCGCCGATGGCTGTCCGGCGGAGCGAGTCGCAATAGGCGTCGTCGAGCGTCTCGATCAGCGTGCGGATGTAGGTGCCCGATGAGCACTCGATCTCGAAGGTGGCCCGCTCCGCGTCGCTGTCGAGCAGCTCGGCACGGTGGATCGTGACCTTGCGAAGCGGCGTCTCGACGGACTCCCCGCGGTGCGCCTTGCGGTAGAGGCGCTCACCGTCGACCTTGACCGCCGAGGTCATCGGGACCTGCTGCTCGATCAGACCGGTCGGGAGCTCGAGGCTCTCGGGAATCCGTCCGGTCTCCTCCAGCTCGCCGTCGGGGTCGCCGGTCGAGGAACGCCAGCCGAGCCGCGCGGTCGCGACGTAGGTCTTGGGCAGCTCGAGCAGAAAGCGCTGCATGCGAGTCGCCTTGCCGAGCAGGACGATCAACAGCCCGGTGGCGAAGGGATCGAGGGTCCCGGCGTGACCGACCTTGCCGCCGCGCTCCCGCCGGATCTCCGCGACCACGTCGTGGGATGTCACCCCCGCCGGCTTGTCGACCAGCAGCCCCCGGGCGGGGGTCGGCTCCGTGTCGGGCATTTACGACTCGAGCTGTGAGTTGATCTGCGCGATCAGAAACTCGATGATCTGCTCATAGAGCAGGTCAGTGCCGAATCCGGCGGCGCGGCGATGGCCTCCCCCGCCGTGGACTCGGGCGATCTCGGAGACGTCCACACGCCCGTCGGTGGAGCGCATGCTGACCTTGCGAGCGGCGCGGCCACCCTCGGCCTGATCGCGGACGACCGCAGCCGCCGCGGTTCCGTCGATCGTGCGGAGGTGGTCGATCACTCCCTCGGTTAGTGCCTCGCTCGCGCCGGTGGCGGCGTAATCGTCGCTGGAGATGTAGGTGACGGCGAGGCGGCCGTCATCGACCAGCTCGATGTTGCCGAGAGCCTGCGCGAGCAGCTTGAGTTTCTCGATCGGGGCGTGCTCGTAGAGCCGGCGGTAGACGTCGTTGACCTCCACCCCGGCCTCGATCAGCCCGGCGGCCATCCGATGGGAGCGCCCGTCGGTGTTCTCGTACATGAACTTGCCCGTATCGGTGACGAGCGCGACGTAGAGGGCGTTGGCGATCTCGGGGGTCAGCTCCACCCCGAGCAGCCCCGCCAGGTCGTAGACGATCTCGGCCGTGCACGACGCGGCGACGTCGACCAGATTGATCGCGCCGAAGCGCGTGTTGTCGTGGTGGTGATCGATGTTGATCACCTTGTTGACGCGGTTCTGCAGGAAGTCGACGGGCATCCGGTCGATGTTGCCGCAGTCGAGAAAGATCACGACCCGGTCGTTGATGTCGGCCGGCGCCTCATGGAAGACCTCGTCCAGCGGCAGGAAGCGGTACTCAACGGGGAGCGGGAACTCCTTGGCGGCCAGGAACATCAGCGAATCCTTGCCGAGCGCCTCGAGGATCCGCTGGGTGGCGAGCAGCGAACCGAGAGCGTCGCCGTCCGGGTTTTCGTGGGTGGTCAGCAGGAACCGGTCGCCTGCGCGGATTTCCTCTACGACGAGGTCGAGATCACTGGTCAAGAGTTCGGTCGACTCCGTCATTCGTCGTCGAGCAGACGAGTGATGCGGTCGCCGCGATCCACGCTCTCGTCGTATTCGAAGGACAGGGTCGGCGTCCGCTTCATCCGCATGCCGGTCGCGATCTTCTTCTGCAGGACTCCATGCGATGACCGCAGGCCCTCCAACGAGCGCTCCCTCTCCTCTTCGGAGCCGAGCACGCTGACGTAGACGCGCGCAGCGCGAAGGTCGGGAGATGTGTCAACGTCGGTCACGGTCACGAATCCGATTCGCGGGTCCTTGAGCTCAGTAGCTATCGCGTCGCCGAGGATCTCTCGAATCGCCTCGTTGACGCGCCGCATCCGGGCGGTCCCCATTGCTGGCGACGATAACAGCAGTCGCTCACGCGAAGTCAGGCCGCCCTAAAGAGGAGACACAGCTCAGTCCCGAATATCACGGAGGCTGAGCAGGTCCCGCTCGGACGAGCAGCCCTCGGGAACACGGCTCTCGACGAAGCGGATGAGGCCGTCCGCGCGGTCCGAGACCTCGCCGTCGCCAACGAGTGCGCAGAGCAGCACGGAGAGCTGCCACTTGTCGTGCCCCTCGATCTCAGCGACCGACGCGCCGAAGCGCTGGCGGATCGAGTCCTTCAGCGACTTGACGAGCTTGCGCTTCCCCTTCAGGTCCTGAACTTCGCCGAAATGCAGGCGAATCTCGATGATCTCCACGAACGGAGTCACCGCGCTACTCGAGGGTCTTCTCGACCTGCCTGGTCTCGAAGAACTCAAGGACGTCGCCCTCCTTGACGTCGGCATAGCCCTCCAGCACGATGCCGCACTCCTGGCCCTCGTCGACCTCGGCGACGTCGTCCTTGAAGCGGCGCAGTGAGCCGATCCTGCCGGTCCAGACGATCGTGCCGTCCCTGACCAGGCGTGTGCTGGCTCCGCGGACAACCTTGCCGTCGGTGATGAGACAGCCGGCGATGGTGCCGACCCGCGAGGCCTTGAAGGTCTGCTTGATCTCAGCCTGGCCGAGAGCATCCTCGACCTCCTCAGGCTCGAGCAGGCCCTCCATCGCGGCGCGCAGCTCCTCCGTGACCTTGTAGATCACGGTGTAGGTGCGGATGTCTATGCCCTCCTGCTCGGCGGCGCGGCGGGCATCGGCCAACGGCCGGACGTTGAAGCCGATGATCACGGCGTCGGAGGCCGCGGCCAGCATCACGTCGGACTCGTTGATCCCACCCGTCTGGGCGTGGATCACGTTGACCGGGACCTGATCCTGGGGCAGCTTCGCGATCTCGTCCTGGAGCGCTTCGAGGGAGCCGGAGACGTCGGCCTTGAGCACGATGTTGAGCTCTTTGAGCTGGCCCTCGCTGGCCCTCTGGAAGACCTCTTCCAGGGTGACCTTGCGGGCCTGGCGGCGGGCGAGCTGCTCGGTCTTGAGCCGCGTCTCGCGCTCCTGCGCGAGCTGACGCGCCTTGCGCTCGTTCTCCACACCCTGGACGTGCTCGCCGGCCTCGCTCACTCCGTCGAAGCCGAGAACCTCCACGGGCATCCCGGGTGTGGCCTCTTCGACGCGATCGCCCCTGTCGTCGAGCATCGCTCGCACCTTGCCCCAGACAGGGCCGGCGACAACCGCGTCACCCACGCGGAGCGTGCCGCGCTGGACCAGCACGCCGGTGACCGGACCGCGCCCTGGATCAAGCTCCGCCTCCACTACGGTGCCCGAGGCGGGAGCGTTGGGGTTGGCGCCCAGCTCCTCGAGATCGGTTACGAGCGTGATCATCTCGATCAGGTTGTCGAGGCCGTCCTTGGTCTTCGCCGAGACGTCGGCGTAGACGGTGTCCCCGCCCCACTCCTCCGGATTCAGCTCGTGCTGGGCAAGCTCAGTGCGGACGCGGTTGGGATCCGCGCCCTCCTTGTCGACCTTGTTGACGGCGACCAGGATCGGCACCCCGGCGGCACGTGCATGGTCGATTGCCTCGACCGTTTGCGGCATGACGCCGTCGTCGGCGGCGACAACGATCACGGCGACGTCGGTGACGCTGGCGCCGCGCGCGCGCATCGCGGTGAAGGCCTCGTGGCCGGGGGTGTCCAGGAAGGTGAGCTTCTTGCCGTCGTGACTCACCTGGTACGCACCGATGTGCTGGGTGATCCCTCCGGCCTCGCCGGCCGCGACCTCGGTCTGCCGGATCGCGTCGAGCAGCGAAGTCTTGCCGTGGTCGACGTGGCCCATCACGGTGACCACGGGCGGACGATCGACCAGGTCTCCCTTGTCGTCCTCCTCGACGACCTCGGCCTCGACCTCCTCCTCAGCAGCGGTGACGATCTCGATCTTGCGGTCGAACTCCTTGGCGATCGACTCGACGGACTCGTCGGTAAGCGTTTGGGTGAGGGTCGCCATCTCCCCGTCCTTCATCAGCGCCTTGATCACCTCGGCGGCGGACAGACCCAGGCTCTCGGCGACCTCGCGGACGGTGGCGCCCGAGTTGACCTTGATCGGCGGCTGCTCCTCGGGCTGCTTCAGCTCCCTGTCGCTGGGCTCCTCCAGCAGCGGGCGGCGGCGGCGACCGCCGCGTCGGCGCGGTGGGCGGGGCGGCGGCTGGGTCTTGGCGATGTGATCCCGGCGCGCGGCCTGCGAGTCGATGACGACGCGGCGGCGCTTCTTGGCCGGGCCCTTCGAGGCTGAGGCGGCCTTGCCCCCATCACCTGCCGGCTTGGCTTCAGCCTTGGGGGCGGCGTCGGCCTTCGCCTTGGCGGGGGTCTGCTTCGCGTTGGGCTTGGTCGCGGTCGCAGTGGCCGAGGCGCCATCGCCCGAGCCCTTGAGGGCAGCGAGCGCGTCGGACTCCTCGACACTCGACTGAGCGGCCTTGGCCTCGACGCCGGCAGCCTTCAGCTTGGCCAGCAGCTCCTTGCTGGTCAGCCCATGTGCCTTGGCGATCTCGTGTACGCGCTTCTTCGCCACTACTCGCTCTTCTGCTCCTCACCTGCGGTCACGGTTTCTTCTTCGGGCTTTTCGGCCTCGGTCTCCGGCTCACCGCCGTCCTCTGAAGCCTCGGCGCCGTCGGCGGCCGGCTCCTCCGCGGGGGCTTCCTCTTCAGGAGCTTCCTCGGCGGGCTCCTCCTCGGCCTGGTCCTCGTCGGGCTTGTCCTCCTCGGCCTCCGCGGCGGGAGCCTCCTCGGACTCCTCCTCCTCGGCCGGAGCCTCCTCCTCGGCCTCGTCGGCCTCAGGCTCCTCGGCCTCGGCGTTCTCGTCGAACTGGCTCTCGGCCTTCTCGACGATCGTCTTCACCTCGCCCTGGTCGGCGTCGGAGTTCGCCAGCGTCGTGACCTCCTCGTCACTCAGCGGACTGAGCACCGCGACCTGGTTGGTGCTGAACCGTGCGAGAGCCTGGTGCTGTGGCAGGCCGCAGAACTGCGAGCCCTGGAGACCGGCGTTCGGGCAGCGACGGCCGGTGGTCATCACCGCCATGCAGCGGCCGTCGGCGGCCTCCTCGCCCTCGTACTCGATGTCGTCCTCCTGCTGCGCGAAATCGGTCTCGGAGGTGATGTCCACCTTCCACCCGGTCAGCCGCGCGGCGAGGCGGGCATTCTGGCCGTCACGGCCGATCGCCAGGGAGAGCTGGTCGTCGGGGACGATCACCGTCGCCTCCTTGGTCTCGTCGTCGACGAGGACCTCACGGACACGGGCCGGGGAGAGCGCCTTCGCGACGAAGCGGGCGGGCTCCTCGTTGTAGGGAATGATGTCGATCTTCTCGCCGCGGAGCTCGGAGACGACCATGCGGACGCGCGAGCCTCGCGGCCCGACGCAGGCGCCCACCGGATCGACCCCGTCGGCGTGCGAGACCACAGCGATCTTGGAGCGCCAGCCCGGCTCGCGGGCGACGCCGGTGATCTCGACCAGCTTGTCGGCGATCTCGGGGACCTCGAGCTCGAAGAGCTTCTTGATCAGCTCGGGATTACGGCGGGAGACGACAATGCTCGGGCCCTTGGTGTCAGCCGAGACGTCGGTGATCACGGCCTTGACTCGCATGCCGTGGTCGTAGCGCTCGTTGTAGACCTGCTCGGAGCGAGGCAGCAGGGCCTCGACCCGCTCGCGGAGCTGGACCAGGGTGTAGCGGTTGTCGGACTGCTGGATGATCCCGGTGACCAGCTCGCCGACGCGGTCCTTGTACTCCTCGAACATCATGCCCCGCTCGGCCTCACGGATCCGCTGGAGGATCACCTGCTTGGCTGTTTGAGCGGCGATGCGCCCGAAGTCGTCCGGGGTGACGTCCTGGGTCTTGATCTGGTCTGAGTAGGGCTCGAGGCGCTCGGGCTCGATCTCCTCTTCGACGGCCTCACGGCGCTCGCCCGTCTCGGGATCGACCACCGGGCCACTGGCCGCCTGGATCTCGGGCACCGGCTCGCCGGCCGCCTCAGCGGCCTCGGCTGCCTGGAGCTGCTCCTCGAACTGCTCGTCGAGCAGCCTCTTCTCGAGGTCATCGGGAACGATCAGCTCGTAGACCCGGAAGTCGGCGCTCCCGTGATCGAGTTCGACCTTCGCGTACTTGGCCGCGCCCGGAGTCTTCTTGTAGGCGGAGAGCAGCGCGTCCTGAAGGGCGTCCATCAGGGTGTCAGCCGCAATCCCCTTCTCCTGCTCGAGCATCTTTACGGCGTCGACGATCTCCTGGGTCATGACTTCACCCCTTCGTTCGCGGGTTGTGGGCGGGGGGCGGAGCCGCCTGCCAGGCGCTCACCCTCCGGGACAAGATTTGAACGGCGGACGCTCTGCAATGGGATGGTGACCGCGCCGTCTGGCGCCTCGACACTGACGCGGTCGTCGTCTGCGGCAGTCAGGGTGCCCGTGAAGCTGTGGCGGCCCTCGATCTCCTCACTGGTCTTGACACGGACGCGGTTGCCTAGGAAGCGGCGGAAGTGCTCTGGCTTCGTCAGCGGACGCTCGGGCCCCGGCGAGGAGACCTCCAGCGACCAGTCCTCCAGCAGATCTCGGAGCACACCGGTGACGCGCTCGCAGAGGGCGATGTCGACACCGTCCGGGCTGTCGATCACGAGGCGCAGGCGCTCTGACGCCGTTTGCTCGAGTGCGAGCAACTCGACGTCCGGCTCCTGATCTCGGAGCCGGATCTCGACCGTTTTCTGTATCTGCTGAAGCTCTGCGTCCATCTATATGCCTGTCTGCGGGCCCAAAAAAAGGCGGGCGCTCGCCCACCTTTCGACCCACGGTTCTGGTGCGAAAAAAGGTTCCTGAGCGAGTATAGCCCTGCCTCACGCACGCGCAAGCTGCGCTATTTCAGACCTCGAGCATCACCGTGACCGGGCCGTCGTTGATCAGCCCGACGCCCATGCAGGCGCCGAACACGCCCTTCTTCGCACCGGCCCGATCGCAGAATCGGTCATAGAGCGGCTCGGCCTGATCGCCGGGTGCGGCCTGGATGTAGCTCGGGCGTGTGCCCTTCTTCGTGTCGCCGTAGAGGGTGAATTGGCTGACACAGAGGATCTCTCGGTCGCCAAGCGGCTCGTTCATCTTGCCGTCGGCGTCGTCGAAGATCCGCAGGGCCCGCACCTTCTCGGCCAGGCGGTCGGCCTCGTCCCCGGTGTCCTCGCGGGCGACGCCGAGCAGTACGAGCAGGCCGGCGCCGATCTGCGCCACCCGCTCCCCCTCAATATCGACAGCCGCCTGGCTGACGCGCTGGACCAGGGCCCTCAAGCTCTCGCGAGTCGCTCTCTGTAGATGCGGTAGTCGCGGCGCTCGGGACGCAGGTTCGAGGCGAGGGCGAGGTGATGCCGAGCGCGCCTGGTCTCGCCAGTCTTGCTGAGCGCCCGCCCGAGGCAGAAGTGCGCGTAGTCGTTGACCGGATGGGTCTCGACCACGGCCTCGAACTCTGTGGCCGCCTCGGCGTAATGGCGCGTGCGGAAGAGGGCCCGGCCAAGGGCCTCGCGCACGGAGCTCTTCTCCGGCGCCTGGCGCGCGGCCTCCTTCAGGGGCACCGTGGCCTCCTCGAAGTCGCCCTCCTCGAGCAGCTCCATGCCCCGCCTGTATAGGGAGTAGAGGGACTCGCTCGACTCGGTCTGCTCGCTCTCGGCCATGAACCCAGTGTAGGACGGCGCGCAAGGACCTTTTGGGCGTGAACCGCGCGGGTTCCCCGTAGGCGTATCAGTATTTCTCGCGGTGCGCGAGGCCATGCCTGGACCGATGAATCAGGCAGAGCCCGTGATCGCCCCAGCCACACCAGCAAACGAAAGCGACCGCGTAGCGGCGCTGCACGCCGCCGCCGTGCTCGACACCGCGCCCGAGGAGGACTTCGACGGAGTCGCGCGCCTCGCCGCTGCGATCTGCGAGACGCCGATCGCCCGCGTCAGCCTCGTCGACGGCGACCGTCAGTTCTTCAAGTCATGCATCGCGGGCGACGCCGGGGGCGGGACGCCGCGCGATATCTCGTTCTGCGGCCATGCAATCCTCGAAGACGACCTGTTCATCGTCGAGGACACGCTTGCCGATGAGCGCTTCGCCGATAACCCTCTGGTGCTCGGCGAGGATCAGGTCCGCTTCTACGCCGGCGCGCCCCTGACCACCAAGGACGGCCATGCCCTCGGATCGCTCTGCGTCGTCGACCATGTACCGCGTCAGCTGACCGATGCCCAGCAGGAGGGGCTTCGGACGCTCGGCCGCCAGGTCGTCAGCCAGCTCGAGCTCCGCCAGCGGATCCACAGCCTGAACGCAAGCGACGTCCGCTTCAAGACCCTCTCCGACAGCGCGCCGATCGGCATCTTCGAAACCGACGCCGACGGCACCTGCACCTTCATCAACGCCTACCTCTCCGACCTGATCGGCGTCTCGGAGGACGTCGCTCTCGGCACCAACTGGGTCCAGGCGATCCATCCCGGAGATCGGCAAGAGGTCTTCGCCGGATGGATGGGAAGCGTCGAAACCGACGAGGACTTCTCGGGCGACTACCGCCTTCAGAGCCCTGACGGGGAGATCTGGGTGCACGGCAGCGCGGTACCGATCCGCGATGGCTACGAGGAAGTCGCCGGCTTCCTCGGGACCTGCCTCGACATCACCAACCGCAAGAGCGAGGAAGAGGAGCGCGAGGAGCAGCTCACCAAGGTCGAGTCGCTCGCGCACACGGATCCGCTCACGGGACTGCCCAACCGGCGCTGGTGGGACGGCGAGCTGCGAGCAGCGCTTGCCCGCTCCGCCGGCGAGGGAGACAAGCTCTGCGTCGTCATCCTCGACGTGGACAACTTCAAGCGCTACAACGACGAGCACGGCCATCCCGAGGGCGACAAGCTGCTCCGAACCGCGGCGGCGGCGTGGCAGAAGGAACTCCGCGGCGGCGACACGATCGCGCGCTACGGCGGCGAGGAGTTCGCCGCCCTCCTACCGGGATGCGACGAGCGCGATGCGCTGCCGGTGATCGAGCGACTTCGCGCGGCCACGCCGAAGGGCCAGAGCGTCTCCGCCGGCCTCGCCACCTGGGAGCCGTGGGAGTCCCCGAAGGCCCTGGTCGAGCGCGCCGATGCGGCCCTCTACGAGGCCAAGCGCGGCGGCCGCAACCGCTCCGTGCTGGCCGCGGACGCGGATGGGATCAACGTCTCGCTCCACCCGATGCTGAATGGAAACGGCGCGGAAAGCGAGAACGGCGCCGGTTCAGTCCCGGGGCTCGACGCTTCCAGCGCCTGAGCCGGACCTGAGAGCCTTCACGCGATCGAGGATCGCGTCGGCGATCCTCTCCTTCGAGCCGAGCGGGACGTGATGCTCCCCCTCGCGCTCGACGATCACAACCTCGTTCTCGGGGCTCTCGAAGCCGATCTCCGAACGAGACACGTCGTTGAAGACGATGGCGTCGGCGCCCTTGCGCTCGAGCTTCTGGCGTGCACGCTCCGGGTCCGGATCGGTCTCAGCGGCGAAACCGACGATGGTCTGATCCTCGCGCCGGCGAGCGGCCAAGGCGGCGAGGATGTCCTCAGTCGGCTCCAGGTCGAGCTCGATCCCACCGCTGCCCTCCCGGTGGATCTTCTCCCCCACCGCTCGCTTGGGCCGGAAGTCGGCGGGGGCGGCCGCCATCACCAGGACGTCGCTCGACTCGAACTCGCGGCCGAGGGCGCCGGCCAACTCGGCCGCCGTCTCGACGTCGACCCGCCTCACACCGGGCGGCGCCGGGAGGGAGACGTTGGCGGCGACCAGCGTCACCTCGGCACCGCGTCGCGCGGCTCGCTCCGCCAAGGCGAGACCCATGCGACCGGATGATCGGTTGCCGACGAAGCGGACCGGGTCAATCGGCTCGCGCGTTCCGCCGGCCGAGACCAACACCCGCAGCCCGTCCCAAGGACCGATCGGGCCGGGCGCCGCGTGCTCGATTGCGTCGAGCAGCGTGCGCGGGTCAGGCAGCCGGCCGACGCCGTGCTCGCCACGTGACGCAAGGGCGCCCTCCTCCGGCTCGATCACGGTGATGCCGCGCCGGCGGAGGGTCGCGAGGTTCTCCTGCGTCGCGGCGTCCCGGTACATCCGGTCGTTCATGGCGGGGGCAACGAGCCGCGGCGCCGAACAGGCCAGGAAGGAAGTGGTCACCATCGAGTCGGCGATCCCGGCGGCGAGCTTCGCGATCGTGTTGGCCGAGGCGGGAGCGATCAGGTAGGCGTCCGCGTTCGCGACGACCTCGAGATGGCCGATCGGATCGTGCTCGGGCATCGGATCGCCGGGGAAGGCGCCTCGGGTCGGGTCGCGCTCGAACTCGTCGGTGAGGGCCGGCGCGCCCGTGATCCCCTCGAACGAGGCCGCGCCGACGAACTGCTGGGCCGCCGGGGTCATCAACACGCGAACGGCGTGCCCCTCCTTGGTTGCGAGGCGGGCCAGCTCCAGCGACTTATAGGCGGCGATGCCGCCACTCACCCCGAGCAGGATGCGGGCCATCACGCCCTCCTTCTGAAGCCGGCTAGGCCTTGTACTCGTACTTCAGCTTGCCCGCCGCCGTCTCCTCCAGGGAGATGGTGAGGTAGTTCCCGCTGGGAACCTCGACCATCGGAGGCGTGTACTCGCCGTACGCGCCCTCCGAGAGGGAGTGGTAGTAGGCATTGATCTGGCGGGCCCGCTTCGCCGCGACCAGAACGGCGGCGTAGTGGGTGTCGGTGTGCGCGAGAAGCTTGTCGACTCTTGGCGTGATCATTGACATGGGCGTCAGTGTAGGGATAGCTCGTCACGGACGAGCTTCTCCAGTTTCGAGGCAGCTTTCTGCACCTCGTCGTTCACGACCTCGAGCGGGAATTCGGAGCGTGCGGCCAACTCGACCTCGGCGGTCCGCAGTCGCTGGTCGATCGCCTCGGGAGAATCGGTGCCCCTACCTTCCAGCCGCTCTCGCAGCACGGCCTCATCGGGCGGGGCGATGAAGATCAGCACGGCGTCGGCACCCATCGCGTCTCTCACCTGCCGCGCTCCCTGGACCTCGATCTCGAGGACCACCGAGTTGCAGGCGTCGATCCGCCGTTTCACCTCGCTGCGCAGCGTCCCGTAGTAGTTGCCGCTGTAGCTGGCGTGCTCCAGGAAGTCGCCGGCCTCCAGCCGGCGACGGAATTTCTCGGGGGTGAGGAAGTGGTAGTCGCGACCATCGATCTCCCCGGGCCTCGGCTCCCTGGTGGTGGCGGAGATGGAGAGCTCGAGTTCCGGGACGCGCTCGAGCAACTGCTCGATCAGCGTTCCCTTCCCAACCCCGGAGGGCCCAGTGATGACGAAGACCTTCCCCACGGCGTCTGGATCATGACCGCCGCGACGGCGGCGAAAAGCTCGTGGAGTGCCGCGCTATTTGCGCAGCTGTGCGACGAGTTCGGCGCGCTGGCGCTCGGAGAGCCCGCCGATGGTCTTCGACGGGGAGATCCGGCACTGGTTGAGGATCCGGTTCGTCTTGACCCGCCCGTACTTGGGCACTGCCATCAGCATGTCGATGACCTTGGCGGTCTCCACGTACTCGGGCGGATCCATGAGCAGCGTCTGGATCTTGACCTTGTTGCCCTTGAGGTCGCGCTTCAGCTGGGCCCGCTTGGAACGAATGTCATTTGCCCTTTTCAGAGCCTCCATCCTCTGATCCAGTGATCTCTCGGGCGCGGCGTTGGAGGACTGGACCGGGGCCTGCATCGGGGCGGCAGTATATCCGCGGCCGCGTGGAGCGGAAAGACCTTTTCGGGGTTTGTGAAAAAAACTCCCGTCTAACCGGAGATCCGTGCCAGCTCGCCGCCCAACTCGGCGGCGATCCGCGACCCGGCGGCTGGATCTCGGAAGCTCTCCGTGCCGATGGCAACGATCCTTGCACCGGCCCGGAGCATCTCGGCGGCGTCGCGACCACTGGAGACGCCACCCATCGCGACCACCGGGACCGAGACGGCCTCGGCGACGGCGTGGACCTGGGCCAGTGCGACGGCCCTGACGGCCGGTCCGGAGAGCCCGCCGGTGCCGCCCCCGAGCCAGCGGTCGCCCTTGTCGGGATCGAAGGCGACGGCGCGCAGCGTGTTGATCAGGGAGACCCCGTCGGCTCCGCCCTCCTCCGCCGCCACGGCGATGGGCACCGGATCCGCGACGTTGGGGGTGAGCTTCACGATCAACGGCTTGTCGGTAAGCGGTTTTAGGGCCTTGAGCAGGGAATTTGCCTCCTCGGGGGACTCGCCCACGATCAGCCCGGACTTGACGTTCGGGCAGGAGACGTTGAGCTCCAGCGCCGCCACCTCCTCGCGACCAGCCACCCCCTCGACCAGCCGGGCGAACCCGTCATGGCTCGTCCCCATCACCGAGACGATCAGGGGGACCGGCAGCTCCGCGAGCTGAGGCAGGTCGCGCTCGAGGAACCCGTCGAGACCCTTGTTGGGCAAACCGATCGAGTTGATCAAACCCGACGGGGTCTCCCAGAGGCGCGGAGGCGGGTTGCCGGCGCGCGGTTCTGGCGTGATCGTCTTCGAGACGAACGCCGAGAACGGGAACTCGTCGATCAGGGCGTCGCCGAAGGCTCTTCGGGCCGCGATCGCGTCGAAGGTCCCGGATCCGTTGATCACCGGGTGGCGCAGATCGATGCCGCAAAAGTCCACCATCAGTGGCCCGATCCCTTGACCAATGCGGTCTCGACCTCGTCTCCGCGGACCACGGGGCCGTCGACGCAGAGGCGCATATAGCCCTCGTCGGCGAGGGGGATCGCGCAGCCGAAGCAGGCGCCGAAGCCGCAGGCCATCGGGGCCTCCAGCGCCAGCTCGCACGCCACCCCCCGATCGGCGCACATGACGCGTACCGCTTCGAGCATCGCCGGCGGTCCGCAGGCATAGACGGCGGCGCTCGAGGCGTCGTCGCCCTCGAGCAGCACGCCGAGCAGGTCCGTGACGTAGCCGCGATGCCCGGCGTGGCCGTCCTCGCTCGCCAGTCGGATCTCGCTGCAGTCGAACAGGTCGAGGCCGCCGGAGTTCTCCTGGTCGCGAAAGCCCAGGAGCACGCGCGCGGGAATCCCGGCGCGCTGCAGCCAGCGGCGCCAGAGCGCCAGCGGCGCGACTCCGATGCCTCCGCCGATCAGGATGGCTCCAGCGGCGTCGGGCGAGACGTCTCGCGGCGCCGCGAAGGGCCTGCCGAGGGGCCCGTGGATCCAGAGGCCCTCCCCAGGCTCCAATGCCGCGAGTCGCGAGGTCCCCGGTCCGATCGCCTGCACCAGGAAGTCGAGGCGCACCCCTCCGCTCTCGCGTTCGGCGTCGGCGACCGAGAAGGCACGGGCGAGGTACGGCCGCCCCTCATCGCCACCCCAGCCCGAATCCGCGGCCAGCATGTAGAACTGGCCGGCGGCGGGCTCGGGTCCCGCCGCATCGAGGGCCGAGAAGATCCGATAGCCGCCCGCGGTGACGTTGCGGGTCACTTCGCAGAGGCGCCGGCCGAAGGGGGCCACCACCCTCTCCCCCAGCCCCTGCGCCGCTCCGGCGGTCACCTCTTCGATGGCTCGAGCTCCTCCGGTTGGTGAAGCTCCTGGAGAGACTGAACCTCGACCTCGCCCCGGGCCGCGGCGAAGATCGCGCGGGACGCCGCCGAGGCACCGGTCATGGTGGTCACGCAGGGAATGCCGTGCCGGACGGCCTCGCTTCGGATCTCATACCCGTCAGTGCGGGCGCCGGACCCAGTCGGCGTGTTGATCACCAGGTCGACTCCCTCCGAGCGGATGCAGTCGACGACGTTCGGGGATCCCTCTCCGATCTTCTTGATCTTCCGGACCGGGACCCCCATGGCCGATATCGCCTGGGCGGTGCCGGAGGTCGCAATCACCTCGAAGCCGAGGTCGTGGAAGCGCGTTGCGAGCTGGGTCGCTGCCGGCTTGTCGGAGTCGGTGACGCTGATGAAGATCGTCCCCTTCTCCGGCAGCGAAACCCCGGCGGCGGCCTGTGCCTTGCCGAAGGCGGTCGGGAAGTCGGAGGCGATCCCCATCACCTCACCGGTGCTCCGCATCTCGGGGCCGAGGACGGCATCGGCGCCGGCGAACCGCGCGAATGGCAGGACGGCCTCCTTCACGCTGATGTGGGTCGGCGCCTCGCTCGGCAGCGACTGCTCCGAGAGGGACTCGCCCAGCATCAGGCGGCAGGCGATCTTCGCCAGGGGTGCGCCGATCGCCTTGCTGACGAAGGGAACCGTCCGTGATGCCCGTGGATTGGCCTCGATGACGAACAGCTCTCCGCCGGCCACGGCGTACTGGACGTTGATCAGGCCGATCACTCCGAGCTCCATTGCGATCTTGCGGGTGGTCTCGCGGATCTCCTCGAGCATCTCCTCGCCGAGGCTCATCGGCGGGATCACGCACGCAGAATCACCCGAGTGAACCCCGGCCTCCTCGACGTGCTGCATGACCCCGGCGACGAAGCACTCCTCCCCGTCGGCGAGGGCGTCGACGTCGACCTCGATCGCGTTCTCCAGGAAGCGGTCGAGCAGCAGCGGATGCTCCTGGTCGGCCTTGACGTTGGCCTCCAGATAGGTCGCCAGGGCGTCGCCGTCGTAACAGATCTCCATCGCCCGGCCGCCGAGGACGTATGAGGGGCGGACCAGCAGCGGGAAGCCGACGTCCTCCGCAATCGCCACCGCCTCCTCGGCCGAGAGGGCGGTGCCGTAGGGGGGGTGCTTGATCTCCAGGCGGCGCAGGAGCGCGCCGAAGCGGCCGCGGTCCTCGGCGAGGTCGATCGCATCGACCGGTGTGCCGAACAGCGGCACGCCCGCGTCCTCGAGAGCCTTCGCCAGCCGCAGCGGTGTCTGGCCGCCGAACTGGACAATCACTCCCTCGGGCTGCTCGATCTCGCAGACGGCGAGCACGTCCTCCTCGGTGAGCGGCTCGAAGTAGAGGCGGTCCGAGGTGTCGTAATCCGTCGAGACGGTCTCGGGGTTGCAGTTGATCATCACCGCGTCGCGCTCCAGTTCCCGCGCGGTCATCGCAGCGTGGACGCAGCAGTAGTCGAACTCGATCCCCTGGCCGATCCGGTTCGGACCGGAGCCGAGGATCACGACGGAGGGGCGCTCCCCGCGATCGACTTCCCCAGTCGATCCGTTCATCGATGGGCGCTCGTGCGCGCTGTAGAAGTAGGGGGTCCGCGCCTCGAACTCCGCGGCGCAGGTGTCCACCGAGCGGTAGGTGCGCTCGAGACCCTCGGTGCCATCGCCATCCGTTGCAAGCTCGCGCAGCTCCCGGAGGAACCAGGGGTCGATCATCGTCGCCTCCTGGATCCGCTCCAGCTCCACCCCGCGCTTGAATCCGTCGAGGATCAGGTCGAAGCGGTCGGACGAAGGTGACGACAGGCGCTCGAGCAGCTCACCGGTCGACGCCGGGATATCCGGCTCGTCGTCGAGCTCCCGCGAGCGCATGGCCTTGGCGAAGGACTCGCGGAAGGTGCGCCCGATCGCCATGCACTCCCCCACCGACTTCATGTGGGTGGAGAGCCGGCCCTCGGCGCCCGGGAACTTCTCGAAGGCGAAGCGCGGCACCTTGGTGACGACGTAGTCGATCGTCGGCTCAAACGAAGCTGGTGTTGCTCGTGTTATGTCGTTGGGGATCTCCTCTAAGGCGTAGCCGACGGCGAGCTTCGCCGCAATCTTCGCGATCGGGAAGCCAGTCGCCTTGGAGGCGAGCGCCGAGGAGCGCGAGACACGGGGATTCATCTCGATCACCACGATCTCGCCACTCTCGGGATTCACCGCGAACTGGACGTTCGAGCCCCCGGTCTCTACGCCAACCGCGCGGATCACGCGGATGGCCTGGTCGCGGAGGTCCTGGTAGAGCGAGTCGGTCAGGGTCTGCGCAGGCGCGATCGTCACCGAGTCGCCGGTGTGGACGCCCATTGGATCGACGTTCTCGATCGAG
>Ga0126307_10000746_pt1 | contig 21391 bp, 20 predicted proteins | sample Plot28_FD_89955 | JGI IMG/M metagenome (GOLD analysis project Ga0126307, IMG submission 89955) | Serpentine soil microbial communities from UC McLaughlin Reserve, CA, USA - Plot28 | ecosystem: Environmental > Terrestrial > Soil > Grasslands | place: USA: UC McLaughlin Reserve, Lake County... | reverse complement strand
GACCACCGCCTTCGCCTTTATTTCATGCCCCATTCCTGTTACGACTCCTATGACTTTCTGATTTTTTACTAGAAGTTGCCGGACCATATCCTGATAAAACGCAACCTTTTCTGTTTGTTCAAGCACTTCCCGCCATTTTTGGGAAAATAACATTCGATCATTCTGTGTTCTTGGGCTCCACATTGCGGGTCCTTTGGATCGGTTTAGCATCCGAAACTGTATCATCGACGCGTCCGACACAAGTCCCGAATAACCACCAAGTGCATCTATTTCTCTCACAATTTGACCTTTTGCAATACCACCCATTGCAGGATTGCAGCTCATTTGTGCTATTGTCTGCAAATTCATTGTGATTAACAGCACATTAGAACCCATATTGGCAGCTCCAGCCGCTGCTTCACAACCTGCATGGCCGGCACCGACAACTATGACATCATATTCTTGGAACATAGCTCGCAAAGGTAATTTAGTGTTCCACGGGAAACATTGTTAAATTTTATAGCCATGTTTCACGTGAAACAAAATATTTATTGAGGTAAAAATCTTCCCGCTGCCTCATTAGTTGAACTTGTTCTCTGGATTTATCCTCAAAGCCGCACAAATGAAGGGTGCCGTGAAAAATTACTCTGAGCAACTCTTTTTTAAAAGAGCAGTGATATTTCTGTGCGTTTTCTTTCACTCTTTCGGCGCTTATGTATATATCTGCAACAAGCGGTGCGCTTGGATGAGAGTGCTCGAAAGTCAGGATATCGGTGTAAGAATTGTGGTTGAGGTGCGACTTGTTGAGAGCCAAAAGATACTCGTCAGTACAAAAAATATAATTCAAAGTATCTATTTTCCTCCCTTCCCTAGTTATTAGTTTTCCTAAAAAGTTTTTGACGGCAGTGCGTTTTGGAAAGAAAAATGCAGGCGTAAGGAAGTGAAAGTGTATATGTTTTTTGTTTGCCTGAACCATATTTCAAAAATCGTAAACCCATTCTTATTGATTGCTATAGCTTTGAAATGGTTATGAAGTTATCAGAATTAAAATCCGGGGAAAGAGGCAGAATTAAAGCTTTCGAGAGCTCGGATATTGAATTGAAGCTCATGGAAATGGGATGCATACCCGGAGAGGAAGTAGTGGTAGAACAAAAAGCTCCGCTCGGAGATCCCATTTCAATTCGAATTGCGGGCTATACTTTGAGTTTGAGGATTAATGAAGCCAACCAGATAATCATTGAAAAGTAACTAATTGAAACTCAAACATTTAAATGAAAATTGGGTTATACTTTGGATCATTTAATCCTATCCACGTTGGCCACCTGGTTATAGCTAATCATATTCTTAATGAAACGGAACTTCAAAAATGTTGGTTTGTTGTTTCTCCTCAAAATCCTTTTAAAAAATCGGACAGCTTAATAAATGAATACGACAGACTTCACCTCGTACAAAAGGCAATAGAAGGTGACAACCGTCTAAAAGCAAGTGATATTGAATTTGCCCTTCCAAAACCATCTTATACTGTTCACACCCTTGCTTATCTTAAAGAGAAGTACCCGCAACATAGCTTTTATATAATCATGGGTAGTGACAGTTTTCAAAATCTAGACCATTGGAAGAATGCTGAAGTGATTATTAAGAATTATCCCATTATAATTTATAATCGTCCTGAATATAAAGTGGAGAACACCTTAAATGCTAACATTCAAATAATGTCCGCTCCTCTTTTAGAAATTTCGGCTACATATATACGTGGGTTAGTTAAATCGGGTAAATCAATAAAGCACCTGGTACCTCCTGCTGTTGAGGAGGAAATTGCCACTTACGGATTCTTTAAAAGGGTTCAAAAAAAGTAGCCTAATAAGATACAGGTTGCTACAATAAGAGGGGGAGCAATTTTTGTGAATTGTAGCAACAAGAAAGTAGTAACAATAACTGATATATTGATCAGACTACCTGCAGTAGCGCCAACCAATGAAATGTCTTTCATAATGTAAAGAGTAGAGGCAATCATAATTCCTACTACCGCTGCATTAATGCCCTCGAGTGACCTGTAAACCACTGCATATTTTTTTAGGTTATTCCAGATAGGAAAAAAGAAAAGAACGAGTAAGGCGCTGGGAAGAAAGATTGCAATAGAACCAATAATACAACCAAGGACTTGGGTGTCTTTTCCACCATCTTTCAAAGCAATGCCTCCTGTGAACGACGCAATGGCAAAAACAGGTCCTGGCATGGCCCTCACAATTCCCATTCCTGTAGTCATATCATCTTTATCGATTTTAATAATATTTCTTGCAGCCTCAGGATCATTTTGTATAAGGTTTTCAGGTCGCACAGAAAATTGTTCATACATCATTGGCATCAATACCTGTCCTCCGCCAAAAACAAGACTTCCCATTCGATAGGTATTTTCAAAAAGATTTACAGGTTTTCTTTCGGGCCAGTTATTAGTTCGGGCTAATTCACTGGTAACACCGGCGGCTAAAAAGATAAAAGCAAACAACCAAATGTTCCACCACTTTATCTTCTTACGTCTTGTTTCTGTCTGTGGTATTCTTTTATGACTAAGATTGGTAACTGCTCCACCCAATACAATTAGCATAGGAAAAATCCAGGGGGTTTTGAATAAAAGATAGGTTGCTATAATACACGCTATCATAATACTCCACGTAATCGTATTTTTTATGGAAACGCTAAAAGCCATAACAGAAGCATACAATAGAAATCCAACAGCTAGAGAAGGAATAAACTTAAAAACATTAGTATGTAGTGTTGATCGGTCAATATAATGAAGCAGAAAGGAAAAAGCTCCCATTAACAAGCAGGCAGGTGCAATCCATATTATTAATGTAAGAACTGCCAAAGGAACGCCCCCTCTTTTATATCCAATTAATGTAACTGTTTGTGTGGATGAAGCTCCTGGCAAAAGGTTACAGAAGGCACTATATTCCAGCAATTCCTCTTTTGTTACATACGGAGTTTTATGAACAAACATTTTCATCATCATTGCCACATGCGCTTGCGGACCCCCAAAGGCGCTAATGCTGTAGAGAAAAACATTTTTAAGGAAAGGCACATGGCGAAGCATCATAAGCGGGATAAATTTATAAAATTCAACGTATCCGGAAATGGCTTACCTCATATACCACTTATTTTAAATCTTATAACCGCTTTGGTCTGAAGAAATGTTCAGGAAAAGATCAGCACTCAATTGCTATGTAACTGCAAGAATAGTTTTATTCCCCGGTTAAGAAATGAAGACTAAATTTATTTTTAAACTAACTACACACGTGAAACAGATCCTTTTATTGACTTTAATAATCACTTCAGGAGTTTCTCATGCGCAGAAAAATGAAGTAATAGAAAATGCCGTTGCGAAAATAGAGTCCAGGTGTATTGAATGGCGAAGAGACCTGCATGAACATCCTGAACTGGGAAACCATGAAACAAGAACAGCCAGGATCGTCGCAGAGCACCTGCGTTCATTGGGTGTTGAAGTAAAAGAAAATGTGGCTAAAACCGGAGTAGTAGGCATTCTCAAAGGCGGAAAGGCCGGACCTGTTATTGCTTTGAGGGCCGACATGGATGCATTACCGGTTACAGAAAGAGTTGCTCTTCCTTTTGCATCAAAAGTAAAATCGACATTCAACGGGCTGGAAGTGGGTGTTATGCATGCTTGCGGACACGATACACATGTGGCTATGCTTATGAGCGTGGCTGAAATATTATCAGCAATGAGAAAGGATCTTTCCGGTACGGTGAAGTTTGTCTTTCAGCCAGCAGAAGAAGGTCCACCACAAGGCGAAGAAGGCGGTGCTCCTTTAATGGTAAAGGAAGGAGTATTAGATAACCCGAAAGTCGACGTTATGTTTGGGCTCCACATTAATGCACAAACACCAGTCGGACAAATAACGTATCGGGAGCGGGGAATGATGGCAGCATCAGATTGGTTTACTATAAAAATTCATGGTAAACAATCACATGGCGCACAACCCTGGTTAGGTGTAGATCCGGTTGTAGTTGGTACACAAATCATCCAGGGACTGCAAACAATTGTGAGCCGTCAAATGGAACTTACAAAGAACCCGGTTGTTATTTCTACAACTATATTTAAAGCTGGTGTCAGAGAAAATATCATTCCAGAAGAAGTAACACTTGGCGGAACAATAAGAACACTCGATACTGCCATGCAAAAGGATGTATGGATGCGTGTTGAAAGGATAGCTAAGAACATTGCTGAAGCCTCGGGCGCCACAGCCGATGTAACAATTGATTCTAAAACATTGGTTACTTACAATGATCCCAAACTTACCGCCATGATGATACCTTCATTACAAAAAGCAACAGGCAACAATGCTATCATAATGGACGCCCAAACCGGCGCAGAAGATTTTTCCTATTTTGCTGATAAGGTTCCATCTTTATTTTTCTATGTCGGCGGCATGCCTGTGGCTAAAGATCCCAAAACAACCGCTGCTCACCATACCCCTGATTTCTTTATCGATGAAAATGGAATGAAAACAGGTATCAAAGCGTTCTGTTATTTAGTTACCGATTATATGAAAATGGCAGCAACCAAATCGATAAATAAAACATCAGCTAAATCCTTTTGATTCGATGATAAAAAATCTGGCACTGCTTATAATTTGTTTGTATTTTTTTCTCCCGCTTCCTGCACAAAAAAAAGATAAAAAGCTGCAGCATAAAATAGAAGAAATAATTAAGGACTTTAATGGAAACATTGGAGTGTATGTAAAGAACCTGAGAAATGGAAAAACAGTTTTTATTAATGCTGATACTGTTTTTCCCACCGCCAGCATGGTGAAAATTCCAATTCTAATTGGTGTTATGGATAAGATTAATAAAGGAGAGCTGGATTTTCACCAGGAACTAAGATACCAGGATTCCTTGTTGTATGCAGGAGTTGATATTCTTGGTTCCTTTAAAGACACAGAAAGAATAGAGTTGAGTAAAGTGATGATGTTGATGCTGACAATGAGCGATAATACAGCAAGCTTATGGTTACAAGGTTTGGCGGGGAGCGGTACAAGGATCAATCAAATTCTGGACAGTCTCGGCTTTCCGAATACAAAAGTTAATTCACGAACACCAGGTAGGGAAACAAACAGGGCCATGTACGGCTGGGGACAAACTACACCCAAAGAAATGACAACATTAATAGAGAAGATTGCAGCCGGTGAAATCATCAGTAAAGAAAAAAGTGCACAAATGCTTCGCTTGCTTGGTAGAAATTATTGGGACGAATATGCTATCTCGCAAATACCCTCTGATATTTTTGTGGCCAGTAAGGGTGGAGCGGTTAATGCAACAAGAAGCGAAGTATTATTTGTGAATGGTAAAGGAGCCAGATATGTTTTTTGCATTTGTACTAAAAATAATAAAGATCAAAGCTGGAACAGTGAAACAAACGAAGCGTGGGACCTGACGAGAAAATTGTCAAAACTTATGTGGGATCATTTTAGCAATTGATAAGCAATAAAACTCATGATGTAAGCAATGCCAGTCATATAAACAAACTGTATGACCGGCCATTTCCAGGTTTTTGTTTCTCTGCGTGTAATTGCTAACGTACTCATACATTGCATGGCAAATAAATAAAACAGCATTAATGAAATACCCGTTGCCAGCGTAAACAAAGGCGTGCCGTCCTCTTTTTTTGCAGATCGTAATTTATCCCTCAATAATAATCCCTGGTCATCCTCGCCAACACTATATAAAGTAGCCATAGTTCCTACAAACACCTCTCTTGCTGCAAAAGAAGTTATCAAAGCAATACCAATTCTCCAGTCATAACCCAATGGCTGAATTGCCGGCTCAATAGATCTTCCTAAGATGCCTGCATACGAGTTCTCAAGTTTGGCTGTATTCAAGGCTGTTTGTAAAGAATCGGCAGCAGCCGGATTTTTTGCTATCTCCAATTTATATTTCTCTTCTATAGTGCTCGATCTCTCGGGTCCAAAAGTGCTTAATGCCCATAAAATCAAACTAATTACCATAATAACCTTACCTGCATCTGTAACAAAAATCTTCGCTTTGTTTACCATTGTTTGTACAATGTTTTTCAAACGGGGTGGCCGGTAAGTAGGCAGCTCTAAAATAAAAAAGCTTCTTTCTTTGATATTGATAAACCATTTGGCCACAAAAGAAACGAGTAAGGCCATAGCTAACCCTAACAGGTACAATCCCATCATAACCAATGCCTGAACGCTAAATAAACCTAATAAATAAGTGTTAGGAATTACAAGCCCTATCAAAATGGTATAAACAGGCAGCCTTGCAGAACAACTCATTAAAGGAGTAATGAGTATCGTTAATAACCTTTCTTTTCGGTTCTCAATATTTCTTGCGCTCATTATTGCAGGTACTGCACAGGCAAAGCCGCTAATAAGAGGCATAACACTTTTTCCATTGAGGCCAACGCTCCGCATTAAACGGTCAGTAAGAAAGCTAATACGTGCCATGTAACCTGTATCTTCCAAAATGGTAATCAGTCCGAATAATATCATGATCTGTGGCACAAAAACCAAAATTCCACTTAATCCCGCGACAAGGCCATTAATGATTAAATCACTCCACCATATTTGAGGCAGGGAGTTTGACAAGGAACTACTAATAGATGAAAACAACATTTCTATCCATGTCATAGGATATTGCGCCAGGTAAAACACACTTTGAAATAATATAAATAAAACGGCGAGTAAAATGAAATAACCCCATTTTCGATGCAACAAAACGTTATCCAGCTTATCAGTTAAAATCGTTTGTTGTAAAGGATCAGGCTCCGCTACTGCAACATTCATGATGTGCTTTATGCGTCCATAACGCTGCAATATTTCTGTGGCTTGCGTTCTGGTATGATTGAAAACATGCTTGCGTTCAATGTTTTCAATAGTTTCCTGCACACCATAACTTAAATCAAACTGTTCATGATTAATTAAATAATGAATGGCGGAGTAATCACTGGCTTCAGGAATCACTTTTTTCAGGTCTTCAATAGGCGCACTAGCCAATGCGTTATTTTCTATGAAATCCCGTACCGGTACTTTATATAATTGTGATGCGGTAAGTTCAATTGCCTTTTTTAATTGCGAAATTCCTTTGTTTTTGCGCGGATTAACTGAAACAACAGGAACACCCAATTCTCTTTCCAGCTCGGGCAGATCAATTTCAATTCCTTTTTTATTAGCCAGGTCTAACATAGTTAAAGCCACAACCACAGGCTGTTTTAAATCCAGGATCTGAGAACAGAAAAGGAGATTGCGTTTTAAATTGCTTGCATCAACCACCACTACAAAAATGTCAGCCTTGATGTCCTTATCCTGGTTTAACAAAACCCGGTAACTGACCCACTCATCTAGCCGCTTGGGATACAGACTATAGGTTCCAGGCAGGTCGATAATATTACCCGTTAATGCTTCAGAAATAGAAGTTGTACCTGTTTTTTTATCAACGGTAACGCCGGGAAAGTTGCCGACTCGTTGATTTAAACCGGTAATGGTATTAAATAAAGAAGTCTTCCCACTGTTGGGATTTCCAACTAAAGCTATATTGATTGTTTTTTTCGCCACTCTGTCGCCGCGCAAAGTTAGCCCGGCTCAGCTGCCAAGGTTTACGATATTGGAAGTTTTAGAAAAGCTTAAGGAAAATAAATTAATCAAAAAACAGGTTTTCTCGTCTGTGTCAGGAGGTCATTAGATAATTTTGTTCCTGGCTCAACCCAAAAATTTTATTGTGTTTAAAAACTACCTTTTGCTGCCTTTTGTTTTTGCAGGAAGCTTGGCGCAAGCCCAAAAACTAAAGAAAGAAGATAAGCAGCTTATTGCCAACCTGCAACAACATGTTCAATATCTTGCCGATGATAAGCTGGAAGGACGCCGTACCGGAACACAAGGGGAAAAGCTGGCTGCTGAATATATCAGTTCCGAGTTTAATAAAATTGGACTTCAGCCAAAAGGCTCTAACGGATTTTTACAACCATTTGATGTGAAGGAAGGAAAACAGGTTAACCCCTCAACACATGTAATTATTGATGGAAACAACTTGTTATTGAATAAAGATTTCTTTCCCCTGGCCTATAGCGCTAATGCATCCGTGGAGGCTTTGCCCTCCCTTGCTTTGCAGGAACCAAACATGCCATGGTTTTATGACGTAAAGGAATTGTTGGATACGGTGGCTGCAAATCCTCATTTCGATTTGAACGAAGCCCTCATCGATAAAGCAAAAGAAGCAAGGAAAAAAGGAGCCAATGCTTTCCTTGTTTATAATAGTAGTTCACAAACAGATGGGTTAAAGTTTGATGGGAAAGACCGCTCCGAGGTTTTGTCTATTCCTGTAGTATATATAACTCAACAAGCTTCGAAAAAATATATGAACGATGCATCAGCTGCATTGGACATCAAGTTGAAAACAGACATCTCCGAAAAGAAAAGGACCGGTAGTAACGTTATTGGATACCTGGATAATGGTGCAATTACAACCGTAATATCGGGTGCTCATTTTGATCATTTGGGACGAGGGGAAGATCGAACCGCAAGGGCAGTGGAAAAAAAAGGTCTTGTACATAATGGTGCAGATGACAATGCCAGCGGGGTAGCGGCCCTAATTGAGCTGGCCCGGCTTTTAAAGACGTCAAAACTCAAAAACAATAATTATCTCTTTATAGCTTTTTCCGGAGAAGAACTGGGACTGTATGGTTCTAAGTATTTTACAGAACATCCGTCCGTGGATTTAAGTAAGGTCAATTACATGATCAATTTAGATATGGTGGGAAGGCTCAGCGATTCAACACATGTTGTAACAGTTGGTGGTTATGGCACTTCACCTTCATGGGGCAGTCTATTCAATCTAAAAGGCAAAAACAAGCTGTTTACCGGCGACATTGTTTTCAGGTATGACTCCAGCGGTACCGGCCCTAGTGATCACACGTCATTTTACTTAAAAAATATTCCTGTACTTTTTTACTTTACCGGTTTGCATAGTGATTACCACAAACCAACAGATGATTACAATAAGATCAATTATATAGGTGAAATGAATCTCATCAGGCATATTTATAGTCTAATACAGGTTAATGATAAACAAAAGGAGAAATTGGTATTTACAAAAACAAGAGAAACACAAACAACCACCTCTGTCCGTTTTAATGTAACCATGGGCATTATGCCCGATTATACATTTGGTGGTGCTGGTGTAAGAGTGGATGGGGTAACTAATAACAGACCCGCACAAAAAGCCGGTATAAAAGCAGGTGATATTATTACTTCACTGGGCGATTTGAAGATAACATCCCTTGAAGGTTATATGGAGGCCTTAGCAAAATTTAAAAAAGGCGACAAAGCAGCAGTGAATTACATAAGAGAAAACAAACAGTTTTTAACTACCGTAGAGTTTTAGTATTTTACTATTAACAGGGCCTTGTTGTTATGAAACTAATATTAGACACAAAAGACCTAACCGACGGCTTTTTCGAAGAGACCAAATTGCTCGGCATTATGGCTTCGGTGAAAGACTACCAGTTTTGCTGGCAATTAAACAATTTACTAAGCATTGATTTCCGCATTAATAATGAGTTGGAAATTCAGTTAAAAAAAAAGGAACGCAATTATTTTTTTGCTGTATACGAATATCCCGAACCGGCCACTTGCTTAAAACATTATTTGTACAACAACCAATATGACGGGGAATATCTTTTGCCTGAATTTAAACACCTCGACTTTTTATGGTTGCTAAAAGATGATCATGTTTCAGATGAAACCCTGCAAAACCTGGTACAATCAATCCGCACTATAAGTGGTGTGCAATTGGTGATTGAACTTACAAATGAAAAAATAAGGAATAAGGAACACCTTGTATTTTAGTATCAAATAAACACCGGGCGGGATGTATTAAAAAAACGCTCATGACGTGGTAATTTCAACTTCAAATTGATTTTATGTGGCAAGAAAAAGATAACACATTGTACAGGAGGTTTGAATTTAAAGATTTTAGTGAAGCGTTCGCGTTTATGACAAGAGTAGCTTTGATTGCTGAAAAGATGAATCATCATCCAAAGTGGTCCAATGTATGGAATGTAGTAGAAGTCTGGCTTTCTACGCACGATGCAGGAGATATTGTAACAGACAAGGATAGAAAGCTGGCAGATAAAATAAATGCTTTAATATAATGGTGGAAATATGATAGCTACTTTCGTTATACCTTGGAGGCCGGTTAGTTATTTACGTAAACTGTCTTATCACCTTTATCTGTAAATTTTCCAATAGGTTGAGTAAATGCTGATAAACCTGCAGCATCCAAAACTTCCTTTACTTCCTCCAATGAATTTTCATCAACTGCAATTAATAATCCTCCATTGGTTTGAGGGTCCGGTAAAAGATTAAAAGCCTCCATCACATTTACACCTTTTTCAAACTGAACTTTGTTGCTATAACTATTCCAGTTACGAAATGTTGCATCAGGAATTGTTCGCTGCTTTAAATATTCCTCGAAGCCATTAATTTTTTTTATTTCTGAGTACTTTAGTTCGGCGCTCAGGCTACTTCCATCTGCCATCTCAATCAAATGGCCTAATAATCCAAACCCTGTAACATCTGTCATGGCATTAACGCCTGGCAACTTTCCTAATTCAGCACCAATTTTATTGAGAGTAGTTACTTGTTCAAGAAGTGAAACATAATGTTCTGGCTGTAGCAGTCCTCTTTTTTGTGCAGTTGATAAAACACCAACACCAATTGCTTTGGTTAGAAATAAATGATCACCAGTTTTTGCCGTGTTGTTTTGTTTGAGGTTTTGCACTTCTACGGTTCCCGTAACTGCCAAACCAAATATGGGATCATTGGAATCAATCGTATGTCCCCCGGCGAGTGGAATGCCTGCTTCATAGCAAATGGCTCTTCCTCCTTCAAGAACTTTTCTTGCTGTTTCAACAGGCAGTTTTTCAATAGGCCAACCCAACATTGCAATTGCCATCAGGGGCGTGCCTCCCATGGCATATATATCGCTGATAGCATTGGCTGCTGCAATTCGTCCAAAATCAAATGGATCGTCTACGATAGGCAAAAAGAAATCAGTGGTAGAAATTACGGCTGTTTCATTATTCAACTGGAAAACAGCTGCATCATCACTGCTTTCGTAGCCAACTAAAAGTTGTTGAAAAAATGGTTTGCTTTGCGTTTGAAGGATTTGCTGTAATACTGATGGTGCAATCTTACAGCCGCATCCGCCACCCTTAGAATATTGCGTAAGCCTGATTTCTTCTGACATCTTCTACTTCAACTTCTTTTTGAAAATGATTGCTGCATTAGTTTTTAGGTCAGCGGTGAAATGCACCTGGTAAGTTTGTTCACCATCTTTTATAACCAACAAGCCGGTGTTAGGAGGGATACTACCAAGGTTTTCAGCCACCAAAATGATTTCAATTGTTTCTGTTGCAGGTAGGCTAACAGTTTTTTTGGTTGCCGTTGCAGTAAGCTTGGTATTGGCAAAAACTGTTTCTCCGTTCATGTATACACTGATCGAGTCGCCATCAATAACACCATTGTCGTAAAGAGAAAGCTGTATGCTATCGGATGCTATTTCAATAGCCTGAAGTTTATTCTTTTTTCTTTCGGTGTAGGCAGGAGCAACGGGTAATTTGGTTAACACATTTACCACTGGCTTAATGGCGTTAGTGGTAGTTTGCACCGTTTCTGTTCTTGATTTCACGACGGCGTTTGTAAATCCGGGTTCATCTGCGGGTAAGGTGGATTGTTTATCGGTTTTCACCATCTCTTTGGATTTGCCATCATCGGGTTTTAATTTTTGTTCTTTTCCGGAAACCACTGGTTTGGTATTTTGTGATGCAACAGCTGCTGTTGTTTCCGTCGAAGGCTGGATCTGGTTATTGGCTTTTATTTTTGTTTCGCCTGTCTGGTACCTTGGCTGGGATATAATGTTTAATTCTTTCAAATGCCCGATCAATGCAGAATGGGTACTATCATTATCTAACTTCATAGCAACACCGCCGGTAAGTGCATAATAAATTTTTGTCCGGTTGGTTTGCCATGTACCCGTTACCGTACGCAAAGTATCTTCATTTGTTAGTTGTATATTATTAGTCTGGTGAACTCTTTTAGCAGGCGATTCAGGAAAATTATTATTAAGCATTTTCTCATCCTCCACAACTAATTGGTTATCTTTTTTAGTGGCTTTTACTCTTTTAACGCTATAAAAAAGAGAATCATTTCTTACAAAAGTGGTGTAGGAATAACCCGTTATCTTTCCACGGTATTCGCTTAGGGCTAATTCATAACGCTGCTCTTTCTTGGTGCTGTCATTTACCAGGGTTCCTGAATACAAACCTGTAACTACCTGCGCATGTAAAACTTGTGTGCAAATTGCAAACAGAAGAACAAAAATGAATCTCATAGAGTTTGATATTGGTTTAACAAGGCTTGTGAATTGGAAGGGGTTACCTCCTCACAAGCTATTTTGTTTAATAACGTAGATGTGTCCTCCCGATTGTGCAAACCTTTGAGGTAACGTTTATCATAGTAGTGAAGCAATATGCGAAAAGCTTGTTTAATATTTCCTTCTTCTAAAAACGAAATCGCATTCTTTGTTTCAAGCCCACCTAAACGTTTGCTGATACGTTGCGTAGCAGCTATCAATTTCTGCACATCAGAAGAACCATATTCTCCAACAATATAATTCAACCTTTCCTCAAAAGGAATTTCCAGAAAATAAAGGGGTGAAGTACGCATATTCTGCCAAAGGGCCATAGGAATATTTACGTTGCCTATCCGCTGGCTTTCATCTTCGAGCCAGATGCCCCCCGTTCCATTGAAGGATAAATCCGCCCGGGATTTATTTTGGTCAAGGCATGCTGTTGATAGATCAACGCTTAATAAGTTTTCAAACATTTCCTGGGTTGGTTGGGCCAACATTTCAATATTACCAAATGCAGAACCCTTGTGACAAGCAATTTTTTCCAGGTCAATAACCGGTTCTCCTTTCTTTTGCAGGTCTTTCAAAACAGTTGTTTTCCCGGATCCTGTATAGCCGCCCAGGATTTTAAAACTAAAAGGTTGTTCAAAACTTTTCAATACATAATTGCGATAAGCTTTATAACCCCCAGCGAGCGTGTAAACTTTAAATCCATATAAATTAAGTAGCCACGAAACGGCCCCACTTCTCATCCCTCCTCTCCAGCAATAGACGAACACAGTATTTATAGTTATGGATTCTTTCCACTGATCGTTATCCTGCTTTTGAGCATTGGACTGTAAGCCTTGAACCAGGCTCTCCACCTCTTCTACCATCCTTCGCATCTTTGGTCCGAAAAGATCTAAACCAATTTTAATAGCCTTTTCCCTGCTTTCTTGTTTATAGGCTGTGCCAACAATCTTTCTTTCTTCATTTGAAAATAGAGGAAGGCTAATAGCACCTGGAATGTGAGCATATATATATTCTGCAGGTGAACGTACATCCAGCAACAGGTGATCTCGGGCACCTTTTAAAAACTCGGCAATATTGATACGGGGCGCTTGCACAAAAGCAAATGTATTCAGTACTAAGCAAAAAGAAAATGCCTCCCGATAAGAGAGGCATTTTATTCTTATTAAAGAGAATTAATTATCTTTTTCTTTCACTTTGCCATCTTCTTCTACTTTCACTTTTTTGTCATCGGTTTTAACCTTAGTATCACCATCTTTCTCTGTTTTCACTTTTATATCATCAGATTTCATCTTGTTTTCATCACCGTCGTTTTTCCACTTTACATCATATTCTACCCATTCGTTATTATCGCCTTCATATAAAACCTTATCGTTTTCTAATTTAGCCCTGCCTAACCGCGTTCCTTCCCAGTCATAAACCCACCAGTCATTATTGTCAACCAAAATATAACGGGTCACAGGTTCATTATTTTCAGCATTTATTTTTTTGCCTGTCGTTCTGTCTACAGAAATCTTAATTGGTTTACCGGTTTTTGCGTCCATATATTTACCCGCATCGCTATTGCGTTGAAATTCATCTGCCATGGCGGCGTAATCGGAATTTGAAGTTGTGGTTGTAACGTTTGTTGTTGTAGTAGAATCGGTAGATTCTGCTGCTGTTTTCGTATCACTGTTGCAAGCACCAAAGCCAATGGCTGTACATGCAATAAGGCTAAACAATTGTTTCTTCATGATTAAGAGGTTTGTTTAGCTTTACTATACAAAAATGAGACCGTTGAGTTTAAGCGAGCTTATCCGTTCATTGAAGCAAGAAATTCTTCATTGCTTTTTGTTCCACGCATTCTTTTTAATAACTCGGACATAGCCTCCTCAGTATTCATATCATTGAGATAAACACGCAACAAGTTCATTCTTTGCAGTACATCTCTTTCTAACAAAAGGTCATCGCGACGGGTAGAAGAAGAAACGAGGTCAATAGCAGGAAACACGCGCCTGTTAGCCAAACGGCGGTCAAGCTGCAATTCCATATTGCCGGTTCCTTTAAATTCTTCAAAAATCACCTCATCCATCTTAGATCCTGTGTCAATCAAAGCGGTAGCAAGTATGGTGAGCGAACCACCGTTTTCAATTTTACGGGCAGCACCAAAAAATTGTTTGGGTTTTTGCATGGCATTAGCTTCTACACCACCGGACAATACTTTACCCGAAGCAGGGGCCACTGTATTGTGTGCACGGGCTAAGCGGGTAATAGAATCCAAAAGAATGACTACATCATGACCGCACTCTACCAAACGCTTTGCTTTTTGAAGGGCTACCGTGGAAACTTTTACGTGTTTTTCAGCAGGCTCATCAAAGGTGGAGGCAATAACTTCTGCCTTTACACTACGTTCCATGTCAGTGACTTCCTCAGGCCTTTCGTCAACTAACACTACCATGAGGTAACATTCGGGATGATTGGCCGCAATAGCATTTGCAACTGCTTTCAGAAGCATGGTTTTACCGGTCTTTGGTTGGGCTACAATTAATCCACGCTGGCCCTTACCAATAGGTGTAAAGAGGTCCATAATTCGTGTAGAGAAATCGTTAGGAGAAGTGAACAGGTTCAACTTCTCGAAGGGAAACAAGGGTGTCAGATAATCAAATGGTACACGGTCGCGAACTTCCTCTGGGCTTTTGCCATTAATGAATTCCACCTTCAACAAAGCAAAATATTTTTCACCTTCTTTTGGTGGACGCACAGAGCCATAAACGGTATCGCCTGTTTTTAATCCAAACAGTTTTATCTGTGACGGCGATACATAAATATCATCAGGAGAAGAGAGATAATTATAATCTGACGACCTCAAAAAACCATAGCCATCAGGCATCATCTCTAATACACCTTCTGCCATGATAATACCATCAAACTCTATATTAAAAGTTTGCTCCCGACGGGGAGGAAAAAATTTATTGATTTGTGTACTAAGCGTTCTTTCTGGAGTATTATCTATAGGTGTTGTTTCTTGCGGAACTTCCGACTCAGGTTCAGCAACTGCCGGGGCTTTGGGTTCATTGTTTGTCATGCCTAATTCAGGCTGCTCATCACTTTTTTTACGTACGCTTTTTTTAGGAGCTTCTTTTTTCGGCGGCGACTTTTTTAATGGTTTCTTTGAAGCTTCAGCAGGTGCATCTATTGTGTCTTCTACAATCGCTTCTTCTGTAGAGTTGGAAGTAGAAGCTTTGACTATACGTTTGCGTTTTGGTTTTTCTGAAGAATCAGAACCCGCTTTTTGTTGACTACTCATAACGGCCTGTTTGTCTAAAATTTTGTAAATAAGCCCTTGCTTATCAAGTTTTTTTGGATTTTCAATGTTTAAATCTTCTGCAATGTCCAGCAGTTCTGGAACAAGCATGTCGTTCAACTGCAAAATATCGTACATAAGGAACTGTAGTTTTTGATACTAATCAGGATAAAACCAGTCTGTTAACTAATTGATTTGATTATGAATGGATTTGAAAAAACCGGTGTTGTGAGTGAATTAGGATGAGCTCTCAACTGTTTCCGGTGCAAGTATACAGCTAAAATGATAAAATCAAAAATTTTATTAGCTTCAAAATGCGGCTTTAATAGCCACAATTATCGTGCTGTTTAAAGAAAAAAGCTAGTTAAATAGTGCATTTCAAACGACATCAGATTTCACGGCCCGTTCCTCTTCACAGCCTTAAAAACAACGCCAGATTAAAAACTAATACTTGAAACTTGTTAGTCCTCACCTTTCGGTTTTACCTAACGGCTACAAAGATAATAACTGGTAACAAAGTAAATCCGGCTTACCAATCTAAATGGTTTCTATCAGCGGTTATCTTTGCAGCCCTTGTAAGGCAGAGCCTTGACGGATAAACCAAATATTCAGAATTTATGTTTAATAAGAGAACCAAAATAAAAGAGCTATTAAACTGGCAACCGCAAGGCCAGCAGGTAACCGTAATGGGTTGGGTGCGCACGTTTCGCAATAACCAATTTGTGGCTCTGAATGATGGCTCTACCAACAATAATTTGCAAGTGGTGATTGAGCTTGGGAAATACGACGACGAGTTCTTAAAACGAATTACTACCAGTGCTTCTTTAAAAGTTAGCGGCACTGTAATTGAGTCTTTAGGAAAAGGTCAAAAGCTGGAATTAAAATCAGAGGAAGTTCAGATTTTGGGAGATAGTGATCCTGAAAAATATCCTTTGCAACCCAAAAAACATAGTCTTGAATTTTTGAGGGAAATTGCTCACCTGCGGTTTCGTACCAGCACTTTTGGATCTGTGTTTCGCATCCGTCACTCCCTTGCATTTGCGGTACACCAGTTTTTTAATGAAAAAGGATTTGTGTACCTGCATACTCCTATTGTTACAGCCAGTGATGCAGAAGGCGCCGGCGAAATGTTCCGCGTATCTACTTTACCTTTTGATAACCCTCCCCGCAAAGAAGATGGTAGCATTGATTTTTCAGAAGATTTTTTCGGACGTGCTACTAATCTAACCGTAAGCGGGCAGTTAGAAGGCGAATTAGGCGCTACTGCTTTCGGTGATATTTACACCTTCGGGCCTACCTTCCGGGCAGAAAATTCGAACACCGCAAGACACCTTGCCGAATTCTGGATGATAGAACCCGAGATGGCTTTTTACGACCTGGAAGATAATGCCAACCTTGCCGAAGAATTCATCCAATACATTATCAAATACGTAATGGAAAAAAATGCCGATGACCTTGAGTTTTTACGTCAGCGGTTATTGGATGAAGAAAAACAAAAACCACAGCACGAGCGTAGTGAAATGGACCTGGTGCAGAAGTTACAGTTCGTTATAGAAAATAGGTTTGAACGCGTTACGTACACAGAGGCCATTGATATTCTCTTGCAGTCGCCCACTTATAAAAAGAAAAAATTTCAGTACGACGTAAAATGGGGTATAGATATGCAGAGCGAACATGAACGTTACCTGGTTGAAAAGCATTTCAAAAAACCGGTGATCGTCACCAACTATCCAAAAGAAATCAAGGCCTTTTATATGCGGCAAAACGAGGATGGCAAAACCGTTGCCGCTATGGATATTTTAGCACCTGGCATTGGAGAGATTGTTGGTGGTTCGCAAAGAGAAGAAAGACTGGAGAGGCTAACACAGCGGATGGAGGAAATGCATGTGCCTTCAGAAGAATTGTGGTGGTATTTAGATACCCGCCGTTTTGGAACCGTTCCTCATGCCGGGTTTGGGTTAGGTTTTGAAAGAATGGTTCAGTTTGCGACCGGAATGGGCAACATACGTGATGTAATTGCCTTTCCGCGGACTCCGAAAAATGCAGAATTTTAGACAAATTGAAAATCCAAAGAAGTGTGCCGCAGTAATTGGAAATCATTACGACACTAACATGTTTGGAGTTGTGATTAGTGATTCAACTTACCTGGTAAGTGCTCTCATTCACTAAGCTTGTATAGTAAGTACGGGAATTTTTAATTTTTCTATCAATTCTGTAGTGTGTGGTTTAAAAAAAAGTCTTTCCATTAAACTATGCTTGTGGGGAAGAACCATAAGCATATCAATAGCATGGGTTTTTACATAAGATTGAATGCCACGCACAAATTCTTCATTTCTTACAGTTTCATAAACTGGGTTTAATTGCGGCAATATGTTCTTTAGCCCTGGAGTATCTTTTCCGGTTTCCTGTACATGAACAATATGCAATTTGGCTTTGGTTTCTTCAACAAAGTTTTTGATTTTTTCTTCCTGCCCAGTAAATCCGCCGTTGTCTGCAGCTAATGCAATGTGATTGAGCTGGTAGTTAACACCATCGGGTACAGAAATTACAGGAAATTTTAAATGACGGATGATGGATAAAGTGGTACTGCCAAACAGCAACCGCTCAACACCAGAGGCTCCATGCTTTCCTACTACAATAGCCAAGGGCTTAAGTTCAAGTGCTAGCTCTTCCAGTTCATTCACCACATCACCAAGCCTGCTTTCCGTTTTTACAACAATACCCGGGAATTTTTTTTCCAAATGAGTTTTTGCATTTTCAAGTCCCCGGTCTGCACTATCCTTTAATTCTTCAGCAGATATCATCAAAACCGGTACATCATTCATACTGATTGGAATCTGGTATACATGTACCAGTAACAGGGAAGCACCTGTTTTTTCTGCCAGTTGAGCTGCATAATTCATAGCATTATCTGCAAAAGGAGAAAAGTCCGTAGGAACCACAATGATTTTCATACCGAAAAAATACAAAGAATTGATGGGTTGTATTGATGATGTTTTATGGAAAGGCAAATGATTTTTATCATAGTAACCAAACAATTGTATGGCACAAATTCAACCAGAACCTATTACAGGTAAAACCAAAAGAAAGGTCCATGCTGCAATTACTATAGATATGACCCCGATGGTGGACCTCTGCTTCCTGTTAATTACCTTCTTCATTTTTACTACAACAATGGCAGAACAAAGAGTTTCGAAGCTGCTTATGCCTAAAGAAAGTTTAGATTCTGCAAACCTTAAAGAAAAAAACGCTCTTACAGCTATCCTTGCTGGTAATAATAAAGTGTTTGCATTTGTCGGCCAATGGCAGGAAGCGGTAAAAAATAAAAGGGTTATTGAAACCAATTATAACCTGTACCAGGGATTGGGAAATATAATAAGGGCCAGGCAAAAAAGTCTTAGACAAGATAAGGACAAATTAATGCTATTAATTAAGCCGTTGAATGATGCATCATATCAAAACGTTATTGACGCACTTGACGAAGCATTGATAAACGATATTAAGCGTTATGCAATAGTAGAAGCTACTAAGGATGAAAAAATTTTTGTAGAAGGCCAATAATTATTTAAAATAAGCTCTTATTCGTTCTTCCACATTTTGCCTGATGTTCATGTAAAACAAATTGATGTCAGCAATATGATAATTGCGGGTGAGGTAAAATGTGCCGCCTGGAAATTTTGGTTTACTTATCCATAATACACCGGCGTTAATTTTTGCACCAGTAGTGTGAGGAATGATTTTATTGAAATCCCGCAAGATGCTCCCGTTATTTTGTTTTGAACTTATGTAATCACCTTTTGTAGTCCATGAAAGTGGATTAGTGACATAAGAAAATGGTTGCTCCTTTTTTATATAAGACGGTATATAATTGGTACGATAAGTTCGCCAGGTACAAAAGCACCCTGTTTGACTTGCCGAATCGCAAACAGGTAGAACAGTGAAGTAATTTTGAGGAACAGGCCAGCCAACAAGATAGGCCGCTACCAGTTTTTGTTGAAGCGGCTTACCATCAAAATACTCTTTCAGTAACCGCTCCCCCATTTTAGCTCCCTGGCTGTGACCCGCAATAATAATTGCCCTGTTATTATTGTAATGAAGCAGGTAATATTCAAATGCATTTTTCAAATCGGCATAAGCGGTATCAAAAGCAATAGCTGCTTCCGGATTATCAGTGAAAAAAGCAGAAAAATGCGCCTGCCTGTACCGAGGCGCAAATACCCGGCAATGCTGATTAAAAACAGAGGCCTGGTATAATATAGTGGAGTAATCTGTTTTTGCATTAAGATAAGCATCATTAATGTCGGCGTTCCACCCGGCCTTCTTTTCTATATAGGTAGTTGGATAGATAAAAAATACGTCAACCAGCGAGTCTTGTTCTTTATTGTTTAGATCGGAAGGAATACTGTCGGATGGATCTTTTTTCCAGGGATGTGCCGCCCAATAATCGAGATTGTTATATTTCGGAACAGTACTAGCAGATGAGAACTGGTACCCGGACAAAAAAGCCTTGTATTTATTAGTACAACTTATTACAGCAAGAGTTAGAATAACAAATACTACACGGTACATAATGAAATTTGAGGTGTGCAACTCTATTTGTAAATTTGACGCCGTTTTAGTTCACAAAAAAATTTGCTGTATGAACATTCCAGTAGTTGATTTGTCTGACTTTTTGAGTGGCGATGAAAAGCGTAAAAAAAACTTTGTAAAAGAGTTGGGTAAGGCTTATGAAGAAGTGGGTTTTGTGGCCATTAAAAACCATGGCATTCCTGATGATCTGATAGCAGATCTTTATAAGTATGTACAGCAATTCTTTAAACTGCCTTCTCAGGAAAAAACAAAATACGAAAGGAAGGACCTGGCGGGACAAAGAGGATATACATCTTTTGGACGAGAGCATGCAAAAGGATTTGATGCACCGGACCTAAAAGAGTTTTTTCAGTATGGACAAACCGTAGAAGACAATGACCCCATAAAAAAAGAATATCCTGGCAATGTTACGGTAGAAGAAGTACCCCAGTTTACACCTACACTTTACAAAGCATATCGCAATTTTGAAAAGTCCGGCCAAGCATTACTACAAGCTATTGCCCTATACCTTGGTCTTGATGAACATTATTTTGATGAATGGGTACATAATGGCAACTCTATTTTAAGAGCTATTCATTATCCCCCTATCTCCAATGAACCAAAATCTGCTATTCGTGCAGAGCAACATGAGGATATTAATTTAATAACATTACTGGTAGGCGCATCTGCAGATGGGTTACAAATTCTTACAAAGCAAAACGAATGGGTAGGCGTTACTTCATTACCCGAACAAATAGTGGTGAATGTAGGGGACATGTTGCAGCGTCTTACTAACAATAAACTTCGATCTACCACGCACCGCGTCGTTAATCCCCCAAGAGAACTATGGGGTACATCACGCTTTTCTATTCCTTTCTTTCTTCATCCGAAAGGAAATATGGATCTCACATGCCTGGAAGGTTGCATTGACGAAGTACATCCAAAAGTTTATGAGGATGCTACGGCCGGGGAGTACCTCGATGAAAGATTGCGGGAGATAGGGTTAAAAAAATAAAATTCATTATATGCTTGAAGCGCCTCATCGGCGCTTTTTTTATTTCCATTCATCCAAGTATTATACCAATAAAAAATTTTTTCACAAGGCAG
>Ga0126307_10000745_pt1 | contig 21400 bp, 25 predicted proteins | sample Plot28_FD_89955 | JGI IMG/M metagenome (GOLD analysis project Ga0126307, IMG submission 89955) | Serpentine soil microbial communities from UC McLaughlin Reserve, CA, USA - Plot28 | ecosystem: Environmental > Terrestrial > Soil > Grasslands | place: USA: UC McLaughlin Reserve, Lake County... | reverse complement strand
GCGCGACACACTCTTATCCAACCCGAATACAGAGAGCCGACGAGCGGACTCGAACCGCTGAATCGAGGCGTGCCCCGCTCCTCTTCAGCTCATCTCCTCCGTACAGGGTGTAGTAGAGGGGGAAGCCCATCCACTCGCCAAGGGCCTCGAGCATGGAGCCCTCGAGGGTGGCCCCCTCTCGCCGTAGGAGGGCGAGGAGGATGCCGGAGTATGCGTAGGTGCCGGCGGCGATGTCCGCCACGGAGATGCCGGCCTTCGAGGGTAGCATCAAAACGACCTCGGCAGCCCGAGTACGTGCTCGGCGATGTAGGAGAGGATGAAGTTCGTGGAGATAGGCGCCACCTGGAAGAGCCGGGTCTCGCGGAACTTGCGCTCCACGTCGTACTCGGCGTCGAAGCAGTAGCCGCCATACGTCTGCATCGCCACGTTGGCCGCCTCCCAGGAGGCTTCCGCGGCGAGCAGCAAAGCCATGTTCGCCTCGGCCCCGCAGGGCTCGTTCCGCTCGAAGAGCTCCGCGGCACGGAAGCGCATCAGGTCTGCCGCCTCGACGCTCGCGTGGGCGCGGGCTAAGGGGAACTGGATCCCCTGGTTCTGACCTATGGGACGGCCGAAAACCTCACGCTCCTTGGCGCGCCGGGTCGCCCTGTCTATGAACCATCTTCCGTTGCCGATACACTCGGCGGCGATGAGGATGCGCTCGGCGTTCATGCCGTCGAGAATGTAGCGGAACCCTTTCCCCTCCTCGCCTATAAGTCCGCTCGCGGGGACGCGTAGGTCCTCGAATAGGAGCTCGTTGGTCTCGTTGTTGATCATCACCCGCCGAGGCTTTACCGTCAGCCCGTTGCCCACTGCCTCGCGCAGGTCGAAGATAAAGGCCGAGAGTCCATCGGATCTCCTCTTCACCTCTTCGAGGGGGGTGGTCCTGGCCAGCAGGATCATAAAGTCGGAGTGCTGTACGCGCGAGATGTAGATCTTGCGCCCGTTGACCTTGTACCGATCACCGTCGCGCACCGCCGTCGTCCTCAAAGATGTCGTGTTGGTTCCTGCCTCCGGTTCGGTCACCCCGAAGGCTTGCAAGCGTATCTCGCCGCTGGCGATCTTCGGCAGGTACTCCCTTTTCTGCTCCTCCGAGCCGTGCCTCAGCAGAGTCCCCATCGTGTACACCTGCGCGTGGGCAGGCTGGGCGTTGCCCCCGGAGCGGTTGATCTCTTCGAGAATGACCGTGGCCTCGCTGAGGCTAAGGCCCATCCCGCCGTACTCCTCGGGAATGAGCGCACCGAGGTAACCGGCCTGGGTCAGCGCCTTGACGAACTCCTCGGGGTACTCGCGACGAGCGTCAAGCCCGCGCCAGTACTCGTCGGGAAACGTCTTGCAGACTTCCCTGACCCCTTGCCTGAGGCTCTCTAGGGTCTGGCCACCGGTTATCACGATCCGTTCCTCCTCTTCGCGCCGTACGCGGGTCGTCGGGTGTTATCGGTCCTCCCAGCCAACAGATCGCGTGCCGCAGTATACGCGTCGCAGTTCGTCTACCGCTTCCCCCACAGACGACGCCCTTCCGCCCACCGGTCCACCGACTACGAGGCCGGCCGGCACGCCCTTCATGTCCTCCTCGCTCAGGCCGTGGAACTCCGCTTCGAGCGCCGGTTCCGAGGGTGCCGTGATTCCGAGTGGATCGAGCCGCGCCGCCGCGTATCCGAAGCTCCTAATAGCCTCTACCAACCTCGCCGCCTTGAGCGCCTTGTCAAGGGTGGCAGTAGACGACCCCTCCGGCTCCTCCATCCCCTCCGCCGGCGGACTCCAGCGCTCAAAGAAGTCGCGGGTGCTCTCGTCCACAGAGGCTGTATCGGCCCGAAAGCCTTCGTACATCTCAAGGACATAAGCGACGTTGGGGCCGTGAAACCCTTCCCGCACCGGACCGCTCGGCTCGCTCAAGCTCGATCACCCCTACTCGGCGTCTCTTTACGACTATTTTGGATACTGTATAATAAATTCCGCGGTTTACGACGGCAAGGTAAAGTGGCGTTCGAGACGATTGGGAACTGGGTGGGACCACAGTCGAGCACGCGCTTTTTATGCCGAAACCGTTTGCTCGGACGGTTTCGTGCAGATGTACGATGGAGAGGAAGTCGAGTACGCTGTCGAGGCAAGCCGATCCCCAGAGGGTGGGGGTGGAATTACAGGGTGAGGCATGGATCACCGGGTGGCGGTAGAGCTCACCGAGCTCGGCCTCACCTGGACGGTGGGTCCGGATACGCGTCATACGGACGTAACCCCGCCTGCTTGCTACTCTGATGAGGGCTTGCGGACAGAAGCGAGGTGTGGGATTTGCACTCGAGTGAACGCTATCGTGCAGGCATAGACATTGGGGGAACGTTCACGGACCTCGTCCTTATCGAGGATGAGAGCGGCGAAAGGGCGGTCGGCAAGACCCTGACCACCCCGGAAGACCCATCGGGGGCGGTACAAGAGGGGCTGGTCGAGTTGCTCGAGCGGGAAGGGCTCGAGGCCTCCGGACTGGAAACGATCATCCACGGCACGACGCTGGTTACGAACGCCCTGATCGAACGCAAAGGCGCGGCTACAGCGCTACTGACGACAGAGGATTTCCGCGACGCGGTCGCCATCGGCACCGAGCACCGCTACGACATGTACGACATCTTTATCGAGAAGCCTTCCAGCCCATCCGGGTCACCGCCCCAGAGGGGAGCATCTTGAATGCCCTCCACCCCGCGCCAGTCGGTGCGCGGCACATCATCGGCCCCTTCCTGCCAGGCGTGATCCACGGCGCCCTTGCACAGGCTATGCCCGAGAAAGTACTGGCCCAGGGCGCCGACAGCCTGTGGAACACCCAGATCACCGGCGAGCGCGAGGACGGCGAGCCCTTTACGTACGTGTTCTTCTCCGGGGGCGGCATGGGCGCGCGCAAAGACGGTGACGGTCTCTCGGCGACGGCCTTCCCTAGCGGTATCCGTGGCGTGCCGGCCGAGGTGATCGAGAACATCTCCCCCGTCGTGATGCACAAACGCGAGCTTCGCCCGGACTCAGAGGGCGCCGGCCGCCACCGCGGCGGCTTCGGCCAGGAGATGGAGCTCGGGGTGCGCGGCGACTCTCCCTGGGCCCTCTCGGCCATGTACGATCGTACTCGTTGCCCGACCAAGGGTATACAGGGAGGCTCTCCTGGAGGGGCAGGAGCGGTGCGTATCGCCGACGGGGAAGCCCTGCATCCCAAGCGTCAGCAGTGCATTCCCGCAGGAGAGCGGGTCCTCTTGGACCTGCCAGGCGGCGGGGGTTTCGGCGACGAGAGTGAGCGGGATCCCGCCCAGGTAGTCCGCGATGTTACCGACGGCCTCGTCTCGGTCGAGCGGGCCCGCGAGGTCTACAACGTCACCCTGACGCGCGACCGTGAGGGGAACTACGTCGTAGGTGAGGAAGAAACCGCCCGCCTGCGTGGGGCCGGCCACGAGGGGCAGGCATCTTCTCGAGAACAAGATTGAGGAGCGGACCGTGATGTACGACGTGATCGTCGTCAGAGGGATACTCGCGCACCTCGCCATCGACGGCTCGACCCGCCATCCTACCGACCGGCTCGCGGTCCGAGAGTAGCGATGGAGATCCTCGACGCGAGAGAGACCGGAGCCCGCCTGCCCTACCCCGAGCTGGCAGACTCCATCCGGGAGGCTATGGATGGACGGCGGGAGGGGAAGCTGGATGCTCCCTCCCGGCTCGTCTTGCCCCTGCCCGAAGGCGGCAATCTTCTGGTAATGCCCGCCGCGGACGACGAGCTGGCGATCACCAAGCTGGTAACCGTCCATCCAGGGAACGCGCGGCGTGAACTGCCCACCATCCAGGGCGAGGTAGTCGTGATGGAGGCGGGGACGGGAACGAGGCTCGGCATCCTCGACGGCGCCGCCGTCACCGCCAAGCGCACCGCCGCACTCTCGCTGCTCGCCGCCCACACCCTGGCCCGGTGTCCCGACGGGCCGCTCCTCGTCGTTGGCGCCGGGACCCAGGCTCGCTCCCACCTGGAGGCTTTCCACGAAGGTCTCGGCGTCTCGAAAGTCTTGCTGACCTCCCGTACCACCGAACGGGCCGACTCCCTTGCAGAGCACGCACGGAGCCTGGGGATGGACGCTCGGGTCGTGGACGGTCCTCAAGAGGCGCTCGACGAAGTGAGCCTGATAGTTACCGCCACGACCAGCCACGAGCCGGTGTTGCCCGAAGAGATCCCGGACAACATCTTCATCGCCGCGGTGGGCGCTTTCGACCCGGAGATGGCCGAGCTTGCGCCGCGGTTGGTGGGAAGCTCCAGCGTGGTGGTGGACACGATCGAGGGCGTCAGGGAGGAGGCCGGGGATCTGATCCAGGCACAGCGCGCCGGAGCTTTCGATTGGGAGGATGCCACGCAGATAGAGGACGCCCTGCTCTGGAGGGGATCTCCTGAAGGGCCGATCGTCTTCAAGAGCGTGGGCCATGCCCTGTGGGACCTTGCCGCCGCCCGCACGGCTTTTGGGTCTTGAACGCGCAGATCACAATCAGCGCAGGGGATTACCACACAGCGGGCGAGCCGTTCCGCATCATCAGCGGTGGCGTGCCCGCCATCTACGGGGACACCGTGCTCGACAAACGCCTGTACGCTATGGAGAACCTCGATCACATACGGGAGCTCGTCATTAACGAACCTCGCGGCCACTCCGACATGTACGGCTGCTTCGTAGTCGAACCCGACGACCAGGACGCGGACTTCGGGGTCGTGTTCTTCCATGAGGGGCTCCCGGTCGAGAGGCGAGTTCGACGCCGTCATCACCGAGGTGGAAGGCAGCGCGTATCTGAGCGGCTATCACCAGTTCGTGCGGCGCAGAGACGACCCGCTCGGCACGGGCTTCCTGTTGCGTTGAGAGCCCATGACGGAACCCGAGCTGACACTCCGCGACGAAGTTCTCCTCTCCGGGCGACGCGGCGAGGCAGCCCGCATGGCGATGAGGATGATCTTGGAGATGGCCGGGTTGCGGGAGCAGAGCGGCTAATTGACGTGAGTTCCGCGCACATTGACGGTTGTCTCTTCCACGGGCGGGCCGGCCTCGACTTCGCCGAACGCCTCGCCTCCGCATCGTGACCGATACCTGTACCTGCGTAACCCCCATACTACGTCGCAAGGACGGGCCCGTGATGACCAACTCGGCGGAGTGTGCCCACTACGCGCTCGCCAACATCGGCGTCGAGGCGGTCTTCGGCAGCCTGACCGAGTGCATCAGGTCCGCGCATGTGGGCGAAGTGTGGAGCGGCGAGGGACTGTGGGCCGGTGATGGAAGGCCGGACACTGGCGAGAGGTGTCGCCACCGGAGAGGTGGTCGTGCTGGAGGAGCCATTGAGCTTCTGGGGTGGTATGGATCCGCGCGAAGAAACCGTAGTGAGCGAGCATCACCCCCAGTTTAAGATCTTGCTGAGGGAGCGCGTGCTGGTGATGCCTTCGGGGCGTGGATCCAGCTCCAGCAGCAGCGTCCTGGCCGAGGCCATCCGCCTCGGCACGGCTCCCGCCGGGATCCTACTGCGCGAGCCGAACCTCATCGTCGTGCTCGGCGCGGTCGTGGCACGGGAGCTCTACGGCGTCGAGCTTCCGGTGGTCGCGCTCGATAAAAAGGACTACCGTTCTCTGTCTACGGGTGAGACCATAAGCGTCGACGCTACAGGGAACCCGGCAACGCTACACTCCGATACCGATCATAGGACGGGAGGAGAGCATGGATCGTAGAGAGGGTGTGGAACATACCAGCAGTTCTTCGCTCAAAGGCGTACTAGCAGCGGCCCTGACGCCGATGGACGGGGATCTGAGTCCCGACCACGAAGCGTTCGTCGCGCACTGTCATCGCTTGCTCGACGCGGGCTGCCACGGCCTTGGCGTCTTCGGCACGACCGGAGAGGCCAACTCGCTCTCCGTCCAGGCGCGGCTCTCGGCCCTGGAAGCACTGGTCGAGGGAGGAGTCCAGGCCAACAGCCTGCTGCCCGGAACGGGCTCATGCGTCCTCGAAGACACCGTGCGGCTGAGTCGCGCGGCGCTGGAGGCGGACAGCGCAGGCGTGCTGGTATTGCCACCCTTCTATTACAAGAACGTGAGCGACGAAGGTGTCTTCCGCTTCTTCGCCGACCTGATCGAACGGATCGGCGACCGGCGGCTGCGGGTGTACCTCTACCACTTTCCGCAGATGACCGGGGTAGGCTTTGGCCTGCCGCTCATCGGTCGTCTCCTGGAGGTCTATCCGGGGGTCGTCGCTGGTATGAAGGACAGTGCGGGCGACTGGGAGCGGATCGAGACGGTTTGCCGAGAGTTCCCGGACTTCTCCGTCTTCGCCGGCACCGAGCGCTACCTACTCGACACGCTGCAGCATGGCGGGGCGGGTTGCATCTCGGCGACGGTCAACGTCACTTCCAGGCTAGCCCGGCGGGTCTACGACTCGCACGCGGCCGGGCAGGACGACGATGCCCGCAAGTTGCAGGAGCACCTCACCGTTCTGCGGACGGAGATCGAGGCGTTCCCCCTGATACCGGCCCTGAAACGCATCATGGCCCGCCTTACAGAAGCGGAGGGGTGGTACAACCTCAGGCCACCGCTGGTGGGGCTCGAAGACGACCAGGCCGCGAAGCTGCTGGCCCGAGTGCCGCTCGGCGAACTCCTATAGCCGGTCTAACTCTCTGTGCTGGAACTCCCGGTCCAGGCGGAAGAGATTTTGATCCGGAGACAGCCGGCCAGTCAAGGTGTCCACGGCTATGCGACTACCCGCCGCGCTTCCCATGATGCCGTGGCCGCTGTAGCCCGTGTTGACGTAGAGGTCTTTCACCGGCGTCGGCCCGAGAAGCGGGCGGTGGTCGGGGGTCATAGTGTACTGGCCGGCCTGCAGGATCCAGTTCGCCGAGCCCCGCTCCCATACCTCACGCCAGAATGGCGCCACCCGCGCAACGGAGACGGGGCTTTCCGGATCGAGCAGCCCGAGCGCGAAATCATGGTCGGTGAGCAAATCCTCGGCGGGCGGGGCGGGAGGTTCGTCAGGGTCGGTGTAGAGAAGGAACGCTCCCCGCAGCCCCGGTCGCCAGTGCGCACCGGTGTCGTCGTCTATGGTCATGGGAGCGTCTTGTGGGACCTCGGGCACTTCGGGCATGGTCACTTTTTGCCGTCTTACAGTCTGAACCGGCAGCTCTACCCCCGCGAGTGCAGCCACCTCCCCCGAGAATGGGCCGGCGGCTATCACCGCGCGCCCGGCTGAGATCTCACCCCTGTTAGTCTGCACGCTCGTGAGCCGCTCACCGTCGACGCGCAGGCCCGTGACCCCGCAGCCGGTAACCACGTCGGCGCCGGAAGCCGCTGCGAAGCCCAAGGTTATCTCTTTGGGATCCAAGAACCCGTCACCAGCCCTGTAGCGCGCCGCCAGCACGCTCGGCGACACGTAAGGGAAGCGGCGCCTTACCTCGTCTCCGTCCAGGAGCTCGATGTCGCTCTGGCCCCACGCGTGTTGCTTTTGCACGAGATCTCGCTGCCACTGTGCGCGAGCCGGGTCGGTGGTGCACCACAAGTATCCTTGACGTTGCAGCCTGGGATCATACCGCCCCTGCCCCGTTACTTCGGAGAAGTTGGAGAGCAAATCCACCGACTCGCGCACGAGCTCGAGCTCCTCGCGGTTGTCGAACTGTAGCCGAAACGCCCCGGTGGAGGCGGGCGTGGTCAGCGTACACAGCGCCGCGCGACGCTCCAGCAGCACCGGGCGTAGACCCGCCCGTGAGGCGTGGAACGCGGTCGCCGCGCCAACGATCCCACCGCCTATGATGACCAGCTCTGCGGAACGCGGTGGGTCCCCGATGTACCCTACCGTAGCGGCCATCTCGTCCTCACCCCATCAACTGGAAGTCCGTCCGGTAGCGGTCGGCGTTGAAGACGCCCGCCGCCTTCGCGCCGTCCACCGCCAGGCCCACGCCGCTCACGTAGCTTGAGTCGTCGGAAACCAGGAACAGCGCCGCGCGGGCCACCTCTTCGGGCGCCGCCATGCGCGGGGTGGGGCTGTTCGCCAGCACGCGGCGCGCGTGCTCTTCGCGGTCGTCGTCGGGGCCGAGGCCACCCCAGATCATCGGGTTGTCTATCGCTCCGGGGCAGAGCGCGTTCACCCGTATCTTCCGGTCGGCGTACGCCAGGGCGAGTGACTTCGTCAGGCCCATCACGGCGTGCTTGATGGACGAGTACAGCGGGTCGCCGGGGCGACCGACCAGGCCGCCGTTCGAAGACATGTTCAGGATGACCCCGTCTTCCGGGTTCTCCAGCAGGTGCGGTATCGTGTGTTTGCACCCCAGAAAGACTCCTTTCAGGTTGATGGCGACGATGCGGTCAAAATCCTCCTCGGAGGTGTCAGGTGTCGGCGATCGGCTTCATCATCGAGGTGCCCGCGTTGTTGAAGATTATGTCCAGCTTGCCGTGCCGGTCGACGGCTCCCTCCACCAGCCGTTGCACGTCGGCGCCCGAGGTCACGTCCGTGCTCACGAAGTCCGCTCAGCCCCCACCCGTTTCAATCTCCTCGGCCGCCCGCCGCCCGGCCTTCTCGTCCACGTCCCCCAGGAGCAGTCGCGCCCCCTCCTGGGCGAACAGCCGCGCGGTCGCCAGCCCGATGCCGGAAGCAGCGCCCGTGATCACCACAACTTTGCCGTCTAGCCGCATTCCCCTCACCCACCTTCCTGGTCGACATCTAGTCCGAAAATCTTCGGTCCTAGCTGAATCGCCCCGTGTAACCTCTCTCCATAACTGTTTTGGATACTGTATAATAAATTGTCAACGGGTAGACGCAAGGGAAGGGCGTGCCTGGGGGTATAGGACCGTTGAACAGGATCATAGCCAGCTTTGTACCCTTCATGCCCAAACCGCTTGTCGGGAGGATCGGGCGCAGGTATGCAGCGGGCGAGGAGATCGAGGACGCCATAAGGGTGGTCGAGGGTCTTGCCGGCGAGGGATGTCTGGCGACCGTGGGTATGCTCGGAGAGTTTGCCACCGACGAGGGGTACACCAACGAGAGCTTGGCCGAGTACAAGCGGGCCCTGGATGCTCTAGAGAAGCAGGGCCTGAAGGATTATCGGGTAGCGGTCAAGCTTACCGACCTCGGCCTCACACTGGATAGGGAGCTGTGCCGGACGAACCTTGAGGAGATCCAGCTCTACGCCAAGGAGCGCGGCCGCTTTCTCGAGGTAGACATGGAAGAGTCGCCCTTCGTCTCCGCCACGCTGGGCATGGTGCTCGACATGCACGAGCGCCATGGAAACACGGGGGCGGTGGTGCAGGCCTATCTGAGACGCACCCTCGAGGACGTTCAGCGTCTCGTGGAAGCCGGGATCCTGGTCCGGCTGGTCAAGGGGCCAACTTCCGGGTGGAAGGTTTCGCGCCTTTCGGTATAGCCAGCATCATGACGGCCCCGGATCTTTATTTACCCGGCCTTGTGGGCTCCATCTTCGCTGGGGTCTTCGAATCGCTCTATGTGCGCGAGTATCTCGTCGAAGGCGGACCAGATGTTGTCTTCCAGCGCCTTTACGGCGGCGTCGGCATCCTTGCTCCTGCAGGCATCCAGGATCTCGCGGTGCTGTCGTTGCGAGCGCGCCTTGTTCCTCATTACCTCTCTCGAAGAGACCCTCACGTACAGGTCGTATGTGGCGTGGAGGGACTCGATCATGTTCTGGAGCCGGGGCCGCCCGGCGAAGCTGCACAGTATCTCGTGGAATTTCCAGCAGAGGTTTGCATAGCGGGAGATATCCTCTTCCGAGCCCGCAAGACGGAAAACTTCTTCCACCTGCTCGAGATCCCCCTCTGTTATGTTCGGAACAGCCAGCCGCAGGGCCAGAGACTCGAGGGAGATACGGATCTCCGTGATCTCGCGCGCCTCTTCGTAGGATATCTTCGAGACCACCGCTCCGCGGTGCGGCGAGAAGGTTACCAGCCCCTCACCGGCCAGCTGTCTCAAAGCTTCGCGCACCGGGCTCTTGCTCACCCCGAAGTCCCCGGCGATCTGCTCTTGCCTCAGCGGTTGGCCGCTCTCGAGCACTCCATTCAGGATGCCCTGACGCAAACCCTCGGCTACCATGTCCTGGGCGGTACGGTGCCGATTTGATGCCCTCAAGGCTAACTCTCCCATGTTCATTCCAGCATTATATTCGATGGGAGCATGTTGCAACTCCCAGCGATGTCCCATAGCGACACGTCTATCCCCGCGAGGGTGAAAGGAGAGCGAAAGAGTACCTTATCGAGGTCTCTTATAATCGGTTCGTACTGGAGCGGATCCCGTCCCACCAGCAAATGGAACTTGCTCGCAAAGGCGCGACGCGTCCCGGGATCCTGCCGGAGGCGCTGGAGGGCGACGAACTGCGGCTAACCTCAAGACGCATGCGGATCGGTGGGCAAGAAGGCCACACCAAGTTCGTGTGGAAGCGCGTAGAATCCTAGCGTCGGCGGTGACGGGCGAGTTGATCTTACCGGGGCGCAACCCAGCGGGGATCAGCGTCGCACTACTCCTGGGAGTGGGCTCCTCTTTCGCGAGTGTGCCACACACCGGCCTCAGAGGAAGTCCGGGGCTACCCTTCCTCTGAGGCCGGTAGTACTCTTACAGCCGGCCGGAGAACGAGACCGAGGACCCAGCGGGCCGTTGTCCTCTTCAGGCCCACACCAGGGAGCGAACGGGAAGGCGACGCTAGAGAGTGGCGAGCAGAGGATCGCGGGCGATACGCACCGCCGTAGGGTGGACGGTCCTTGGCGTTGGCTCTTCGCTGGCTGGACTCTTCGCCCAGGACATGGGTCTGCCGGCGGGATGGCTGGTTGGGCCTATGCTCGTCGCACTCGCCCTTGCGCTCGTGTGGGAGAAACACCCGAGGGTGCCGCGCTGGGGGCGGACAGCGTCGCTCGCGGTCGTAGGCGGCATGCTCGCCGCCACCTTCAGGCCGTCCGTCCTTCCCCTGGTCGCCGGCCACTGGCTGTCCGTGAGCCTCGTGGTTTGCGGCACCCTACTCTTGAGCCTGGGGGCCGGACTGCTCCTCTCCGGCCTGGCCCATCTCGACAGGAGGACGACGGCTTTGGGGACGCTGCCTGGTGCCGCGTCGGGGATGCTGGCCATGAGCGACCCTCTGGGCGCCGATGCGCGCCTCGTGGCCCTGATGCAGTATACGCGCGTGGTCGTGGTCGTCGTCTCGGCCACGTTGGTCGGCCGGCTAGTGACCGGAGCTGCGCCACAGCCGACCTCTGGCCAGGGTTTGCAGGCCGCCTCGCGTGGGGTGGATCTTCTCGTCCACGGCACTGTGGAGACCTACGCCGCGACCGTGCTGGTCGCGGTCCTCGGTGCATGGGTGGGGACGCGCCTCAGGCTGCCCGCCGGGGCGCTTCTGGGACCGCTAATCCTCGGAGTCGCCCTCGAGGAGCTCGGTATCGTGCACCTTGCCTGGCCCCCAGGCGTGCCCCAGGCAGCATACCTCGTTCTCGGCCTGTGGGTGGGGCTGCTCTTCGACGGGGACTCTGTAAAGAGAACGGGACGGCTGTTTCCGGTCGTGCTCGCCTCAGCCGTGGGGCTCGTACTCGCGTGCGCCGCCCTTGGATGGGCGCTCGCCGCGCTCACCGGCATTGACGGGATGACGGCCTACCTGGCGACCACGCCCGGGGGGATAGACTCGGTGGCGATCGTCGCCCTGGGCAGTGGGGCCGACGCGCCGCTGGTGCTGGCGATGCAGATGCTGCGCCTTCTGGTCGTCGTCTTCGCCGGGTCGCTCCTCGGAAGGTGGTGGTCGTGAGAGGGACCGGATGCCCCGGCCCTCCGCAAGCAAGAGACGTGTAGCCGGGCTGCTTCCCAAAAGGCTTGCGCGCTAAAGCGGTTTGCGGAGAGGGACTGCGCCCTCTCCGCAAACCGCGGCTTCAGGCAACAGGCTTCAGGAAAGGCCCGCACAGAGATCCGCCCCACGGAGAGGATCTCCGACTCCTTCAAGCTCACTCGATGTGAAAACCGCTGTAAGGCTCTTTACCCCAGGAGAAGGGGCGTTAGACCCTTGGCGTTGCACAGGTGAGACCCGCCCTCCACGTGAATGGGACTTGCTCATCTCGAGCCCCGGGCGTGAGCAATGCAGGCTAGGTTCTTGCCGCTTCGCGGTCCCTGAACTCTTTCGGGGTGTAGCGTTCGATCCACTCGCGGTACTCGCGCACTTCGCGTTCGGCGCGCTCCCCATCCCATCCGAGGTGCTTGACGGCGACCTCGGCGGCGGCTTCGGCGACGTCGAGGCCAACCCTTGGACCGTAACCCGCCATCGTGCGCCTCAAGAGTACGTCAGAGAGCGTCTCGGCCATCTCCTCGCGGAAGGCCCAGATCACCTCGGCCCCGACGAGCGCCGTCTCGACGCTTACGATCGGAGAGAGTGGCGTGAGGAGCTCGGGATCGTCATCGCCTATCTTGAGAACCTCGGCGGCCCTGACGCCGTAGAGCTTTAGAAGCCTGCCTGAGAGCATCTCTGGTATGGTGCTCGCGGATTTGAAGCCGGCCGCGAAAGCCTCGAAGTCGGAGGTCTTGCTCCCTGGCAGGGGGGTCTTGCGAGAGGTGCTCTTGGGCGCTTTCCGATCCAGCTTCTCGAAGACGGCGTCGACCGTCTGGCGGCTCAGGTTCAGATAGGTGGTCAGCTTGCCACCGATGATCGAGAGGAGGCTCCCGACCTGCGGAAGCTCGGCGCTCTGGCTCTTGACCTTGCCGCCCGCCGCGGACCCCCCCTTAGCGTGATCGAAGACGACGTGGCTGCGGGTGACGCCGCTCGTCTCGCCTTCGGGGTTGTAGGGTAGCGGCCTGACCCCTGCGTAGGTAAACAGCACGTCCTCGCGGGAGAGCCGCGCCCCGGGGATGACGTAGTTGGTCTCGTCGAGGAGGTATTGGATCTCCTCCTCGCTCGCCTTTACGTAGTCGAGGTCCCCTTCGTAGCGGAGGTCGGTCGTGCCGATCAGGTACCTCCCGTTCCACGGAACGATAAAGTACGGCCTGCCGTCCTTGCGCGCCTCGACGTAGAGGGCCTCACCCTTCGGGGCACCGGGGAAAGGGTCCACGATGAGGTGGCTGCCCTTGGTGCCGCCCATAAAGCGCCCGACGTTCTCGTCGGTGCCTGGTCGCCTGAGATCGGCGAGGACCTCATCCACCCAGGGACCCGCAACGTTCACCGTAACGGGGGCGCGGGCTGTGTATCTCTCACCCTCGAAGACGTCGGTGAACTCGACGCCCTTCACGTCGCCGTTTTCGATGATGAGGTGCTCCACGTTCGCGTAGGTGATGATGGTAGCGCCGTTGTCGCGGGCAGAGATGGCGTTCTCTACGGCGACCCGTTCTGCATGTTCCACCTGTGCGTCGTAGTAGAAGGCTGCCGCTTTCAGGCCCTCTGGGTTGAGACCGGGTTCGCGATCCCGGACCTTGTTGCGGCCGAGCATCTTGTGGCGGTTCATGCTCCTGTCGTAGGAGAGCACGTCGTAGAGGTTCATACCGAGCCGGATCATGAGCGGCCCGCGTGAGCTCCTGTCGTAGATGGGAACCAGGAACCCGAGCGGCCTGACCAGATGCTGGGCGATGTGCAGTATGGCCTCTCTATCCCTCAATGACTCTCTGACGAGCGCGAACTCGTAGTACTCCAGGTAGCGCAAGCCGCCGTGGATCAGACGTGTCGCCCACTGCGTCGTGCCGCTCGAGATGTCGCCCTTGTCGAGGAGCAACACCCGCAAGCCGCGCATCGCGGCATCACGGGCTACGCCGGCGCCGTTGATGCCGGCTCCGACCACGATCAGGTCGAAGTCCAGCCTCTCGATGTCCTGCGGTATGCGTGATGGCATCTCTATCCTTTCCCTGCTCTGCTCTCTGGTTCGCCCCCGAAGAACGTGCTCCAGGGCATGTTGAGAGGCTCGTCCAGCCCGACCACGAAGTGCAGGTGGCGCATCAGTGGAAAATCCTCGAGTTCGATGATACCGCGTCCGGCGAGCTTCGGAAGCGCGCCGTCGATCACCTCGATGGCCGCCGCTCCCTCGAGCGAAGACCACCACGCGTCCGGGTCCTGCTCGGCCCAGCCCGGACGCGGATGCTTCAGCGTAAATCCCCTTTCACTAAAGACGATCGGCGTTCCTTCGAGGTCGATCCCCAAGAGGTAAGGACCCTCAGCCATTATCGTGCTCCTTCCTCAGGCCAGCCTGGCGTATCGCGCCGAACCTCTCACTCATCCTCCCAGCCGAACTCGTCCCACAGATCGCGCGGGATGAGTTGATCTATCCTCAGTAGCGTGTAGTCGGGCAGGACCTCTGGCTCCCCGGCCAGGTCCTTTTCGGTCGTCTCGCCGCTCAGGACGACGGCCGAGGGCATCCCCGCCCCTTTCGCCATCTGGATCTCCGTGTAGAGCCGGTCGCCGCTCATCACGCACTCCCTCGCATCGAGTCCGATCAGGTCCATTATCGTCTCCAACATGATGGGGTCAGGCTTGCCCACATTGACCTGACACCTCGTTCCCGTACACGCTTCTATGGCAGCGACAATCGCCGCCGCGTCGGGCTCGCCTCTCCCGCCGGGAAAAGGGCAGTAAGGGTCGGGGTTCGTGGTGACGAGCATCGCCCGCTCGTAGAACCAGATGGCGTCGAAGGCGATCTGGAGCTTACGGTACTCGAAACCGCGGTCGTAGCTGGCGATAACGATGTCGATCTCCTCGGGTTCCTCGGACATCCTGATCCCAGCCTCCAGCAGCGAGTTCTTCAGGGGCTCCTCGCTTATGGGGAAGACGGTTGCGTCGGGGTGGTCCCTGAGCAGCCACTCCGTCATGGTGACGACGGTGTTTACTATCTCTGAGGCCGGCGTCTCTAGGCCGAGCGAGCCGAGTTTCTCCGCGTACATCTTCGGGTCTTTCGTTGGGTTGTTGGAGATGAAGATCACACGCCTGCCCAGCTCGCGCAGCTTGAGGATCAAACGCTTCGCGCCGGGAAGCAGTTCGTCCCCCAGGTAGATGGTCCCGTCGAGATCGAAGACGTAGCCCTCGTACAACCGGTCCGGCGCCCCAGGCCCGCCGGAGGACGTGGCCTCTCTACGCTGAACCATGCGACCTCCTCGACTCTCCTTCGCCACCACCGCCAGGGACATCCCTCGCGACCATCGTACCGACCAGGTAGTGCAAGGCAACTGTCCCGTGCGAACCCGGAAGCCTGATGCCCGGCTGGGGAAAGGAAAAGATGACCCCTGCGCGCACAAGGTACCAGCTGTGTATTCTACAGCGCAGAAGGCGCTGACGCGGTCCCCAGCACGCGCCCCGTCGTGTAGGAGCAACCCTCGGAGGTTCTTTAGCGCCTCAGACGAGGCCCACCATCTTGCTGAAATGCTGGTAGCTTTTGCAAAGAGGGTGTCCCTCTTTGCAAAAGCTACCATAGGGGTTAAGGTGAGAAACGTGCCGATACTGGCTCCCGACAGCAGGGCGTTGATCGTGGAGATGGACCACGCGCGCACCCACGGCGCCATCGAGGGGCTCGAGGACCCAGGGGCCGTGATCGAAGCCTCCGTAGATGGCGGGGCCGATGCCATTATGACCACCTTCGGCGTGGCGAAGCGCTACCGCAAGCAGCTCGCGGGCCGCATCCCCACCATCATCCGCCTGGACGGCGGCTCGAGCCTCTACCGTGAGGACTGGCTCGCCTACACGGAGTGGAGTCTGCTCCACTGCGTCGAGGACGCCCTCCTGCTCGGGGCCGACGGCGTCGTACTGATGGCGTTCGTAGGTATCCCCGTCGAACTGGAGACCTACCGTATCGTCACGAGGGTAGCGGGCGAGTGCCTGCGCGCCAATCTGCCGCTCGTGGTCGAGGCGCTGCCGTGCCCGAGCGAGCGCATCCCCGACCAGAGGTCGCCGGACGCGATGGGCTCGGCCGCCCGCCTCGGCTTCGAGCACGGCGCTGACCTCGTCAAGTCCTATTACACGGAGGACTTCCGCAGGGTGACCGACAACTGCCCCGTGCCCGTCCTGATCGCCGGCGGTCCAAAGATGGAGACCGCCAGGGAGACGCTACAGGTCGTCCAGGACGCCACGGAAGCCGACGCCGCGGGCGTCGTCTTCGGCCGCAACATCTGGCAAAGCGGCGACACGCGCGGCATGATCCGCGCCCTGAACAGCCTCATCCACGAAGGCCGCTCTGTCGCCGAAGCGCTCGCCGAAGCCGATATCGTGTAGAAAGGCTGCCCCTGAGGGCCCTCGACAGTATCATTAGGTGAGAATGAGGATGGCTACCTGACCTCGAAACGCTTCACCGTTCGATGAACGTGGAACCGATCCTGATCGGGGCCGACGTCGGCACGACGAACATCAAGGTCGTGGCCTTCGACAGGAGCGGCAGGGCACTGGAGGGGGCCAGCTCGCCAACCCCGACCCACCACCCGATGCCGGGCAGGGCCCACCACGACCCCGAGGAGCTGTGGGACTCCTTCGCGGCGACCTTGCGCAGGGTCACGGAGAGGCTCGACGACGCCGGCCGCGTAGCTAGCATAGCCGTCGCCAGCATGGGTGAGGCGGCCGTGCCGCTCGACTCCGGCGGCAGGCCCACCCACGACATCATCGCCTGGCTCGACGGGCGCGCGGGGCCACAGGCCAAGCGGCTGGGCCGCCTCATAGGACAGGACCGGCTCTTCGGTCTGACAGGCCTCTCTTTGCAGCCCATCTTCGGCCTGTGCAAGCTACTCTGGCTCAAGGAGAACGAGCCGGACACCTACTCGCGCACCGCCACCTGGCTGAACGTGGCCGACTACATGGCGTTCCGCTTGTGCGGCGTCGCCGCCACAGATTACTCCCTGGCCTCACGCACGCTGGCCCTCGACCTGCACGGGCTGCGGTGGGCCGGGGAGTTGCTCGAGGAGGTGGGTATACCCCCTTATCTCTTCGCGACCCTGCGGGGTGGCGGCTCGTTCCTCGGTCCCGTGACACCTGATGCCGCCTCAGCGACGGGGCTGCCAGAGAGCGCCGGCGTCGCGGCCGGCTGCCACGACCACGTCTGCGGCGCGCTGGCCGTCGGCGTCACGCAGAAGGGCACGATGCTCAACTCTCTCGGCACCGCAGAGGCGATCTTCCTGCCGCTCGAGCGCCCGCTAACGGACCCCACTATCGGGCATCAAGGTTACACGCAGGGCGCCCACGTGGCGGGCGAATACTACGTCTTCGGTGGCCAGTACACGTCGGGCGCCAGCATCGAATGGATACGGGAAGCCCTTGGCGGGGTCGACTACGACACCATGATCGCAGAGGCGGAAGAGGTCCCGCCGGGGTCCCTCGGCACCTTCTTCCTGCCACACCTGCGCCTGGCGAACCCGCCGTTCGACGATCCTGCAGCGAGGGGGGCTTTCGTCGGCCTCAGCACGGACGTCAAGCGCGGAGAGCTCTTTCGGGCCGTCCTGGAGGGACTGGCTTACGACTCCCGCAACTCGCTCGAACCGCTCCTGGGTCACTCAGGGATAGACGAGCTACGGGCCATCTACGCCATCGGCGGCGGCACCCAGAACCGTCTGCTGATGCGCATCAAGGCCACCGTCTTGAACCAGACGATCACCGTAGCCGGGATGGAGGAGGCGGCCAGCCTGGGAGCCGCCATCCTGGGCGGGATAGGCGCAGGCGTCTATGCCGACGTTCCGTCCGCCCAAAGGGAGTTGCGCTACGCCGAGAGCCCCGTCGAGCCGGCCCCAGAGGAGGTCCCGTTCTACGACGCCGCCTTCCGGAGGGTGTACGGCAGGATCTACCCTAGCCTCCGTGGTATGCACCACGAGATCCAGGACCTGCTGAGTCAGCACTTCAGTTAGTCAGCACGCGCCCTGTCGGGCGCTCCTCAGCATTTCAGCTTGTGCAGGTCCTGGCCGACGAGGCCGCAGGCCGGAGCGTGCTGACTTGCTGAATCACCTCGTGAACCACCGCTGCCATTTGTACCAGGGCACGAACACCTCTACCCTCTCGGCGGGCCACGCCAAGCTCACGGCGCGGCGGCCCTCCCTCCTGGAATCCCTGTATTCCTCCTCGACCGCCACCCTGATAATTATCTCACCCGTCTCCGTGGTGAGCGGTCCCGAGACGGCACGGAATCCTTCGATGCGCGAGCCGTCTTCGGACAGCAAGAGCACCTGCTGTCCGGGATCGGGCACGAGGGGAGGCCTACCCTTGCCGAACGTCATATCTTCACCAACCGTCTCCAGGGCAAAGATATCTCAACCGTCTGTGATCCGCCACAAACGGTCTTCGCCCTAGCCGCTCGAGCTCTCCTGAAGACAAGCCCTCTAGAGTCGCGCGAGCGCTTCGGGGATCGGGATCTCTCCTGAGAGGATATCGAACGTTTTGTTATCCGTTACACCGCTTGCAGCCCGCGCGGGCGGGGCGAACTTGTAGGTGATTCGTACTTTGGCTCGGCCGTCTTCGGTGCGGCCCACGGTGATCCTCTCGACGAGGTGTTCGACCAGTTCGCGGCGATCTTGCCACGCCTCCTCCGTGTCCTCTTCGAGCTCCTCCACCCGCTCGCGCAGCGACGCGAGCCATACGGCCGTGCTCTTCGCCGCCGCGGCGTCCTGCTCTTCTCTGACGAGGTCGGCCTTCGCGGCCTCCATCAGCATCTTGAGGTTAGAGATGCGGTTCTTGAGGTCCAGAAGGTGAATCTCGAGCTCTTGATCGTCCAGGTGTCCGGCGGCGTAGAGCCTGACGAATTTATCCTTCTCGCCCTGGGCCGCCGCGAGGCGTTTCGCGAGTGATCCGCGTCGCTTTTCGATCTCGTCGGCCTGGCCTTGCTGCTCCTCCATCTGCTCCTTGACGCTCTCCAGGACCTCGCCGGGGTTCTCCACGAAGGTTCGGATGTCTCTCCACACCAAACCTTCCAGCCACAAGGCGTCAAGGAACGGACATCCCTTGCGCCGTGCGTGCGGGTCGAAGCGGCGCGACGAGGAGGAGGGGCAGGCGTATCTGAAGTCGTAGCGCGCCTCCCGCTTGCGCGATAGGCCGCTGTAGTTCCAGTCGCACGCCTCGCAGCGGATAAGCCCTCGAAGGATGTACTTGCGCACGGGCCGTCCCCCCGAGTAGCGCTTGTTGTCCCGCAGGCGGGCTATGGCCCTCTCCTGCAGCTCCCCGGGGACCACAGCGGGGACCTCGCGCTCTATGTCGCCGGCGGAAGAATGTATCACGTGGGTACCGGAATATGCCCTACGCCCGACGATGCGGCTGATTGCTATGGGGGACCAGGTCGTGCCGTGGCGGCGCGCTTGGCGACGGTACTTCTTGCCCGGCGAAGGAACGCCCTCCAAGTTTAGCCGTTTGGCCTCCGTGAAGAGCGTAGCGCCGTGTGCGACGTTGCGGATGATGGTCCTCACCACCTGCGCCTCCTCCTCTACCACGACGAAAGAACCGACTTCGGCGATATCATAGCCGTAGGGAATCAGCCCCGGCTGCGCGCCGCCGCGGTAGGCCCGGTTCTTGCCGTCCTGCGTCCTCTCGTTGATCGTGGCCTTCTCGAACTCCGCGAAGCTGCCGAGCATCTGGAAGATGAGCCTGCCGCTCGCGCTGGAGGTATCTATCGGCTCGTTTGCGCTGCGCAAAGCGACCCCGACCTCCTGCAGCCGGTCGTGGGCGTCGACCACCACCAGCAGCGCCCGGCCGATCCTGTCCAGCTTGTAGACGAGGACGACATCGAACTTGCCTTCTCCGGCGTCCTGTAGTAGCTCACGCCCCGCCGGCCTCTCGGCGAGGGGCACGGTGCCCGAGATGGCCGCGTCTTTGTAGATCCCAGCTATCTCGTGGTGGTAGAGCTTGCAGTATTCGTCCAGGAACGCATCCTGGGTGGCTATGGTCTCCTTGGTCTTCTGCTCCTCTGAACTTACGCGCAGGTAGAGCGCTACCCGCTCCATAGTTTCGTGGGGGTTGTGGCCATTCGTGGAAGGCATGGCTACTCCTGGAGGAGTTCGGTAGGTTCGACGTCGAGTGCCTTGGCGAGCTTGCGGATCGTCTCAGGGTAGGCACCGCCTCTCTCGTTCTCCAGCTTCGAGATGGTATTTCGATGTACGCCGCTCTTTTCAGCCAGGTCACCTACCAACCACAGCCGCCGCCCGCGGAGTTTCTGCAGCTTCTGTCCGTCGACTTTCACCAAAGCCTGTGTACTCATTGTGCGCCTCCAAGTCAACTATCTGTGCAAAACTAGTATAAAGTATTTGCATAAATTATGCAAATACTGTACAATGATGGTGTCGGATAAAGAGATGGCTCCGCAGGTGCTGACACACCCCGGAGCCCGGCCCACAGGGAGGAGCCCCTATGGACACCAACTGAGTAGCGCAACCCCGCCACGATGACGACACCGTAGAGGCGCACTACTCTTGCCTAGAGCGTCCCTGCGCATGCATCGACGGCTGGGTATTCGTCGGCTACATAGACGAGTGCGGCGAGGAGAGAGACGCATCCTACCGCTGCCGCCGCTGCGCGGATGGCCGATAGCCGCGTCCCGATAAGCCATGCAGCTACCACCAGCGAGGGCGCCGCCAGGACAAGGCTTACACGACCACAGACAAAAGTTTGCAGTACACGAAAAGAGGAGAAGAGAATGACGGAAGATACCGTCCACATCAGGCCCACAATCCTCTGCCGCATGGACCGGGGCACGCTGGCGTCGGCCACGGCCGACGCCGACGATGGCCGCGCCATGATCGTGTTCCGCTCCGAGGAGGAGGCCGAGCGTCTCCTCGAACTCGGCTCAGGGCCGGAGATAGTCAAATGCGCCCTCACCTTCGAGGATATAGAGCGCTACAGCCTGCCGCCCGATTTCACTAAGACAACCGACACCCGCACCCCCGCGTTCGTGGCGCGTTATGGGGACGTGGCCGTAGAACTCGACGCTCTGCCCCGCAACGTGCTTCGGGAGCGCCTCACAGGCGAGGTAGAGCATCGGATGGACGTGGACGCCCTTGAACGTACCAGGGCGGAGGAGCGGACCGATAAGGAACGTTTAGACGAACTGCTAGGCGAGTAGAATACCCATACCCATTCCTCCGGGCCGGGGTCCTACGGGGCTCCGGCCTTTATAATGCTTCTATTGTTGGCCGCGTTGCATGATTACCCCATCCTCCCCGCAGCGCGGCCCTCTATTCACCCGAGTGCGTGGAAGGGGTATTCTCCGAAGTTCGTATAGTCCTCGTCCAACACCCATGAGATGGCTACGCGTAGCCCTAAATGCTATCCGAACCTCCTGATGTCCTCGCGACGGTACGCCCAGATCGCCGCAACGAGGAACGCCACGCCGTAGCCGGTGAGCCAGAGCGCGGAGGCGAGGAGCGGCTTGGTGTTGGCTCCGACGGCACTCCAGGCGAGCTCCGCGTAGCGGTATGTGGGCAGGTACGGGGCTATCTCTTGG
>Ga0126307_10000743_pt1 | contig 21440 bp, 20 predicted proteins | sample Plot28_FD_89955 | JGI IMG/M metagenome (GOLD analysis project Ga0126307, IMG submission 89955) | Serpentine soil microbial communities from UC McLaughlin Reserve, CA, USA - Plot28 | ecosystem: Environmental > Terrestrial > Soil > Grasslands | place: USA: UC McLaughlin Reserve, Lake County... | reverse complement strand
TGCTCCGACGGGTGGTCAGCGTGCCGCTGGTGCTCGCAGCGCTGCCGCTGATAGTCGCCCCGCTGCCGCTGTGGGTGCTCGCCGGGATCGTCACCGGCCCGTTCCTGCCCCGGCGGCAGCGGCCGCTGCGGCTGCTGTGGTTCGCCGTGGTCTGGCTCGCGATCGAGTGGGTCGCGCTCGCCACGCTCGGCTGGCTGTGGCTGCGCGCCGGCTTCGGCCGGCGGCTGGGCGAGCCGCGTTGGCAGGCGGCGCATCTGCGGCTGCTGCGCTGGATCCTGGAGCGGGCCTACGCCACCGCGCGGCGCGCCTTCCGGCTGCGGATCGTCGGCTCGGGCGCGGGCGAGCCGCTGCCGCGCGACCGGCCACTGCTCGTGCTGTGCCGGCACGCCGGACCCGGCGACTCCGTGCTGCTGGTCCGGGCCCTGGTCACCTTGGCCGAGCGGCGGCCGCGGATCGTGCTCAAGGACGCCCTGCAGCTCGACCCGACCGTCGACGTCCTGCTGAACCGGTTGCCCAACCGCTTCATCACCCCGCGGCCGGGCGTCGCCGAAGACGTCGAGGCGGCCATCGCCTCGCTGGCCCGCGACGCCGGGCCCGGCGACGCGGTGGTCATCTTCCCGGAGGGCGGGAACTTCTCCGAGCGCCGCCGGATCCGGGCGATCGAGCGCCTGCGCAGGCTCGGCCACGACGACGAGGCGGCCAAGGCCGAGCGGATGCGGCATCTGATGGCGCCCAAGCCGGGCGGCACGCTCGCCGCGATGGCGGCCGCGCCGACCGCCGACGTGGTGCTCGTGGCGCACGAGGGGCTGGAGGACCTGGCCACCCTCGGCGACCTGTGGACCCGGCTGCCGATGGACGACGTGGTGGACGTGCGCTGGTGGCACGTGCCGTCCGAGGATCTGCCCCGGGACCGCGACGTCGACGCCCAGGTGGACTGGCTGTTCGACTGGTGGAGTCGGCTGGACGCCTGGGTCGCCCAGCGTCGCGCCGCCGCCGGCCACCCCCCGCGTTCCCGGGGCCGACGGAGCAGTTCCCGGGCTGACTGAGCAGTCCCGGGCGCCGGACTCGCGCCGGCACGCGCGGGGGACGGGTCAGATGTCGCCGCCGAACGTGTCGCAGGAGCTGGGGTTGCCCGACCGGTAGCCGGTGAGGAACCAGCGCTGCCGCTGCTCGGACGAGCCGTGGGTCCACCCCTCCGGGCTGACCCGGCCCTGGGTGCGCTGCTGGATCCGGTCGTCGCCCACCGCCGCGGCGGCGTCCAGCGCGACCGCGATCTCCTCCTGCGTCGGCGCCTTGATGAGCGTCCGGCCCTGCGCGTCCGTCGTCGTGCTGGCGTTCTTCGTCCAGACCCCGGCGTAGCAGTCCGCCTGCAGCTCCAGCCGGACGGACCCGCTCTCCGGCCCGGTGGACTGGTCGCGGCCGACCCGGTCCGACGTGCCGAGCAGGTTCTGCACGTGGTGACCGTACTCGTGGGCGACCACGTAGGCCTGCGCCAGCGGACCGCCGCGCGCGCCGAAGCGGCTGCTCAGCTCGTCGAAGAAGCCGACGTCCATGTAGACCAGGCCGTCGGTGGGGCAGTAGAACGGGCCGACCGCCGCGGTCGCGTTGCCGCACCCGGTCTGCACCCCGCCCTGGAAGAGGATCGTCCGGGTGGCCTGGTAGCCGCCGTTGCGGTTGCCGAAGGCCTTCTCCCAGTAGTCCTGGACGCTGTTGGTGTAGCCGACGATGCGGCAGTCGATCCGCTCGTTGGCGTCCGCCCCGGTCCGGCACTCGCTGGCGATCTCGTCGGCGGAGACCGACCCGTTCTGGCCGGGCTGGAGCTGGCTGGGCAGCCCGCCGCTGCCCGGGTCGCCGCCACCGAGCGCGTTGATCAGCAGGTAGACGATCAGCCCGATGATGCCGAGCCCGCCGCCGCCGACCGCGAGCCCGCCACCGGGGAAGCCGCGCCCCCCGCCGCCGACCTGAGAGGTGTCAAGGCTGGCGTCATCGTTGAAGGTCACGGCCGGGACTTTCCCGCCTGCGGGCTCCCCGACACCCCGGTTACTGCCTGGGACGGCGGCAGTGCAGCGTGTCGTCCGGGTGGACGGCGTGCACAGCGCCGCCGGCCGCGCCGAGGGCGCGCAGGTCAGCGCGGAATCCGGGCGCCCGAGCGTCGAGGGTGTCGGCCACCATGGGCACCGGCTCGGACCAGGCCCGGCGGGCGGCGTGCCCGGCGGTCGCCAGCGGGTGGACGGTGCCGCCGGTGTGCAGTGCCGTCCGTGCCTCGTCCAGCCGGGCCAGCGTCGCGTCGAGCACCCGGGCCAGCGCCGCGGCGTTGCCGTCGCAGAGCGCGGCGACGAGCTCCGGGCGGCTGCCCGCGACGCGGGTCCCGTCCCGGAACGAGCCGGCGGCCAGCGCCCCGGCCAGCGGGCCGCCGTCCGCGCCGGCCACCGCGAGCGCGAGCGCCAGCAGGTGCGGCAGCCCGCTGATCCGGGCCTGGGCGTCGTCGTGGTCGGCCGCTGGGCACGGGACCACGCGGCAGCCGGCTCCGGTGACCAGCTCGGCGACGCGCAGCCAGCCGGTCAGGTCGGTGTCGTACTCGACGCACAGCACCCAGGCCGCGCCGTCCAGCAGCGCCGGGTCGGCGGCGGGGAAGCCGGTGCGCTCGGTGCCGGCCATCGGGTGGCCGCCGACGAAGCGATCGGCCAGGCCGGCGGCGCGGGCCGCCGCCAGCACCGGCGACTTGACCGAGCCGACGTCGGTCAGCACCGGACAGTCGGTCGTGGACAGTGCGGTGAGGACAGTGGCGGCGGCGGCCGGTGGTGTGGCCACCACGGCGATGTCGGCGCCGGCCGCTGCATCCTGGACGCTGGCGGCGACGGCCAGCCCGGCGGCCGCGGCCAGCTCCCGGGTCAGCGGGTCGGCGTCCCAGCCGGTCAGCTCGTGGCCGCGGGCGAGCCGGAGCGCGACAGAGCCGCCGACCATCCCGAGGCCGATCACCGCCACCCGCATCCGGCAATGGTGCCCCGGGCGGGCTGCGATCAGGCGCCGGGGTCGGTGGCGGCGTCCTCCGGGTGCAGGTCGGCCGGCGGCTCCGGACCGGGCAGGCCGAGCTGCAGCGCCTCCACCAGCGCCGGCACGTCCGCCACCGCCACCCTTACGGTTCCCGTGCAGCGGGCGCCGTCCCACAGCGAGAGCACGACCAGGCCGTCCTCCGGGTGCCAGCTCACCCGCAGCGCCCGGCTCCGCCCGCGGGCGTCCTGCAGCACGCCGCCGAGCTGCGGGATCGGCCGCACCGCGCCCATGCGGCCAGGATTCCTCCCGCGGCTGGGCGTGTCCACAGCCCGGCCGGCTTAGTGCTGGTCGCGACCACCTTTCCACCTCGGCCCCGGGCCGGACGCTCCGGACCTGCCGTGGCTCCGCTCCGCTCAGACCGCCGTCCCGGCGGTGACGCTCAGCACCCGGCTGGCGGAGAAGCGCCGCTCGTCCTGCCGGAGGTGGCACCACGCGGTCAGGGTGCCGCCGGAGAGCATGGCGTCCTCGATGACCCGCCGGGTGAGCGCGCCGCTCTGGTTCTCGTAGTCGATCGTCACCGCGTCACCGCTCTCCAGCGCATGTGCGAGGACGCGAGCCTCGGCGTCGGTGAGGTGCCGTGCGGCCCGCCGGACCGCCCACAGCGTCGCCGACAGCTCCGGCACCGCCGTGTTCGAGCGGCCGAGCAGGGTGGCGGCGACCGTCCCGGCGTCGGGTACGGCCGGTGGCCCGGCCCGGCGAGAGGAGGTCGAGGCGGACGGGCGGGTGCCGGTAGTGGGCGTACCGACTCGTGTCGGCGTGGCCCGCTCGACCTGAAGCGAGCCGTCCGCCCGCTCGATGACCGGCGCGTAACCGACCGCGCGGAGTGCCCCGAGGGTCTCGGCGAGGGGCTTGGCGCCGGCCAGGACGGTCGGCGCGAGCAGGCGGAGACCGAGACTGCGCAACCGGCGGTCGGCGGCGACTTCCGCCAGGAGCGCCGTGTCCTCGCTGCACAGGCAGCAGGAGACCGCCCGGCCGCGCAGCCGCCCGTGCCGGCGGCCGACGTCCTGGATCAGGTAGGACAGCGGCTGCGGCAGTCCGGCCGGCGCCACCGCGGCCAGGTCCGCGGCGAGCTCCTCCGCCCGGTGTCCGGCGTCGAGTGCGCGCCGCACACTCGCCGGGCTGAACCGCCAGGTCGTGGCTGTGCCGGTGGACTCGCGGTCGGCCACCGAGTCCAGCAGCGCGGACAGCTCGCCGTCCGGGGGGCCGGTCACCACGGCGGTGAGATCGGCCTGCAGCGCCACCGTCCGGACCGCGGCACCGATCCCAGACAGGGCGGCCCGCAGCTCGTCCGGGGACCTGCGGAGCAGAGCGTGCCCCGCCGCGCTCACCGCCCCGGCGCCGACCGCGCCGACCAGCTCCGCCTCAGGCCAGACCGAGACGGCGCCAGCCTCGGCATCGGGACCCCCCAGACCGTACGGCCGGCGCCAGCGCACGAGCGCGCACAGCGCGGCCGGGTCGACCGGGGCGGTCGCCGGCTCGCGGGCCGCTTCGGACAGCACCGCCGCCCGCAGCTCGGCGGCGCCTTCCTCGACCGGCACCCACGCCCCATCGGACCGCATCGGCAGGTAAGGCACCGACCACCATGCGGTGAGGAGGTCGGCGAGCTGGTGGGCGGGAGGCTGGCGCAGCCACCCGTCGTACCGGTCGGTCGGCGCCACCAGGTCGCCGGACAGACCGAGCAGACCGGCCCGATGCGCGACCGCGAGAGCGAGCTTGACCTCGGCGACCGGCAGCCGCACCTCCTTTCCGATCCGGCGCAGCTCCCGTACGCCGATGCCGCCGGTCCGCAGCGGCGCCGGCGGCTTCCGGTCGACCGCCTCGAGCAGGGTCGCCACCGAACGGAGCAGCCCGGCACCGGCTGCCGTGGCATCCCGCTCCACGAGGGCCGGCTCGACCGGGACGCGGCCGGGCTCCGGCGGGACGGGGTCGAACGGTGCCGTCCAGCCGTCGCCGCGCAGCGCGAGCGCGACTTCCGCCGGCATCGCCAGCGCGCTCTCCCACGGGCCGGCGCGGAGCAGCAGACCCCGCACGAGCGCCCAGTGGGACGGCTTGACCGGCTCGGAGTACCGGGGCGAGAAGTACAGGCCCTCCTCGACCGGTCGGCCGGTCGAGGCGACGTCGCCGAGCAGCTCCCGGACCGCCTGGGGAGCGCCGCCGACCATCGCGCGGACCCGCTCGGCGTCCCGGAGCACGGCCGAGACGGCCTCGACGAGCTCAGCCTTGCGCTGCGGCGGCTTGACGCCGAGGTTGCGCGCGATCGCCTTGAGGTCCTCTGCCGTCCGTTCCGCCAGGAGGGCTCGCAGGGGCGGACCCAGGTCGAGCGGGGCACCGAAGGCGTACCGCGCGGCCTCCTCCAGGGTCACCACCGCCTCCCCGGTCAGCAGGCCGTGCGCGGCCAGCGCGGCGAACGCGCGGCTCGCGTGCGGGCTCCCCTCGGCCCCGAGCAACCGCTCGACGGCGACCCGGGCCACCGCCTCGCCGCCGAGCGCCGCGACCGCCTCGGCCAGCTGCAGGGTGGGCCGGTCCAGCCGCCGCATCGCCGCGATGACGGCCGCAGGCTGGGCGAGGCGCTCGGCCAGCTCCGACAGCGCCCGCGGGGTGGGTGCGGCCAGCCCTTCCGGTCGCCGTTGGAGCAGCGCTGTCAGCCCGTCCTCGCCCAGCGACCGCAGCCAGCCGGCGTCAACCACGTGCCCTCCCCGCCGCCAAGGGAACGGGCGCACGATACGCCTCCGTACACCGCCCGCGGCTCCCGGTCCGGCCGGCGTCGCTGGTCGTCAGTGACCGGGGCCGCAGCGTGCCGCGCCTCGCCGCCGCGACGACCGGCCGGGACGACCCACCGGCCGGTGCCTCGGCCGACGACCCGGTGCGCTGGCAACCCAGGACCGCCCGGCGCCGCGCGGCTGCCCCCGCGACCGGTGTGTCGGCCCGGATCGGCCCCGCGTGCTCTTCCGGTGGAGGTCGGCGGTCTGCCACGATCCGGCGACAGGGTCGGCGAGGAGGCCGGTGTGACGGAGGACGGCTTCGCGGTGGCGGTATACCGCGACGGCGGGCGGTGGGACTGCGCGCTGCTGCCGCCTGCGGTGCTGGCCGACCTCGACTCCTGCGTGGCGGCCCTGCGCCAGCAGCCCTCCGAAGGTGGTCCGCTGGCGCTGGTCGACATCGCGGACGAGTTCTTCGTCGTACTGCGGCTGGCGCCGGGCGGACAGCTGCGGATCTTGCTGTCGGACGTGACCGCGGCGGAGGAGTGGGATCTCGCCCGGCAGGCGCTCGACCTGGTCGAGCCAGGCCCGGCGGATCCGCTGCCGGCCGACCCCGACGAGGTCTGGCCGGCCGGTGACCTGGGTATCTTCCGGGACCTGGGCCTGGACGAGCGGGAGCTGGGCGCGATCCTCGGCGACGTGGACCTGTGGGCAGACGAGATGCTCACCGCGGTCGCCGCCCGGATCGGCATCGGCGAGCCGTTCGGCCGGGTGATGGCCAGCCTGCAAGAGAGTGCCCTCGACTGACCCCGAACACTCGGACCCTGACCGCGCCGACCGTCAGCCGGAGGACGACGTGTCGTACTTCGCCGCCGCGCTAGTCCGCACGTCCGACGGCTGGACCGCCCGAGAGCTGGACCTCGACGGGGCCTCCGACGTCGACGAGGTCGCCGACCTCGTCCGCGACCTGGACGGCGATGCGGACACTGTGCTGCTCTTCGTCGAGGAGGACGACGAGTACCTGGCGATCCTGCGGGTCGACGCCGAGGCCGACGAGCTGCGGGTCTTCGTCTCCGACGGGCACGCCGCGGACAGCTACCCCATGGCGGAGCTCTTCGCCGGCGCGGTCGAGGACCCCGCCGGCGACGGCGAGGACGACGAGTCGCTGGGCCGCGACTCCGAGCCGCTCGGTGACGCCGACCTGCTCACCGACCTCGGAACGTCCCGGCGCGAGCTGATCGCGCTGGTCGAGCACGAGGGCACGCTGCCGGCGGACGTGATCACGGAGGTGTGCGAGCGGGCCGGCTGCGTCGACGAGCTGGAGGCGCTGCGAGGAGCGTGAGCTCGGAGGAGGAGTGGATGCGGCAAGCGCTGGCCGCCGCCGCGGTTGCGCTCGACTCCGGGGACGTGCCGGTCGGCGCCGTGGTGGTGTCCGCGTCCGGCACGGTGCTGGCGACTGCCGCGAACGCACGCGAGCGGGACGCGGACCCGACCGCGCACGCCGAGCTGCTGGCGCTGCGGGCGGCCGCGACCGCGGCCGGCTCATGGCGGCTGGCGGGCTGCACGCTGGTGGTCACCCTGGAGCCGTGCACCATGTGCGCCGGCGCGCTGGTGCTCGCCCGGGTCTCCCGCCTCGTCTACGGCGCGCCGGACCCGAAGGCCGGCGCGGTCGGCTCGCTCTGGGACGTCGTCCGCGACCGCCGGCTCAACTCCCGCCCCGAGGTGGTCGGCGGCGTCCTCGCCGCCGAGTCCGCGGACCTGCTCCGCTCGTTCTTCGCCGCCCGCCGGGGCCCTGCCGCCCGCTGACCGGGCCCTGCGTACACTGGCCCGCGGTGGAGTCGCCTAGTGGCCGAGGGCGCACGCCTCGAAAGCGTGTGACGGGCAACCGTCCGTGGGTTCAAATCCCACCTCCACCGCTCCCTGACCAGGGCCGGGCGCCGTCTTACCGCTGCAGGCACCTTCTGTGCCCTATCGGGCAGTTTGGCGTCGATCTGTCGCAGGCTTCTGTCATTCTCTCCGGTGCCTGCTTGCCCGATGAGGGGACTCTGCGATGCAGCTTTCGCCGATCGTCCGCCTGGCGGTCGTCCTGTCCGGATCGATGCTCGTGGCGGCGGCTGCCACGGCACCCGCCCCACGCGGAGGATCCGCTGCCCGGCCGGATCGTCGGCCACTACACCACCTACGGTTCCGGAGCAGCGGTGGCCGGCGCCTATGTCTCGGTGAGCGACCCGACGGGCTCGGGCGCGGGATACGCCGTCACCGATGCCACGGGAGCCTTCGAGATCGGCGACCTCGCACCGGGTGACTACAAGGTCAGCTTCGCCGCCGACACCATGTGGCAGTGGTGGCACCAGCAGCGGGACGAGGCGACGGCCGATCTGGTGACCGTCGTCTCCGAGGCGGACACGCGGCTGGAGGAGCAGACCCTGCCGACGGGTTCGCTCGAGGTCACCGTCGCCGACTCGGTAACCGGGCAGCCCATCCCGGGGGCATGCGTGGACGCCTTCCCGGCCGGCGGCGGCTGCTCGGACAGCGGCGTGGTCACCTTCACGGACGTGGTCGTCGGCACCTATCAGCTCTCCGCCTCGGCGGACGTGCTGCACTTCTTCGGCGACGGGGTGGCCACGGTGACTGCGGGCACCACGAGCGCCGCCACCGTCCTGCTCGATCCAGCGGCGGCGATCTCGCTGCGGGCCACGGATGCGGCCACTGGCGCCGCGGTGTCCGAAGTGTGCGTCCACGCCGCCCGGGTCACCAGTCCCGGTCTCCCGCTGTACCGCAGCGGCGACTGCACCGACGCCGCCGGACGGGTGACGGTCGGCCGGCTGCGCGCCGGCGACTACCGGATCCTCGCCGTCCCTGGCGACGCGAGGCACGGCCTGCAGTGGGTCGGCGAGGCCGGAGGCACCGGCATCCAGGAGCGGGCGGCGACCGTGCACGCCCCGGTCGGTCTGGTGACCGATGCGCCCACCGCCCGGCTCGACCCGCCCGGCTCGATCGCCGGTCGGGTGATCGACGCCGCCACCCGCGCCCCGGTGGCCGACATCTGTACCGTCCCGTACGCGGCCAGCTCCGGGGACGGGCCCGGCTCCGGGCCGCAGTGCTCCGCGGCCGACGGCCGGTTCGTGCTGAGCGGGCTGGGCCCGTACCGGTGGCCGGTCGAGTTCGTCGACTTCTCAGGCCAGTACGCCTGGCAGTGGTCCGGTCGCGCCGTCCATCGCCAGGACGCACGGCCGATCGGGGTGCGGGCCGGCCGCACGAGCGAGGCGAACGCGGCCCTGTCGGCCGGTGGCCGGATCACCGGGCGGTTCAGCGGGCCGGACGGGCAGCCGCAGTACGGCACGGCGTTCGCGTACAACACCGTCTCCGGCGACTTCGCCGCGGCGTACGGGCCGTCCGATGACACCGGTGAGTACGCGATCCAGGGGCTGGCGGCCCAGCAGGTGATCGTCGAAGGCCGGCCGGCGGGGCCCGGGCCGTCGGTCTGGTATCAGGACGCCGCCGACGCCGCGCACGCCACCCCGGTGACGGTGCCAGCGGGCGGCACCGTGGCGGGCATCGATCTGAGGCTCCCGGGCTGAGCCAACCGCCTGACGGCGGGCCACAAGTGCGACAGTCGGGGACAGCGACACCAGGGCGGTCCGGTGCGACAGGATGGACGCATGAGCGTCGTGGTGATCAACGTGCTGAGCGTCCCGGGCGGCGACGGGCGGGTGCTCGAGGAGCGGTTCGCCGGGCGGGCCGGGCTGGTGGACAAGGCCGAGGGGTTCGAGGGGTTCGAGCTGCTGCGGCCGGTCGACGGGACGGACCGGTACCTGGTGTACACCCGGTGGCGCAGCGAGGAGGACTTCCGGGCCTGGCAGTCGTCGCGGGACTTCGCGGCGGGGCACGCCCAGGCGGCGCGGGACCGCGGCGCGGAGCGGCCGGCGTCGACCGCCGGTGAGGTCTGGCAGTTCGAGGTGGTGCAGCGGGCCGCCCCGGCCTGACCGGCCACCGTATCACGCACGCCGCAGCTGGCCGCACGGGGGTGTCCGGTGTGCGGGCGGCGGTGACCGGGCCAGACGCCGGGTCGCGCACCGCCGCGCGACCCGGCGTCCCTCGTCCGTGGACGAGCTCATCGACGGTCGACCGTGGGCGTCGCTGCCGGGTCGACCCGACCACATCGGAGAGGGGTTACAGGAAGCAGGGCTTCTCGAACGCGTAACCCTGGGCCGTCTTGCCCACGAAGAAGTCCTTCAACATCGAGACGCCGGTGGGCGACGCCTCGTCCGGCTTGGAGATCACGTTCTGCCGGACCACGGTGTCCTTGGCAGACCCGCTGTAGTTGCCGGCCCCGGACGGGAGCATGCCCTGGTAGTCCACGCTGGTGAGCGACTTAACGGCGTTCAGCAGTCCCTTGCGGGTCAGGTCCTTGTTGTCCACCGCCTTCTGCAGCGCGGCCTTCAGTGGATAGGACCACGCCCATCCGGAGGTGTAGCCGTCGTTGCCGGTGACGTTGCCCAGCGCCGCACGCATCGCCTGGTGGCCCGGGGTGTCCGAGGTGAATGTGGCCCACGGGCCGGTCAGCAGGTACTGCGCCTTGAACGCCGCCGCGGCCGGGCTCTTCAGCAGGGCCGGGTTCCAGGTCGGGCTGGTGCCGATGTACCGGCCCTTGAAGCCCCGTGCAGCTGCCTGTCCGACGATGACGGCCGCGTCGGCCGGCCCGGTGGTGAGGATCACCAGGTCAGGCTTCGCCGACACGATCGTGTCGATCGCCCCGCCCTGGTTCTGCTGGCCGGACTGCGTCTCCACGGCCCGGAACTGGAGGCCGTTGGCCTCCGCCCCGATCTTCGCGCCGGCCGCGGCGTCGTCGCCGTAGTCGCCGGGGTAGTGGACGGCCATCACGCTCTTCGGCCGGAACTCCTCGACCGCGTAGTCGATCGCATTCATCGACTCGATGCAGTAGTTCGCGCCGGACTCCACGATCACGTCCTCGAACGCCCACCCAGACGTCCACGACGCGGGCGCGGCGACAATCGTGTTGCGGACGAGGTCCTTGATGATCGCAGCGGTGGTCGGGGAGCCGAGAGTCTGCGCGAGCGCGAGAATGTCCCCCTTGATCTCCTGGTAGACCTGGTTGTGGATCTCCGGGTTGTACTTGTTGTCCCGGACGTACTTCGTCACGTCGACCTCGTAATCACCGATCCCGCCGTCAGCGTTGACCTTCTTCCAGAAGGCCTTCTGGGCCGCGGTGATCGGCACCGCGAGCCCCGCGAAGGGACCCTCGGTGAGGTCGGAGATCGTGCCGAGATAGATGCAGCCCTTGGACTGGTCCACCGCCTCCGGACACGGCTCGCTCGTCACACCGACGTCCGTCTTGACGCCGCCGCTGCCGGTCGACGCCTCGTCCTCGTCACCCCCGCGACACCCGGCCAGGACCAGCGCTGCGACGGCCAGCACCGCGCCGGCGCACCGAGGAGACATCATCGTCGTACCCCCTAGTAAGAGAAAGGCCAGGATTTCCAGTAGTTCCGCACCCGAACCCAGATCCCGTACAAGCCTCGCGGCTCGACGATCAGGAACACGATGATCAGCAGGCCGTACAGGGTCGTCTCGATCTGGAACACGGTGATCGTCCCGCTCGACTGCGCCGAGACGAACGGCACCAGGTCCGGCAGCTCGCGGGTCAGCCGGGGGAGCAGCGTGATGAACAGCGCTCCCAGGATCGACCCCGAGATCGTCGCGACGCCTCCGATCAGCACCATCGCGATGAACTGCACGGAGAGCAGCAGGTTGAACGAGCCGGGGTCGAAGAACCCGGTGACCGTGTAGAGCAGGGCACCGGCGCAGCCGGCGTAGAACGACGAGATCGCGAAGGCGAGCGCCTTGTACCGGGGCAGGCTCACCCCGATCACCGCGGCGGCGACGTCCCGGTCCCGGACCGCGGCGAACGCCCGCCCGACCCCCGACCGCGCGAGGTTCCGCGCGAGCACCGCGAAGATCCCGAGCAGGACCAGCATGAGCAGGTAGAGCTTCTGCGGCCCGGTGAAGATCTCGCCGTCCTCGTCGAAGCGCACCCCGAACATCTGCGGGACCGCGGCGGGCCGGCCCACCCCCGGTCCGCCGGTCAGCTCGCTCCACTCCTTGAACAGGTGCTCGCCCAGGAAGACCAGGCTGAGCGTGACGACCGCCAGGTAGAGCCCCCGCAGCCGGACCGCGAGCGGCGCCACCAGCAGGCCCGCGGCGGCGGCGGCCAGGCCGGCGGCGAGCAACCAGATCGGGAGGAAGGTGATCCCGAAGCCGATGGTCCGGTCGTCCGGGTCGCCGGACAGTGCAGCCGCCGTGTACGCGCCGATCGCGATGAAGAAGGCGTGTCCGAGCGAGACCTGGCCGGCGTAGCCGGTGACGAGGTTGAGCCCGATGGCGCCGATGGCGGCGACGAAGGCGGTGGCCAGCAGCTGCAGCAGGTCGTCGGTCAGCAGGAAGGGCAGCAGCAGCGCGCCCACCGCCAGCACCCCCACCGCCCGGCGCTTCGGCGCCGTGTTGAACAGCGCCATGTCCTGCGTGTAGGACGTGTAGAAGTCCGGCCGGCCGGACAGCCGCCGCTGGCGCGCACTTGCGGGGAGCGCCATCTCAGACCCGCTCCACTTCACGGGTGCCGAACAGTCCGTAGGGCCGGACCAGCAGCACCAGCAGCATCACCACGTACGGCGAGACCACCGCGAAGTTCTGCCCCAGCCACGGTGCGTAGTCGGCCTGGTAGGTGCCGACCAGCGACTCCACCACGCCGACGACCAGGCCGCCGACGACCGCGCCGCCGACCGAGTCCAGCCCACCGAGGATGACCGCCGGCAACGCCTTGAGCGCGATGATCCAGGTCTGCTGGTCCACCCCTCCACCGGTGCCGACGAAGACGCCCGCCAGCGCGGAGAGCCCGCCGGCGATCACCCACGACACGGCGAAGACCGAGCCCACCGAGATGCCCTGGCTCATCGCGGTCTCCTGGTCGAACGACGCCGCCCGCATCGCCAGCCCGGTCCGCGAGTAGCGGAAGAACGCGAACAGGGCGAGCATCACGACGCCGGTCACCACGAGCATCGCCAGGTAGCGCTCCTGCACGGCCACCCCGCCCAGGTCCAGCGTCGCCAGCCCCCACGGGTCGCCGACCTGCCGCACGTCCCGGCCGATGAAGCCGTTGACCACGACCCGGATGACGATGTCGACGCCGAGGGTGATGATCGAGATGACGAACACCGGCTTGCCGATCATCGGCCGCAGCGCGAGCCGCTCCACCACCATGGCGAGCGCGGCGACGGCCAGGACCGCCACCGGCACCGCGATCCAGAAACTCAGGTCCGCGACCAGGTAGCTGACCAGCACCGCACCGGTGACCATGAGCGCCGGCTGCGCGAAGCTGATGACGCGCATGGCCTTGTAGATGATCACGAACCCGACCGCGAGCAGCGCGTAGACGCTGCCCGTCCCGAGACCTCGAACCAGGCTCGCCAGGAATTCGTCCACGGTCGCCCTCCGCCTGCCGCCGTCAGCGCCGCTCGCGGTACATGGACTCGACCAGCTCCCGGTAAGCCCGCTCCAGCGCCGGTCGCTTGACCTTCTGCGTCGCGGTGAGCTCGCCGTCCTCGTGGTCGAGCACCTTCGGCAGCATCCGGAACGCCTTGATCTGCTCGGCTCGGGCGAAGCGCTCGTTCGCCTGGTCCACGAGTTCCCGGACGAGCGCGACCACTTCCGGCTTCTCGGACAGGTCGCGGTAGGTCGTGTACGGCAGCCGTCGCTGCTGTGCCCAGTGCCCGACGGTGTCCTCCTCGATGCCGACCAGCGCGGTGACGTAGGGCCGCCGGTCACCGAAGACGATCGCCTCCCTGATGTACGGCGAGGTCTTCAGCGCGTTCTCGATCTCCGACGGCGCGACGTTCTTGCCGCCCGAGGTGATGATGATGTCCTTCATCCGGTCGGTGATCCGGACATGCGTGCCGTCGACCCACTCGCCGACGTCGCCGGTGTGCAGCCAGCCGTCGGCGGTGAAGGCGGCCGCCGTCGCCTCCGGCTTGCCCCAGTAACCGGCGAACACGCCGGGGTGCCGGGTGAGGATCTCCCCGGTCGTCTCGTCGATGCGCAGCTCCACGCCGTCGTGCGGCTCGCCCACCGTGCCGAGCTTCACCCGGCCCGGCCGGTTGGCGGTGGCGATCGCGCTGTTCTCGGTCATGCCGTAGACCTCGTGCATGGGTACGCCGATCCCCATGAAGAACCGGAGGACGTCCGGGGCGATCGGCGCTGCTCCGGACGCGGCGTAGCGCACCTTCCGCATCCCGATCCGGTCCCGCAGCGAGCGGAACAGGAAGACCCAGCCGAGGACGTACAGGGCCCGCGTGCCGACGGTGTGCCGGCCGCCGGTGCGGGTCAGCGTCGTGCCGATCCGGTTCGCCACGCCCATCCAGAGCCGGTAGTTCGCTCGCTTCAGCGGGGACGCCGAGCTCGCCCGGGTCGACACGCCGGCCAGCACCTTCTCCCAGATCCGGGGAACGCCGAAGAGGATCGTCGGCTGCACCTCCCGCAGGTTGGCCTGGACGGTTTCGATCGACTCGGCGAAGGCGACCTGCGCGCCGGCGGCGGCGTTAAACCAGGTCGTGAAGATGCGCTCGGCGACGTGGCAGAGCGGGAGGTAGGACAGGGTCACGTCCCGCGGGGACGGCGGCGGCGAGGTGAAGCCACCTTCCTCCACCAGGACCCGGATCGCGAAGTCGACGTTCGTGGCCGTGAGCATCGCGCCCTTCGGCGGTCCGGTCGTCCCGGACGTGTAGATCAGCGTCATCACGTCGTCCGGCCTCGCCTCGGCCATCCGCCGCTCGACCTCGCCGGCGTTGGCGGCCCGGTGCTCGCGGCCGAGGGCCAGCAGGTCCTCCCAGGACAGCAGCTTGGGATGCGAGATCCGGCGGCGGATGCCGCGTGGCTCCAGGTAGACGACCCGCTCGAGACCGGTCAGCTCGTCGAGCATGTCCAGCACCTTGTCCAGCTGCTCCTGGTCCTCGGCGACCAGCAGCTTCGCCTCGGAGTCGGCGAGCAGGTAGTGCACCTCGGCCGGTGGATTCGTCGGGTAGAGCCCGGTGGTGACGCCGCGGACCGCGACGGTGGCCACGTCGGCGTAGAGCCACTCGCGCCGGTTCTCGGAGTGGATCGCGACCCGGTCACCGGGTGCGATGCCGAGTGCGAGCAGCGCGTGCGCCACGTCGAGGACCCGGTCCCAGTACTGCGCCCAGGTCACCTCCTGCCACACGCCGAGGTCCTTCTCCCGCATGGCGATGCCGTCCGGTGTGCGGAGGGCACGGTCGCGGACGCGGGTGGCGATCGTCGCGGTCGCGGTGACCGGGGCTGTGGGCTCTGCGACGGCGGTCACGGGCGGCCTTCTCTCCGGTCGTGGGCTGACGGCTCGACATCGACCGCCACCCCGGCCGGGGGCGGTCCGGGTGACCCGGTCTCCCGGGTCGGCTCCGGCGTCGAGGCGGGCCGGCCGTCCGGGCCGTCGGAGCCGTCCGGGCTGGCGCCGGGCCGCGCGTCGGCGTTCGCCACGGTGTGCTCCTCGCCCAGGTAGGCGTGGATGACGTTCGGGTCCTCCTGCACCTCGGCCGGGGTTCCGGTCGTGATCGGCGAGCCGAAGTCCACCACGAGGACACGGTCGGCGAGGTCCATGACGACACCCATGTCGTGCTCGACCATGATTATCGAGATGTCCAGCTCGTCGCGGATGTCGAGCACGTAGCGGGCGGTGTCCTCGGTCTCCTCGACGTTCATCCCGGCCACCGGCTCGTCGAGCAGCAGGACCTTGGGTTCCATCGCGAGTGCCCGGCCCAGCTCGACCCGCTTCTGCACCCCGTACGGGAGCAGCCCGACCGGGTAGCGCCGCCACTGCTCCAACTCCAGGAAGTCGACGATGTCCTCGACCACCGCCCGGTGCCGCAGCTCCTCCCGGCGGGCCCGGCCGAGCCAGACGAGCGCGGCCAGCGGACCGTACCGGACGTGCACGTGCCGGCCGAGCATGAGGTTGTCCAGGACGGTCAGGTTCTCGAACAGCTCGATGTTCTGGAAGGTGCGAGCCACCCCGAGAGCGGCGATCTCGGCCGGGTGACGACCGACGAGGTCGACGTCACCGAAGCGGACCCGGCCGCGCTGCGGCCGGTAGACGCCGGAGATCACGTTGAAGATCGACGTCTTGCCCGCGCCGTTCGGTCCGATGATGGCGAGGAGCTCGCTCGGGAATACCTCGAACGACACCCCTGAGATGGCCTTGACGCCGGCGAAGGACAGGTGCACCTCGGTGAAGGACAGCACCGGGTCCGTCGCCTGGCCGGCGTCCGGGCGCGCGGTCCGGGGACGGCCGTCGCGCTCGCTCCTGCCGCGGTCGCTCACGGCGTCCGCTCTTTCGGTGGTCACGACAGCCACCGCTTCCGGCGCTTGTAGTGCTTGACGTCACGGAATGACCGGCGCACCGCGCCCTCTGTCCCGAGGCCGAGGTAGAACTCGCGGATGTCGGCGTCCGCAAGCAGGCCGCCGGCCGGAGCGTCCATGACCACCTTTCCGGTCTCCAGCACGTAGCCGTGGCTGGCGATGGACAGCGCGAGCGCGGCGTTCTGCTCGACCAGCAGCACGGTCGTGCCCTGCCGGTTGATCTCGACGACGAGGTCGCGGATCTGCCGGACGAGCAGCGGAGCCAGGCCGAGGCTCGGCTCGTCGAGGAGCAGGTAGCGCGGGTCGCTCATCAGCGCACGTCCGATGGCGAGCATCTGCTGCTCACCGCCGGACAGGTAGCCGGCGACCTGCCGGCGACGCTGCCGCAGCACCGGGAACAGGTCGTAGACCCGGTTCAGGCCGTTGCTCAGCGAGCCCGGCACGGTGTGGCCGCCGACCCGCAGGTTCTCCTCCACGGTCAGCTCGGCGAAGATCCGCCGTCCCTCGAGCACCTGGCGGACGCCACGGGCGACCACCTTCTCCGGACCGAGCCGGTGGATCGGCTGCCCGTCCACGGTGACCGAGCCCTTGGTGATCTCGCCGTCGTGCACGTCCAGCAATCCGGAGATCGCGCGCAGCAGGGTGGTCTTGCCGGCACCGTTCGCGCCCAGCAGTGCGACGATCCGGCCGTCCGGCACCTGGAGGCTGACCCCGCGCAGGACCAGCATCACGTCGTCGTAGACGACCTCGAGGTTTGAGACCGACAGCACCGGCGCCCTCCTGTCCGGAGTGCCGATTGTGGAGGGCGGCTGTGATCTGCGCCACAAGTACAGGTAACGGAATGGCAATGGACGCCTGCGAACGACGGGGTCCGGATCCAACCCGTGCCGACCCGCCGAGGGCCTACGCTCGCCGCATGCCGCCGCCCGTCGTCGCCGTCGCGAGCGGGAAGGGCGGCGTCGGCAAGACCAGCGTCGCCGTCGGCCTGGCCCGCGAGCTGGTCCGGCAGGGCCTCCGGGTCGGGCTGCTGGACGCAGACCTGCACGGGCCGGACGTGCCCCGGATGGTCGGCATCCGGCGAGACGTCAAGGCGACGTCGGTCACGCTGACCGCCGTCGGCGGCCAGCCCAACGCGGCGCTGGAGGCGGTCGAGGTCGACGGGCTCAAGGTTGCCTCGGTCGGCTTCCTGCTCGGCGGTGACCAGGGGCTGACCATGGCCGGGCCGTTCGCGCACCTCATGCTCGGCCGGCTCCTGCACCAGACGGTGTGGGGTGAGCTTGACGTGCTGGTGGTCGACCTGCCGCCCGGCACCGGCGAGATCCAGCAGGGCCTGCTGGGCCTGTCCAGCGACGTCGCCGCGCTGCTGGTCGTCACGCCAGCCGAGGTGTCGCATCTGGACACCGGCCGGGCGGTCGCTGTCTTCCGGCAGGCGAGGGTGCCGCTGCTCGGCGCGGTGGAGAACATGGCGTTCGTGACCTGTCCCGGCTGCGGCGAGCGGACCCTGCTGCACGCGCCGGCTCCGGCGGACCGCACGATCTGGGCGCTCGGCGTCGAGCGGCTGGCCACGGTGCCGCACCGGGCGGACGCCGTGGTCACCGGCGAGGACATCGGGCCGGTCGCCGCCGCAGTCCGGCGGCATCTCGACCGCCCTGAGCGAAATCCGGCTCACCCCTGACGGTGACCTCGCTACGGTCGCGAGGATGCTGCCGTGGCGAAGGACCGGAGACCCTCGCCGGCAGCGCCCGTCACGCTGCTGTCCACAGTGGCCCTCGGAGATCGCCGAGGGCGTCCGCTGGCTCTGGCACCACCGGGTGCTGCGGATGCTCGCCGTCTCGCCGCGGGCCGCCGGACGGCTCAGCCGAGCCGGGCGCAGACCCGGCCGGCCAGCTCGGCCCCGATCGGCAGCGCCGCGGTGGCGGCCGGCGACGGCGCGTTGAGCACGTGCAGCGCGGTCGGCGTCTCCACCGTGAGGAAGTCGTCGACCAACCGACCGTCCCGGGTCACCGCCTGTGCCCGCACGCCGGCGCCGGCCGGGCGCAGGTCCTCGTCGGCGAGCTCGGGCACCAGTCGGCGGGCGGCCGCGGCGAACAGCCGCGGTGACGCCGAGCGGCGGATCTCCGCGACACCGTCCCGCCAGGTGCCCCGGGCCAGCCGCCAGAACCCGGGGTACGCCAGCGTCCCGGCCAGGTCCCGGATCCCGACCTGGCGCCACCGGTAGCCCTCCCGGCCCAGCGCGGGCACGGCGTTCGGTCCCACGTGGACGGATCCGTCCACACCGCGGGTCAGGTGCACGCCGAGGAACGGGAATGCCGGATCCGGCACGGGGTAGATCAGGCCCCGGACCAGCTGGCGGCGGCCGGGGACGAGCTCGCGGTACTCGCCGCGGAAGGGCACGATCCGCACCCCCGGCTCGGCCCCGGCGAGCGCCGCCAGCCGGTCGGCGTGCAGCCCGGCGCAGCCGACGACCTGCCGGGTGCGGACGTCTCCGTGTCCGGTGTGGACGACCGGGCCGGGGCTCACCCCGGTGACCGCCGTGCCGGTGCGGATCTCCGCGCCCGCCGCCGCCGCCAGCCGCGCGTACGTGGCGGCGACGGCGGCGAAGTCGCAGATGGCGGTGTCCCGCACGTGCAGTCCGGCGACGCCGCGGGCGTGCGGCTCGTGCTCGCGGATCCCGGCCGGCCCGAGCCGGCTGACCCGGACCCCGTTGGCGAGGCCGCGCTCGTACAGCCGGTCCAACCGCGGGACCTCCCCGGCGCTGGTCGCCACGACGACCTTGCCGGTCACCAGCACCGGGAGGCCGTGCTCGCGGCAGAACTCGACGGTCCGCCGGGCGCCCTCGACCGCGTACCGCGCCTTGCGGCTGCCCGGCGGGTAGTAGAGGCCGCTGTGGACGACGTTGCTGTTGTGCCCGGACTGGTGCGCGGCCAGCCGCGGCTCCTTCTCCAGCACCAGCAGTCGCAGGCCCGGCCGGCGGCGGGTCAGCTGGTACGCCGTGGCCAGCCCGACGATGCCGCCGCCGACCACCACGACGTCGTACCGCACGCCTCCGACACTAGGCGTGTTCACCCCGAGCCGACGAGACGGGCTGGCGCTTCGACCGCTGACGCCCGCGGGTCACGTCCGGCCGGGCCGGGCGAGCTCCAGCCGGAGCCACCGCGCCAGGTCCTCGATCTCGTGGTGGATCGCCGCAGTCATGGTCCGGGTTAACGGGACGTCCTGGTGGAGGGCGTGCACCCCGCAGCACGCCGGCGGCGCGGTCGGCGGTGGCGTCGAGCTTGCCCACCAGCCGGTCGCCGTACAGGATCGGCAGCGCGAAATATCCCCACCGGCGCTTCGCGGCCGGCTTGTACATCTCGAGCTGGTAGTCGAACTCGAAGAGCTCCACGGTGCGCTTGCGGTCGTGGATCAGCCGGTCGAAGGGGGACAGCAGCGCCGCCCGCCCGGAGAAGGGCTGGCCCAGCTGGGCCGGATCCACCCGCCAGGTGCCCCTAACCCCCTCGACCACCGCGGGCTCGCCGGCCTCGGCCACGGGCACCGGCTCGACCGGGCACTCCGGACCCTAGGCACGAGCGATGCCCAGCGCCCGCAGCCCTCGCTCGAAGCGGGTGCGCAGCGCCTCCTCCAGCGGGACCACCGGCGCGTCCGGGTAGACCCGGTCCGCCACGTCCCACAGCCGGTCTCGGCCGCTGCGGCCGGCCACGCCACCTCGCCCCGCAGCACCATGAGCGAGAGCATCTGGATGACGTTGCGGTTGTTGGTCCAGCCGGTCGACTGCCACGGCACCGCGCAGGTGTCCGGGAGGTCCCGCGAGCGCAGCGGGCCGGACGAGCGCAGCCGATCCAGGATGTCCCGGCGGCACGCGTCGTTGGCCTCCAGCCACTTGCGCTGCGGCTCCCTCGACCACAGTCCGGGCCGGGGCCACTGGGCCATCTCGGCCCGGTACAGCGCGAGATCCTCGGCAGGCCGGATCATCGCCCGCAGCTCCAGCAGCGTCCGGCTCTCCAGCGCGGCGGCCAGCTCGGCCGGCGCGTAGGACGGCCCGAGCCGGCTCCACGCCACCAGGTCCGCGTTCGGCGCGATGGCCGCGGTCGGGTCGAGCTGCAGCAGGGTCAGCCGCCGCACCGTGTCGAGCAGTCCCGCCGGCCGCGAGCTGTCCAGCAGCTGCGCGCGCACGGCGATGCGCCGGGCGTCGGCGCGGGAGAGCTGGTGGACCGTCACGGCACGAGCCTACGGGCGGAGAATGCAGGGATTCGGAGCCCGGGAGGTCGGTCCGGTCCTGATCAGGAAGGAAGGTGCTACCGGGACCGCGTGCCCGACTACACGATCACGGATCTCCGCGAGCTCCCGAAGACTCTCGACCTGCGGTGACCGGTGGCTGCCGGTCGAGGCGGTCGAGCGTCGCCAGGACCACGCCAACGACGATCTGGACGGTGCCGAGGCCGGTCAGCGCAACACCGGTCCAGGCCAGCGGGACGTCCGGCTGGGCGAGCCCGAGCAACACGCCAGTCAGAGCGACGACGGCGCCCATGACGGCAGCCGCCGGACCGCCCTGCCGTCCTGGCCCGACCGCCTCCTCCGTCGCTCCGATGGGCGGCGGCAGGTGCAGCAGCTGCGTCAGCCCGGCCTCCGCCCGGTCTTCGGTCATCGTCTCCACCCCTACCGGCCCGGCATCGAGGACGCCGGGTTCGGGACTCCCGACGGGCTGCCTGACGGCGGTCCGGCGATGGGAGCCGGGGCGTACGCGGTGCGGAAGAAGCCGCGTACGGGACGACCGATGCCGAGGTTGTGGGTGATCGCAGGAGACCTCGCCGACCTGCTGTCGTCGAAGCGGATCCAGATGTCGTCGCGCTGTCCCCGGTTAGGGTCGTACACGCGCACGCTGACCTCGGCACCGGACCGGTCGTAGTCGTAGGCCAGCACCTGGTGGTTCAGTGCGAGGTCCGCCGGCCTGGGCGAAGCCACCGTCACGACGCCGAGGGGAGCCGGGACACCCCGGTCGAGATCGGCTCTGATCTGGGGCCACTGCGCCTCGACGGTGCGCCGGGCCAGGCCTTGATAGATGACGATGCGCCGACCCAGGACGTCGAGGCCGGTGTCGCCGTCCGGCATGGTCATGCACTCGTAGTAGCGGGCGACGCCGGCCGGAAGGTTCCACGACTCGATCAGCCGCTGCACGATCTGCCGGTAGAGCGGCTCGGCCGGGCTGGGACGTGCGGTCGGCGGGACGATCGCGGCGTGCCAGTAGTC
>Ga0126307_10000742_pt1 | contig 21459 bp, 22 predicted proteins | sample Plot28_FD_89955 | JGI IMG/M metagenome (GOLD analysis project Ga0126307, IMG submission 89955) | Serpentine soil microbial communities from UC McLaughlin Reserve, CA, USA - Plot28 | ecosystem: Environmental > Terrestrial > Soil > Grasslands | place: USA: UC McLaughlin Reserve, Lake County... | reverse complement strand
GCCTTCGACACGATCTACGCGGAGGGCCAGCGGCGCTACGTCGAGAGCCTCTCGGCCTACGCGCGCCAGTTCCTGCAGATGATGGAGAAGCCCGACGTCGACTCGATCGAGGGCCTCTCGCCGGCGATCTCGATCGACCAGAAGACGACGTCGCGGAACCCGCGCTCGACGGTCGGCACCGTGACCGAGATCTACGACTACCTGCGCCTCCTCTACGCGCGCGCGGGCCGCCCGCACTGCCCGGTCTGCGGCAGGCCGATCGCGGGGCAGAGCCAGGAGGCGATCGTCGACCAGATCCTCCAGCTCCGCGAGGGGACTCGCTTCACCGTCAACGCGCCGGTCGTTCGCGACCGGAAGGGCGAGTACAAGGACCTGCTCGAGGAGCTGCGACGCGAGGGCTTCACGCGGGTGAAGGTGGACGGCGAGCAGCGCCTGCTCGAGGACGAGATCGACCTCGACAAGAAGTTCAAGCACTCGATCGACGTCGTCGTCGACCGGCTCGTGATGAAGCCGGATCTGCGGACACGACTCTGGCAGTCGGTCGAGACGGCCGCTGCGCTCGCGGGGGGCCTCGTCGGCATCGACGTGATCGACGGCGAGACGACGATCTTCTCGGAGAACTTCGCGTGCCCCGACCACGGCGTCTCGCTCCCTGAGCTTCAGCCGCGGATCTTCTCGTTCAACTCACCGCACGGCGCCTGCCCGCGCTGCACCGGGCTCGGCTCGCAGCAGGAGATCGACCCCGACCTCATGGTCCCGGACGGATCCGTCTCGATCGCGGAGGGCGCGCTGCTGCCGTGGGCGACCGGAAGCTCCGGATTCTACGACGCCGTCATCAACGCGATCTGCGACCGGTACGAGATCGATCCCGACCTGCCGTGGGACGAGCTCACGCGTGAGGAGCAGGACATCTTCCTCTACGGCACCGGCGGCGAGCGCGTCTACGTCCAGTACCGAAACCGGATGGGCCGCAAGCGCTCCTACATGCTCGCGTTCGAGGGGATCGTCCCGAGCCTCCAGCGGCGCTACCGCGAAACCGACTCGTCACAGCAGCGGGAGCGGATTGAGGAGTACATGTCGTTCCGGCCGTGCCCCGCGTGCAAGGGCGCGCGGCTGAAGCCGGAGGTGCTCGCGGTGACGATCGGCGACAAGTCGATTCACGAGTTCACCCAGTTCTCGGTCACGCGCGCACTGGCCTTCCTCGACGGGCTCGACCTCACGGAGACGGAGCGGCTGATCGGCGCCCGGATCATCAAGGAGATCCGCGAGCGGCTGACGTTCCTCGACAACGTCGGGGTCGGCTACCTCGACCTGGACCGCGCCTCCGCGACGCTCTCGGGCGGCGAGGCGCAGCGGCTGCGGTTGGCGACGCAGATCGGCTCGCAGCTCGTCGGCGTGCTGTACATCCTCGACGAGCCCTCGATCGGGCTCCACCAGCGCGACAACGGCAAGCTGATCGAGACGCTGATCCGGCTGCGCGACCTCGGCAATACCGTCCTCGTGGTCGAGCACGACGAGCAGATGATGCGCTCGGCGGACTGGCTCGTAGACATGGGGCCGGGCGCCGGCGAGCACGGCGGCGAGGTCGTGGCCGAGGGGCCGGCGGCCAAGGTGCAGCGGCACCCCAAGTCGCTGACGGGCCGGTTCCTTTCCGGCAAGCGGCAGATCGCGGTTCCCGACCGCCGGGTGGAGGATCGCGGCTCGTTCGCGGTCCTGGGCGCGTCCCAGCACAACCTGAAGGAAATCGATGTGGACTTCCCCGTCGGCAAGTTCGTGTGTGTCACCGGCGTCTCAGGGTCGGGGAAGTCGACGCTCGTCAACGACATCGTCTACAAGGCGCTCGCGAACAAGCTCAACCGACACCGCGTCAAGCCCGGCGCGCACGAGGGCGTCGAGGGGATCGAGGTCTTCGACAAAGTGATCGAGATCGACCAGAAGCCGATCGGCCGCACGCCGCGGTCGAACCCGGCGACCTACACCGACCTCTTCACGCACATCCGGGAGCTCTACTCGCTGACGCCAGAGGCGAAGATCCGCGGCTACAAGCCCGGCCGCTTCTCGTTCAACGTCCGCGGCGGCCGCTGCGAGACGTGCAAGGGCGACGGCCAGATCAAGATCGAGATGCACTTCCTGCCGGACGTGTACGTGCCGTGCGAGACGTGCAAAGGCGCGCGCTACAACCGCGAGACGCTCGAGGTGCGCTTCAAGGGCAAGAACATCTCCGACGTGCTGGGGATGTCGGTCGAGGAGGCGCTTCGCTTCTTCGCGAAGATCCCGAAGCTCCGGCGGCGCCTGCAGACGCTCAACGACGTCGGCCTCGAGTACATCAAGCTCGGCCAGCCGGCAACCACGCTGTCCGGCGGCGAGGCGCAGCGCGTGAAGCTCGCCGCAGAGCTGTGCAAGGTCGCGACTGGGAAGACGCTCTACATCCTCGACGAGCCGACGACCGGGCTCCACTTCGCTGATATCGAGAAGCTGCTCGAGGTGCTCCAGCGCCTCGTCGACTCGGGCAACACGGTCCTCGTGATCGAGCACAACCTCGACGTGATCAAGCAGTCGGACTGGATCGTCGACCTCGGCCCAGAGGGCGGGGACGCCGGCGGCGAGGTGATCGCGGCGGGCACGCCCGAGGACGTCGCGCGAGTCGATGAGTCCTACACCGGCCGGTTCCTCCGCGAGCTGCTCCCGGCCGCCGAGGTTGCCGCCGCGTGACGCTTCGTCGCGACGTCACAGGCCCCGGCGAGCGGCGTTACCGGAAATAGTCGCCCGGCGCAAATCGTTGAAAAGAGCATGACCAAGACCGAATTTCATGAGCTGATGCGGCGGCAGAACGGGGGCCTCGACGTTCGCCTCCGCTGGCACCCGGAAACCGATTCCGTCTCGATCGAGGTCGTCGACGACCAGACGGGCGAGAAGCACCAAGGCGCAGTCCCGCGTGAGTCGGCGCTCGACGCATTCGAGCACCCGTTCGCCTTCCTGGCGAGATCTGCCTGATTCCTCCCGGCGGCAGCCCGGCTTTGCCGGGCTGCTCGCCAGCTAACCGCCAACGACACGCGCGGCGAAGACGCCGAAGCGTCGTTAGCCGCCGGGCGCCTGTAGGACGATCAGGCAGCCGCGATACACGAGGTCCTGCTTCTCGCCCTCTTTCGCCTCGATCGACTTCGCGACTGCACGTGCGACGAGCTTGGGCTCGGGCTTGACGCTGTAGTCGCGCGCCAGAACGTCGAGCGGCTGGATCGTGCACGTCGACTGCCCCTGGAGGTACTCGGGTGTGTACTGCTCGCCGGGGATCGCGTCCTCGGCCGCACCGATGTCCTCGCCACCGCCGGTGCCTCCGGCCCCACCGCCCCCGCTGGTCCCGCCGCAGGCGCCGAGCGCCAACACGATCGGCACGAGTGCCAGAGCCGCCTTCATTCTTGTGCGATTCCCCTTGGCCATCAAAATCGTCGCTGCCGCCGCGGTAGCCTAGGCCAAAGTGACCTCGCGCGCACGTCCGGCTGCGTCTCCTGAACGTACGTGGCTGTTACGGACGCTGCTCGTCCTCCAGGCGCCGAGCGCAGTGTTCGGCGCTCTGCGGACCGACGACAACGATGCAGCGCACGCGCGGCAGGAACCGCTCCTTGGTCTCTGTGTGCTCGCCGGGGTCGCGGGTGTGCTCGCCTCCGATGTCGCCGCGCGTCTCCTCGACGATCCGGAGTTCGACAATCTCACCATCGCGGTCTGGGCGTTCGTCGGCGGTGCGGTGTACGGGATCGGCGGCTACTGGCTCGTCGGCGGCATCGTCTACGTCGCGGCGCGGGCCTTCGGGAGCCTCGGCTCGTACCGGCGGGCGAGGCACGTCGTCGGCTTCGCCGCAGCGCCGGTTGCGCTGTCGCTGTTCGCGCTCTGGCCCGTGGGTCTCGCAGTCTTCGGCAGCGATCTCTTCCGGACGGGCGGCTCGGATTCGGGGTCGGCCGGTGAGCTTTTCGACGCGGCCCAGCTCGCCTTCGTCGGCTGGGCGCTCGCGCTGCTCGTGATCGGCGTTCGCGCCGTCCACGGCTGGTCGTGGCTGCGCGCCGGCGCGACCGTCGCGCTCGCCGCGGCACCGGTGGCGCTGTTCGTCGTCGCCGAGCGGCTGGCCTAGGCGCGCTCCAAATCCACCTGCTCGCTGACCGCCGCGTCGAACTCCGCGAGCTCCTCATCCGGGATCGCGTACGTGTGCTTCGTCTCGGGGAACGCGCCGGATCGAACCTCCGCGACGTACGAGCCGAGCGCCCGTGTGATCTCGTCCGCGAGGTTCGCGTATTGCTTCACGAACCGCGGCGCGCGGCCCTCGTACAGTCCGAGCAGGTCGTGCCACACGAGCACCTGACCGTCGCAGGCGGCGCCTGCGCCGATCCCGATCGTCGGGATCGCGAGCGCCGCGGTGATCCGCTCGGCGACCGGTGCCGGGACGGCCTCGAGCACGAGCGAGAAGCAGCCCGCGGCCTCGAGCGCCAGAGCGTCCTCGTAGAGGCGGACGGCGCGATCTGCGGTGCGGCCCTGCGCCTTGAAGCCGCCGAGCATCGTCGCCGACTGCGGCGTGAGCCCGATGTGGCCCATGACCGGAATACCGGCGCCGACCAGCGCACGCACCCGTGAGAGCGACGCGCCTGCGCCTTCGAGCTTGACAGCCTCGGCGCCTCCTTCCTTGACGAAGCGGATCGCGTTCTCGAGCGCGAGCTCGTCCGACACCTGGAACGACCCGAACGGCATGTCGGCGATCACAACGGGCCGGCGCGCGCCGCGGGTGACGGCGCGCGTCAGGACGAGCATCTCGTCGACGGTGGCCGGGACAGTCGACTCGTGCCCGAGCACGACCATCGCCGCCGAGTCGCCGACGAGGATCAGGTCGGCGCCGGCGGCGTCGGCGAGCCGTCCTCCTGGCGCGTCGTACGCGGTCACCATCACGATCCTCTCGCCGCGCCGCTTCATCTCGGCGAGCTCCGGCAGCGGCAGCTTCCCGGGTGCGGGAGCGTTCGGCCCCGGCTGTCTCGGGCGTGTGGTCATTCGAAGCCTCCTTCCAGAGGGACGTTGTCGATCAATCTCGTGTCGCCGACCCGTACCGCGGCGGCCAGCACGCGCGTGTTGCCGTCGCTCAGGATGTCGACGTAGTCGGGCTCGAGCCCGGCGGCGTGCAGCGTCTCGACGGCGCGCGCAGGATCGCGGGTCGCGAGCGCCCGCGGCAGCGCGAGCGCACGCTGCCGGTCGTCGGGGCCGAGGAAGCCGTTGCGCGACGAGAGCGCGAGGCCGTCCGCGTCGCGGACGGTCGGAAGCACCCGCAGCTCGACGTCGAGGTTCAGGTCGTCGACCATCCGTCGCAGCACCATCGCCTGCTGCGCGTCCTTCTGGCCGAAGTACGCGCGCTGCGGCCGGACGATGTTGAAGAGCTTCAGGCATACGGTCGCGACGCCGCGAAAGTGGCCCGGGCGGAATGCGCCCTCGAGCGGTCGCGACAGCTCCTCGACGTCCACCCACGTCTGGAAGCCCGGCGGGTAGAGCTCCGCTGCGTCGGGGGCGAAGATGACGTCGACGCGTGCACGCTCGGCCACGGCGGCATCGGCGTCGAGGTCGCGTGGGTACCGCTCGAGGCCTTCCGTCGCCCCGAACTGAGCGGGGTTGACGAACACGCTCCCGACGACGCAGTCGCACTCGCTGCGGGCAGCCTCGAAGAGCGCGATGTGACCCCCGTGGAGCGCTCCCATCGTCGGCACGAGCCCGACCGAGCCGCGCGGGGCCGCGAGCTCGCGCCGAACGCCCGAGATCGTGCGTTCGACGATCACGAGACCGCCTCGCCGCCGGCGGAGAGTCGCGCGGTGGCCACGGCGAGCGACTCGTACACCGGCTCGAGGTCGGGCGCCTCGGCGCGGATGGCGTCGAGATGACGTTCGACGGTTTCACGGTCGCCGCGGGCGATCGGCCCCGTCAGCTCGAACCCGTTCTCGATGGTTCGCGTCATCAGCGGGACGAGCGCGTCCGGCGGCGCGGCCGCCGCGCGCAGCAGCCGCGAGGCCGCAGCGTGCAGCGTCACGAGGTAGTTCGACGCGATCGCGGCCCCAGCGTGATAGAGCGGGCGCGCGTCGTCGGCCAGGTCGAACGGAGCAAGGCCGAGCGTGTGCGCGAGCCAGTGTCCACGGCTGCGGGCGTCCGCGTCTCCCGCCGTGACAGCCGCCCAGGCGCCGTCGAGCTGCTCCGGGCCGCGTCGGCGGGTGAAGGTCTGCAGCGGATGGATCCCGAACCGGCGCGTGTGCGGGTCGAGCGCGCGCAGCGACGTCGCGCCGCTGACGTGCGCGACCCACGGCCCGAGCGCGGTCGACTGCGCCACCTCCGCGATCGCGGAATCGGGCACGCAGATCAGGACGAGCTCGGCGTCCTTCTGCAGCGCAACGCCACGCTCCCGAAGACGCGCGCTGACGGCCAAGCCGACTCGGCCGGCGCCGATGACGTTGACGCTCTCGAACACCTTGGCTCCAGTTCCGTTGCCGGATACCGGGCGGTCGCAGCGTACCGGAGCGGTGGACTACGACGAGAGCGAGCCGAGGTGGCGGGCGAGCCTGGTCTCGAGGTTCACCTTCACCTCCGGCCAGTCGTCCTCGATGACGCTGTACCACGCAGTGTCGCGCGGGCCGTAGCGCTCGATGCGGTGGCGCCGGTGGATCCCCTCGAACTGAGCCGGGATCGCCTCCATCGCGCGCCGCGAGCGGTCGTTCCGAGCATCGGTCTTCAGTTCGACTCGCACACACCGGAGCACCTCGAACGCATGCGCGAGCTGAAGCAGCTTCGCCTCCACGTTCGCGCCCGTTCGCCATGCGGTCGGGGTCAGCCATGTCGCCCCGATCTCGAGAGAGCGGTGTTCGGGACGGATCGCCAGGAACCGCGTCGAACCGATGACGTCGCCCGCGCCCGCGCGAACGGTCACGAGCGCTACCTCCTCGCGCATCGTCTGTTGCTCGACCGCATACGCCACCCATTCGTCGAAGCTCGCGCTCGCGTCGATCGGCGCCCAGCTCCAGATCTCGGGGAACGCCGCCGCGCGTCGCAATCCCTCGACGTGGCGTTCCTCGAGCGGCTCGAGCGCGACGATCCGGCCCTCGAGGCGCTGTGCGAGCCGCTCCCACATTGCCCGCATTGTTAGCCTGTCGCAATGCCGATCTACGAGTTCGTCTGCATGGAATGCGAGGCGCACTACGAGGAGCTCGTGTCGATGGGCGGGCAGTCCGACTGTCCCGACTGCGGCTCGGCCGACGTCCGCAAGCAGTTCTCGGTCTTCGCGTCGGTCGGCGCGGAAGAGCGGCCGTCGCTCGGCGGCGGCGGTTGCTGCGGCGGCTCCTGCGGCTGCGGCTGAGCTTCATCCGGTCGGGGTCGTACACTCGGCAGCCGTGAGTGCAGAGCTGCTCGCCTTCAGGGACGCAGTATCCGCGTGCATGCGGTGCCGGCTCGCCGAGGGGCGGACGCAGGTCGTCTTCGGCTCGGGAAACCCGGGCGCGGACCTGATGTTCGTCGGCGAGGCCCCCGGCTTCCACGAGGACAAGCAGGGCGTCCCGTTCGTCGGCCAGGCGGGGAAGCTGCTCGAGAAGCTGCTCGGCGGCATCGGCCTCGCGCGAGACGACGTCTACATCGCGAACGTGCTCAAGTGCCGGCCTCCGGGGAACCGCGATCCAATGCCGGACGAGATCGAGGCCTGCGAGGGCCACCTGTGGAAGCAGATTTCGCTGATCGAGCCGACGGTCGTCGCGACGCTGGGCAACTTCGCCACCAAGCTGCTGAGCGGCCGCCCGACGGGCATCACGAGGGTCCATGGACAGGAGCAGGAGGTCGAGCTTGGAGGCCGGAGCGTCCTGCTGTACCCGCTTTACCACCCGGCCGCTGCCCTCTATACGCCGCGGATGCTCGAGGTGCTCGAGTCGGACTTCCGCCGGCTCCCGGAGCTGCTCGGCCGCACGGTCGTCCCGGCAAGTGGCTCAGAGCCACAAACTTCGGTGCTCGAGGCGCCGGAGCTCGCGGTTCAGCTCGGTCTCTTCTGACACCGACTTTGAACTAGCCTCGTTCTGTGGTTCGCGCGACGTCCTCGCCCGCCGAGACGGAGGCCGTGGCCGCCGACCTCTCGGCACGGCTGCGGACCGGCGACGTCGTCACCGTCTCGGGCGAGCTCGGCGCCGGGAAAACAACGTTCGTCCGCGGTGCTGCGCGCGCGCTCGGCGTCGAGCAGCCCGTGACGAGCCCGACCTACACGATCGGCCACCGGTACCGCGGCAACGTCGACATATCGCACCTCGACCTGTACAGATTCACGTCGCTGTCGCACGCGGAGTGGGGGGACATCGAGCCGTACTTCGACGACGCGATCGTCTTCGTCGAGTGGCCGGAGGCGGCGGCCGGCGCGTTGCCGCCCGCGCGCGTGCGTGTGGAGCTCCGCCACAGTGGCGACGATCGCCGCCTGATCGAGATCGACGGTGCTGATCCTCGCGCTTGACACGGCCACGTCGGTGGCGACGACGGCGCTCGTACGGGACGGCGAAGCCTTAGGCGAGGCGGTGACGGTTCCGCTGCGTGTCCTCGAGGCCGCGGACGGGCTTCTCGCCGCGGCCGCCGTCGAGCCGCCCGACCTCGACGCGCTCGTCGTCGGCGTCGGGCCCGGCAGCTTCACCGGCGTCCGGATCGGCCTCGCAGTCGCACGCGGTCTCGCGCTCGCGCTCGACCTCGAGGTCGCGGGCGTCTCGACCCTCGACGCGCTCGCGGAAGGTGGTACGGACGTCGTGCCGGTCATCGACGCGAAGCGGCGCGAGGTCTTCGTCCGCGCCGGAGACGACGTGGTCGCGCTGCCGGCGGCCGCGTTCGAGGCGCCGGGGCGCACGTGCGTCGGTGACGGCGCCGTCCGGTACCGCGAGCACCTCGAGCGCACCGGAGCCGTGGTGCCGCCGGACACGAGCGAGCTCCACGTGCCGTGGGCTCGCTTCCACGCGCGGCTCGCGCAGGAATTCCGAGCCGCCGAGCTCGTCGACCCGATCTACGTCCGCGCCCCCGACGCCGACCGGATGCTCGCATGAAAACGGTGACCGATGTTCGCCGACTCAAGCAGGCCGACCTCGGCGCGATCGACGAGATCGAGCGTGTCTCGTATCCGACGCCGTGGTCGCGTTCGATGTTCGCCGGCGAGATCGCCAAGCCCGCCTCCATCTGCCTCGGCGCGGTCGTCGAGGACACGCTCGTCGGCTACCTGATCGTCTCGCGCTACGTCGACGCGTGGCACGTCATGAACATCGCCGTCGACCCGGACCATCGTCGGCGCGGCCTCGCGAGCGCGCTGCTCGAGCGGCTGTTTGAGGAGACGGAGGGCGACGAAGCGCACCGCGGCTACACGCTCGAAGTACGCGTGTCCAACACCGGCGCGATCCAGCTCTACGAGCACCTCGGCTTCCGCGCGCGCGGCATCCGGCGCGGCTACTACACGGACAACCGCGAGGACGCGCTGATCATGTGGAAGGACCCTGCGCCGGGCGACGCGTCGTGATTCTGGGCATCGAGACGAGTTGCGACGAAACCGCGGCCGCTGTCATCACGCGCGACGGTCACATCCGCTCGAACATCGTCGCGTCGCAGGCGGATCTGCACGCACGCTACGGCGGGGTCGTCCCGGAGGTCGCGTCGCGGCGGCACCTCGAGCTCGTCTCGCCCGTCGTTCGGGAGGCGCTCGAGCGGGCCGACGCAACGCTCGACGACATCGAGCTGGTCGCGGTGACGCACGGGCCGGGGCTGATCGGCGCGCTCCTCGTCGGTCTCCAGGCGGCGAAGGCGATTGCGTGGACGCGCCGGATTCCGCTCGTCCCCGTCGATCATCTCCACGGTCACGTCGCGTCGTTGTTCCTCGAGCCCGAGCCGGTCGAGCCGCCGTTCGTCTGCCTGCTCGCGAGCGGGGGCCACACCCTGCTGCTCGACGTCCAGGACACGAGCGGCTACCGCGTCGTCGGGACGACGCTCGACGACGCTGCCGGCGAGGCCTTCGACAAGGGCGCGCGGCTGCTCGGGCTCGGCTATCCCGGCGGCGCCGCGATCGAGGGGCTCGCGCGTGACGGTGACGCGCACGCGTTCGACTTTCCGATCGCGCGCGTGCCCGGGCTCGACTTCTCGTTCTCGGGCCTGAAGACGGCGCTGCTCTACAAGGTTCGCGAGCTGGGGGACGCGGCGGACGAGCATCGGGCCGACCTTGCGGCGAGCTACCAGCGGGCGATCGTGCAGGCGCTGATGCGCCGGACGCAGCAGGCGGCGGAGGAGCTCGGCGCCGCGCGGGTCGCGGTCGTCGGCGGCGTCGCAGCGAACTCCGAGCTCCGTGGCGCGCTTCCCGACGCCGCGCTTGCGCCGCTGCCGCTCTGCACCGATAACGCGGCGATGATCGCCTCGGCCGGCAGGTTCGAGGAGGCCGTCGCCTATCCTCGTTACCTTGCGTTGGATGCGTACGCCTCGGCGGCCTGACGGCCGCCACTTGCTGCTGCTCGCCGCCGTCGCGGGCGCTCTCGGGACGATCCTCGTCGTTGCCGGCCGCTCCGGGACGACGTCGGCTGCCGTCCCAGGCGCGCCCGCGAGCTGGCAGGGGCTCGTCGGCGCGCCGCAGCGCCCGAACGTCGTCGTCGGGCAGCGGATGCTCGTCGTGCTCGAGACGCCGTCGCTCGCGGACCGCGTTGACGCCGCGGGAGGGCACGCAACCGACCGTGAGGAGCGCCGCTGGACGCGCGCCACGCTCGCGCAGCAGCGACTGCTCTTCTCGCGGATGGAGGTGCAGGGAGTTCGGATCCAACCGGAGTACACCTTCACGCGCGTGCTCTCGGGGTTCTCGGCCGCGCTCGACCCGCGCGCGATCGCGCTGCTCGAACGCGATGACTCCGTGCAGGGCGTGTACCCGGTCCGGGTGGCCTATCCGACGGCGCTCTCGACGTCGTCGATGGCGCGCGGCGGGTTCGCCGACATGCTCGCGCGGATGCCCGGCCTCGCGCTGCCCGGCTACGACGGGCGCGGCGTCACGGTCGCGCTCCTGGACACCGGCGTCGACCGGACACACCCGTTCCTGCGCGGCAGCGTCCTCCGCGGCATCGACGTCGTCGACCCGACCGGCGACGCGACGCCCGGCGCGAATCCGGACGCCCCGGCGCAGCGCGAGAGGCACGGAACGCAGCTCGCCGGAATCCTCGTCGGCGCGAACGGCTCCGAAATTCTCGGCGGCGTCGCTCCCGGCGCCTCGGTGCTGCCAATCCGCGTCGCCGGGTGGCAGCCCGACGTTCGCGGTCACTACGGCGTCTACGCGCGCACCGACCAGCTCGTGGCGGGGCTCGAGCGGGCGGTCGACCCGAACGACGACGGCGACGCGCACGACGCCGTCCGCATCGCGTTGCTCGGCGTCGCGGCGCCGTTTGCCGGATTCGCCGACGACGCCGCGGCGCGCGCGGTCGCCGGAGCGTTACGGCTGCAGACGCTCGTCGTCGCTCCGGCCGGCAACGACGGCGCGGCGGGCCCGGGCTTCGGGAGCATCGCCGGCCCGGGCGGCGCGCCCGCGGCGTTGACCGTCAGTGCCGCGGACACCCGCGAGGCCGCGGCGACGATCCGCGTGACGCTCCGCAGCGGGCTGGACGTCGCGCTCGATCGGATGCTCCCGCTCGTCGGCGCCGCTTCCGAGGCGCCTGCCGGCAATCTCTCGGTGGCTGCCCCGGCACTGGCGCGTCCGAACGTCTCTTTCGACCGTCTCGAGTCGTTCTTCACGCGCGACGGCCTCAGTCTGGTCGCGGGGAGGGCGGCGCTCGTTCCCGCGGGCGACGCTCCCGCGGCCGTCGCCGAGAACGCTGCGCGCGCCGGTGCCGCAGCCGTGCTGCTCTACGGGTCTCGGTTGCCGGCCGGCGGGATCGGCGTCGACGAGCACACCGCCGTTCCCGTCGTGGGTGTGCCGCTCGCAGCCGCGGCGCGCGTGCTGAACGCGGTTGGCAGCGATGCCGACGTCGGCGCCTCGTTCGGGACGCCGCAGTCGGTCGCGAACGACGCCGACGGCACCGTCGCCACGTTCGCGTCGACAGGGCTTGCATTCGACGGCCGCGTCAAGCCGGATCTCGTGGCGCCCGGCGTCGGCGTGGCGACGGCCGACGTCGGAACGGTGGACGACGGAGCGCCGCGCTACGCGACGATCAACGGCTCGAGCGCGGCAGCCGCCTCCGTCGCAGGCGCTGCCGCGGTGCTCGCGCAGGCACGCCCGTCGTTGCACGCTTCCGCGCTGCGCAGCCTGCTCGTCGGGAGCGCTCAACCGCTCGAGGGCGAGACGGCAACGTCCGAGGGAGCCGGCTTCGTGTCGCTCGGCGCCGCCGCCGCCGGCGAGCTCGCGGTCGAGCCGGCGACGCTTGCGCTCGGCCATGCGAGCACGGCGCGCTGGGCCAGGCTGCGCCGGATCGTCGTCACGAACGTGTCCTCGAGGAAGGTCCGCGTCGGGATCAGGATCGAGCGTGACCGGGAGGGCGCGGCGTCCGTTCGCTTCGTCGCGGGGCCGCCTCGTTTCGAGCTCGCGCCGGGGCAGGCACAGGCGGTTCTGCTGCTCGTCCGCGTCGCGTCGACGCCGGTCGGGCGCGCGGCGGCGGAGGGCGCGCTGCGCATACGCGCGAACGGCGGCACGCCGGTGCGCGTGCCGTGGGCGGTCACGTTCGGCGAGCCGCCGAAGACGCTTCTCGGTCCGCTGCACCTGCGCACCGACCACTTCAAGCCTTCGGATTCCGCGCCGGCGCTGCTGACGTTCCAGGCGGGCCGCATCCTCGGATTCGGCGGGCGCAGGCAGCTTCAGCCGCTGAGGCAGCTCGAGCTGCAGCTGTTGCGCGGCGACGGGACCGAGCTCGGCACGCTCGCGCGGCTGCGGAGCCTGCTCCCCGGTCGCTACGCGTTCGGCCTGACCGGCCGAAGCCCCGCCGGCAACCCGCTGGGTCGCGGGCGCTACTTCCTGCGCGTCATCGCGTACCCCGAGGCGCCCGGCCCGGCGACGCGAAAGCAAGTGCCGTTCTGGATCGAATGAGCGGCGTATACTCGGCCGCGGCCCAGAAAGTCCCTGCTATAGAAAGAAAAGGAGACTCCGTGGCGAGCACCGCCTTCGCGCCGACGCACCTGCGCGAGAACCCCTTCGAGATCGCGCGAGAGCAGCTGCGGCGCGTGGCCGAGGTGTTCGACATCGACCAGAACCTCGTCAACGTCCTCTCGAACTGCAAGAAGGCGGTGGAGGTCTCGGTCCCGGTCGCGATGGACGACGGTCGCACGGAGGTCTTCAGCGGCTACCGCGTGATCCACAACATCGCGCGCGGGCCGTCGAAGGGTGGCATCCGCTACCACCCCGACGTCACGCTCGACGAGGTCAAGTCGCTCGCGATGTGGATGACGTGGAAGTGCGCGCTTGCCGCGATCCCGTTCGGCGGTGCGAAGGGGGGCGTCGTTTGCAACCCGAAGCGCATGTCGCCGAGCGAGCTTCAGCGGATGACGCGCCGCTTCACCAGCGAGATCATCAACGAGATCGGCCCCGAGGTCGACATTCCGGCGCCGGACGTCGGCACCGACGGGCGGGTCATGGCGTGGATCTTCGACACGTACTCCATGAACAAGGGCCACTCGGTGCTCGGCGTCGTCACCGGAAAGCCGCTCGCGATCGGCGGGTCGCTCGGGCGCGAGGAGGCCACCGCTCGCGGCGCGCTGTACTGCATTCGCGATGCGATGCAGAAGCAGGGCGTCTCGCTCGCCGACCAGCGCGTGGCCGTGCAGGGGTTCGGCAACGTCGGGTCGTACCTGGCGAAGTTCCTCGCCGAGGACGGCGCGAAGGTCGTCGCGGTCTCCGACTCGACCGTCGGGCTCTACAACCCGAACGGCGTCGATGTGCAGGCTGCCTTCGCGCACAAGCGCGAGACGGGGTCGCTCGAAGGATTGAAGGGCGCCGACCGCGTCACGAACGACGAGCTGCTGGTGCTCGACTGCGACGTCCTCGCGCCGTGCGCGCTCGAGCAGGTGATCACGCCCGACAACGCCGACCAGGTGCGCGCGAAGCTGATCGTCGAAGGCGCGAACGGCCCGATCACGCCGCGCGCGGACGAGATCCTCGAAGACCGCGGGATCACGATCCTCCCTGACATCCTCGCGAACGCCGGAGGCGTGATCGTCTCGTACTTCGAGTGGGTGCAGGGCCTTCAGGAGTACTTCTGGAAGGAGGCCGAGGTGAACGCGAAGCTGAACGACATCATCACGCGCGCGTTCGACGAGACGTGGAGGACGGCGGACGCGCGCGGTGTCGGCATGCGCACAGCCGCGTACGGCCTCGCCGTGCGGCGGGTCGCCGAGGCGACCGTCACGCGCGGCATCTACCCGTGAGCTTCTGGCTGCGCAACTGGCTTTGACCGCGGTGCCGGCCGTCGTTCTGTTCACCGCCGTGCGCTGCAGCCTCTGTGAGCGCGCGCGCTCGGTCCTGGACGCTGAGGGCGTCGATTACGAGGAGGTCGACATCAGCGGCGATCCGGAGCTCGAGGAGCGGTACCGCGAGTGGCTACCCGTCGTCGAGATCGACGGCGAGCGCGCGTTCGTCTATCACGTGCAGCCAGACGGGCTACGCCGCAAGCTCGCGTCGAGAATGCCGCGCTGAGGACCGCCGCAGCACCGATGGAAGCCAAGGCACAATTGCCGCCGCTTTCACCGACGCAAGGAGCTGGAGTGGCTGATCGGCTCACGGTGGGGGTCGCGGCACGGCTCAGCCGCTATCTCCAGGTCCTCACGCAGGCGAAGAAGATGGGCAAGGAACGGATCTCGTCGCAGGAGATCTCCGACTACACGAACATCAACGCGACCCAGATCCGCCGCGACCTCTCCGGCTTCGGGAAGTTCGGCAAGCGCGGCGTCGGCTACAACATCGACTCGCTGCTCGGCGAGATCCGCAAGATCCTGCGAACGCAGGGGCAGCACAACATCGCGTTGATCGGCGCCGGGCGGCTCGGCGAGGCGATTGCAAGCTCGCCGATCTTCGCGGAGCACGGGATCAACATCGCCGCCGTGTTCGACACCGACCCGGACAAGGTCGGACGCCGCGTCGGCAACGTCGACGTTTCTCCGTACACCGACCTCAGCGACGCCGTCGCGGACAAGAACATCATCGTTGGTGTGCTCGCGGTGCCCGCACTGAGCGCGCAGCGCGCCGCGAACGACCTCGTCGACGCCGGCGTGAAGATCGTCTTCAACTACAGCGAGGCGCTGCTGGACGTGCCGGGAGACGTGCAGGTGCACACGTCGAACCCGGCCGTCGAGCTCCTGTACGCGCTGTACTTCCACCTGACCTGACGCGGCTTAGGCTTCGTCTCGCGCATCATGAGAGTTTGTGGCTCAGAGCCACGAACTACGCTGCGGCGGATGAGGATCCTGGTCTGGCACGGCTATCTGCTCGGCGGTACCGGGTCGAACATCTACACGCAGGCGCTGGTGCGCGAGTGGGCGCGCGAGGGGCACGAGGTGGTCGTCGTCTGCCAGGAGCCGCAGCCGGAGCTGTACGACCTCGCGGGCGCGGACGTCGTGCGGCCGGAGCTGCCGAACGGCGTGCTGCCGGTGTTCGTCGTCGACCGCTACGAGGGCCTCCGGCCGAAGCTGCTTCAGGAGCTGACGCACGAGGAGCGAGAGCGATATGTCGAGGCCAACGCTTCGGTGTTGCGCGAGCTCGCGCCGGCGGATCTCGTGTTCGCGAACCACGTGCTCCTCGGCGGGCCTGTCGGAGCCGCGAGCGGTCTGCGATTCGCCGTGAAGGCGCACGGATCGGAGCTCGAATACTCGATGCGCGGCAACGCCGAGCTCGCCGCGTGGGGGAGGGACGCGCTCGCCGGCGCCGAGGCGGTGTTCGTCGGCTCGGCCCACATCCGCGCGGTGCTGGACGAGGTCGTCGGCGACGTCGAGCGCGTGCACGAGGTGCCGCCGGGTGTCGACGTCGCCGAGTTCCGGCCGCTGCCGTGTGCGGAGGCGCTGGTCGGCCTGCTGGAACAGGCGCGTGCGGACCCGCCGAATCCGGGGAACGCGAATGAGCGGCTGCCCGACGAGGGGAACGCGGCGCGCCTCGCCGAGTGGTTCGACAGCGACGAGCCGACCGTCCTCTACTTCGGCAAGCTGCTCCGCAACAAGGGCGTGCACGTCCTCTTCGACGCGATGCGGGATCTCGACGCGCGCACGCTCGTCGTCGGGTTCGGCGACTACCGCGACGAGCTCGCGCAGCAGGCACCGCCGCGGACGCTGTTCACGGGGGCGCTCGAGCACCGGCACCTCGTGTACGTGCTCCCGCTGTGCGACGTTGCCGTCGTCCCGTCGATCTTCCCGGAGGCGTTCGGAATGGTCGCGGCCGAAGCGGCGGCGGCCGGCTGCCCACCCGTCGTTGCGCGCCACTCGGGCCTGGCCGAAATCGCCAAAGGGGTGGAGCGCGAGTATCCGCGACCCCTGCGCCACCTCGCGTCGTTCACGAACGGTGACGCGGACGAGCTCAGGGAGCGGCTGCGCGAGCTGCTCGCGCTCGAGCGCGGAACGCTGGCGGAGCCTGCACGCCGAGCCGTCATCGCCAATTGGAGCTGGTCGAGCGTCGCAGAACGACTGCTGCAACCCTTTCACTAATGTAGCGCCGCGATGGGCGACACCCAGCGGCTGAGCCCGGATGAGCAGCTCGAATTCGCGCGCGACGCGTATGAGCAGGGCACCGATTTCACCCTCGCCGTGGAGGAGGAGTTCGCGATCCTCGATCCGGAGTCGCTCGAGCTGACGAACCGCTTCGAGGATCTGCAGCAGGCATCGCGCGGCACCGTCCTCGACGACCATCTCGTCGGTGAGCTGATCGCGTCCGAGGTCGAGGTTCGGACTGGACGCTGCGAGTCGTTCGCCGACGCTGCAGCGCTCGTCGAAGACCGCCGCACGCAACTCCACGAGCTCGCCGAGCCACAGGGCGTCGCGCTCGCATCCATTGGCACACATCCGTGGAGCCGCTGGCAGGACCAGCGCATCATCGATACGCCGCACTACCGCGCCAACGACGAGCTGCTGCGCTACGTCGTCTGGCGGAACAACAGCTTCGGCCTCCACGTGCACGTCGGGATCCGCGGCGCCGATCGCGCCGTGCGCGTTTGCAACGTGATGCGCAACTTCCTGCCGGAGCTGCTCGCGCTCTCTGCGAGCTCGCCGTTCGTGGAAGGCGTCGACTCCGGGCTGCATTCGGCGCGCACGCAGATCTTCACGCGGATGTTCCCGCGCTGCGGCGTGCCCGACGCGATCGACGGCTGGGCCGCGTACGAGGAGTACGTCCGCTTGCTCTACTCCACCCGCTCGATCGCGGAGCACACGCAGATCTGGTGGAGCGTCCGGCCGCACCTCGCGTACCCGACGGTGGAGATACGCATCTGCGACGCGCAGCCTACGGTCGGCGAGGCGCAGGCGCTCGCGGCGCTCACCTACTCCCTCGTTGCGCGGATCGCACGCGCGCTCGACGACGGCGAGCCGATCGACCACCTTCCACATCGGCTGATCGAGGAGAACTTCTGGCGCGCGATCCGCTGGGGGCTGTCGGGCGACTTCATCGACTTCACGCGCGGCGAGACCGAGCCGACACGTGCACGCCTCGAACGGCTGCTCGAGTGGGTGCTTCCGGTCGCCGACGAGCTCGGCGCGACGCCGTGGCTCGCGGTCGCCGAAGCGAACTCGGCCGAGCGGCAGAAGGCGCGGCTCGAGGCGGGCGCGTCGCTCCGCGAGATCTATTCGGAACAGGTGTCCGAGGGAGCTCCGGTTCGTGGCTGACGAGCCGACGCCGGAGCAGATCGCCGAGCAGATCAGGCAGATCGACGTCGCGGACCTCCTGCTCTCAACGGTCACGACGCTCGGCCAGCTCGCTTACGTGAAGCTCGGGGCCAACGAGCGCGACCAGGCGCGCCTCGCCATCGACGGCGTCGCGGCGCTGCTGCCGACGCTCGAGGGAAAGGCCGACGAGCAGCTCCTCCGCGACCTCAAGCAGCTGCTCGCGAACGTCCGCCTCGCCTTTGTCTCGTCCGGCGCCGGCAAGCCCGAGCCGGAGCCCGAGCAGGAGACAGAGCCCGAGCCAGAGAGCGAGCCGGAGACAGCGCCCGAGCCGGAGACAGAGCCCGAGCCGGAGAGCGAGCCGGAGACAGCGCCCGAGCCGGAGACGGCGCCCGAGCCCGAGGGTGAGCCCGCGCCACAGGCCGCGGGCGAGGCGGATGCCGAACGCTGAGGTCGGCGTTTTCGGCGGGAGCGGCTTCTACTCGTTCCTGCCGGACGTCGAAGAGGTCGAGGTCACCACTCCGTACGGCAAGCCGTCGGCGCCGCTCACGATCGGGACGTCGGAGGAACGCGCGTCGCGTTCCTGCCGCGCCACGGCCGCGGCCACGAACTGCCGCCGGCGCAGATCAACTACCGCGCGAACGTGTGGGCGATGAAGGAGCTCGGCGTGCGGCGGATCATCGGCCCGACCGCATCGGGAGCGCTCAAGGTGGATCTTGCGCTGGGTGAGTTCGTCGTCTGCGACCAGTTCGTCGACCGCACGAGCGGCCGCGCGGACACGTTCTACGAGGGGCCGGAGACGACGCACGTAAGCGCTGCCGATCCGTACTGCGAGGACCTGCGACGGATCCTCGTCGAGACGGCGCGCGAGCTCGACATCCCCGTCCGCGACGGTGGCACGGTCGTCGTGATCCAGGGCCCGCGGTTCTCGACTCGAGCCGAGTCGCGGTGGTTCCAGGACGCCGGCTGGGACGTGATCAACATGACCGCGTACCCGGAGGGCTACCTCGCCCGGGAGCTCGAGCTCTGCTACGCGAACATCTCGATGGTCACCGACCACGACGTCGGCGTCGCGGGAACGGAGCCCGTGTCGCACCATCAGGTGCTCGAGGTCTTCGAGCGCAACAACGAGAAGCTCCGCGAGCTGCTGTTCGCCGCGATCCCGAAGATCGGCCCGCAGCCGCACGACGTCTGCGCCACCGCTCTCGCGGGCGCCCGCATCTGAAGGAGCTCTCTGCCGTGCGGTGCAGCCGCCGCCCCGCGCCGCCCCTTCTAGTAGCCTCTCGCCCCGCAAGCTTGTGCGCCGGGCATCGCCCGCCACGAGCGGGATCGGCCACGACTTTGTGAGAGCGGGAGGCAATGGAGTTCTTCAACGATCATCCGGTGCTCTTTGCGCTCGTTTGCGGGGCGTTCGCCGTCGTCTACGGCATCGGCCTGACGGTCTGGCTGCTCCGGCAGCCGGCCGGCACCGAGCGGATGCGCGAGATCTCGCGCGCCGTCCAGGAGGGGGCTGCCGCGTACCTCCGGCGCCAGTACACGACGATCGCCCTCGTTGCGGTCGTGCCGTTTTTGCTGATCGGCTTCTACAACGAGCTCGGCTGGGGGACGGCGATCGGTTTCCTGATCGGCGCCGTGCTCTCTGCTGCCGCCGGCTTCATCGGGATGAACGTCGCCGTGCGCTCGAACGCCAGGACCGCCGAGGCCGCGCGGCGCGGACTCGGTCCCGCATTGAACGTCGCGTTCCGCGCCGGCTCGGTCACCGGCCTGCTGGTCGTCGGGCTCGGCCTGCTCGGCGTCGCCGGCTACTACTGGATCCTCACAGGCTGGCTCGAGAACACGCCTGACTCTGCGATCGACGACCTGGTCGGGCTCGCGTTCGGCGGCTCGCTGATCTCGGTCTTCGCGCGTCTCGGCGGCGGCATCTACACGAAGGCCGCGGACGTCGGTGCCGACCTCGTCGGCAAGATCGAAGCGGGCATTCCGGAGGACGACCCGCGCAACCCTGCGGTGATCGCCGACAACGTCGGCGACAACGTCGGCGACTGCGCCGGCATGGCGGCCGACCTCTTCGAGACGTACGCCGTGACGGCCGTGGCGGTCATGCTCCTCGGGACGCAGTTCCCGTCGTCGGAGCTCGCGCTCCTCCCGCTCGCGATCGGCGGCATCTCGATCATCGCGTCGGTGATCGGCACGTTCTTCGCGCGGATCGGCCGCGGCCCAAACGCGATCATCAACGCGCTCTACAAGGCCGTGATCGTCGCGACTGTGCTGTCCGCGCTCGGCTTCATTCCCGTCATCACCGGGTTCGACGGCGGCGCGTTCGGCTTTTGGAACCTGTACGGCGCGGCGCTGATCGGCCTCGGGGTCACTTTCCTGCTCGTCGCGATCACCGAGTACTACACGGGCACGCGCTGGAACCCGGTGAAGTCGATCTCACGCTCGTCCCAGACGGGGCACGCGACGAACATCATCGAGGGCCTCGCCGTCGGCATGCAGGCGACGGCTGCGCCGGTGATCGTCATCGTGGCCGGGATCCTCGGCGCGTACTACGCCGGCGGCGGCCAGGACAGCGCGCAACGCGGCCTCTTCGGGATCGGCGTCGCGGTGATGGCGCAGCTCTCGATGACGGGCTTGATCGTCGCGCTGGACGCCTACGGCCCCGTGACCGACAACGCGGGCGGGATCGCCGAGATGGCCGACCTGCCGCCGGAGGTCCGCGCGATCACCGACCCGCTCGACGCCGTCGGCAACACGACGAAGGCCGTCACGAAGGGCTACGCGATCGGCTCCGCGGCGCTCGCGGCCCTCGTCCTGTTCGATTCGTATACGACAGGGCTGACCGACGAGGGGATCGCCTCGGCGTTCTCGCTCTCGGACGCGTGGGTGATCGCCGGCCTCTTCATCGGCGGCTTGATGCCGTTTCTGTTCGCGTCGCTGGCGATGCAGGCGGTCGGGCGCGTCGGCGGCGAGGTCGTCGAAGAGGTGCGCCGGCAGTTCCGCGAGAACCCGGGGATCATGGAAGGGACGGTCCGGCCGGAGTACGGACTCGCGATCGGCATCGTCACAGGATCGGCGATCAAGTCGATGCTCGCGCCGGCGCTGATCCCGATCGCGTTCCCGGTGATCGTCGGGATCATCAACGAGAAGATGCTCGGCGGCCTCCTGATCGGGACGATCGTGACGGGTCTCTTCCTCGCGATCGCGATGACCTCCGGCGGCGGCGCGTGGGACAACGCGAAGAAGCTGATCGAGGACGGCGAGTACGGCGGCAAGGGATCCGAGGCGCACGCCGCCGCGGTCACGGGCGACACCGTCGGCGATCCCTACAAGGACACCGCCGGACCTGCGATCAACCCGATGATCAAGATCGCCAACATCGTCGCGATCCTGATCATCCCGCTGATCGTGTCGATCCACGGCTAGCGCCGACGGCTCAAAGGCGTCTTGTACTTCTCGAAGAGTGCGCTACTGTGCGCGCGTCCCAGCGGCTGCGGCAGATCGCTGGCGTGCCACGGGACGGGGTCTCGGTTCCTAACTGAGAGGGGAGAAACAAATTGTATGTCAGGTCCTTGGCGGTCTTTGCCGCCCTGGTCGGGGTTGTCTGCATCGTCGCGGTCCCTGCTTCGGGACGCACCTCGCAGAGCG
>Ga0126307_10000741_pt1 | contig 21460 bp, 22 predicted proteins | sample Plot28_FD_89955 | JGI IMG/M metagenome (GOLD analysis project Ga0126307, IMG submission 89955) | Serpentine soil microbial communities from UC McLaughlin Reserve, CA, USA - Plot28 | ecosystem: Environmental > Terrestrial > Soil > Grasslands | place: USA: UC McLaughlin Reserve, Lake County... | reverse complement strand
CCGAGGTCCGCCAGGTCGCGATGAGAACGTGAGCTTCTAGCTCGACCACACTTCTCAGGAGAGGCCTCCGGACCGAGCGGACCGGGGGCCTCGAGCTTTGCCTGACGGGAGCTGGCGACGGCCTCCGACTCCGATCCCAGTACGGACGGTATCAGCCCTTCTACGGCGCACGAAAGAGAATAGAGGAGACCGAGAGAGATGTTCAACGACTTGCACTACATGATGGTACAGGACCGGACGACCCGCGAGCTAGACCTCGCCGAGAGGGTGGCCGAACGCAGGAGGTACGCGCGGTCCCCCGGACGGCCCTCCATGAGGGCCAGGGTGGCGCGCAGGCTCTTCGAGTTGGCGGTAGCCGCCGAGCGCGAGGAGACGTGGCGCGTTGTCTGGGAGAAGCTGGAGGCCAGGGGGCGCCTGTAGAGCGGGCGCCCCTCCTGGCAGCGTTTCTCTAGGAGGTATTTCTTGAAGGCATTAGAGTTGAGAGGAGTAGAGAAGAGTTTCAAGAAGCGGCGGGGGGAGGTAGTACGCGCCCTCGACTCGGTCTCGCTCTCGGTCGGGAAAGGGGAGGTCGTCGGCATCCTCGGGCCCAACGGGAGCGGGAAGAGCACGTTGGTGCGTGTTATCTCCACGCTCGTCCTCCCTGATAGCGGGAAGGTCGAGGTCTTCGGGATCGACGCCACGCGCCATCCCAAGCAGGTGCAGCGCACCATGAACCGGGTCAGCGTCGAAGCCAGCTTCTTCAAGAAGCTCTCGGCCATGGAGAACCTGCTCTACGGGGCCAAGCTCTACGGCGTCACCAGCGCCGAGGCACGGCCCAGGATAAAGGAGATCCTCGACAACATCGGCTTCGCCCGCAAGCGGGCCACCGAGCCGATGGAGCACCTGAGCCGTGGGATGCAGCAGAAGATCGCGCTCGCCAGGGCGCTCCTTACCAGCCCCGTCCTGATGCTCCTCGACGAGCCGACGACGGGATTGGACCCAAGGAGCAAGAAGGACGTGCAGGCGTTCATCCGCAGGATACGCGACGCCCACGACTCCTCGATACTGCTCTGTACCCACGACATGGGCGAGGCCGAGGAGCTCTGCGATCGCGTCGGCATCATGATGGACGGGAAGATCTTAGCCCTCGAGGAGTCAGAAGTGCTCAAGCGCCGCTTCGCCAGCGAAGCTAACGGAAGGGTACCAACGATGGAGGAGACGTTTATGGCCGCGACGGGCTACTCTCTGGAGGAAGCGAGTGCGGAGGAGGAGTAAAGAGATGAGAGGCACGGCAAAATCCCTCTGGCGCACCGAGATGGTGGCCGTCTGGGGCTACGTACAACGCAACTACTTCCTCACCAAGCGCTACTTCATGTGGGAGCTGGTGTGGCTGACGTTCACCACCGTCAACGCCATGTCCATCACCTTTATAGGGGCTGGGGCCGGAGAGCTGTCCGGCGGCGAGAAGCTGGACACCGAGCGCTTCATGACCTTCTTGCTCGTCGGCGCGCTCCTCTGGAGCTACCTGTCGATGATCTTCGACGTGCTGTCCGAGACGGTGCAGTGGGAGCGGTGGGAGGGAACCATAGAGTACACGTTCATGAGCCCGACGAGCCGGGTCACCCACCTTCTCGGCATGGGCGTCTACGCCGTCGTCTACGGCATCATCCGCACGGCGGTCGTTCTCGGTGTCGCCATGCTGGCGTTCGACCTCGACCTCTCGGAGGCCAACTACTGGGCCGCCCTGATCGTCCTCGCCGTGTGCAGCATCTCGCTCGTTGGTTTCGGGGTAGTCGCGGCTGTGATGCCGCTGCTCTCGCCGGAGAAGGGCCAGCAGGTGACGTACATCGTCTCGGCCATCCTGCTCCTCGTCTCGGGTGTCTACTACCCCGTCAAGGTACTCCCCGAGTGGATGCAGGCTGTCGCGCAGTTCTCGCCGGTTACGTACGCCCTCGATGGATCCCGCGCGGCGCTCCTAAACGGCGTCGGCCTCTCACAACTGTGGGACAGTATCTGGCCGCTGCTAGTAATGGGTGCGGTCTTCGTGCCGATGGGGCTGTTCGTCTTCAATCTCGGTGAGAGCTACGCCAAGCGGACCGGTAAGCTGAAGAGGAGTGGGTAGAGGAGGCATCAGGTCTTTCTGACAGCTGATGCCTAATGCGATTGCCTTGCCGGCCGACCGGCCGGCGGGGCTTCATCATGGACATCGGCTGCCCGGGTTGTTGTACTTGTCGTCCTGGCGCCAGCGGTAGAACTCGCCGCGGCTCATGGCGGGTTTGTTCGGATGGGTCGCGGCGTGGACCGCCAGGTAACGGTCGTAGGCGTTCTCACCCGAGATCTCCTTGAGGTACTCCCAGGCGTAGCGAAAGGGTCTTAGGAGGAGTGGGCTATCTGCCATGTTCTCCTAGCGGCCGGCCGCCACGGGTTCGCGTCCGATCTCGTTGCCTTCCGAGTCGAGGCGGGATTCTTCGTAGGGCGCTTCGCTCATCTCCGGTTCCTTGCTACCGCGGACGATGCCGAACCACACGCGCGAAGCGTCCACGATCACGATGATGATCATGACCGCGAACAAGATGGAGAGTACCCCGTCCACCGTCGTATTCACCAGGATCTGGCGCGCGTCATCGACGCTCGCGGCGCCCAGGGCGGCCATGGTGTCGTTCAGCTTGCCGGCCTCTATGGATTGCTGGGCCGCCGCCCTCTGGGCGAAGAAGCCTATGGCGGGGTCGGTGGAGAAGATCTTCTGCCAGCTGGCCGTGAGCGTCACCGCAGCATCCCACGCGAGGGGCAATGCCGTAACCCAGGCGTACTTGAGCTTGCCCATCTTTATAAGGATGGTGGTACCGACGGTCAGGGCGACGGCCGCCAGGAGCTGGTTCGCTATGCCGAAGAGCGGGAAGAGCTGGTTGATGCCTCCCAATGGATCGTTGACGCCGGCCCACAGGAAGTAACCCCAGCCGACGACTATGAGGGCGCTGGCGACGAGGTTGCCGGGCAGCCAGGAGGTGCGGGCGAAAGGCCTCCAGATGTTGCCGACGAGGTCCTGGATCATGAACCGCCCGACGCGGGTTCCCGCGTCAACGGTGGTCAGGATGAACAGAGCCTCAAACATTATGGCGAAGTGGTACCAGAACGCTTGCAGGGCCGCGCCGAAGACGCCGGTGACCCCGGCGAAGATCGCCGATATCCCGACCGCGAGCGTCGGCGCGCCACCGGTCCGACCGACTATGGAGTCCTCGCCGACGGCATTGGCCGTGCTCTGGAGCGTTTCGGGACTCACGGAGAACCCGAAGCCGTTGACGGCCTGGGAGGCCGACTGGACCGTATCGCCGAGGAGCGCCGGGTTGGCGTTCATGGCGAAGTATACGCCGGGGTCGAGCGTGACCGCGGCTATCATGGCCATTACGGCGACGAACGACTCCGTGAGCATCGCGCCGTAGCCGATCGGTTGCACCTGAGACTCTTTCTGGATCAGCTTGGGCGTGGTCCCCGAGGCCACCAGCGAGTGGAATCCCGAGAGCGCCCCGCAGGCGATGATGATGAAGACGAACGGGAAGAGCGAGCCGGCGAAGACCGGCCCCTGTCCGTTGAAGGCGAACTCCGTGAAGCGGGGCATATGCATCGGGGGCAAGGTAATGGCTATGCCCACGGCGAGCAGTGCTATGGTCCCTATCTTCATGAAGGTCGAGAGGTAGTCGCGCGGTGCCAGAAGGACCCACACCGGCAGGACCGAGGCCACGAAGCCGTAGACCACGAGGGCGAGGGTGAGCTGGTTCGGGGTGAACGTCCAGGCCTCCGCGTAGGGGGAGCTCTCTGAGATCCAACCTCCCCCGATGATGGCCAGTATCAGGAGCCCAACTCCGATGAGCGAGACCTCCAGCACCCGTCCAGGACGCAGGAAACGCAGATACACACCCATCAGTAGGGCTATCGGGATGGTCATCGCGAGCGAGAACGAGCCCCACGGGGACGCCGCGAGCGCGTTGACCACGACCAGGGCGAGCACGGCGAGCAGTATCACCATGATCGAGAGCACCGCGATGAGCGCCGCCGCTCCTCCTACGGGCCCGATCTCCTCCCTCGCCATCTGGCCCAGGCTCTTGCCGTCCCTGCGCATGGAGAAGAAGAGCGTCGTCATGTCTTGCACGGCTCCCGCCAGGACGACGCCGACGATGATCCAGATCGTCCCCGGCAAAAAGCCCATCTGGGCCGCCAGGACCGGACCGACCAGCGGTCCCGCCCCGGCTATCGCCGCGAAGTGGTGCCCGAAGAGCACCCTCCGGTCCATCGGCTCGAAGTCCCGACCGTTGTTGATCCTCTCCGCAGGGGTAGCACGCGAATCGTCCGCTCCCAGTACCCTGTCCCGGATAAAGCGGGCGTAGAACCTGTAGGCAATGGCGTAAGATGCTAGCGCCGCGAAGAGCAGCCATCCGGCGTTGATCGTCTCTCCTCGTGAGAGGGCCAGCATCCCCCAGCAGAGTGCCCCGACAAGGGCGATGACGACCCAGATCGCGTACCGACGCAGACCGTTGCTCATCTACTCCTCCTGCCCTTCCCTGAGCCCCTACAGAAGCATCTGCATCCTATCATAACGAAAAACCGTATCAAAGGAGGAATCCTACTGCCTGACCGGGGAACGTCGGTTCTTGTTACACCGTAACCGCGACTCGGACGCTACAGCCGCTGGGAGAGTAGCCGCGGAGCAGTGAGGCAGACGGCGCTTGCTAAAACGGCGCAGATGATGGTGGGGTAGACGAGGATCTCGAGCGGCGTCGTGCCTGTACTCAGGCCGAAGACCGTCTTCAGGGCGTCGTCGGTGTAGGCGAAGGGCACGAAGCCGCGGAGCGTCTCGAGGATGCCCTTCGGGTGCTGGTTGCGGAAAAAGCCGGAGAGGTAGATCAGGGGAAACAGTATCGCCGTCGCGTACAGGAGCACGTCGGCGGGCGATGAGGTGAAGTTGGCTATAAAGACGCCGACGCAGTTCGCGGTAACGAGCGTCGCGAAGACGGCGAGCGTGGCCGCGAGCATCCATACGAGGGATACGGGGTGCAGCAGATAGACGATCAGGAGCGCCGGCAGTAACTGCACCAGGTCGAGGACGGCGTTGACGGCGAGGACCTCGAAGACGATCCTGTAAGGTGACAGCGGGGTCAGGGCGACGCGCACCAGGATCCCATCGTTCAGGTCTATGGTAAGGCTCTCGCCGGCCCCGAAGGTCCCCGCCATCACCGCGACGATACCTATTACAGCGGCCGCGTACTTGACCGGCATGCCGCTCGCCGCGACGGGCACGATTATGGCCAAGGGGTAGAACATCTTCAGTACCAGCGCGAACCTCCTGGAGAAAAACAGCGCGACGTCCTTCTTCCAATAGGCGTCAGGGAGATCAAACCTCATCCCTGAGCGCCTCCCCGGTCAGCTCTACGAACACGTCCTCCAGGTTGGGCCTCTGTACCGAGAGGTTCACGATATCCCCACCCGAACGGACGATGCCGGCCACGACGTCGGCGACCATACCAGGACGTTGCTCACAGTGGAAGATGAGGTCCCGCCCCTCAGGGACGATGCGCTGTACGCCGCCTACCTCGGCGAGGGAGCCGTACTCCACCGGATTGCGCAACGTCGCCACGATACGCCTGACACCCTCGACGCGGGAGATGAGTTCTTCTGGTGTTCCCTCGGCGACGACCTCCCCACGGTGCAAAAAGGCTACCCTGTCGCACAGAGCCTCGACCTCACCCACCTGGTTGCTCGCGAGCAGGACCGCGACGCCCGAGCCGGCGAGGTCCCTGATCCTACTCTGGTAAGCGAGTTGCGAAGTATAATCGAGCCCGAGCGAGGGCTCGTCGAGCAGCAGCACCTCCGGCCCGTGCGCCATCGCCTCTATGAGCGCGAGCTTCTTGCCCATCCCGTACGAATAGGTCTTGACCTTATCATCCGCGTACTCCGTCAGGTCAAAGTAATCGAAGAGCTCCGCGAGCGCGCCCTCGGCTTTGGCCTTCCCCATCCCGTAGGCGCGGGCGAAGAAGTACGCGTTCGCCCGGCCCGTGAGGTCGTCGTAGTGCGTCGGACGGTCGACCATCAGGCCCACGCGTGCGCGGACTTCCCGCTTCTCCTTCAAGCCATCGGCCCCGCCCACAAAGAAACCGCCTGAGTCGGGCGCGATGGCGGTAGATAGAACTCTCAGAAGGGTACTCTTGCCCGAGCCGTTCGGTCCCATGAGGCCGAAGACCTCACCGCGCTCCACGCGCAAACTTACGTCGGAGACGCCGCGGCCGCTGCTCCTGTAGAGGCGGCTTATGTTCTTCGCTTCCAGGGCTGGCGGGGTACTCTCTGCGATCGACCTCATGGCACGAGAATTGTAGCGCTCTCCCCACAGAACGGTTGTGGGGCGCATCACCCCGTATTTGCGCTGTGGTGGAGTATGGTACGTACGGACGGTTCATAGACAGGAGGACAGATGGCTGACGATACGAAGGTAGCGGTTCTTGGGACCGGGATCATGGGCGCCGCGATGGCGCGCAACTTGCTCTCCAATGATATGGAGGTACGCGCCTGGAACCGCTCGCGCGAGAAGGCGGAGCCTCTGAAAGAGGACGGCGCCGAGGTCGTCGATAGCCCGGCGGACGCCGCGCGCGGCGCGGACTTCCTCCTGACCATGCTCGCCGACGCCGATGCCATCGAGGATGCCGTCTCGGACGGTGTGCTCCCCGCGCTTGTCGAGGACGGAGTGTGGCTGCAGATGAGCACGGTGGGGGAGGGTGGCAACGAGCGTCTCCTTGGGCTGGCTGCGAACCACGGCGTCGCCTACGTGGACGCGCCTGTCCTCGGGACCAAGCAGCCCGCGGAGCAGGGCCAACTCGTAGTGCTCGCTTCGGGACCCGAGGAGGTCAGGGAGCGGAGCGAGCAGGTCTTCGGTGCCGTAGGAAGCAGGACCGTGTGGCTCGGTGAGGCCGGTGAGGGTAGCCGCCTCAAGCTCGTGGTCAACACCTGGATCGTAGGCATACTCGGGGTGCTGGCCGAGACCGTCGCGTTCGCGAACACGATCGGCGTCGACCCCGCGAAATTCCTCGAGACTGTCGAGGGCGGACCGCTCGGACTACCCTACGCCCAGATCAAAGGCAACATGATGATCGAAGAAGACTTCCCGACCAGCTTCTCGGCCAACCTCGCCCGCAAGGACGCAGGCCTCGTCCTCGACGCCGCAGAAGCCCACGACCTGCGGATGCAGATCACCGAGTCCGTTGCGGCCCGCTTCGACGAAGCGATACGGGCGGGACACGGCGAAGCGGACATGGCGGCCGTCTACCATGCGGCGAGGCCAGAGCGCGGCTGAAGGAATCGGCGGGAGTATAATTTCCCTGCAGACTACTAGAGGAGCACGTGCATGGCGGAGACTAAAGAGATCACCTGGGACCCCGAGGCCGACCGCAGGATCAAGCGCAGCCCGTTCCTCATGCGCCGCTTTATCCGCAAGCGCATCGAGGATAGGGTGGCATCGAGGGGCCGCAACCACGTCACCGAAGCCGACGTGGACGAAAGCGCCAGCATGTATCGCCAATACCGATTCAAATAGGCTTCAGGCAACAGGTTGCAGGCTACAGGTAGAACCATCAGCGGTTTCGTGGGGATGTACGTTTACCTCCCCGCACCCACCTCTGCGCCGCGTGCAAACCGCGCCGACCAGCAGCGACAACCTGAAACCTGTAGCCTCCAGAAAAATATCCGGGCCGGAGAGCCGCTCTTTGTAGCGAGCGACCACCGACCCGGTCCGCGGACCTGTGGGGGCCCGCAGATGGTTGTTGGCTAGCTAGTCCACTGGACCCTTTCCTCCTAGTCGAGGTGCAACAACCACGGTCATAGTACCATCACTCACGAGCCCCGCGCTACAATTTTCGGACCATTTAGTGCACCACTAAGAACGCGCCACCACACAAGGTGGGAGCCTCAACGCTTTTCGGACCCATGGACCATCGGGGTGGCAAACATCGCCTTCTCATCCGCGCATCTGTTACCACGGAAACCCTGACACCTGTAACCTGAAGCTTGAAGCCGCAGTTTGCAAAGCAAACAGCTCAAAGCCGGCCGGCCTCGATGATGCGTCCGAGGAACTGGCGGGTGCGGAGGTTCTCTGGTGCGGTGAAGATCCTCTCGGGCGGGCCCTCTTCGAGGATATGGCCCGCATCAAGAAAGCATACGCGGTCTGCGATGTCGCGGGCGAAGCCCATCTCGTGGGTCGCGATGAGCATGGTCATCCCTTCGCTGGCCAGCTCTTTGATGACGGCGAGGACCTCGGCTACCAGTTCGGGGTCGAGGGCGCTTGTGACCTCGTCGAGGAGCATAAGGTGCGGGCGCATCGCGAGCGCCCTTACGATGGCGACCCGCTGCTGCTGGCCGCCCGAGAGCCTGTCGGGATACTCGTCCTGCTTGTCCAGGAGTCCGAAACGTTCCAGGAGCGTGCGGGCACTCTTCTCGGCCTCGGCGTGGTCCGTTCCCAGGGCCTCGCGGGGGGCTAGGGTGATGTTGCGCAAGACCGTCATGTGCGGAAAGAGGTTGAAAGACTGGTAGACGATGCCTATGCGGCGCCGGATGCGGTTCGCGTCGACGCCATCGGCGGTGATCTCTTCCCCCGCTACGACGACGCGGCCGGAATCTATCGGCTCGACGAGGTTGACGCACCTGAGCAGCGTGGACTTGCCCGAGCCGGAGGCCCCGATCAGACACACCACCTCGTGCGGCGCGACCGTCAGGTCTATCCCTCTTAGAACCTCGTTCTCCCCGAAGGACTTGTGGACGCCTTCGAGGAGGAGGGCGGGTTGCCCGTTCACGCCAGGGCTCCTGCCTCGCGGCGGCGTTTGTCGCGGGCGATCAGACGGTCCGTAAAGCGGGCGAGGGGGATGGTGATCAGGACGAAAAGCAGGGCGGCGACCACGTAGCTCGCGTAGTTGAACTCCGAGGCGCCGTAGATCTGGGCCGCCCGCGCGGCCTCGATAGAACCGAGGACCGAGACGAGCGCCGTGTCCTTCTGCAACCCTATGAAGTCGTTCAGGAGGGGTGGGATCACCCGCCTTATCGCCTGCGGCAGGACCACGAACCTCAGGGATTGCCAGCGCGTGAGTCCCAGCGAACGGGCCGCCGCGTTCTGGCTCTCATGCACGGACTCGATACCGGCCCGGTAAACCTCGGCGACGTAGGCCGAGTAGACGAGGACGAGCGAGATCACACCGTAGGTCACGTCGGGGAGGTAGGAGACGAAGCCGAGGCCCAGACCCGGCACGCCGAACCCGATCATGTACAGAACCAGAATCAAGGGCACCCCCCTGAAGAGGTCCGTGTACGCTACCGCGACGAGCCGGAAGGGGAAGAACACAGGCCCCGGTATCCCCCTGACCACGGCTATGATGAGGGCCAGGATCAGGATAAAGACCTCGGAAACCATGAAGATCTGCACGTTGAGCAAGAAAGCTCCGAGGACCGAAGGCAGGCCCTCGGAGCCGACAAGCGATTGCCAGAGGTGAGATGGGCTGAAAAACCGCTCGGCCACGACCCCGCTCCCCGGCGCAAGCACCACGACCACCGCGATGATCGTGAAGAACAGCACGGTGCTCGCGCTCGACACCAGCACCCCCCGGTTCCCCAGGGCCCGCGAGCCCCGGCCCGGGTCCTTACCGGGAGCGGACGGTCCTGGGGCGGCGGGGCCTCCCTGCGTCACGCTACTTCTCGAGGGTGGCAACGTCCAGGTACTGCTGCAGGTGCTTCTGCTCGAGCTTCTTTAGAGTTCCGTCGCTCTTCATCTCGCCGAGAACCTGATTTACACAGTCGACGAGAGGGTTGCCCTGCTCGAAGAGCATCCCGAACTGCTCGTTACGCGGATACTTCCCGATTACGGTCGAGCCCTCTATCTCGAAGTCGCGCAGGTAGACCGTGGTCACCAGGTCGGTGACGAAGACGTCGATCTGGCCGCTCTCCAGGGCGGACTTCGCATCGTTGGTGGAGTCGTAAACCTTGGGATCCTCGGTCGGCTTCACCGTCTCGTTGACGAAGTCAAGGCCTGTCGTGCCGACCTGGGCCCCTATTGTAAAGTCCTTGAGGTCGGAGACGCTCTTCGCTTCGGCGGCTGGGGAATCCTTCATCACGAGCACGCCCTGGGCGTTGTCGAAGTAACCATCCGAGAAGTCGACGACCTGCTCACGTTCCGGGGTTATGGTGATCTGATTGATGTCGAAGTCGAAGTCTTTGGCACCAGGGGCGTAGGACTTGTTGAAAGGCTCGACGGTCCACTTTATCGGGAGGTCCATGCGTTTTGCGATCTCACTCGCTATATTGCCCTCGTACCCCGAGTAGTCTTTGGGGCTTCCTTTGAACCACGGCGGGTAGGCTGGTTTGTCCGTGGCGACCGTCAGCTGGCCCTTCTCGAAGAGCGACGGATTGTCCAGATCGCACGAAGCTTTAGAATCTTTAGAACCTGACTCCGCCGAGGTTCCGCCGCAGCCGACGAGCAGCAGAACCGCCAAGAGGAGCCCGATCAAGATGCCCCGCTCTCTCACGTGTCTCTCCGATCTACTCTCCAGATGAAAAGGGTGGCCAGTTCGAAGTGGCCCGAGCCATCGTATGCCAAAGCAAGTATAGATTCGCTACGGGAGCGTTGCAATCGACCCCCCTGCTTTCCGCCTGGGGGTCTTCACGGTGCGGATGCTGGTATTCTGGTTGCATCGGGACAGTTCGGGGAACACTCTAGAGAACTCGGTCGAAGGAGGAGAGATGAGCGAGTCAGGACAGCAGAGCAGCGAGAGCCCGCTCCTGAGCGAGCGCGGGGCCACGATAATCAGCGACACGGTAGTCTCCTCTATTGCCGGCATGGCGGCGCAGGAGGTGGAAGGCGTCCAAATGGGCGGAGGCGCCTCGAGGACCGCCAGCGGGGTGCTTGGGAGCCTGACGGGTTCGGAGAGCAAGACCAGCGGGATCTCCGTCGAGGTCGGGAGGACGGAGACGGCCATAGACCTCAAGATGGGGATCGAGTACAACAAGAACATCCTCCAGACCGTCGAGGAGGTACGGCGCAGGATCACCGAGCGCATCGAGAACATGACGGGGCTTCGGGTCAAGGAGCTGAACGCCACGATAACGGACATCACCTTCCCCGAGAAGGAAGAGAGACACCGCTTCGGGTCGAGTACCAGGACAAGCGACGGCGGTTCCGACGAGGAGACGGACACCGGACCCGAGACGCGGACGATGCCGAGGAGCGAACTCAGACCCGGGGCCAGCGAGCGCGAGACCACGCAGGTAGAGCCCACAAGCCGAACCCACACGGAGGGCGCGAGCGGACCAGTCCCCGAGGAAGAGGTCCGTGTGAAGGGCCGCCCACTCGAAGGAAACGAGACTGCGGAACTACCTCTCGACGATGCACAGAGTGAGGAACAGCAGACGGGCGAAACGTCGACAACGGCCGAGGAGCCGACACGCGCAGAGCCAGAAACCTCCGAGCCGACGGAAACCCCCGCAGAGGCGCGGCGGAGGCGCCGCGCGGAGGAGCGTGCCAGGCGGCGCAGGCGTACCGAAGACAGCTAGAACTCTCGCGGTGAGCGGCATGGATCGAACAACGCACTCTCCACGGATAACCCGGCTCTCCTGGGGTCGCCTGGAGACCGAGGGCGCTGTCTTCAAAGACGCCAGGCTCTACCCCGGAGGCGCGGAAGAGTGGGACTGGAACGAGACGGACACCGGTCACGATCCCGGCATACAGCCGGCCGAAGTACAGAGACTGCTGGAGCGGGGCGCGAGGGTCGTGATCCTCTCCCGAGGCTTCCACGAACGTCTCGGCGTCGCGCCAGAGACCTTCCGGATGCTGGAAGAAAGGGGGGTCCCCGCGCACGTCGTACGGACCGAAGAGGCCGCCCGCCTCTACGAAGAGTTGCGGAAGGCCGAGAAGGTGGGAGCGCTCTTCCACTCGACCTGCTGACACCAGCGCCTCCGCAGGCGAACTTCTGAGAATGCGCCTACTCTCGATAGCCGGGTAGACGAGCTCTCGTTGCGATGCATCTGAGCTTGTCAAGGGCCCGTGGCTGCGCCGGGCTGCGTAATGTGCCATCATCGGTAGGAGGCTGCGCACAAGGGGGAGGAGCACATGGCATCTTCTGGTCTTATCCGGTGGTGTGCGATAGGGCTTGTGCTGGGTGGGGCTACGTGGTTCGTCCTGGGCATTTCAGCCGTACTCGGCTACCTGCAAGCGATACCGGGCCGCGAAGACGTGGTGTTGTTCATCGTCGCGCTGCTGTTTACGGCTGCGGGACTGGTAGGGCTCCATACCTTGCAGAGAGCAAGCTACGGCATCCTGGGGCAGGCGGGCTTCTACATCGCCCTCGTTGCCATGGCGGGCCGTATCCTGGGTGCTGTGGTCTTCCTGGCGGGAAGCTCGGCCCTCGAGTGGATCTCAAGGCCCGCCACCCTGAGCATGCTCGTCGGGTTCGTTCTCTGCGGCGTGGCCACGCTGCGAGCCAGAGTGCTGCCACGCTGGTATGGCCCGGCTCTCATCGTTTCCATGCCTGTCTCGCTGTTTTTGGCAACGTACTATGGGACCGCGTTGTTCGGCCTGATCTTGGTGGTGTTGGGCTACGTACTGTGGTTGCGCAGTAGCATCGCTACCGAGCAGCCCTCGCGCGTGAGGTGAGCTCCCACGAGAAGGCGCATCCTGTAGTGCCTCGGGATGTACCGTCGGACTTCGGGCAACTCGGCTCCATCCTGGGCGTTTGCCGGTTGGAAAAGGGGGCTGTCCTCGTAGACTTCTGGCACGGCTTTTCGGCTCACACGAAGTAGCACAAAAGGGAGAAGAGCGGATGGGCAAACGGGAGTCTTACGAGTCGGGCACGTTCTGTTGGGTGGACCTGAGTACCACTGACTCGGCGGCGCGAAGGCGTTCTTCGGCGGTCTTTTCGGCTGGGAGTTCAGGGACGACGAGATCCCGAGTGGCGTCTATACGATGTGCTACAGCCAGGGCGATGCGGTGGCCGCGCTCGTCCAGCAGGACGAACACCCCGCGCACTGGAACAACTACGTCTCCGTCACGAGCGCCGACGAGACGGCCGCGAGGGCGCAGCGACTCGTCGCCACTACGATCGAGGACCCCTTCGACGTGATGAAATTCGGTCGCATGGCCGTGCTGGCCGACCCCGCCGGCGCGGTGCTCTGCGTCTGGGAACCGCGGGCACATATCGGCGCGGGACGGGTCAACGACGTCGGCTGTATGGGCTGGAACGAGTTGCAGACCCGTGATCCCCAGGCGGCTGGCGAATTGTACTGCAGGCTCTTCGGCTGGGAGACCGTGCCTATCGAAGACGATGGAAAAGTCGTCTACACGACGATAAAGAACGCGGGCAACCAGAACGGTGGTTTCATGCCGATGACGGAGCAGCAAGGTGACGCCCCACCCTTCTGGCTCCCTTACTTCACGGTCTCCTCGCGCGACGCCGCCATGGAGAAGGCGCGCAGTCTTGGCGGTACCGTGCTGGCGGGGCTTTTGGATCTCCCTGCCGGCAAGATCGCCATTCTTGGCGATCCCCAGGGCGCCGCGTTCACCATCTTCGAGGGCGAGACCGACGAGTAGGGGCGCATGGTAATATACTCGCCCTGAAATGTGTGATCCTCCGGTGCGTCCGCCGGGTTTCCTACTCCGATCTGCGGGCGAGAACCTCACGAAAGGGTGTCGCGTGAAGAGAGACAGACCCGCCATACTGGCCGAAGGCTTGCAGAAGAGCTACGGCAAGACCCTGGCGCTCGACGGGCTCGACCTGCGCGTGGAGGAGGGTACGATTCTCGGGCTGCTCGGGCCCAACGGCGCGGGCAAGACCACCGCGGTCCGCATCCTGACCACACTGCTAGCTCCTGACGCGGGCAGGGCGGAGGTCGCCGGTCTCGATGTCGTGCAGCAGGCCGATGAATTACGCTCGCGCATCGGGCTCACGGGCCAGTACGCCGCCGTGGACGAGTATCTCACGGGCCGCGAGAACCTGGAGATGGTCGGGCGGCTCCACCACCTGCCGAAGAAACAGGCCCGCAGGAGGGCCGATGAGCTACTCGAGCGCTTCGACCTCGTCGACGCCTCCTCGCGGCTGGTGAAGACGTACTCGGGTGGCATGCGCCGCAGGCTCGACCTCTCGGCGAGTCTCGTCTTCTCCCCGCCGGTGCTATTTCTCGACGAGCCGACAACGGGTCTCGACCCGAGAAGCCGCATCGCCATGTGGGACATCATCGGGGAGCTCGTATCCGGCGGTACGACGCTCTTGCTCACGACGCAGTATTTAGATGAGGCGGACAGGCTGGCCGACAGGATCGCCGTCGTCGACGCCGGCCGCGTTATCGCCGAGGGCACCTCTGGCGAACTCAAGGCGCGCGTTGGCGGCGAGCGGCTCGAGATCACGCTGGAGCAGCGAGACGGCCTCGAAGACGCCGCTAGGGTGCTCGAACGGTACGCCCACGGTGATGGCGGCGTGCGCGTAGAGGCCGAACGCGGGTACCTGGTAGCGACGGTGGCGGGCGGCGCGGGGCTGCTTGCCGCCGTCGTCCGCGACCTCGACACAGCAGGGGTGCGGGTCGACGAGCTGGGCCTGCACCGTCCCACCCTCGACGACGTCTTCCTCACCCTCACCGGCCACGCGGCGGAGCTTGGCGCCACGGACGACGAGGGGCTTCGCGACGAGAAGGAGATAGCATGAGCTCGGCGACGAACACTGGCAACGTAGAGGCGCGCCGGCACGGCAAGCTCTACTGGGCCATCGCCGACGGGTTAGTTCTGGCCAGGCGCAACCTCGTCCAGATCCCCCGCATACCCGAGCTCCTGGTCTTCGCGACGATACAGCCGGTTATGTTCGTGCTCCTGTTCCGCTACGTGTTCGGCGGCGCCATCGACGTGGGCGGCGAGAGCTACGTCAACTACCTGATGGCCGGTATCTTCGTCCAGACCGTCGCCTTCGGGGCCGTGAGCACCGGCGTCGGCCTGGCCGAAGACCTTCAGAAGGGACTCGTCGACCGGTTCCGCTCGCTGCCCATGGCCCGCTCTGCCGTCCTCACAGGCCGCACCATTGCCGACCTCGTGCGCAACCTGTTCGTCGTCCTCGTGATGCTCCTCGTCGGCCTCCTCGTCGGTTTCAGGCCCGAGGCGGGCCTCGCGGGTTGGGCCGCGACCATCGGTCTGTTGCTGCTGCTCAGCTTCTCGTTTTCCTGGATCGGGGCGACGATCGCGCTCCTGATGCGAAGCACCGAGGCTGTACAGTCGGCAGGGTTCATCTGGCTCTTCCCGCTGACCTTCGCCTCGAGCGCGTTCGTGCAGACGGACAACATGCCGGGGTGGCTGAAGGCTTTCGCCAACCACCAGCCGATGACGCAGGTTATCGATGCGGTGCGGGCCTTCCTGCTCGACCAGCCCATCGACACGCACGGCTGGCAGGCCCTCGCCTGGTGCGTCGGGATACTCGTGGTCTTCGTCCCCCTCTCCGTCACCCTGTACAGGCGCGTCGCCGCGCGTTAAAGCGATTTGTATAGGTCAATACCTCTGCAAATCGCGCCTTCAGCCGTCCAGCATGTCAGCAAGAATAGAAGGCTGACATGCTGACCCGCTTTCAGAGCCGCAGGTGCGGTGTGCGCGGCGCGATGAGGTACAAGAGCGCGAAGAGCTCCAGGCCAAAGGACGGGTAGCCGAGGAAACCCAGGAGCGGCATCTCGAAGACGTGCAGGAACCCGACCCCGGGGGTATGGTAGATCCACTTCGGGTAAGAGTAGAAGTTCCAGAACTCCCAGAAGAACCCGCAGACGAGCGCGCCGAGCCCCAGCGCCGCGACGGGCCGCCAGTTCCCGCGCGTCAGGTACCCGAGCAGTGAGGGACGCCCGCGCCAAGCGTTGATCGGCTCCGCGAGAAAGAAGGCAGAGCCCCACAGTAAAGGGTAGAAGTACCCGGGCAGGGCCATCGAGAGCGCAACCATGGCGAGACCCACGCCGAACATCGCGAGCAGGACGGGCCGCGTGGGTTTCAAGCGCGGTCCGTCGGAGAGGCGCCGCAAGGGTGCCGCGGAACGCACCAGTTCTGCCGTCTCGAAGACCGCTGGCATAACCGTAGTGAACGAGAGGGTCGTAAGCAAGAAGTACGTGACCGCGCCGAACTGTCCGCCCCCAAGGTAGTCCCAGTTCTGGGTGCGCCAGTTAAACACCTCGAACAGCCACCACGCCGGCGCCGAGCAAACGAACAGGAGTACGAAGTCCCTGCGCGAGCGCGCCAGGATGGAGGTGCCGCGCCGGCGCAGCACCAGCGCGTCGACCAGGAGGGCGTAACCGAGCCACAGTGGGAAGAACAAGAGATGGGTACGCAGGCCCGCCAGCATCCAGTTCAGCGGCCAGGCGAGGGCGATGAGGATCACGCCGGCCCAGCCGTGCGGGGCCAGGATCAGGGTGCGTTGACGTTGCTTGGCGGACGAACGACTCACGGTCTCATCCTACGCAAACCCGCAGCAGAAAACGACCGACTTGTTCAGCCGCAGCGTCCTCATCCACCACCACGGGCCGATCAACGGCCGATCGGTATACTGCTCGCAGTCTTCACGTTGCTAGGAAAATAGCTCATTTGGGGGATGCGTTTTCGACTCTCGAACGTTAAGCTGCGTCCTGTTGTCTGAAGTGGCCGGTTCGTATTGGCCTACGATTCGCAACACTGAGAGAGGGGAGACGGTTATGGAGACGGTGATCCAGGGCTCGACGCTACAGACTTTGCGGGCCGGACTGCGCGGCACAGCGCACGCGCCGGGGGAAGAGGGCTACGAGGAGGCGCGCCGGGCGTGGAACCTGGCCGCCCATCAAAGTCCGGCGCTGGTGGTCGTGGCCGGAGGCGCGGCCGACGTGCTGGCAGCCGTGCGTTTCGCCAGCGAAGGGGGGATGGGCGTCGGGGTGATGGCGACGGGCCACGGCGTCGGCGCGGCCTGCAACGGCGGAGTCCTGATCATCACCTCCAACATGAGAGGTGTCAGGGTAGATCCCGTGGCGCAGACCGCGCGGGTCGAGGCCGGGGCGCTGTGGACCGACCTGATCCACGAGTCCCAGCCGCACGGCCTGGCCGGCCTCCAGGGTTCCACCTCCCACGTCGGCATCGTCGGCTACACGATGGGCGGCGGCTTCGGATGGCTCGGGCGCAAGTACGGCTTCAACGCCGCGAGCGTGAGGGAGGCGGACGTAGTCACCGCAGACGGCGAGCTGGTGCGCGCGAGCGCCGAGGAGCATCCCGAGCTGTTCTGGGGTCTCAAGGGTGGAGGCGGCAACTTCGGGATAGTCACCTCCATGAAGTTCGATCTCTACCCCATCGGGACCCTCTACGGAGGCGACCTCATCTACCCCGTGGAGAAGGCGACCGAGGTGTTGGAAGCCTACGCCCGCTGGTGCGAGATGCTCCCCGACGAGATGTCCACAGGGGTGGCGTTCCTGAATGTCCCTCCGCTGCCCGCGCTCCCCGAGCTGCTGCGCGGCAAGTCCGTAATAGCTCTGCGCGGCTGCTACTGCGGGGAGTCGCCCGGTGACGGCGAGGAGCTGGTGCGTCCCATGCGCGAGGAGCTCGGCGAGCCGATCATGGACACCTTCGGGGCCATGCCCTACGCGGCGATGGACTCTATAAGCATGGACCCGGTCGACCCGATGGGGGCCCGCCAGCACTCAGAGATGCTGAGTGAACTCTCGCCCGAGGCCATCGAAACGCTCGTAGAGGTAGCCGGCGCAGGTTCTGGTTCGCCCCTGATCATGCTGGAGCTCAGGCAGCTAGGCGGCGCCCTGGCGCGCACCGCCGACCACTTGAGAACCATGGGTAAAGGCGACTCCAAATTCATCATGAACGGGATCGGTCCGGCCTTCACGCCGGAGATGGCCGAAGGGGTGATAGCTTACCTCGCCCGCGTGGCCGATGCGACCCGCCCCTTCCAGACCGGCGACACCTACGTCAACTTTATGGAGCTCGAAGGCGCGAGCCCCGAGCGGGTAAAGGCCGCCTACCCGTCAGAGGACTTCGAGCGCCTCGTCGCTCTGAAAGATCGCTACGACCCACAGAACGTCTTCCGCTTCAACCGCAATATCGCCCCCTCGAAGACGGAGCGCTAGAAAGTACACAACAGGTACACCGGGGGCCGTTGCGCACGGCCCCCGGTAGATCCTGGTCCTTCGGTATTCGCACTCCTCAACCTCCTTGATGGCAATCAACCATCTCCATCGATTCTCACACCGAGTTATCCGACGGATGCCGGGGCGTGGTACCCGATCATCGCCGCACTCCGGGTCATCGTCGGGGTCCTGCTTACGTTCGTTCGCTCCGCCGCGACGCGGCGGGCCGGGGAGAGGCTAATGGCCGAGGAGGGGCTTGCGGCAGGTAGCAGTTCCCGGACGCAGGGTTAGGAATAAGCATGCTTCGGCCTTGGGGCCTTCGCTCGTCAGCTAGTCATCATTTCAGCTAGTCAGCTTGTTGGCGTCGATACTCTGGAACGTATAGCTCTGGCATGAGATATTGAGAGAAGGGAGAGGTGTTCAGCGAACTTGGAGGGTGCGATGCAAGCCGAGCGCGAGACGCAGGAGAACGTGGCGCGGCCCTTACCGGAGGATACCTTGTGGGTGCGGTTCGTGTTCGTGGACCACGCTGGAATCCCCAAGGCGAAAGCGGTCTACAGGGACGGCTTCGACGGGAGGGCTAGATCCGGAGTGGGGCTCGCCAAAGGAGTACTGGCGCTCGACCCAAGCGGGGCGCTCCACCCCGAGTCCGGTTTGAGCCCGGTGGGGGAGTGCCGCCTGATCCCTGACCTCTCGACGCTCACTCCTCTGCCCTTCGTCCGCGGACAGGCAATGGTCTCCGTCGACATGACGGAGACCGACGCGAGCACGCCCTGGGAGGGCTGCCCGCGCAGCGCCCTCAAGCGGGTACTGGGGCGGCTCTCGGAGCGAGGATACCGGTCACTTGCCTCCTACGAGGCCGAGTTCTACGTCTGGGATGCCGACGGCCCGCTGGACAAAACGCCATACGCGGGGAGCTACGCGCTTACCCCGGCGGCAGACTTCGTCGCTGAGCTTGCGGCAACGCTGGAGGAGATGGGCATACGGCCCGAGCAGTGCCACGCCGAGGTGGGTCAGGGGAACCTGGAGCTCTCCGTGGGGGAGGACGAGGCCCTGAGAGCGGCGGACAAGCGCGTGATGGTGCTCGAGGCGATCCGGGGCGTGGTCAACCGGATGGGACTAGAGACAACGATGGCCCCGAAACCGTACCTGGAAGGGGCCGGTAACGGCCACCACCTGCACGTTAGCCTCTACGAGGACGACTCTCCGGTGCTCTTCGACGCTTCGGGAGACCTGAGCGGCCCCGGCTCGGGCTTCGTGGCCGGGATACTGGAGCATCTGCCCTCCGTCATGGCGTTCACCGCCCCGTCGCCCAACTCATACCAGCGGCTCGCCCCTGGCATGTGGGCCTCGGCTTACGCGGCCTACGGCCTGGACAACAGGGAGGCCGCCGTGCGGCTAGCCTCGCCAGTGGCCGGCAGGGAGTCGGCGACCGCCAACGTCGAGCTCAAGCCGGTCGACGTCACGTCTAATCCTTACCTGGCCCTCGCCGCGGTACTGGCCGCAGGGATGGACGGTATGGATCGCGGCCTCGACCCAGGGGAACCGACGATGGTGGACCCGGCCACGCTCAGCGACGAGGAGCGCGCCTCCAGGGGCATCCTGCCGCTCCCCGCATCCCCGGACGAGGCACTGGACGCATTGGAAGAAGATCATGCCCTCGTAGAGGCGCTCGGCGAGCCGCTCGTGCGCACCCACGTGGCCGTTGCGCGGGCGCAAGCCAATATAGCCAGAGAGCTTCCACCCGAGGAGGTGGCTGCCACGGCCGCGATGCTCTACTAGCAAGGCTACAGGCATCAGGCTTCAGGAATCGTCTGGAGAAAGCCAGACCGGGAGGCGATGCGTACCACCTCGCGGGTTCGTATGTCCGCATAAGCTCCGCCAGCCACCAGCAAGCTGATGCCTGTAGCCTGAAACCTGACGAGAAAGGAGGCGCAGCGTGATAGGTCCGATGGTCGGGACGGTCGGGATCTTCCCCGGCCCCCTGGCTTCGCCCTGCTCCACGAGAGGGTAATGCCGCAGAAAGACCAGTTGTGCGGCGCGTTCTGGGGGGCGCTGACGCTCTTGGTAGCCGGCTCAGCCGAGCGAGGAGGCCTACCCTTCGGGGGCGGAACTTATCGTCGAGGAAGGTATTCTGGCGGAGGGAACGGGTGCGGTCGTGGCGGCGCACGTCCATCCTGACGTTCCGTGGGGCTCGGTGAGCGTGGAGTCCGGACCGGTAAACGCTTCCTCTGACAACCTGCGCGTAGTCGTCGAGGGATCAGGCGGCCACGGGGCCTATCCCCACCGCGCGCATGATCCCATACTCGCCCTCGCTTACTCCATCGTGGCGCTGCAGTCCTTGGTGAGCCGCCGCTTGAACCCGATGCACGCGGCGGTCTTCAGCGTCGGTTGGTTGCGCGCGGGATCCGCCGAGAACGTCATACCCGCCGCCGAAGCCGGAGCCACGCTGCGCGCCCTAGATCCAGCCGATCGCCAGCCGCTCCGAAAGATGGTCCGCGAGATCTTGGAGAACACGGCCAAGGCGCATGGTTGCGTCGCCAGAATAGAGGTAACGGAAGGAGAGCCGGCGACGGTAAACGACCCGGCCCTGGCCGAAACGGCGCTCGCTCTGCTCTCCGAGGCCGGTTTCGAGCCGGCGCCGGCGATGAGGTCCTGTGGATCCGACGACTTCGGTTTCTACGGCAAAACGTCACCGACGCTCATGCTGTTCGTGGGGCTCGAGGGTGCCCCGGATACCCCGAACGTACCGCTCCACCCACGGTTCCTGCCGACCGGCGAAGCGGTGGGTGCGGTCGCCCGTGCTCAGGCTGTCGCCTTCGCTGCCGCTGCGACTTCCCTTGCCACGCGTTGAACGGAGGAGAATGCAATCTGTAGACCTCACCCAGGTCCCTGTCGTGGATAACCACTGCCACGGCATAAGTCGGGATCAGACCTTCGAGGATCTTGCGAGCTGGCGGCGGGCCTTCACCGAGTCCACGCACTCGGGGATGGCGCGAGACCACGTAGCGAGCACGACCTTCTACCGGCGCCTCATCCGGACGCTGGCCGGCTTCCTCGGTTGCGAGCCGGAAGAGGAAACCGTCTTCGCAGCCCGCACCGAGAAGGAGGGGCGAGAACTGACAGGCGCGTTGTTGCGCGCCGCGAACGTCGATGCCCTACTCCTGGACACGGGTTTCCCACCGCCTGAGGAAGTGTTTCCTGTACCGGAGACAGGAGAGCTCGGAGGTTGCCGCGCGGAGCCGATGCTGCGGCTCGAGATCCTGATGGAGAAGCTGCTCACAGAGCACGACTCCCTCGCAGGCGCGGAGGAGGCGCTCGCAGGTGCCCTGGATGACATCCGGGGCAAGGGCTACGT
>Ga0126307_10000740_pt1 | contig 21461 bp, 22 predicted proteins | sample Plot28_FD_89955 | JGI IMG/M metagenome (GOLD analysis project Ga0126307, IMG submission 89955) | Serpentine soil microbial communities from UC McLaughlin Reserve, CA, USA - Plot28 | ecosystem: Environmental > Terrestrial > Soil > Grasslands | place: USA: UC McLaughlin Reserve, Lake County... | reverse complement strand
TAAACGGGCACCCCGGATCGCTTTAGCCTGCGAGAAGCAGGCGCGTACCCACGAAGATAAGCATGATGGCCAGTATCAGTTTGAGCGGCTTGCCGGGGATCCAGGGCGCCATCCGGCTCCCGACGAGGACGCCGGGGATGCTGCCCAAGAGAAGGGTCCCGGCCAGGGCGAAGTCCACGTTGCCCTGCGTCATGTGGGCTATGCCAACGACGAACGAGAGGACCATCGCGTGCGTGATGTCCGTGCCGACTATTACGGCCGGTGCCATGGGGTAGAAAAGGAGCAGGATGACGGCCATCACGCTCCCCGAGCCGATGGAAGTGAGCCCGACCAGGTAGCCGCCGAAGGCCCCGAATAGGACGGTGTAAGCCCGACGCTTTCTGCTCATCCGGCCCTTGCCGTCCCATGCGCCGGGCCTGGGACCAGCGTACCGCTTTGGCATCAAGTAGTCGCGGTAGATCAGGGACGCCCCTACCAGGACGAGAGTCGCCGCGATGATCGTGATCATGATCGACTCGACCATCTCAGGGTTGAAGGCGCCCTTTATCCACTCTAGGGCCCCGACACCGAGCAGCCCGGCGGGGATGCTGCCCATCCCCAGAAAAACGGCGATCTCGACGTTGACCGAGCGCTGTCTGAAGTGCTGGAAAGACCCTGTCAGCTTGGTGAGGGTGGCGAAGGTCAGGTCGGTCCCGACGGCGGTCGGCGCTGGGACCCCGATCACGGCCACCAGAAAAGGCGTCATGAGCGACCCACCCCCGACCCCCGTGAGGCCCACGAGGAACCCGACGAGCAACCCGAAGAGAGCGGGGGCGGGATCTATCACGCCAGGCTACGCCCCTTTTAGCGCCTCGATAGACCCGAGATAGCCGAGCTCTTCGAGGTAGCTGATGACCCTGGCAGCGCTCTCCCCAGGCTCCTCCTCATCGGTCTTGATGTGCAGCTCGGGGGCGGCCGGCGCCTCGTAAGGATCGGACACACCGGTGAACTGCGGTATCTCCCCGGCGAAAGCCTTCTCGTAGAGGCCCTTGACGTCCCTCTCCGCACATACCTCCAATGGTGCATCGACGAAGATCTCGACGAAGTCCTCCCCGATGTTGCGCCGCACCTGGTCACGCACCTCCTTGAAAGGCGAGATGGCGCTGACGATCACACCCACCCCGTTGCGCGTCAACAGGTCAGCGACGAACCCTATCCTCAAGACGTTCGTGTCCCTGTCCTCCCTGGAGAAGCCGAGGCCCTTTGACAGGTTCGTCCTTACTATGTCCCCGTCGAGAACCTCTATCTTGCGAGAGCGGTTCCTGAGCTCGTGCTCGACGATCTCCGATATGGTCGTCTTGCCCGCCCCGGATAGACCCGTGAACCACAGCGTGAAGCCGCGGCCGATCCTCGTCCCATTCTCCATTGTTAACTCCCCTCGACTATTAATTACTTGCTGTTGCTATCTTAACGTACTCTTAACAGTCCTGCTATTTCTGTTGCCCCTCCATGAGCACCTCGATGACTTCGGGCCGGGAGAACTCGGGAGGCGGGTACTCGCCCCTCGAGAGCATCTCGCGTACCTTCGTGCCGCTGATAAACACGTGGTGCTCTTTGCCGTGGGGGCAGGTCTTTGTGGTCCCCATCCCCTGGCACTCGAGGCAGAAGAAGGCATGTTCGAAGAAGAGCGGGGTCAGCCCGATCTCCCCATCCTCGAACTCGTCGAAGATGTGCTGGGCGTCGTAGTCGCCGTAGAAAGGCCTGCCGCTCGAGTCCTTGCCCGGACCGGCGTGGTCGCGGCCGACGATGAAGTGCGTGCAGCCGTAGTTCTTGCGGCAGATAGCGTGGAAGATCGCCTCTCGGGGTCCCCCGTAACGCATTGCGGCGGGAAATACGGCGAGCATGGTCCGGTCCTTGGGGTAGTAGCGCTCCAGGATCGTCTCGTAGGAGCGCATCCTGACGTCGGCCGGGATGTCCGCGGAGCGGGTCTCGCCGACGAGCGGGTTCAGGAGCAGCCCGTCGACTATCTCAAGGGCGCTCTTCTGGATGTACTCGTGCGAGCGGTGCACGGGGTTGCGGGTCTGGAAACCGACGACGCGCTTCCAACCTTTCTCCGCGAAGACCTGGCGGAGACGGCGCGGCTCGTAGTGGTAGGTCGGGAAAGGCTTCGGGTTCGGGTCTTCGACCAGCAGCGTTACCTCGCCGCCGAGCAGCACATCCTCCTGGCGGTAGACGGCGGCGACACCGGGGTGCTCCGGGCTCGTGGTGCCGAAGACCTCGGCGGCCTCGTGCTCCTTGTCGTAGGAGTAGCGGTCCTCGACGATCATGGTCGCGAGCAAGCGTCCCGTGCCGTCTGCGAGGGAGATCTCCTCGCCTACCCTTATGCCGTTCGCCTCTTCCTCGCTCACGGGGAGTGTGATCGGCAGGCTCCACACCAGACCGTTCTTGAGGTGCATCGTATCGACGACGCTCTCGTAGTCCTCGCTTACCATAAAGCCCGTCAGCGGAGAGAAGACGCCGGTGGAGATCATCTCCAGGTCAGAGAGTGCCCTCGGGCTGAGCGTTACCCTTGTGAACCCCTCGGCCCTACTGAGTAGCTCACCGCGTTGCTCCTCGGGCGCCCTGCGGTCGACGAGCTCGCCGCCGTGCGGGGCGTTAGTAGTGTATTCGGTGCTTACGTTCATCGGTTTACCTCCGCGAGAATAGTGGCCTGCCTGGTAGGGAGTCTGCGCGACAGGCGGCCGGCGAGGCCCGCCGCACAGTGGTCCCAGGGACGCTCGCCGACGACCCAGAGCCTGAGTTCGCCCGCGTAAGAGCGCGATATCTTTAGGAACCGTGCGTAGTCCATGCCGGCCCTTTCGAGATCGGCCCCCCATTCATGCCAGAGGAGACCCGAGACAAAGGCAGCGTCGGCGATAACCCGGCTACCCTCCTCGGGGGAGTCCTCGAGTAGGGCGCGGGTCTCGGCCTTTACCTCTGTAGGCTCTTCCGGCACAGGGAGCCTGTTTGTGGCGCGTTCCAACTAGTACCTCACCGCTTCGTGCTCGACCGGGGCGCGGTCCGTTCCGGCGTAGCAGTTCAGGTGCTCCTCGTAGTCTATAAAGAGCGGGGCGTCGGGGTCGAAGGCCCGCTTGAGACTACCGAAGGCCACCCTCTTGTCCAAACCGTCTAGCTTATCCAAAGCCTGCGGCTTGTCAAGGGGACGGAGCTCGAGTCTGTCCCTGACGCTATCGAAGGCGACCAGGCCTTCCGCGCTGCGGAGAAGTACGCTGGAGTAACCGTCAGCGCTCCCGACGCTCCCTACCGAGATGTCGGCCGCGTGCCCCATGAAGTCCGCGCACTCATCGCAACCCTTGAGGGCTGCCCCGTGGAAGTCCCTTATCGGCTCCTCGAAGATCGTCGCGCCTCCGAGATCCTGGACGATCATCTTCCCGCGTATGATGTCGACCCGCCCCACGCTCCCCAGGTTGACGTTCCTCTTGTCCCTGATCTCCTCTAGCATCAACTTCTCGTAGTTGAAGCTCTTGGTACAGAGCAGGGCTATGGTGAGCGTTATAGCCTCGACCTGCGAACTGCCCCATGTCCACGGCCTCGCCTGCATCGCTTTGATGCCCTCGATCTCACACGGCGTGCCAACGACCGCTATCTTGGGGTTGGGCGGCAGGTCGTAGTGCTTGAAATCGATGTGCCCCAGCGCGAGCGTCTGGTTGTAGAAGCTCCCCGCGCATCCATGCACCTCTTCGGGCGTCGTCGCCAGGAAAGCCTCCCCCTTCCAGCGCTCCGTCTCGCTCTCGCGCGCCAGAAGGGCGCCGTCGATCTCGCCGGCCTTGAGCAGTGAGACCAGCAGAGCGCTGACGAAGCCACCGTCCTGCACGCCGTCTATCCTCTGCCTGACGCGGGCCGTGTAGCTCTCCTCGACGCGTCCTATGCCCTCGATGCTCTCACCATTCGAGCCACCTTTGATCTTCCAGGTCGACTCGTACTGCAGGCCGCCGCGGGGGCAGAAGTCCCAGCAAAGCGAGCAGCCGGTGCACATCTTGACGAGTTCGGGGAGATCGTCTTCGCCGATGCCGATGGAGTCGGTAGGGCAGGCCGCGACGCACACCCCACACTGAACGCAGCGGTCGGCGTCGATCACCGCCTTCTCCAGATCCCAGAACCAGACCTTGCCAGGGGCCTCGTCGATGTCGTTCATCATCTCCCTGATATCGAAGCCGGCCATCAGGAGCCCACCCGGCTCTCGACTGGCTTGCGCAGCGCCCCCCTCAGCTCGGAGTTCTTCTTGCGCCTGGCCCACTCGTGGAAGCGCTCCCCCTCCCGCCGCTCCTCCTCGAACCGCTCGAATACGGCAACGAGGGCGTCGGGAACCTCTTCGGCCGGCTTCGCGCCCTCGACCCAGTCGATAAACGCAGCATCCTTGCCGAGGGAGCCACCGAGCCCTATGTCTACGCCCTCGATGATCGCGTCGCGAGTCTTCGCCGTCTCGCCCCGAAAGCCTATGTCCCCAATCTGGGGCTGCGCGCACGAGGCCGAGCAGCCTGAGAAGTGCATCCTCACGGCCTCCTGGCCGAGATCCCCAACCCTTTCGTCCATCTCGCGGGCCCACTCTACGGCCCTGACTTTGGTCTCGACGATGCCGAAGCGGCAGAACTCGCTCCCCGTGCAAGCCACGACGCCACGCTCGAAAGCCCCGGGGTCGGGGGAGTAACGCTCTAGTAGGGGCTCGGATAGAAGTTCGTCGAGGCGGTCCTCAGGTACGCCCGTAAAGATCAGGTTCTGGTCCGTGGCGAGCCTGATCCCGTCCCCGTACTCCCCGGCAAGCCTACCAGCCTCCTCGAACTGCTCACCGCTCATCCTCCCCACAGGCACGTTCAGGCCGACGTAGTAGGGGCGAGCCTCAGACCCGCCCCTACGCTGAGGATGGACCCCGATGTGATCCCCACGGTACCTCCTCGTTAGGTCCTCTCCGGCCGGCGTGAGCCCGACGCGGACGCGCTTTGCAAGATCTTCGCGGAAGCCCTCGGGGCCGAGCTCCTGGACCAGGTAGCGCATCCTCGCTGTCCAGCGGTTCTCCCTGTTGCCAAGCTCGCCGAAGACCTGGGCTACGGCGCGGGTGATCTCGACCGCCTCCTCAGGCCTGACAAAGACGTCGATGTCCGAGGCCATCCTCGGACCGTCGGAGAGGCCGCCGCCAACGCGAAGATTGAAGCCTGGCGTGCCGTCTTCCAGACGCGCGGGCAGCATGCCGACGTCGTTGATCTCGGCCTGCGCGCAGTCCTCCAGGCATCCCGTGACGCTCATCTTGAACTTCCTCGGTAAATTCGCGTACTCGCGGTTGCCGGTGAAGTAGGCGGAGATAGCCTGCGCCACCGGGTAGGCGTCTATGACCTCGTCATGGCCGAGTCCGGAGACGGGGCAACAGAGCACGTTTCGGGCCGAGTCGCCGCAGGCCTGCACGGTCGTGATGCCAACCTCTTCCAAGCGGCGCCAGATCTCAGGCACGTTCTCCATCTTGATCCAGTGCATCTGCACATCCTGGCGGGTGGTCAGATCGAGGAAGTTGTTGCCGAAGTGCGGATTGGGTGTCGGGCCCCGCGCGAAGTCGGCCGCTATCTTCCCGACAACCTTCGTCTGTTCGGGCGTCAGGACGCCACCGGGGATCTTGATCCGCATCATGAAAGCATCGCCGCCCTGCTTCTGCGGGTAGATGCCCACCCACTTCAACCGCTCGACCTCGCCAGGGACATCGTCCATGGCTGAGAGGTCCTTCGAGTAAGTCTCTAGTATCGCGCTATACACCTCGAGGGGATGGCGCTCCTGTTTTATCTCTTCTACTTTGTTCAAGGCTTGGTCGTTCCTGAGGAATCTCATGCTGTAAGACCTGCACTTTCGACGAGAGGAATGCTGAAAATCAGGCGCCGGCGCGGCGGATCTGGCCGTCGTCGAAGTGGATGCCGCATTCCGTCTTGTCGATCCCGGCCCACCGGCCGGCCCTGGGATCCTCGTCGTGGTGCACGGGCCTCGTCTGCGGCTCGCAGCCGATGCTCTTGTAGCCCCGATGCAAGAGCGGGTTTACGGGCACGTCGTTCGCCCGCACGTAATTCCACACCTGTGCCTCCGTCCAGTCGGGCATGGGCGCTATCTTGGCTGCCCCGTAGCGCTCCTCCCAGGCGATGACCTTCGTGTTAGCTCTCTGCGGGGTCTGCTCCCTGCGGATGCCCGTCATCCAGGCGTCGTAGCGGTTCAGGGCCTTTTGCAGGGGTTCGATCTTGCGGATCTGGCAGCACAGGTTCGGGGTGCAGGTGCGCATCTGCTCGCCATAGCGCTCTACCTGCTCCTCGATCGTGAGTTCTGGCTTCAATACCTCGACCGGCAGCTTGTAGCGCCTAATGACCTCCTCGCGGAACTCGACGGTCTCCTTGAAGATAAAACCCGTGTCGATGGTGAGGACGGTGACCTTGTTAGTGACCTTGGAAATCATGTCCAGCAGCGCCATCCCCTCGCCCCCGCCGAAAGAGGCCGAGAGCGCCAATCCCTCACCGTAGGTCTCTACGGCCCACTCTATTATCTCCCGCGGATCGGCGCCCTCCAGTAGCTCGGATTCCCGCTCGAGCGCCTCCAAGCCGGGTAATATTCTATCGTTATGCTTCGAACGCAGGGATTCGTGCATCGCGCGATCCTCCAGTGTAAATCGTGTAATGGAAAGTCAAGGGTCGAGATCAAGCTCCCGTGCTACATCGCGCGCCCGCGCGAGGGGCCCAAGACATTCGCCCCGTCGCATTACCCTGCGTACCGCGTATCTCCATGCGCCGGATAGTAAGCGCCAAACAGCATTACGTCAACGAAATTCCGATAAATTTCATCGGGATTAAGGAAATTGCCGATTTCCGGCGAGTAGGGGGTCCTACTCGGACTGCTACCCTCCTCCTCTGGCGTCCTTCCGTTCTGGCTCGACCACGCCGCGGCTCATGGCGCGTTTGTAGAGCAGGAGGGTCGGTGAGAGGATGAGGGCGGCGACGGTCAGGGCTGGCCTTACGCCGAAGATGTTACCTACGGCCCCGATCACCGGTCCTGCCGAGGCTTCGCCGAGGGCGCCCGATTGGCTGCTCATCGAGATCACGGTGGCCCGCACGCCGGGGTCGAGGCCCTCGTTGATCCAGGTCAGGTAGACCGGCTCCGCGACCCTGCGGACCAGGGTGGCGAACCAGAACGCCCCTAGCGCGAACGCGAAGCTGCCGGCCAGCGCAAAAGCGAGCATCCCTGCCATGGTGAGCGCGTCGAGCGCGAGAAGCAGCCGCGCGGCGACTTCCGGTCTGCCCACGTCGAGCCTGTGGGCCACGACGCCGGCCGCCAGGTAGCTGAGGACGAGCCCTCCGGCCCCGATCACGCCGAACCAGACCACGGGGTCGAGGCCGCCGACGGAAGGTAGTCCCACGATGTCGAGGAACTGCTTGGGGTTGAGCCGGTCGAAACCTTCGGCGGACATGCCGGCGAAAAGGGCGGCGGTGAGAAGCATCAGCAGTACCGGCCTGGAGCGAACGAGCCGCACGCCGCCGCGCGCGGTTACGCCTGCATGCTGCAGGGAGGATCTTCCTTCGCGTGGAGATGGACGGAAGTTGCGCTCGGGCATCGTGAGTACGAGCGCGAGGCCGAGCGCGATGGTCAGGACGCCGCCGACGACGAGCGGCAGGTTCAGCGCAACGAGACCCAGGGGCACGCTCGCGGGGATGCCGATGAAGGAGCCGATATAGTCGGCCTGCTCGCCACGCAGGTACACCCTCCCCAGGTCTCGGTCTGGGTCTTCGTCCGCGATCCAGGCCTCCAGCGCCCCGCTGATGAACGTGTACCCGACCCCCCACACCGCCTGGGCGGCGAACACGGCTACGAACTCGGGGATCGCACCCTCGAGCGCGAAACCAGACCCCATCAGTATGAAACCCGTGATGACCGACCTCCGCCGGCCGTAGGTGTCGGCAAACACGCCGGTCGGAACCTCGAAGAGGAAGACCGCGACCTCGAGCGCCGTCCCAAGCAACACCAGCCGCAGCGGGTCGAGATGCACGACCTCTATCCTGTAGATAGATGCCACGGTGGCCCACAGCGTGAAGAACAGCGCGAAAGACCCCTTGATGCCGAGGTAGATCGGATATGCTCTCAGGTTGTTCACTCAAGACCAGCTTTCTCGATACGCACACCGGTTCGGCCAGGGGGTGTGACCTTCTGAATAGCATCCCGATCCCTAAGACACGGGCGAGGCGCACGACAGCCTTCGGAGAGGGACGCTGCGGAGGTACGGCGGAGCGAGAACCGCGAGCCTTGCGGTCCTGCTGTTCTGTCTCCGCCGTCTAGAGAGGCATTAGCACGGCCCGATCGTACCCCAGAACCCACGACGGCGTCAAGATGAAATGCCTCGTAGGCATTTCAGCACTTCAGCGCGCTACGCCCTTCGGGCTTCGCTCGTCAGCACTTCAGCCAGTCAGCCGAAGTTGAGGCCGTGCAGCGCGCAGCCGGGCCGCGCCTGCGGGTCCAATAGCTTCGAACAGCACGCTTGCTGACATGCTGACATGCTGAATTACCTGAACATGTCCCTCTCGGGTGGCATGAGGAGCTCTCTGGCGCTGCCGGAAGCGGGCGAGTAAGAATACCCTCGCACGATGGCCAGCGGGATTCCGTCTGTCTTGCCCATTACCAGCTCTGCGGCTGCGGCGAGCTCGTCGGCCACGGCGAGTACGCTCGCCTCCATGGGGAAGCCGTGCGGGTCTCGCTGGCCCCTGTAGTCTGAGACGGGGTTCATACCGGCGACGCCGATGGCGACGTCCGTTATGCCGTGCCGCCAGGCCCGCCCGAACGAGTCCGAGATCACCACGGCCACCTCGACGCCGGGGTCCTCGGCGAGCGCGTCACGGAGCCTCGCCGCGGAGGCATCCGGGTCCACGGGAAGCAGGCAAACGGTGTCATCGCCGGGGACATTCGAGGCGTCTACGCCGGCGTTGGCGCAGACGAAACCTTGGTAGGTCTCCGAAAGGACGATGCCGCGGTCCATGCGCACGATGCGGCGGCTCTCCCTGAGCACGACCTCGATCTGGCGCGGGTCCTTCCCGTAGCGCGTCGCGTAGGCCTTGGCGAGCGTGGATGGCTCGACCGTGCGAAGGTCGACCAGACGGCCCTCGGCCTTGCTGACGATCTTGTGCGTCACGACGAGCACGTCGCCAGCGCGCAGGCCGCCGGCCAGGGCGCCAGAGATCATGCGGTTCAGGTCGTCGCCAGGACGGACTTCGGGGAAGCCCTCGGCCCCAAACAGCTCGACCCCCTTCATGGGCGCGCTACCCCTTTGTTCTCGAGAAGTGCGAGATCCCCCGCCGTGTCGAGGTCGAAGGCGAGGTGGGGCCGCTCGCAGACGCTGACGTCGAGATCGCTCCCGCGGGCAGCCCCGAGGTGTGCCTCGAAACTGTCTGGACCGAAGGCGAATGGCAAGACATTGGGGGGTTGGATCAGGAGCGCGTTCGTACCGGAACGCGCTCCGTCAGGGGAGATGACCACCGACGGTCCCTCACCCACCTTCTCCAGTACCGCCCGCACGTCCTCCGCATCGAGAAGCGGAAGGTCTGCGGGGAGCACGAGGAGCCTCGAGACCCCGAGCTCCAGCGCCCTGCGGCGTCCCTCTTCGAGGGCGGGGTTGAGTCCGCGGCTTTCCTGGGCGAGCGGTGTTGCGCCGCGCCTCTGCGCCTCTTCGAGAACCATTCGGTCGGGGCTAACCACGCAGACGTCCTCGACCCCGGCCTCCCTGATCGCACGCACGACACGGCCCATCATGTACACGGTGAGCCCTGCCCTGGCCCCTGGATCCAGGACCGGCATCAGGCGGCTCTTGGTACCCTGCAGGTCTTTGACCGGCACGACCGCCGATACGCCCGTAGCCGCGCTCACCGCGCCATCATCTCAGCAACGAACATCAGCGTCGCCGACGCGAGGCGCGCCCGGTCTTCGGCGCCGCGCATCACAGAGTCCGTTACGAGAGCGCGCATCCCGATGGCCTCGATGCCGGCCCGCTCTCCCTCGTCGATCCGGTCGACGACCATCCCGTCCACCAAGCCTGCGTACATCCTGGCCACGCTCGTGGCCGAGACCTCGTGGCCCAGCGAGGCGAGCATCCTGTCTGCCGGCCCCTTGAGCGCCCGTCCGCCGACGATCGGGCTGACAGCCACCTTCGGGGCGGAGGACGAAGCCAGTGCTTCCATCATCCCTGGCAGGGCCAGGATCGGGCCGATGCTCACGACAGGGTTCGACGGACACAACACTATCGCGTCGGCGCCGCCGATCGACACAAGGACGCTCTCCGTGAGCCTGGCCTCCTCGATACCGCGCAGCCAGGTCCCAAGCACCTCGTCAGTCTGCCCGCGCCGCACGAAATACTCCTGGAACTCGAGCCGGCCTTCAGGGGTTTCGAGCACCGTCGAGACCGGATCGTCGCTCATCGGCAGTATGACACTTTTCACGCCCAGGGCATCAGATAATCCTGCCGTAATCTGTGTCAACGTCTCCCCAGAGCGCATGTGGGACGTTCTGAGTACGTGGGTAGCGAGGTCCCTATCGCCGAGCTTGAACCAGATCTCTTCGCCGTAACGTTCGAGCATCTCCAGGGTCGCGAACGACTCGCCTGCGATGCCCCAGCCGGTCTCCGGATTGGAGATCCCGGCCAGCGTGTACATGACCGTGTCGAGGTCGGGGCAGATGTGCAGCCCCCAGAGCTCGAAGTCGTCCGCGGTGTTCACTACCACCGAGAGATCCCCAGGCGAGAGCACGTCCTGCAACCCCGCCGCGAGCTTCGCTCCGCCGACACCGCCGGCGAGCGCGCAGACCTTCATAGCGCCCCCGATTTGGAGAATCCTCTCCTAGCTGGCCGCGGCATCGTTACCATTGGAACTTTCGAGTGCGTAGGTGGTGAGGGCGAGGACGCTGAGGGCGTCGGTGATCCTGCCGTCAGTAGCCATGGCGATGGCCTCGCGCAAGGGTACGCGGCGCACGCCGATGACCTCGGTCCCTTCTGGCTGCCGCTCCCCTGAAACGAGATCCGTGGCGAGGAACCACACGGCATGCTCGTCAGCGACAGAGTTGGAGAGGTAAGCCTCCCCGAGCAGTCGCCAGCTCCTGGCTTCGAGACCCGTCTCCTCCCTGAGCTCCCGTTGGGCTGCGCGGAGGGGTTCTTCGTCCTCGGGACAGCCGCCTTCCGGTATCTCCCACGAGTAGCGTTCGAGGGGATAGCGGTACTGGCCTACGAGGTAGACGTGATCCTCCTCCACGGGCAGCACGCCGACGGCCGTGTTCTTGTAGTGGACGACGCCGTAGATTCCAGACTTGCCGTCAGGGCGGATCACCGTGTCTTCGCGGACCGAGATCCAGGGGTTCTCGTAGACGTTCCTCGAGCCGAGCGTCCGCCATGGACTCTGCGTCTCGCTGTCCATCATGACCCTTCCAGGCAGACGCGGCGCGTGCGTTCGATCATGGCTTCGTGCTCGACCATCGTCCTCCGTACAATCCGACCCTGACTCCGGGCTGCTATCTTAGCACCACAGATGTCGCGCCCCCTAGGGGGCGGTAGGTACCAGACCAGGAGACAGGGCATGATGTATCCGGAGCCGGAACACGTATCGAGGCAGTACAGCGACGCCTCGAACCAGCACGGCAAGGTGGTATCCACATATCCAAAGACGTAGGCTTTTCATTGCCCGCAAGTGACCGCGTGGAGATCCTGATCGCAGCGCCTTTTGACGATCCCGAAGCCGGCTTCGGGCTGCAACAGGCCCTGCTCGAGGAGGTGGCGGCGGGCGAACGCGGCCCTGCGGCCCTGATGTGGACCTCCTCGCGCTACGTGGGGGCGACGCGGCAGGAGACGCGTCTGCCGGACTTCGCGGCGGCGACACAGTCCGCCTCGGATCTCGGCTTTCCAGTGCTGGTACGGAACTCCGGCGGCGGGACCGTCGCGGCGAACAGGGGCTCTCTGTCGTTCTCGCTCACCTTCCCCGTAGAGGATCTGCGCCACAGCCTCTACGAGCGCTACGCGGAGGGTCTGGATCTCATCGCCTCAGCTCTGCGACGATTCGGGGTCGAAGCGGAGGGCGGCGAGGTTGAGGGCGAGTTCTGCCCCGGGGCGTACTCCGTGCGCTCGGGCGGCCAACGGGGCGTCAAGCACGCTGGGCTCGCGCAAAGGGTCACGCGCCGGGCCGCGCGCCTCGAAGCACTCGTGCTGGTCTCAGGGACGGATGAGGTCAGGACCGTGCTAGAGCAGTTCTACGGTCTGCTGGGACTGCCGTTCCGGCCTGAGAGCGTCGGGGACCTGCCGGCGGACATACCGCGAATGATAGAGGCGCTCTCGGAGGAAGTGCGTGTACGTTACGAGGCAGAGGGAGGATGGATCGGGGAGGGGACCATGGACCGGGCACGATCGTTGCGGGGCGAGTGGCGGGTTATTCCCGACACAGGTTCCTCGTTGTGAGGTAGAGTCTCATCCGATGGAGTACGTATTCAACGCATTCGTGACGCTGTTCGTGGTCATCGACCCGCTTGGTCTCGCCCCCATCTTCGGTGCGCTCACCCAGGGTTTCTCGGAGAAGCAGAAGCGCGAGTCCGCCATAAGAGGCACGCTGCTCGGTGCCCTCATCCTATTCGTATTCGCGCTGGCTGGCGACGTGCTGCTCGAGGCCCTCGGCATCGGGCTTCCTGCTTTTCGAATCGCCGGCGGCCTGCTGCTTTTCCTGCTCTCGCTCGATATGGTCTTCGCCAGGCCTTCAGGGATGCGCGCCACGACCGTGCGCGAACAGGAGGAGGAAGAATACCAGCAGGACATCTCCGTCTTCCCCCTGGCCATCCCGCTTCTCGCGGGTCCTGGTGGCATTACCACCGTCCTCCTCTTCACCGGCGGCAGCAGCGCCGTCCAGGTAGCGGTGTTCATGGTGGTGCTATTCGTGATCCTGCTTCTGACCCTGGGCTCGTTGCTGCTCGCCCCGCGCGTCATGCGTCTCCTGGGGGAGACGGGTGCCAACGTACTCTCGCGCGTCTTCGGCGTCCTGCTCGCCGCGCTCGCCGTCCAGTTCGTGATCGACGGCCTCCAATCAAGCCTCGCTTAAAGGGCGGATATACTCAGTGGCATGTCGGGCGCGCCCATAGTGATCGTCGGCGGGGCTACCTGGTGGCCGGGTAGTTACCGCAACCTCGCGAGCATGCTGCGGGAGATCTCCGGCTCGGAGGTTCACGTCGCCCCTATAACGCCTCTGGACTGGACCCTGGGATACTTCCGCGGCTTCGGGCAACTGGTCTTCGAGGTCGCGAGCACGGTGGACAGGGCGCTGCTTGAGAGCGAGGCGAAAAAGGCTGTGCTTGTGGGACACTCGGCGGGCGGTCTCGCCTGCAGGGCGTATATCGGCGGAGATTCCCCGTACGGAGGCCGGCGCTATTCGGGACACAGGAGGGTGGAGTCCCTGATCTCACTCGGCACCCCTCACAACGTCGCAGACAAGAAACGCCTAGCCCCAATAACCCGCGTAAACGAGCTCTTCCCCGGCACCCTCCACGCGGAGTCAGGCCTGCGCTACCTCTCGGTCGCCGGTAACGCCGTCGACGGCGCCTCTTCACCCAAGATCCGCAAGCGCTACGAGCGGCTCGTAGAAGACGGGAGGGTGGCCGGAGACGGGGTCGTCCCTGTCGAAGCGGCCCTGCTTCCCGGCTCGGATAGTCTGGTCGTGGACGGCGTCCATCACAACAATCGTCTCGGCCGTTGGTACGGCTCGGACAGGGAGACGGTGGAGCGATGGTGGCCGGAGGATGCCCGTGCGTAGAAGCGTCCAGCCAACCGGAAGGGATGTTTATGCCGCCTGACGGTGTGGACGAGCGGGAGCATCCCTGGGAGGTGAGGGGGGCCAACGCCGACGCTCTGCGGAAGGCGATGAGCCACTACCCTACCGGCGTGACGGTCGTGACGAGCGGAAGGGAGGAGAAAGTCGAGGGCATGACCGCGAACGCGGTGATCTCCGTCTCCCTCGACCCGCTGCTTTTCCTGGTGAGCGTCCACAAAGACGCCCGCCTGAACCCCCGCATCAAGGAGGAGGGCTACTTCGCGGTGAGCCTCCTGGCTGACGACCAGGAAGGACTGAGCAGGCTATTCGCCTCGCCCGAGCGCTCCAGCGGACTACGTGCGCTCCACTCGCTCGGCGGCGGCTACGGCTCGACGGGGGCGCCGCTGGCCGCTGGCGCACTGGCGGTAATCGAGTGCGAGCTGGCCGAGATCTACGCCGGCGGCGACCACGACCTGTTCCTCGGCAGGGTCGTCGAGGTCCGCCTCGGCGATACACGCAAAGGGCCTCTGATCTTCCACGAAGGCGGCTACCCCGCCCTCAAAGCCGCCCCTCGTCCGGAGGAAACGGGCGCCTTCGTCGACTCCGTCAGGGGATTCGATGCCCGCATAAACCGCCTGCGCGACCGTAGACGACGCTAGATGATAAGCAAGGACCTGCTCCCTATCGTCCGTCCCCGTCCCTCGGATACCGGGGGCCTCGTCTACGCCGGGGGTGTCGAGAGAGACGGTATGATCCAGGATGGCAAAGCCCGCTCCCCGGCGACGGGCGAAACCTACGAGATCAAAGACGGATACCTGGATCTCCTGAAGGCCCGCACCGGCGCAGACAGTCTCGCCAACCTCACCAACTTCCTGCCTGGCGCAGGACGGGGCTATGAACCTCTCTGGCGCATCCATTCCTTGAGCCTCCTTACCGGCGAATCCTTCCCGAACACACGGGAGCTGGAGATCATTACGAGCCTCGTTCGTCTCGTCCGCGGCGGCCGCTACCTCGACCTGGGTTGCTCCGCTGGCCTCTACACCCGCGGCCTCGCCCGAAACCTCGACGGCGGCGACGCCGTCGGAATAGACATCTCTCCCTCTATGCTGAGAGAGGCCGACCGCCGCGCCAGCCTTACTGGGACGAAACCATCCCTCGTCAGGGCGAACGCGAAGAACCTTCCTTTCCTGGACGGCTCTTTCACGGGCGCCGTCTGCGGCGGCACCCTGAACGAGCTCGGGGATCCCGCGCGGGTCCTGAGAGAGACCCGCCGGGTCCTCGAACCCGGTGGGCGGCTCGCCATCATGGGCATCCTGCGTGCCGGCGCGGCGCGTGGGCGCCGGCTCCAACACTTTCTCTCCACGGGTGGCATCAGGTTCTTCGAGCCCGACGAACTGCAGAGCCTGCTCGACCACGCGGGCTTCGAGCCGGATCCGCCTCAGACGTACGGTCCCGTCTTTTTCTTGGGGGCTACCCGACGGGCTTGACCGCTTCTCTCGAGCCCACAGGTCAGGACAGTCTCTACAGGGCCCCCACCGTCTCTGGGGTCGGGAGCGCCCCCTGGGCGCCTTCCTTCGTTACCGCCGCGGCCCCGGCCCGCACGGCGTAGGCCACGGCGTCTTCCAAGGGAGTGTCGTCGGCGAGCCCTGCGGCCAAGGCCCCGACGAATGCGTCACCGGCGCCCGTCGTGTCCACGACCTCCACCCTCGGGGCCTCCACGTGACGCGCGGATTCCCCGCCCGAGAAGACGGCTCCGTCTTCTCCGACCGTGATCACGACGGACCTCGGCCCCAGGGACAAAAGCCTCGAGGCGGCCGCGAGAGCCCCATCTAACCCTTCGACCATCCCTCCGAGGAGGAAGGCGGCCTCGTGCTCGTTGAGCACGAGAGGGTCGAGCTTCTCGAGCAGTGCCCGCGGGACCTCGAAGGGAGGCGCAAGGTTGACCAGCGCGCGGGTCCCGCTCCCCGCCGCGACCTCGGCAGCACGCACGACGACCTCGGGCGGGATCTCCATCTGTGCGACGAGCACCCGCGCCTCCCCGATAGGCTCAACGGCATCGTCTACGTCCTCCGTGGTCAGGCGGCGGTTCGCGCCAGGTGCGACCGTGATCGCGTTCTCCCCGTCCGGGGTGACGGTTATGAAAGCCGTGCCTGTGGACGAGTAGGGAACCTCCTGCACAAGGCTCGTATCCACGCCCTTGTCGGCGAGCGATCGTACCAGCGGCTCGCCGAAGCCGTCGTCACCAACTCGCCCGAGAAAGGCTACGCTCGCACCGAGGAGGGCCGCGGCGGCGGCCTGGTTGGCCCCCTTGCCGCCGTTGTGGGTCGCGAGACGGGCGTCCGTGACCGTCTCGCCAGGCTCGGGGCGGCGCTCCACACCGAGGACGAAGTCCTGGTTGATCGAACCAACGACAAAGACATCAGCCACTTTGATCTCGCCATGGACTTTGGGAGCTGGTGCCCTACCTGCGGCTCGCGGCCAGTGCCCGTACGATCACGGAGGCGACCACGAGCGCCACCGCCCTGACCAGCCCTTTCAGGACAGCCTCGGTCAAGTCGTCCCTTATACCCCTGCGTTCGGGGACCTTCTCCCCTATAAACCTGGCCAGTGGCTGGCTCAGGCCGATGGAGATCGCTATGGATAGCAGCGTCAGAAGCCGCTGCTGGGTCTTGTCGCTCATCCCACCCCTCTCTCCCTGCGCCGAAGGGTCGCCTATCCCGCGCATCTCTCGTACCTTGTCGAAGCCGGCAACGGTGATCACGTACTCGGACGCAGCGTCGGCCGGTGCTATGTACTCCTGTTCGACCAGGTACATGGCAGCGACGTCGCACTCGGGGGACTCGGGGGCGAGATCCACCCTCGGCGCCGCGCCCTGTCCTGGCATCTCGGGTCCCCCGATCGGCACCGGCTCCGTGAGCTTCCCTCCCGACAGGTCGTAGAAAGCGCCCAGAAGCCGCATCGCGTCTCCTTCTACCCCGCTTGTAGCCAAGATCCCACCCCCACGTGCCTCCGCCTTCATCCTCGCCCGACCGAGCCCACAGGTCAGAACTCGTCCGGGCACCTTCACGGTACCCGACCCTGGCGCTGCCTAACCCTCATCCAGCATGAGACATCCTTCGTAAGGTCCCAAACGTAAGTGTAGAATGACGCGGTTAGTATTTTGGAGCCGGACCAAGGACAGGATGTCAGAGACGAGAATAACAGTCTTGGACGACCGCTACGACGTCGTTCGACCACTCGGTAGCGGAGGCATGGGCGAGGTGTACCTCGCCCGCGACAGGGTGCTCGGGCGCGACGTGGCGCTCAAGGTGCTGAGGAAACAGTACGCAGGCGACGACGAGTTCGCCGAGCGCTTCAAGCGCGAGGCCATGAGCGCGGCCTCGCTCTCCCACCCCAACATCGTCCAGGTCTACGACAGGGGTGAGACGGAAGAAGGGGCCTCCTACATAGCTATGGAGTACGTGCCAGGCGGCACGCTCAAGGAGAGGATATTACGGGATGGCCCTCTCGAGGTGGAGGAAGCCGCCGGGCTCGGGGCGCAGGTCGCCGAGGCGCTCGGTGCGGCCCACGAAAGGGGCATGGTCCACCGCGACATAAAGCCCCAGAACGTACTACTCACCGCTAGGGGCGGGGCGAAGGTGGCGGACTTCGGCATCGCCAGGGCCGGCTCCTCCGCGACCATCTCCAGGACGGGGTCCGTGATGGGCACCGCCGGCTACATGTCTCCCGAACAGGCCCTCGGCAAGCCCGCAGCCCCCAAGAGCGATCTCTACTCCCTTGGGGTGGTGCTCTACGAAACGCTCACGGGCGAACTGCCGTACACCGCGGACAATCCCATCGCCGTCTCGATGAAGCACGTCAACGAACCGCTGCGGCCCCCTGTGGAACTAATCCCCCGGATTCCCGAGGGCATGAACGCCCTGGTGACCAAGCTCCTGGCGAAAGACCCGGAAGACCGCTACGCGGACGCCGACGAGCTTGCGAACGACCTCAGAAGGGTGAGCCGTGGACTCGAGCCGGTCGCGGCGGGTGTCACAACGATGCGCAGACCGCGCACGCAGCGTACCGCGGTCGCGTCGCCGGTCCTTACGCGTGAGATGTCCAGACGCCGGCCAGACCAGGCGCCGATGCGGCGCCGGCGGAGGTTGCCCTGGTTGCTTATCGCACTCGCCGCGATCCTGTTTACCCTCGGCATACTCGGCACCCTCCAGTCCGTTCTGGGTCCAGACGCCACGGCCGGCTGGTTCGACGTCTTCCAGGGGGACCAGCCACCGCAGGATCAGCCCGCCGGATCTGAGACGGTAAAGGTGCCCGAAGTAGCCGGGCTCACCAGAAGCGCGGCGGAGAGGAGGCTCACCGACGCGGGGCTCGACGTCGGTCAAGTGAGTTCGTTTTCGAGCGACAATGTCGCCGCAGGCAGGGTCATCGCGCAGGGCATCGCTGCAGGTACACCCGTCAAGCCAAACACCGGGGTGAACCTGGATATCAGCACTGGACCACAACCTTCCTCCTCCGCAAGCTCATCCGCGTCTGCCACTTCGAGTCCCGAATCAGGGGCCGACGCTTCGGCAAGCGCTTCCGCATCGGCGCAGTCCGCCAGGCGCGAGGCTCGCCAGGCGGTCCAGACGCCGGCGGCCGGAGCGAATGGCCCCAGGGCCAACGTACCCAGAACCAGGGTCCAAAAGAGTCCACCTGCACAAAAGCAGAACGTGGTTGCTCCAGTCAGAGAACCTGGTGACGACAGCGGGGGAAAAGGTCGCGGTCGAGGACGCGGGCGTGGTGGAGGACCCGGGGAGGATTAAGGCAATTGGCAAAGGCACTGACCTACGATCAATCGCGCATTCGGCCATGAGCTAGAAGCCTTCAGCGAGAACAACAAGCTGACAAGCTGAAATGCTGATCAGCTGAACTGCTGAAAAGGAGAGAAGCATGAAGGCGATCCGGATACACGAGTTTGGGGGGCCCGAGGTCTTGAGCTTCGAGGACGTCGAGATCCCCGAACCGGGCCAAGGTCAGGCGCGCGTGAAGCTCGCGGCCTCCGGCGTCAACTTTATAGACGTCTACCAGCGCACGGGCCGCTACCCTGGCGACCTGCCGCGCACGCTCGGGCTCGAAGGCGCCGGCGAGGTCGACGCTGTGGGTGAGGGCGTCGAAGATGTGGCGCCGGGAGACTACGTAGCGTTCGCGAGCACGCCGGGATCCTACGCCGAGTACGTGGTCGCCCCCGCCGAGGACCTGGTGCCTTTCAACGCCACGCTCGTCGAGGCGCGGGTCGCCGCGGCCGCCATGCTCCAGGGCATGACCGCACACTACCTGACGCACAGTGCATTCTCGCTGCAGGAAGGCCAGACGGCGCTGGTTCACGCTTCTGCGGGCGGCGTCGGGCTTCTGCTCGTCCAGCTCGCCAAGATGCGGGGGGCGACCGTGATCGGGACCGCAGGCACCGAGGAGAAGGCGAAGCTCGCCAAAGAGGCGGGGGCCGACGAGGTCATCCTGTACACCGAGCAGGATTTCGTCGAGGAGACGAACAGCATCACGGGCGGAGAAGGCGTCCACGTCGTCTACGACTCTGTAGGCAAGGAGACGTTCCACGGCGGCCTTGACGTCCTGCGCCCGCGCGGCTACATGGTGCTCTTCGGAGCATCCAGCGGGCCAGTGCCCCCGTTCGACCCCCAGGTCCTCAACCAGAAGGGCGGTCTCTTCCTCACCCGTCCCGCCCTCGCCCAGTACACGGCGACCCGCGAGGAACTCTTGTGGCGCGCCGAGAGCCTCTTCTCCTGGATCGGGCAGAACAACCTCGACGTCCGCATCGGCGGCACCTACGAGCTTTCCGACGCGGAGCAGGCCCACCGCGATCTCGAAGGCCGCAAGACCACGGGCAAGCTACTCCTGATCCCCTAGCACGAGACCATGAAGCTCGACGCCGGACTCGGCACGGAGGGCGATTACCTCAGAGGCATAGACCGGACCGCCCGCGCGGCCGAAGCTCTTGGCTTCGCCGGCCTGTGGACCAGCGAGACGAAACACGATGCGTTCCTGCCCCTGGCCATAGCCGCGAACGAGACGCATCAGATAGAGCTGGGCACCTCCGTAGCCATCGCCTTCTCCCGCTCCCCCATGGAGACGGCGCAGACCGCCTGGGACCTCCAGGACCTCTCAGATGGACGCTTCGTGCTCGGCCTGGGAACGCAGGTCAAGGCCCACATAACCCGCCGCTTCTCGATGCCCTGGGATAGGCCCGCCGCGCGGCTGCGCGAGTACATTATGGCCCTGCGCGCGATCTGGGAGTCTTTCCAGTCCGAGGGGCTTTTGAACTTCGAGGGGGACTTCTACCACCATACCCTCATGACGCCGTTCTTCGACCCAGGACCGATAGATCATCCTGAGATACCGATCTACATAGCTGGCGTCAACACCCGCCTCGCCAACCTCGCCGGTGAGGCCTGCGACGGCTTCCACGTGCACCCGTTCCATTCCCCCGAGTACGTGAGGCGGACCGTAATACCGGCCATAGCAGAAGGCGCGGGACAATCTAACCGCAACCCGGAGCAGGTCACGCTCGCGACCAGCGCTTTCGTCATCACCAGAGAGAACAGAGAGAATACTGCGGTGCGGAGAGAGTCGGTAAGAGCCCAGATCTCCTTTTACGCCTCCACACCTACCTACCGCACGGTCCTCGAAGCGCACGGCTGGGAAGAGGTAGGCGAGAGGCTCGGAACGATGGCGCGCGAGAAGAAGTGGCGCGAGATGCCGCCCCTGATTACCGACGAGATGCTTGCGGCGTTCGCCGTCGAGGCCGCCCCGGATGAGATCGGCCCGGCACTAAGAGAACGCTACGATGGCCTCATAGACCGCGTCGCGCTCTACCTCCCGTTCGCGCCAGGCGAGCACGATGAGTTCTGGCGGACAGTGGTAGAGTCAGTGCGTTGAGAGAGATCCCACGGTCGCCAACTTCACGCGTGCGCCGCTAGAAGGCCCTACGGCTTCAGTACGATCTTAACGGCGCCGTCCTGCTTTTTCTGGAAGATCTCGTAGCCTAGAGGGGCGTCTTCGAGCGGCATCTCGTGGGTCTTGAGATCCTCGACGCCAAGAGGATCGTCGTCGTTCAGAAGCGGCACGATGTCCTCGACCCATTGCCACACGTTGGCCTGTCCCATGCGAAGCTGTATCTGCATGTCGAAGAGGTCACCCAGTGGGAAAGCCTGGATCGGGCCTGCGTAGACGCCGGTAAGCGAGAGCGTCCCGCCACGTCTCACCGCGGACATGCTGTCGCGCAGGGCGGTCGCCCGGTCGAGCTGCAGTTTGGTGGCCTGGAGAATGGACCCCACCACCGAGCCTCCTGCCTCCATACCGACGGCATCTATGGCCGAATCGAGGCCGCGGCCGTCGGTGAGGTCCAGGATCACATCCCTCACGCTGTCCACCGCGGAGTAATCCACGGTCTGGACGCCGTGCCTGGAGGCCATGGCGAGGCGCTCGGGCACGTTATCCACGCCTATGACGCGTCCGGCGCCAAGGTGCATCGCTATGCGGGCGCACATCTGGCCGATCGGGCCGAGGCCCCAAATACCTGCGGTCCCGCCCTCAGGGATATCCGCGTAGGCGACGGCCTGCCAGGAGGTAGGCAGCACGTCGGAGAGGTAGAGGAATCGC
>Ga0126307_10000739_pt1 | contig 21472 bp, 15 predicted proteins | sample Plot28_FD_89955 | JGI IMG/M metagenome (GOLD analysis project Ga0126307, IMG submission 89955) | Serpentine soil microbial communities from UC McLaughlin Reserve, CA, USA - Plot28 | ecosystem: Environmental > Terrestrial > Soil > Grasslands | place: USA: UC McLaughlin Reserve, Lake County... | reverse complement strand
CGAGACAAGCCCGCCGCCGACCGTGTTGGAGACACACGAGAGCGTTATGTCAGCCTCGCGGGTGGACATGCCGAGAAGATCCTTGTAGGAGAACTCGACGGGGTTGTCTACTGCGCCATTGACCGAGAGCTTCCAGTCGTTCGCGTCTATCCTCGGCGAAGTGAGCTCGGTATCTATGAGGTAGAAGCTGCTCGCCGGCGTGATGAGCTCAGGCATCCCCGGCACGTCTATGGAGGCATCCGCCGGAGGATTCGGCAGCGTCTCGTGCGTCACGGCCTCGCCGGCGCCCTTCTGCGCCGCTTCCTCATTGCCCTTGCGGGGCGCTTCGGGAAGGTTCAGCTTCTTGGGCCCAACCGCGGTCTTTACGGTTCCACCACCAAGCAGGCGCCCCACGCCAGCGGCAGCGAGCCCGGCCACGGCCGCGCCGCCGGCGAGCAGTAGGAAGCCGCCGCGCCCGACGGCGATGCTCTCATCGGAGCCGGCCTCCCTCGACCTCATGACGGGCGAGGCCACGCTGCCAGGCTCCCCCGTCAGGGTGGCCTCTTCCGCAGGTTCTAGCGTGGCGCGGAGGCCCGCCGCGCGCAGCAGGAGTTCGCTTACGGCGGCACCGGCGAGGAGGGCGCCGACGATGGTGATCACGGTCGGCACCGTGGCCACGAACGGATCGGCCAGGGCCGCGGCGATGGAGGTGGCCGCGAGGACCCCGACGCCGGCGAGCGCCAGGGACGGATGTCTGACGGCGAGATTGCCGAGGAGAAACGTGATCACTACCGTACCGAAGAGCACCGTGGTGATAAGCGTTGGTATGTCGGCGGTGCCGAGGACTTCGATGCCCTTCGTTACGAGCCCGCCCGGCGTCAGCTCCACTATCCGCTGGGCTATCGACACGAGGATCGACGGAACGGAGGAGTAGAGCCCGTGCACCAGCTCCGTGATCCCGAACGCCACCACGGCCCCGACTACGCCGGCGATCCCCGCCCTGCTCGTCACTGTCCCCTTCTTGCCCATGTTCTCCGACACCTCTCGCTCGAGGACGCTCTCTCCTCAGTCTATACCTCGGATCGTCGCCCGGGCCTTATAAATCCTTACAAGTACATTACGAACGTTTTCTGCGGACCGGATCTCGTCCGACTTGACACAACCCTTCTTTAACGCTACAAAGCTCTTTACAGGCGATGACGGGAACGAGTAGGTTCGCAGAGAACCCCGTTAGAGCGAGCCGGGGACGGTGGAAGCCCGGCGCGGGACGCGGCCCGAACATCCTCCCCGAGCCGCCGGCCGAAAGCGGAAGGCAGGAGTGGCCTAGACGGTTAGTAGGACCGGCCGGGTAAGCCCGTTACAGCGCGTGCGTTCCGGAAGACCGCGACGCCATGGAGAGGACCGGGCCGTGAGGCTCCGGGCAAGTAGGGTGGTACCGCGAGGGCCTTGCTCAGGCTCCCGTCCCTACGGTGGAGCGACGCTCCGCCCTGGGGGCGGGAGCTTTTGTATGAGGAGGTCCGCGACATGAAGTTCGATAAGGTCAGCCCGCGAGTAGATCTTCCAAAGCTGGAGGAGGAGATCCTCGGTCTCTGGAAGAGTACCGACGCCTTCCAGAAGTCGGTACAGAGCAGGCCCGAGAACAGGCCCTTCGTATTCTACGAGGGACCGCCGACAGCCAACGGGAGACCAGGCTTCCACCACGCGCTGGCGAGGGCTTTCAAGGATCTGATCCCACGCTACAAGACCATGCAGGGTTACAGGGTCGGGCGCAAGGGCGGCTGGGACTGCCACGGTTTGCCCGTCGAGATACAGGTAGAAAAAGAGCTCGGCCTCGAGGGCAAAGCGGATATCGAGCGCTACGGCGTCGAGGAGTTCAACCGCCTGTGCCGCGAGTCCGTCTTCCGCTACGTCGAGGACTGGCAGAGGATGAGCGAGAGGCTCGGCTTCTGGGTGGATATGGACGATCCTTACCGAACGCTCGACGACTCGTACATAGAGAGCGTCTGGTGGGCCCTGAAGACCCTCTACGAGAAGGACCTCCTCTACGAGGGTTTCAAGGTGAGCCCCCACTGCCCCCGCGACCAGACCTCGTTGTCCTCCGCCGAGGTGGGGCTGGGCTACCAGCAGTACCCAGATCCCGTGGTGGACCCGAGCGTCTACATCAGGCTGCCGCTCCGGGATGAGGAGAACACGAGCCTCCTCGTCTGGACCACGACCCCGTGGACCCTCATATCTAATGCCGCCGTCGCCGTTGGTCCCGACGTACAGTACGCCACCGTCGAGGTGGATGGCGAGCGTTTGATCCTTGCCGAGGATCTCCTGGAAAAAGTACTCGGCGAGGACGGCTACGAGGTACTCTCCAGGAGCAGGGGGCGGGACCTCGAGGGCAAGCAGTACCATCGTCCCTTCGATTACGTGCTTGTGGAGGAGACCGAGAACCTCTGGACCGTCGTCCTGGGGGACTACGTGACGACCACCGAAGGGACGGGGCTGGTGCACACGGCGCCGGCATACGGGGAGAACGACGCCCTCACGGGCCGCAGGTACGGACTGCCGACGATCCACCCCGTCAGGCCAGACGGCACCTTCGACGCGCGGGTCGGGCCTTTCGCCAGGCAGTTCGTCAAGGACGCGGACCCTGGTCTCGTCGAGGAGTTGAGGGAGAAGGGACTCCTGTTCAGGGTGGAGGTGCTGGAGCACGCCTACCCGCACTGCTGGCGGTGCGGGACGCCCCTGCTTTACTACGCGAAGAAGGCCTGGTACGGGCGGACGACGGCGGTACTCGACGAGCTTCTCTCGGAGAACGAGGGTATCAACTGGGTGCCCGAGCACATAAAGTGGGGCCGTTTCGGCGACTGGCTCGAGAACAACATAGACTGGTCCTTGAGCCGCGAGCGCTACTGGGGCACGCCGCTACCGATCTGGCGCACAGCTTCCGGCGATACGGTCGTGGTCGGTAGCAAGAGAGAGCTCAGGGAGCTCGCCATAGGCCCCGTCCCCGAGGACCTGCACAGGCCCTCTATAGACGGGGTACGCTTGAGGCACCCCGAGACGGGCGAGGAGGCCACCCGCGTTCCCGAGGTCCTCGACGCGTGGTTCGACTCCGGAAGCATGCCTTTCGCCCAGTGGGGTTACCCACACAGCGGAGCCAGTGAGGAGCGGTTCGAGAGCCAGTTCCCTGCCGATTACATCTGCGAGGGCGTAGACCAGACGCGGGGTTGGTTCTACTCGCTGCTCGCCGTCTCGACGATGTTGTTCGGCAAGAGCTCGTACAGGAACTGCCTGGTCCTCGGGCATATCCTCGACGCCGAGGGCAAGAAGATGAGCAAGTCGCTCGGCAACGTCATAGACCCCTGGGACGTCTTCGAGAAACAGGGCGCCGATGCTCTGCGCTGGGCGCTTTACACGTCGACGAACCCTGGCAATGCGCGGCGCTTCTCAAGAGATCAAGTCGCCGAGGCCGTCCGCAAGTACCTACTTACCCTTTGGAATACATACTCGTTCTTCGTGACCTACGCCCGCATCGACGGTTTTGATCCGCAGAAAGACTACGTCGAACCCGAGGGGCGAAGCCTGATGGACCGGTGGGCCTTAAGCGAGTTGCAGCTCACCGTGCGGACCGTGACTGAGAGGCTCGACGCCTACGACGTAACGGCGGCAGGGAGGGCGATTCAAGAGTTCGTCGATGAGCTCTCCAACTGGTACGTAAGACGCAGCCGCAGGCGCTTCTGGAAGGGTGAGGACGATCAGGACAAGAAGGCGGCCCACTCAACCCTCTACGAGTGCCTTCTCACCGTCACCAAGCTCACAGCCCCATTCACCCCCTTCGTAGCCGAATCCCTCTATCAGAACCTGGTGGTGAACGTGGATGAGGAAGCCCCTGAGAGCGTGCACCTCGCAGACTGGCCCGAGTACAGAGAGGAATTCGTAGATCAGGGCCTCTCGCAGCGGATGTCCGCGGCGAGGCGCGTGGTCGGTCTCGGGCGTGCCGCCCGCAACGCTGCCGCCATAAAGACCCGCCAGCCCTTGAGGAAGGTCGTCGTCGTCGACGAAACCCAGGACAGTACGGGAGGATCGCGGATCAAAGAAGGCGTGGAGAGCCTCAGGGAGATCGTGCTCGACGAACTGAACGTCAAGGAGCTCGCCTTTGGGGAGGCCGAGGACGTGGTCGCCTACGACCTCAAGCCCAACCTCGGAGTTGTCGGACCCAAGTACGGAAGGCTCGTCCCTGACATCAGGGCGGCCCTCGAAAAGGCTGCGCCCGAGGTTGGTGCCCGCGCGGCCGCAGGAGAGAGCATCTCCGTTGGCGTAGAGGGGGAGGAGATCACGTTGTCCCCCGAGGAGTTGCTCGTCGAGCCAGGAGAGAGGCAGGGTTACACCCTCGAGCGTGAGGGGGGTCTCTCCGTCGCGCTCCGCACGGATCTCGACGCCGAGCTCGTCGACGAGGGACTCGTGCGGGAGCTGGTCCACAAGGTGCAGAACCTGAGGCGCGAGAAGGGCTTCGAGATAGAGGAGAGCATTCGCGTCGGTCTCTCCGGGAACCCCAGGGTCTCGTCCCTTCTGGAAGGCCGTTGGGGCGACTATTTCAAGGCCGAGGTACTTGCAAGGGAACTCGCCATCGACGCCGGCGGCCCTGGCGGCGGCTCTGAGAGCATAACGGTCGACGGGGAGGCGCTGTGGGTCAGGATGGAGCCGCTCGGCGAGGCAGGGTAGAGGCCCGGCGAAACGGGTATGATGTAGGGGTCAAAGGCACAAAGGATTCAGGAGAGGGAGGTTTCGCTTGTTTGGCAGGAAGAGCCGGGCGGAGAGACTAAAAGAGCAGGCAGAGTCCAATTCGCTGGTCCCGATGGCGACGCTGGCCGCGGCCTACACCGGCGCCAAGCCGGTGCTCGAACGTCTGCTCTACGACGACGACCTCAGGGACAACATCCGCACCTTTATCGAGTCGGCCCGCTCCATAGTGGACGATCTTTCCGACGAAGGACCCACCGATATCATCACCAAATTGTGGGACGACGACAAGCTCCGCGGCGAAGTCGAGGCCGCGGCGGGGGCTGTCAGCCAGGGCAGCAAGCGGATACGGGGCGAGAAGGTCCGCAAGCGCGGTGGAAGGGGCGGCCGTCTGCTGTTCCTTATCCTCGTCGCGGCCGTAGGCCTCCTGTTCCTGCATCCGAGGACAGGACCCCAGGCACGCAAGTTCGCCATGGATACCTACGGTTCTCTGACCTCCGGGGAGTAAGAGCTGGACAGAGCGGAAGTTTCGCGAGGAGTGCCGGGGTTACTGGCCTGAGACGCCAAGCCTCGGGTACAGGCGCTCGACCTCACGGTCGAAGGCCCGTTCTCCAGCACTCCCTCCTGCGGAAGAGGCGAAACGAGCGCGGAGGGCGAGTAGTCCGGCTTCGACCTCCATCCTGGCCCGCTCCGCGCGGTTGGCGGCGCTCTCGCTCGGGATCCCGGCCCTCTCCAACCGGTCGGCTTTCTCAAGCAGCCGCTCCGCCCGCTCGAAGAGGGCGGAGTGCTCTCTGGCGTACTCCCGGATGGCGGACGCCGCCCGTGAGATCAACGCCACATCCGGCTCCCTCGTTCGACGGCCGAAGAGCCGGCCGAGCGCACGCCTGGCAACGCCAGCGAAAGAGCGTAGCCTGAGTGTGCCCAAGAAAGGTAGACTGCTCTCACTCATGACGTACATGATAAACCGCCTGGCGCCCGTTGTCGTGATTTTGCTCTCGATGTTCGTGCTCGCCGGATGCTCCGGCATCCTCGGAGAAAGTCCCCAAGAACAGGCCGACGAGGCTATCAGCAACGCGAACAAGTCTATCTCCGAGCACAACAAGCTCTTCGATGAGGCCCGCTCGACCTACGCTGATGTCAAGGAGAAGATCGAATCCGGGGACGACCCCTCGAAGGAGAAGGACAACATCACGGAAGCCAAGAACGACCTGGAGAAGGCGCGCCACTATCTACAAGACGCCAGAGAATCGCTTCGATCCGTGGGCGACCTCGACGTCGACCCTACGGTAAAACATTACGCCAGGCTTCTCTCAGAGGCGATGGACGCCCAACTAGCCGCCGAGGCCAAAGAGATAGAGTTCTACGGCATCTTAGAAGAAGATCCCGCCCTCCAGGATAGCCGCGAGAAGGCCCTCGACCTGCTCTCCGAGGTCGGGGCCGGCTACAAGAAGGCCGAGAAGACCTACGACAAAGCCCAGGATCTCGCCAACGCCCATCCCAAGCTTATAGAAGGGGCGAAAGGCCAGTAAAGCTAGTCAGGCACTTCAGCACGCCGCCAGGCTTTGCCAGGCGGCTTGTCAGCTAGTCAGGCAGTAATTGCGCACGCGAAAGCTAACTGGCTGAAGTGCTGACTAGCTGAAATGCTGAGAGCCGCCGTAGGCGGCGTGCTAGCCTGCCCTCTGGCAGGCAGGGCAAGAGTAAGTTCCCCGACCGGCGACGCGCGACTTTACTATCTGTGTGCCGCACCGTTGGCATGGTTCGCCCGTGCGGGTGAAGACTTTGAGCTGGTGCTGGAATTTGCCGGTCTCTCCGAAGGCATCGTGGTAGGAGTCGAAGGTGGTGCCGCGTAGTTCTATGGCGCGGCCCAGGATGTCGCGGGTTGCGGCGTGGATGTCTTGTATCTCCTCTGCGGTAAGGGTGTTGGCTTTGCGCGTGGGATGGACTCCGGCGGAGAAGAGGACCTCGTCCACGTAGATGTTGCCGAGGCCGGCCACGACGGACTGGTCGAGGAGCAGGCCCTTTATACCCGCGTTGCGGCTGAGGGCGGAGGCCAGGTATTCGACGGTGAACTCCTCGGAGAAGGGGTCGGGTCCGAGGCGTGAGATCAGGGGGTGTCCGTCTTCCGCTCCCGGCTGGTAGAGGTCGAAGTATCCGAGCCAGAGCCGCGTGAAGGCCAGCACCACGGGTTCCCCTTCGCCACCGAACTCGAGGACCGCCGTGTTCATCCTGTCCGGCTCCCTCCATTCTGGCAGGCGCAATACCCTTCCCGAGATGACCAGGTGGACGAGCCCGACGACATCCCCGAAGTCGAGGACGATGATCTTGCCCCGGCGGCCCGTCCCACGCATCGTCCCCCCGACGAGGCGCCTCTCAAACTCCTCGGGCTCTACGTTGGTCACATCGGGCCTGAAGACGCCGGCCCGCAGGATCTCGCGCCCCACCGCGAGCGCGGCCACGTCCTCCGAGATGACGGTGACCTCGGGCAACTCGGGCATCTACGATCCTCCAAGAAGGGTCTCGACGTAGCCGGCGACGCCGTCCTCGTCAACGCCGGGCACGACTCTGTCCGCGGCTTCGCGAACCTCGCCGGTCATCCCCCCGACCGCGACCCCGTGCCCTGCGAAGTGGAGCATGTCTACGTCGTTATCGGCGTCGCCGAAGGCGAGGACACGCTCCGGCCCTATCCCCCACCGCTCGCACAGAAACTCGAGTGCCGATGCTTTCGTCCCTTCCAGGCTACCGATCTCGACGTAGTGCGGAAGGCTGCGCGTAACGAAGAGGCGCCCGGCGAAGGCCGTCTGCGCCTCCCCGAGCCAACCCTGTATATCGTCGGGGCGGTCCACGACTACGAGCTTGGTCGGCTTTTCTCCGCCGTCCCTGAGCCAATCCGCTGGGGAGTCCACGACCGAGATACCAGGCTCAGCGTAACGCCGCAGGTGCTCGAGCGCCGCAGGTGTGTCTGGTGAGGTGACGATGCGCCCGTCGAGGAAGATACGGGCGTGCAGGTCCCGCTCCGCCGCCCACCCCAGCGCCTCTATACTCAGACTCCTTGGCAGTGTGCGGTGTAGCAGGGTCTCCCCGTTCATCCTCCTTACCATCGAACCGCCGTAGCAGATCACGGGGTCTCGGTCCGCGAAACCAAGCCTCCCCGCGTACTTCCTGGCTTCCTCGAAACGCCTCCCCGTCGCCACGACGAGCCGCATACCCTGCTCCCTGAGACGCTGCAGGGCGGCGACGGTATTTTGTGTGATCCTCAGGTTCCGTCGCAACACGGTCCCGTCGAGGTCGAAGGCGCCGAGATCGAAGGCCAGTCCGTTCTTAGTGCCGCTGTGTTCCACGCCCAAGAGCAACCTTCCAGGTGTCGTAAAGCCGAAGGGACCAGGGTCCCTGATCTCCGCCCCACAAAGGCGGTCAGGTAGTTTGTAGCACCTTTGGAGGCGGTTTGCTTGTAGGCGGGGCGATTCGCGAAGCGCCCCTACGTATCAGGTGGTGTGCTCGCGCCTGCCGGCTACTTGTGTTATACGCAAGGGGTACATGACCGACGACCCACCCACTGGTGCCGCTACCTGTGTGAACAGAGGAATCGGGCTGTGACGCTCTGGAGAGAGGGAGGAGACGAGGTGAGACGTGTGATCTTCCTCGGCACCGGCGACTCCCTGAACGGCGAGAGGGCGCAGACCAGCCTGGCGCTGCCCCTTCCTAATGACGAGACGATGCTGATCGACGCCTCGAGCGGCACCGTGCTACTCGGCCGCCTCGAGGCCGCCGGTATTCCGCTCGAGAGCGTGCGCCACCTGTTCCTGAGTCACCGCCACTTCGACCACGTCGGCGGGTTCGCGCCCCTGATCGCCTCCCTGGCGGCCCTCCCTGAGGCCTCGCTTCTCGTTCACGCAGCGCCCGATACGCTCGTTGCGCTGCGAGACCTCCTCGACTCGACGCTTCCTGGCGCACAGGGCTGGTTGGGCAAGCGCCTCGGCTGGCGTGAACTGATCCCCGGTAAGCCTACAAAGGTAGGAGGGGCTGAGGTTACACCCTTCCCGCTGGACCACGGTTTCGAGTGCGTAGGCTTCCGCGTCGCCCGGGCTGGCGCCGTCGCGGTCTTCGCCGTAGACACCCGCCCGACTCAGGAGATAGTCGAGAACGCGAGGGGGGCGGATCTCCTCGTCCACGACGCATACGGTCCACAGACCTCGGCGGAGCAGGCACACGCAATGGGACATTCGACCGCCAGAGAAGCTGGCGAGGCGGCACACACAGCCGGCGTAAAGCGACTCGTCCTCACCCACTTGCGCTCGAGCCGGTTCGTCGATCCCGGGTCGTTGGCGGCCGAAGCCGAGGCCGCGTTTAAAGAACCCGTGAGGGCGGCCGAAGATCTCGATATGGTCGAATTCTGAGAGCGGGAACGGTGTAAATCCGTCACGTAGTCGCTTCTAAGGGTTGAGAATCGTCCCACCAACTTTTCTGCACCAAGAGTATCTTATGTAATGGTCACGCTCAAATCGAAGTGGCTCGCCGATCACCCCCCGCGCCTCTCCTGTGGCACTAGCCGGATGTGACGAGCCGAGTCGAAAATAGTTCATCCGGACGATACGTAAGGTGTTTCGGTCTGCTATGGTAGATACGCAAAGCGTCTCTGGAGCACGGATGGTAAGGAGGTAGCTGGTGAGGCGTGCGATCAAGGTCCTGGCGGTGGCCGCTCTCGTTACGGTGATGTTGGTGATTAGTGTCTCCCCGGCGCTGGCCGTGAAAGTGCGAGGTGGCGTGTTGCTGCAAACGACCACGCCCTGTGCGCAAAATAAGGACAACGCCCAGAATATCCCCGGGTCTCACTTGCGAACCGGCGTACCCAATCGGGCGGAGGGATGCTGGGTGCTGTTGCCGCTGAGCGCCCCTCAGGAATGATTGACCCGACCTATGTGGGAGTGGTATCGAAAGCCGGGTACGCAATCTGTGTGCAGCGCTCTCTAGGTTGAGTCTGCAGATGGATCAGCCTTTGATGTCTTCTTGCAGCGCGTATGCGATAGCAGCCTCGAACGTCATGGAACGCCCTTTTTCCCACGCCGTGGTCCAAGCCGCCTCGCCCACCCGGGAACGGGCATCTGTGAGGTAGGGCTCTCGTAGGGAGTGGGCTCTGGTTGCTTGCTGGTAGCCTGCCGCTTCGCGCAACGCTTCCGCGGCTCCGAATAGGCTCGCCGCCCGCTCGGGTTCTCCTCCGACTCCGGAGGCACATGCTAGTCCCTCTATACTTTCCGAGCCGACCAGCTTGTCGCCTAGATCCTTACTCAGCACGAGGCTTTCCACGAAGAGATCCTCGGATCTCTGGTGATCGCGCTCGATCAGCGCCGACCAACCGAGGTTGTCGAGAGCAGCCTGGAGTAGGCTGCCGCGTCTCCGCTTCCGGTACAGTCCCACGGCTTCCTCGTTTAGCTCTGTGGCTCTCTCAGGGTTGCCTTCGAGCAGATACTCGTCACCCAGGCTGATCAGGTAAGCACCGAGCAACTCCGCACCGCCCAGGTCCCTGGCCAGGGTCAGACCTTCTTCGTAGAGATCCTTGGCCCGCTCGTAGCTCCCACGGTCGCTCGCCACGTTGGCCAGGTTGCCGAGGGACCACGCTATGCCTCTAGTGTCCGTGGCTTCCCGGTGGAGCGCCAAGCTCTTCTCGAGCAACGCCGTCGCCCGCTCGTAGTCACCCCTGTGCCTCGCGACATCACCAAGCACGTTCTGGAGGTCAGCCGTGACTACCGCTCCCAGCCCTGCTTCTGCACTCAGCTTCAGACCCTCTTCGGCTGTCGCCTCCGCCCGATCGAGGTCACCCTGCTGATTCGCCAGCCAGCCTACCCCCTCGAGGACCTTGGCTCGCGCCTCCGCCGACGCCGAGCTGTCCTTGGCCAGCGCTGCCTCGAGCCAGCTTCTTCCCTCACCGTAGTATCCTCCCATGTTCCAGAACCATCGCAATGCTCCGCCTAGTCTCACGGCAAGGTCAGCCGAGCTTGCCTCCAAAGCCCGGGAGAGAGCTGCTCTCATGTTGTCGTGCTCCCGTTCCAGTCGGTCCAACCACGCCGCATCCTCAGGCCCCCACAACCTGGGCTCGGCTTGTTCTGCCAGGGCCAGGAAGTATTCGGCGTGGGCACGCTTTATGGCTCCTGCGTCAGTGGTCTCCTCGAATTTCTCTAGCGCGAACTCGCGGATGGTCTCGAGCATTACGAGGCGCGGCTCCGCTCCCGGTTCTTCCTCTTGGCGCAACAGGCTCTTATCCAACAGCGAGGAGACTCCTTCTAGCGTTTCCATGGGGAGGTCTCCTCGTGGGTCGCACACCGCCTCTATGCCCTCCAGGGTGCTCCCGCCCGAGAAGACCGCCAACCTCGCAAAGAGCATCTTCTCTCCCTCGTCGAGCATCTCGTAGCTCCACGCGATCGCGTTCCTCAGGGTCCTCTGCCGCTCTGGCAGGTTTCGGGCCCCGCCGGTCAGCAGCTTGAGGCGGTTGCCCAGACGAGGGAGCATCGCTTGCGGGGGAAGCAGCTTTATCCTCGCCGCCGCGAGCTCTATGGCCAGGGGCAATCCGTCGAGCCTCGCACAGATCTCGACCACCGCGGGGGCGTTCTCCTGCGTCAGCGAGAAGTCTGGCCTGATGGCCTTGGCCCGCTCCACGAAGAGCCTGAGCGCCTCGTACTCTGTGAGGCTCTCAACGGGTGGCAGGGGCTGGGGGTCGGGTAGCGAGAGGGGCGGGACGGGGAACTCGTGTTCGCCATAGAGGCTCAGCGGAATGCGGCTGGTGGCTAGGACCTTCATATTGGGGGCTGCTGAGAGTAAAGCGTCCAAGAGCGGCGCAGACTCGAGGATGTGCTCGAAGTTATCCAGCATCAGCAGCGTCTGCCTGTCGCGCAGATAGCCTTTGAGGAGCTCCTCCGGTGGCTGATCGCCGCTCTCGGTCAGCCCCAGTGTTCTTGCGATGGTGGGTGCCACCAGCGTGGGATCCGCGATGGCGGTGAGTGCGACGAAAAACACTCCGTCCTCGAACTCATCCGTTAGTTCGGCGGCGGCCTGCAGGCCGAGTCGCGTCTTGCCTGTCCCTCCCGGGCCTGTCAAGGTCAACAGGCGCACATCGGGGCTGCGCAGCAGCGCCAGGACATCGTTGAGTTCCTTCTCGCGCCCGACCAGTGGGGTGGGTTGGGCCGGCAGGTTGTTGCGTCTGACGTCCAGGGTATTGAGCGGTGGAAACTCGGAACGAAGGCCTGGGGCAATGATCTGGAAGACGTGCTCGGGGCTGGAGAGATCCTTCAGCCGCCTCTCGCCCAGATCCCGCAACCCGCTCTCTTCTGGCAACCTGTCTCTCACCAGCTCCCGGGTAGCCAGGGAGAGTAGTATCTGTTCGCCGTGCCCGGCGGAGAGGAGCCTGGCGACCCTGTTCAGGGAAGGACCGAAATAATCCCCTTCTCGCTCCTCGGCCGCCCCCGTGTGCAGCGCCATTCTTACCCTCAAGGGTCCAGTCTCGGGCCACTCCTCATGCAGAAGGGCCCTCTGGGCCTCGAGTGCGGCCTCGAGAGCATCGGGAGCCGTGGAGAAGGTGGCGTGGAAGGCATCTCCGACTGTCTTGAAGACGTGACCGTTATGAGCCTTTATGGCTGTACGCAGGACTTCATCGTGACGGGAGAGGACTTCGGACATCGCGTTCGAGTACTTCTCCCAGAGGGCTGTGGAGCCCTCCACATCGGTGAACAGGAAGGTGATCGTGCCGGTGCGTGACCCTGCCATCCGCTTTGCATCCTTCTCTCCCAACGGAGACAATTAAAGCACCGCGGCGGCAAACATCCAACGCCCCAGGCGCCGCCCACCCAGAAATGAACGGCCAGTTCGGTAGCGTCGGGGAGCTCTGTTCTCGGTTACTCGATGCTTTCGCCTTCGAGCGGATAGCCTGCACTCGCCCACGCCTCCAGTCCGCCGGCGTAGCGGCGCACATGCTCGTACCCGTGAGTCTTCAGGAGCCTGTAGGCCGTCCGGCTCGCACTGCAGGTAGGACCAGAGTCGTAGAGGACTATCTCATCTTCGGGGTCGAGCGTCTCGAGCGCTTCCTGAACCGTGCTGATGCGCATCGATCCGGGGATGCGGGTGGTGCGGTACTCCCACTCGCCCAGGGTCATGACGATCTTGAAGCCGTCTCCCCTGTCCAGCTTCGCTTTCAACTCCTCGGTGTCGATGAGATCCATTTCGTGCATTCGGCGTACTCCTCTCAAGCAAAGATCCTACGATCAGGCGTCGCCAATTCATGGCTCAAGGGGGTTGGGCGCAACGTCTTCGGCCCGTTGTTCGTTTGGCCTAACCGGCATTGCTTCCGGCGAGGCGGATCGGCAACACCACCCGGAGGCGGGTCTCGCCGGGTTTGGAAGCGACCTGAATCTGCCCCCGGTGCTTGTGGACGACGATGTTGTAGGCGATGTGCAGGCCCAGGCCCGTGCCGACGCCAGGAGCTTTTGTGGTAAAGAAGGGTTCGAAGATGCGCGGCTGGACTTGTGGGGATATCCCCGGTCCGTTGTCGATGATGTCGACCGTAACGACGTTGTCCTCGGTGTGGGCGCGCAGAGTAAGTTCTCCGTGGCCATCAACGGCGTCGATCGCGTTGTCGATGAGGTTGGTCCACACCTGATTGAGCTCGGATCCGTAGGCCTCTATTGGCGGCACATCGTCGGCGTAATCGCGCTCGATGCTTATATCCGTATCGAGCTTTGGACGCAGGAGCACCAGGGTGTTCTCCAGGCTCTCGATCACATCGACGCTCTGGATCGGCGCCTGATCCAAATACGAATACGTCTTGACGGCCTTGACGATCTCCGACATGGCTTCGGCGCTCTGTCCCACCTCCTCAAGTAAGCCGTAGACCGAAGAGGCGGCTCCCAGCCACCCGACTACGATGGGCAACTGTGTGGGAGAGAAGTGTTCGGCCAACCGCCCTAACTCATCGCCGTCCCAGCCGAAGGAGACCAGCACGGGCGCGAGCTCCCAGGCTTGCTCGACGCTGTGGTCCTCCAACCACTCTTGTAGTTCATCCTCCTGCTCGCTGAGGATCAGCGGGTCGTGGGGAGGCGTCTTGATCTTGCGCTCTGTGACGCCTTCCTGCAGGGCGCCGAGCGACTCCCTCTGGTATGGGTCGAAGGTGAGCGAGGCAAGCTGGGCCGCCGACCGCTCTTGTTCGGCCAGCGCGACGCGTAACTGTGCCGCACTACTCCGTACGGCGGCGGCCGGATTGTTCAGCTCGTGCGCAAGGCCTGCGGCGAGCGTACCGAGGGCGGCCATCTTTTCGTTCTGGATCAGCATCGATTCGGTGCTGCGCAACCTGGAGGTCACCGTGTGCAGGATCCTCAAGGGCGCCGAAGGGCTGCACGAGAGCAACGTATGGAAGGCGGCTTGACTGATCACCAAAAGACGGCTCTCCCGCAAGGTACGCACCGAGGCAGATCGTGGAGCCTGCTCCAGCAGGGCCATCTCGCCGAAGAACTGTCCCGGCTTGTACACCGCGAGCAGGATGTCCTGGCTGCCTTGACGCTTGGTAACCTCGAGTTCGCCGTCAAGGAGGACATAGAGCGAGTCACCAGGGTCGCCCTCCCGCAACACGAGCTGCCCTGCGGGGATGGAGACGGTCTCGGCCATCTTATGCAGCTGCTCCAGGTCCTCTTCAGAGAGGTCTGCGAAAAGCGGGATCTTGCGTAACTCGTCGAGCATGACCGCGCTCTACACCCTGCCGAGGCACCGGTGGACAGACCGCACAGCCACCGGGTTCCACTCTACCTTCCGGCACGCAGAGAAGGTCATCCCGCTGGTTGAGACTCGTCGGTAGAAGGTGTCTGTGAACCGATCGGTCGTATCGATAGTTCTTCCATCATTCGGCTGGCCTGCGCACGAGCTCGCTCCGCTTCCGCGTCGTGGCCCTGCTGTTCGTGCCAATGGGCCAGAGACTGCAGAACGCGCGCCACGTATGGTCGCATGTCGTTTTGGCGGTAGTAGTCGAGCGCAGCGTCTAGGTGCTTCTCTGCGCGCTCGAACTCACCCAACCGCGTATATCCCTCACCGAGGGCCTGTGCGATCAATGCGGCAGTGTAACCATCACCCATAGCCTCGGCGTTAGCGAGGGCACCTTCCAGATCTTGGATCGCTTCGTCGCTCCCACCGAGGAGCTGTGCGATAGAGAGTCCGGCGTGCACCCGATTGACCAGCTGCTCCGAACCGTCCACCAGTTCAGGGAGATACTTCGCGCGTAGTTGGAGCGATGCTTCGAATGCCTGCTGCGCTTCGGCCAGGTTGCGCGTTTGCAGATTACCGAGCCCCGTGCAGTAATTGCCGGCGATAGCACATTCCAGGCCGTGGGCTCTAAGGGCCTTCTCCGTGCCACGTTGGCTGTATTCCAACCCGCGCTGCACATCGCCCATATCGAAGAAGGCCTGCGCCGAGTGCAGTGCCACATCAGCTTCCTTCACCAGCGAGTTGGTCTTCTGCACCGACTCGTGGGCGCGCCGGATGGCGTCCTGCGCCTCTTCGAACTCGCCAAGCCGTGCGTGGGCCATAGCTTTGGTGGCCAGGCCGTGCGCCTCGACCTCCCAGTTGCGATACGCGTGCGCTTCCTCGATCACGTGCTCGATCTGCTTCAGCCCACCGCGAGGATCCCTGTCGATCATGCCGAGTGTCATCCAGAAAGTGGCCACCAGGGTCAGCCGTTCGTCACCGAGCCGTTCGGCTAGCTGGTAGCTCTCGAACAACGCAGGCATCCCACGGCCAGGGAAGCCATTGGAGATATACACGTTGGCGATCCAGTGCAATACCCGCGCGAGGCGCGCGTCGTCGTCCAGTTCGCGCGCGATCTTTTCTGCTTCCTTTAGCCGGTCTATCACTTCGTTGTACGGCTTGAGCTTGAACGCGGCCTGCGTCCAGCCGAGGATCGCGTCGCAGCGCTGTTCGGGAGAAGCATCAGGGATGTGCGCCAGTGCTTCGTAGGCGCTGTCATAGTGCTCGAGCGCCTCGCTCATCGCGTACACCTTCACCGCCTGAGCGCCCGCGCTCATCGCGTAGTCGGCGGCGCGAGGCCACTCCTCCCCGAGCCTGAAGTGATGCGCCAGCACCGATGAGAGCTCGCTCCTCTGTTTCGGGTAGAGTTCTTCGAGGGCTTCGCCCGCGCGCCGGTGTAGCTCCTTTCGCCTCCTGATCAGCAGTAATTCGTAAGCAGCCTCCTGGGTCATGGCATGCTTGAAGATGTACTCGAGCTCAGGATCGATCTCCCTCTCGCGCACAAGTTCTTCGTAGGTCAGTATGCCGAGGTGAGGTTCCACATCCTCGATACGTTCCGGCGGCGGCGCGGCCGCGCAGACCGTTTTCAGGGCACGGTACTCAAATATACGCCCGAGAACGGCGGCCGTCTGGGCAACGTGTTTCGTATTCTCCGGTAGACGATCGATGCGTGCTCCCAACACGCCGGCCAGCGTATCCGGGATGTTGACGTCAACTATCTCCCTTGTCGCGCGCCAGTGATCGTGCTCTTGCACGATGTATCCGGAATCGATCAGCGTCCGGATGACCTCCTCGACGAAGAACGGATTGCCCTCCGCCTTGTCCAGGATCAAGTTGCGCACACTCTCAGGTAGATCTTCGATGTAGAGCAGGTTGCCGAGCAGCTCCTGCGCGTGCGCCGTGTCGAGCGGCTCGAGCACGACCTCGGAGTATCGGGCGCCCAGCTCGTCGCGCGCCGTGTGTATTGTCGACCAGCTCTTCGCGTCTTTGTCGGGGCGTAGCAGGCAGATGGTGAGCAGTGGCGAGCTCTCAACCAGCCCTGTTACGTTGAGCAGGAGATCGAGCGAGGCGGTGTCCGCCCAGTGCAGATCGTCGAGCACTATCACCGTGGGCCTCAGGCCGGCGCTGGCACGTAGGTAGCCTCGGACCGCCTCGGTGATGTTGTCGACCAGCGCGTCACCCTCCAGCGCCGCGACCGCCTTTATCGTCGCATCGCTCTCGACGGAGAGGATCACCTCGAGGTACTGCTTGTCGTCCTCGGTCATCGCATCGCGACCAGAATCACTATACAGTTTCTCGCGTACGGCCTCCGCTGCTTCGCCGTCCTGCGCACCGATAGCCTCGCGGATCACCTGCCGCCAAGGATAATAGGTGTCGACCTGCCCGTAGGAGAGCGCCCGTCCTTCGAGCCAGGCAACCGGTGGTAGGGAGTCAGCCTCGGCCAACTTCCTCACTTCCGCCAGTAATCGCGACTTGCCAAGACCCGCTTCGCCCACAACGGCTACGAATGCACCGCGTCCCTGGCGCAATTCCTCGAGCTTGTCCCGCACGAGCCCGAACTCGGCGTCACGGCCAACCAAAGGCGAGGTCAACCCCTCCAGACCACGCACCTTGCCAGGTACAGCCTTGGGAGCGAGCACCTCATAGGTCTCAATAGCGATGGACTTGCCTTTGACCCTCGTGGCCCCACGCCCCTCGAATGTGAACAGCGGCTTGACGAGGTGATAGGTCTCGGCGCTTATGACCACAGAACCCGGTGCCGCAGCGCTCTGCAGCCTCGCGGCTACGTTGGTGGTATCTCCCATCGCCGTGTATTCCGTCCTGATCTCGTCTCCTACCACGGCGAGCACGGCGAGCCCCGTGTTGATCCCCACGCGCACGCCGAAGTCGACCCCGTAGTCACGCTTGATCAGTTCAGCGTATTCTCGGGCGGCCGCCTGGATCTCCAGACCAGCCCGTACCGCGCGCTCGGCGTCGTCTTCGTGGGCGACTGGCGCCCCGAAGAACGCCACGATCGCATCGCCTAGCAACCTCGCGACCGTCCCGCCGTATTTGGTAACCGAGGCGTTGAGGAAGGCGAACACGCCGTTCATGATCTCCGCTACCTGCTCGGGGTCGAGCCGCTCTCCCAACCCGGTGGAGTCGACTACGTCTGCGAAAAGCACCGTCACGTGCTTGCGTTCGCCATCGACCCGAACCTGGGTTTCGAGCCGGTTACCGCAGTTCAGGCAGAACTTTGCGCCCTCTGGATTGACGGTCTCGCAATTAGGACAGGTTATCTCCAACACCCTACTCGGTTCGTAGATGCTCTCATAATAGCTTACCACCTGAGGCCGGTTCAACCGCCCTGGCTTCGGCGCTACTCGGGCACCCTGTTAGATACTGGTGCACGACCTGCACGGCCATCGAGCCCTCTCCCAACGGTCGTAGAAGTCCCAAAGTGCGGTAATTGAAGACTTCCCGAAGCGGGGTCTGGGCTTCTACACCTCGTGTACGTGCTGGGGTATGTGCAACTACTTTGTACTACGTCCGTGACACCGCCATGCCGAAGGTTCGTGTCTCGTCACATTGCGGGCACCAGCACGTCAGAAGATCCTCACCCAACCTGAACTCGCTCAGCTCTCCCCCGCACCCAGCGTGCCGGAAGACGAACGCGGCGAAAGCAAGGCCCGCACCGCCTTGCGCGCTCCCAGGCGGACCGAATCGGTGGGCCACAGTATCTTCCGTACCGTCCATGGTCGATGTTACCATGCGTGTCCGTCCGCCCTGGAGACTGTGAAGGAGGACACGCAACTTCTCGGCGCAGACCATTTTGGCCTAAAGTGTGCAGCGGTCTACACACCAAGATGTACCACGTCTATCCTCAGGCAGCGGGAAATCCCCTCTGTGCAATGCGGACCTCGAACGCCCCGGCGCCTTCCCTAAGAAACCGTACGAGCCGCTCTCCCTCCTCGGCGAGGGCGGTGTGGTCCTTCTTGGCAAGAGCTTCGAACGGCTCGATCACGAGCGTAGCCTTCCTGCGGGTTCGCCCGGTCTTCCACGTCCCACGCACGAAGCCGTCGATGATGAAGGTGGCCGGAACCATGCCGTTTCTGGAGGCTATCGCTTTGCGGTACGCATCGGCGATGACGCGGGTGCGGTCGGCGTGGGAGAGGATCAGGTTGTCGAACTCGGGCAGGAAGCGCGGCGGGGCCGGGACGTCCGGGCCGGGCCTCGGGGCGTCGGGCAGGTCGAACAGGTCCCTGCCATGCTCGTCGCGGAAGGTGAGAAGGCGCGGACGGAGCCGCTCTACCACCTCGCCGAGTCGGGTAAGACCCGACCAGGTCTGTACGTCCTTGACGCTGGCCGGCCCGAACGCCCTCAGGTAGCGCAAGACCATCTCCTCAAGCGAGGGGTTCCGTTCGAACGGATGGCCGAGCCAGGCCTCGACGGTGGTGTGCGCGGCGGGACCGCTCTCTCCCCAGACGCCCCGCGGAGGGACCTGCACGAGCGGCACCAGGTGGCGGATGGCGCGGGCAAGGGAGGCGGGGTCGCGCTCGGTCCACCGCTCATGCAGCAGTACGCCGAGCTCCCTGGCGGTACGCGGCCTTTCCTCGAGCAGTGCCCGGCCTGCGGCGGAGAGCGCCTCGATGTCCACCCCCTCTAGCCCCTCGCGGTTGGCGCGGTTGGCGTGAAGGCCGCGGTCGATGACCGGCTGCACCAGGGGGCGGAGCCCGAGGCAGTCGCGGGCGCTCACGAGGTGAACGGTGTTGCGCATGAGCGCGACGCGCACCGCACTCCGCTCCAGGATCAGGCGTCCCAGCTCGTCGGGATGGAAGCCCTCCAGGCGCGTCCAAAGGCCGACGTAGGGCGGGTCAGGGGCCTGCGCCTGCATCCCGACGAGGTGCTCGATCGTCTGCAGCGCAGGCAGCTTCTTGCGGCGCAACAGAATCTGCCGCTCCAACGTAGCGCGGTTGAGCGCACGCGGGGAGAGTACGGGCATGTCTGTCATCGTGACCGAGGCCCCTTCAGGGACGCCCGAACGCCGTCGACGGGCGACTTGGCAGCTTCCTTCCGGCGTCGGTAAAGTCTACGGCCCCGAGGCATACGGGATGATTCTACTGGCGTCAGAGCGGTTACCCAACCTCGCCTGGGAACCCAAGACAGCGCCGCGCAAAAGGCTTGAGCGTGCCCCGAACCAGCAGATCCTGGAAGCGGCGCCGACAGTTACGGAACTGCTCTTGGTCGCCCCCAACGTGAAGGTCCCCTTGAGACCCTACGAGGGCCCGGGCTCTCGGAAAGCAGCTAACTTCTCCTTGTCTTTCAGGGCATGATCGGGACGCAACCATAAAGAGACGTGGGTAGGTTGCATCGTCTCCCGCACCGCCTCAAGGAGATCCTCGCTCAAGGCATCAAGGTTGGTTTCCTGTCTGAGCTCGGCTGACAAGACTTCGAGCGTCTTTCTGGCGTCGTACTTCCTACGGTAGAAACGCCGGTCTATGAAAGACTGGATGCGGCGCCTCAAGGGGGTGAACAATGCGGCGATCACCAGGGTAGAGACGACGATTGCCAGTTGGGGTTGCTTCTCCTGGCCGGTGAGCGCGTGGAAAATCGCCTGAGTCGCTGCCACCCCGCCGAAGTACACCAGCACCAACGATGCCGTGAGAGCACCGTAAACCAGCGTGCGGTTGATGACAATGTCGATAGCCCACAACCGATTACGGACGATCGCCACGCCGATCGATAGCGGAATCAGGAGTAGAGAAGCGGAGATAGCAGCTTCAAACACGAGAGCGTACGGCTCACCGTACTGCGCGGCCGTTGGCGAAGCATAGAGAGGCATCCCAAATCCGACCGTTCCCAACATTGCCGCCACTGTGCCGAAGACCACCGATTTGGTCTGCTGACGTTGTAGCGGACTCGACACGCGCCGATAGCGGTAAAGCTGCGAACCCACGACAACGCAGGCGAAAGCCGTAATCGTCACAAAATTGATCGAGGGGAATGACCTATAGATGTCGAGGGTCGAATCGGGGAAGAAATAGTAGCCCATCTGAAGTGCTGCCCACAAGACGACCATCCAGCGCGTCCACCGCGGCACAAACCGTCCATCAGGAAACAGAAAGAAGAACAGAAGCATCGATGCCGAGCCGAAGAACCCTAACAGTCGGACCGGCAACCATACGGCAATGCTCTGCCCAGCTAACACGGCCGGATCAGAGTACATAGAAAATGTGCCAAAGGTTATGAGGGACAACGAGGTAAACAGGGCCATCCAATCGTCGGACCGGCGCCAGAAGATGCCCACACCGACTGCGACCCACGCGGTCGCGGAAGCGACACTGATCGAGAGCAGGCATGCGGCGTAGAACTCAATGGAGATGCCATTCGCTTCGAGGTTGGCGCGTACGGTTGCGGGATCAAGCTTAGGATCGGAGATGCTGACAAGGTAATCATACTGCGCTGGAATACTGGAAGAGAATAGCCCTATAGTCAGCACGAATACCACCAGCCACCCTACTCTAGCCAAGAGGAGTTGACGGCGGCTCAGGGTGGCCAACGTTGAGGAATCGGTGTCGTTGCCGGACCTGGTCAGTCCATTGAGCTTGCTATCCACAGCCTAAACCGTGCCTCTATTATCCCTTGCCGCTCTACTATGATGGCAGGCAACATTCGATTTGTCACCTCGCTAACCAATACGCGCAGGCCGCGTTCGGAGTTACTGCTGTGTAGGGCGGTCAATATGTGCTACAGCGCCGTGCAAAAGGCTAGCCTTATGCACGGCGAGCTATCAGCGATCAGCCACAACAAAGGGCTGAAGGTTACTATTCCTCAGGCTGACTCAGTAGTGAAGCCAGATCGAGCAACTTCCGGAGCTCTCGTGCAGCCGGCTCCTTCGGTGAGGCGGCGGCCAGGTGACTCCGCGCTTGCTCCTGATAAAGCCATACGATCAGAGCCGTATAGCGCACAGATCCTGCCGCGGCTAGCAATGCCCGCACCTCGTCATGTGGCT
>Ga0126307_10000737_pt1 | contig 21480 bp, 20 predicted proteins | sample Plot28_FD_89955 | JGI IMG/M metagenome (GOLD analysis project Ga0126307, IMG submission 89955) | Serpentine soil microbial communities from UC McLaughlin Reserve, CA, USA - Plot28 | ecosystem: Environmental > Terrestrial > Soil > Grasslands | place: USA: UC McLaughlin Reserve, Lake County... | reverse complement strand
TGGACGAGCTCCCGGACATCGACGGCCTTGCCGAACGGTGGGGCCGAGACGTCATCCACTGCCCGTTCTGCCACGGCTTCGAGGTCCGCGACCGGCCAATCGTCCAGATCGTCACCCACCCGATGGGGCTCCACGCCGCCGGGTTGTTCCGCCAGCTGACCGCCCGGCTCACCCTCGTCCTCCACGATGACGTCGACGTGCAGCGCGCCGAGATCGATGCCTTGCGCGCGGCAGGGGTGGAGGTCATCCACGGCCACGTGCGTCGCATCGTCACGGACGACGACGGGAACCTCTCAGCCGTCGAGCTGACCGGCCGCCAACGAATCCAGGCCGGCGCAGTCGCGGTCGGCCCGCGATTCAGGGTGCGCGCCGAACCGTTCGCATCGCTCGAACTCCGAACCGCGCCGCACCCGACCGGGCTCGGAGACTTCATCGAGACCGACGCGACCGGGTTGACGGCAGTGCCAGGCCTCTACGCGGCCGGCAACGTGACCGACCCGACCCAGCAGGTCTCGCAGGCCGCCGCCAACGGCAGCCGGGTCGGGGCCATGATCAGTTTCAGCCTCGCCGACGACGACATCCGAGCCGCAGCCCGACCATCGGCCAACCAGGCCGACTGGGATCACCGCTACCGGGGCGACCGGATGTGGAGCGGCAACCCCAACGGCACACTCGTCAACGAGACGAGCCGCCTCAGCCCCGGCCGCGCACTCGACGTCGGCGCCGGCGAGGGCGGCGACGCGCTCTGGCTGGCCGAGAAGGGTTGGAGCGTGACCGCGAGTGACATCTCACAGCGCGCCCTCGCCCGCATCGCCGCGGAGGCCGAGCACCGCGGTGCACGCGTCGAGTGCCATCACTCGGACGCGAACGCACTCGACGCGTTCGAAGCCGGAGCGTTCGACCTCGTGTCGGCCCAGTACGCATCGATCCCCCGCACTCCCGACGACCGCGCCGTCCGCAACCTCCTGAACGCGGTCGCTCCCGGCGGCACGCTGCTCGTGGTCAGCCACGACCTCGAGCCGATGCGTGCACCCATCGACACGCTCGCCCACGGCCGGCCCTTCGACCCAGACGCCTACGTGCGGGTCGACGACTTCGCAGCAGCGCTCGCCGACATACCGGCATGGGACATCGAGGTCCACGAGAAGCGACCCCGACCGGCCGGGGCCGCCTCTGCTTCCCACCACATCGACGACATCGTGCTGCGTGCCCGACACCGCGCCAGCTACCGTCCGCCGCAACCACATGACGTCGGCCGAGCAAGCCCACACGGCAGCCGCACCTGCGGTCCCCCAGACCGCCGCGCTGAGCAGGCGGGGAGGTGGGTGGACCGGTGCACGGTGAGCACGACGGATTCGCCCAAGTCGAGCAGTGCCCGTGCGGTGTGCGACCCGATAGAAGCCAGCCCGCCGGTAATGAGTATCATGATTTCGGGTCCCTCGCGGTTGAGCGGGGGGTGCTGAGGTCGTGGGACGTGCCGGATCAAGTGTCGGGCGTGGCCATGACGCCGGGCAGGCGGTCGCCGGCAAAGTCGAGCAGGCCGACCCAGGTGGGACGGACGGCGATGCGTGCCATGCGGGTGCCGGGCTGGTCGGCCATGGCGAGGTACTGGCTGGCGGCCTCCTCGCCGAGGTACTGGCGTGCGGAGGCGGCGTAGTCGGGATCGATCCCGTCGACCTCGGTGACCTGCGCCTTACCTCGCAGCATGAGCACCTGCGCGGGTGTGCTCTCGGTGTCGATCGAGACGGCGACGTCGGGTCGGGCACGTAGGGCGGCCAACCGGCGTGCGGGGGCGGGGACGTGGGGTGCCTGGATGAACGTCGGCATGACCACCTCGCCGTCGGTCCACTGGAACCACGTGGCAGAGATCCGCGGGGTGCCGTCCTTGGCCGTGTAGGCGACGCGGGCCGGGATGGCCGCCGCCAGCAATCTCTTCGCCAGCGGGGTGTCGAGGAGCTGCGGGCTGCCCTGCGGAATGGCGGCGAGCTCAGCGTCAGTCATGTGTCCATCTCCTGGCCGTCTCGGTCGTAGGTGAGACGAGCGAACCAACCAGAACTCATCGCTCCGTCAATCGGAGTCCGACAGGTGCCCGACGGGCTCTGGATCTCACCGTCGCGGTAGCCACCGAAACAGAGCCCAGCCTCCAGGACCTGCTGGCCCCCCGGGCGGAGATGCAAGCTTGGGACGACACCACTGCCGTGCAGGATTTCGACGCCGCCCTTCAGGTCTGATCGTCTGCGGTCCCCGTGAGAAGGCCGACAGATCTGTCTCAGGAGATCGGCGCGCCTCCGTCCGGATAGAGAGCGGTCTGGGCGACGACGGCGTCTTCCCAGGACATCCCCGAGGTCTTGACCACGATGGGGGTGTCGGCGGAGAGGGCCGCACGCCCGGTGACGACGGCGTGGAGGGCGACGAGAGACGCCGGGTCGAGGGCGCCCTCCTCCACCGCCAGGACGACGTCGCCGCACTCGCGCCGGGCCGTCGCGACGTCCTCGACGATCACCTGCGCCCGGCCCAGGAGAGCGCTGTCGAGCTCCCGCGCGTGTTGGTGGGAGCCGACGGCGACCACGACCGCATGGTCCGGAAGCACCCGGGAGTCGAACAAGGGCTCCCGCGCCGTGGTGGCGCACACGACAAGGTCCGAGCGGGCGAGGCGGTCCGCGACCTCGTCGGGTTGCGACGCCAGGAGGAGTTCGACGCCGGAGGGACGCAACGGGCAGGGCTGCTCACGGCGGGCGATGTAGGTGGTCGCCTCGATCGGACGGGTGGGGGCGACGACCTCTTGCAACGCCTCGACGTGCCCGGTGCCCTGCGGGCCGACGCCGAACACGACGACCCGGACGGGACCGGTGCGGAGCGCGAGCGCCGGCCGGACGCCGACCAGGGACACCGCCGGGGTGCGGATGGCCGTGAGGGTGGCGCCGTCGAGGATGGCCGCCGGGGCGAGCGTCACCGGGTCGAACACGAGGTGGAGCCCCTGGACCGTGGGCAGGCCGCGAGACGGGTTGTCGGGCGTCACCGTGACGACCTTCACACCCACGGCGTTGCCGACGCGGGCTGGCATCAGCAGGACCTCGCCGTGGCCGAACGAGGCAGATGTCCGGGGCGGGTCGGCGGCCGGGTCCGCACCGGCGCGCAGGGCCGCCTCGAGGGCCTCCACGGCGGTCCGGTAGCTGAGGCGGGCCCGCGTCTCGGCCGCCGTGAGGACGGGGATGCGGGCCGTCATCGCAGGAGGAAGCCCGGGACGAGCGGATCGCGGGGTCGACCGTGAACACCGATTCACCGGTCTTGTAGGCCATGCCGACGACCTCCGGGACGACCGCCTCCGCTCCATCGACCTGCGCCCGCTCGACGGCTCGGGGCGAGGAAGCGCGACCCGACGATCGAGTCGTGCACCAACGTGTCGTAGATGGCGCCGCCGTAGGCGAGATCCACCACGAGTTCGCCCCGGGACGTGGCGACGGGCACCCGCGCGGCGAGGAGGTAACTCGGCACGTTCACGAAGGTGACGCCGGTGATCGAGCCGTCCGGACCGACGGCCACCCGAGCCGTCACCCGCCCCGACGGCACGTCGACGATCACGTCGGCGGCCGTGCCCGGCACGGCGGAGACGAGGCCGGTCTCGACCCCCCACACACCAGGGCGATCGTGCCGTGCCCGCATGCGGTGGAGAACCCGTCCTTGTGCCAGAACAGGACACCCAGGTGCGCGCCCTCGTCGTCCGGCGGGGTCAGGAACCCGCCGTACATGTCGGCGTAGCCCCGCGGCTCGTAGCACAGCAGCCGGCGGAGCCCGTCGACGGCCGGATCCTTCTGCGCGAGGACCCGGCGCTCGGCGACGGTCCCGCCGCGGATGGCGACCCCGGGGTCGACCACGATCCGGAACGGCTCACCGGCGGTGTGGTAATCGACGGTGCAGACAGGCCGGTGCGGCGTGGCTGCCGGCCCGTCGATGACGTGAGCGACCACGGCGCCAGTGTGCAGCGCGCAACCGCCGACGCGCGGCCCGAACCCCTCCCCATTCGCCCGAACTGGATGCAACGGGGCGCGGCGGGCCGTCCGAGCCGACGTAGGCTCCAAGGTCATGAGCATCGTCGACGACCTGCTCGCGAGCCCGGGCCTCTACATCGGCAAGGACACCGTCGTCGGACGCGATCTGATCGGGGCGGCGCGCATCATGGTGTCGCCGCTGCCGGGTCGGGCGGGCGTGAGCCTCGACTACGAGGTCCTCAACGGCCTCGCCCCGGGACCGGTCCTCGGCCACGTCGAGCACACGTTGATCGGCAGGGCCGACGACGGCGAGACCGTCATGGTCATAGCGCACACCCACGGCCAAGGGATCACGATCCTCGGAGAGACCGCCCCGGGGGTGTTCGAGCCGGGCGATGTGCCGGTGCCGTATCCCATGAAGGTCGTGGTGTCCGTTCCGGGCCCTGGGCGGCTCCGCCACGCGTGGTGGTACGGATCACCAGGCGAGCCCCTCGTCGAGCGGGACGTCGCCGAGCTCGAGCTCGTGACCCCGTAGGCAGCGCCAGGTCCTCGGAGACGTGTCGCCCACCCCGGTCCTCGGGCGACGACGAGATCTCGCAAACCGTGGGCCGGTGTCGGCAGACAGCCGGTCACCGCTACGGCCCTGGCTGACCGAAGTCGCCCGGATCGCAGGCGGTATGGGGCGCGTCAGGCGCGTGTCTCTCGCGCCAGGTCGACGATGAGAGGAACTCCACCAGCACCGATCCCGGCCCCCAGCCCACGTCGCCCGCAAACGACCTACAGCCACCAGATCAAGGGCGCCGGCTGCGCCGCCGCCGGCCGGCCTTGCGGGCGGCATCTCCGGCGCCGTGCTCCGCCAGGCGGCTGCCCTGATCGGCCGCCTGTGGCGGACTGTCCCCCGGTGGAAGTGGGCACAGCCCGGCATGCCGCCCTCAGGTGGGAGTGGACCAAGCGGTGGCCCGGCAAGGGGGGCGCGACCGCACGCGGGCGGTGTCCTCGTGATGCCGTCGGGCAGGAGATCACCGTCCTCGGCGAGATGCCGGCGCAGGACCTCCGCGTCCGCCGGCGTGGGGCCGTACCACGTGACGCAACGGCGCCCGACGGCGCGCATGGGCGCCCCGTCGAGGCACCAGCGCTCGACCGCGGTCCACTCGCCGGGCACGCCGTTCCGGTCCTGCTCGAACGACTCGGCGTAGATCACCACCACCCGGACGTCGTGGCGGGCGACGAGGTCGGCCATGAACGCGGGGCCGAACCGTTGGTCGCGGACCGCCCGCACGACCTCGATCGAGGCGAGACCCCACAGGTCAGCTCGTGTCCGTCGTGTTGCCACGCGACGTAGCCGAGGTCGTTGAGCGCCACGCCCGTGATCCCCATGTGGGCCGCACGCTACTCAGGAGGCGCGCGCCGGCGCGGCTTCGACTCAGCCGGGGCCTGTAACCGACGCCTGGCGGTCCGGGGCTGGTTTGGCCGGCCAGCCTGCGCGAAAACGGGCTGCTCTGGGGTTCGGCCGGCACGCCGACCAGGGCCGTTGTCATACCGGGCAGCGTCACAGGTCGTTCGGCTTGCCGTGACGGTCAGCCGGGTGCCGGCGGTCATCCCTTGGTGTATGATTTGAACGATTGGTCAAACCATTCGTTCAGGAGGGGCATGGCCAAGTCCGGGCGGCCGTCGAGCGGAGGGGCGGAGCGGCGCAGCAGCGCCACGCGCGAACGGCTCATCGACGCCGCGTTCGAGACCTTGCGCGACGAGGGCTTCGCGCGAGCGAGTGCTCGCGCCATCGGGTCGAGCGGATCGTTCAACCCCGCGCTGATCTTCTACTACTTCGACTCGGTGAACGACCTGCTGGTCGAGGCTCTCGCCCGTAGCAGTCGAGTCCAACTCGAGAAGTACGAGCGAGCGCTGGACGGCGTAGGCACGCTGACCGACCTCGTCGGCGCCGTGCAGGACCGGCTGCGCGACGACGTGGCGTCAGGACACGTGAAGGTCCTCGCCGAGCTCGTCGGGTCGAGCGCGACCGATGCCGAGCTACGCGCCGCCGTGCTGAACCACGTCCGGCCGTGGCTCGCCTTCACACAACGGACGCTCGATCGGGTTGTGGCCGCCAGCGGCCTCGCCGGCCTCGTTCCCGGCGAACACGTCGCCTTCGCCGTCGTCTCACTGTTCCTCGGGATGGAGCTCGTCTCCGGCCTGCTCGACGACCGACACAGGATCGACGAGCTCCTCGACAGTGCAGCCGAGATCGCTGCGGTCGTCGGCTCGGTACCGCCCGGGGGATAGGGGGCGTGACCCGGTCACGGCGACCGAACCGGGTCCTGGAGACGGGGCCGACCAGACACGCCGAGGAGGTTCCGCATGGCACCAACCGCGACCACGACAGGCACACCGACGGTCCACGGGCTCGTGCTCGGCGAGCAGGTGGAGGCCCTTGCCGAGGTCGTCCGACGTTTCCACGCAACGCCCGGTGACGTCAGAGGAGAAGGGCTGTTCCGCATGCGGCGCTCTCCGACGGCGCTCGGCCGGCTGCTGGCGACGCTCATGCGTCTCCCTCGAGCGACAGGAGACACGCCCGTCGGGCTCACGATCACCCGACTGACCTCGCCCGACGGTGGCGGGCCATTCGAACGGTGGCATCGGCAGTTCGGAGGTGACGTGATGGACAGCATCCAAGTCGCCGAGGAGGGACTCGTCGAACGGTTCGGTCCTCTCGAGGTCGGCTTCGATCTCACCGTGGCCGACGCCCGGCTGCTCTTCTGCCACGTTCGCACGACGGTCCGGATCGGGCAGCTCCTGGTGGGACTGCCCCGCTGGTTGTCTCCTCATGTCGACGCCAGCGTGGGGGCGACCATAGACCGCCGGCGACTCGCTGTGAGCGTTCGGATCAGCGCACCCCTCGTCGGTGACCTGCTCGCGTACGGCGGTGAGCTGACGCCCGGGGGGCTGCCGTGACCACCGTCCTGTGGCTGTTGGCCGCTCAGGGCGCGCTCGGCGCCTGCGACACGCTCTACTACCACGAGTGGCGTGCCCGGCTCCCGGGTCGCCCCGACGAGATGGGGCCGGAACTCGCCCTGCACGCCGCCCGGTCGGTCATCTACGGCGTCGTGTTCTGCACGGTCCCGTGGGCCGCGTGGACAGGGCCATCGACCGTTCTGCTCATCGGTCTACTCGGCGCCGAGGCCGTGATCACCTTCGCCGACTTCGTTGTCGAGGATCGCGTGCGCACGAGCCTCGGCGGCGTGTTCCCCGGCGAGCGGATCATGCACGGAATCATGGCGGTCGTCTACGGCGCCTTCATGGCCTACTTCGTTCCCGTCCTAGGACGCTGGCTGGCCGGAGGGGGACCCTCACCGTCGAGTAGCGGCGTGCCCGCCGTCCTCCAGGCTGGCCTGACCGCTCTAGGGGTCGGATCGCTGCTCTCGGGACTGCGCGACGCCTTCGCGGCGGTCGGGGTCCGGCCGGCCGCGTGGCCGTGGAGCGTGGATCGATCATGACCGACGCGATCCCAGCACCCCCATGGGTCGTCCACGATCTCATCGCGCATCGACGAAAGCATCGGGTCGTCTTCGCGGCCGCCGGCGCCTACAACATCGCCTGGGGCGGGTTCACCATTGTCGAGCCCCAATGGCTGTTCCGCCTCGCGGGCATGAAGCCCGCGAACTACCCGCAGATCTTCGCCACGCTCGGGATGGTCATCGGCCTGTATGGCATCCTCTACCTGAGCGTCGCCGCCTATCCCGAGCACGGGTGGCTGAGCGCCGCCGTCGGGCTCGCGGGGAAGCTCCTGGGCCCTGTCGGTCTTGCCGGTCTCGTACTCGGCGGCAGGTGGCCGCCAGCCACGATCGTCATCTGCCTCGCCAACGACATCGTGTGGTGGGTCCCCTTCGTCCAGTACCTCAGGGACGCAACCTCAGTGAGGCCAACGCGAGCGCTGCGAAATCGGTCCCGCCCCCGGCAGCCTGACCGGGCGGCACCTGGCGCAGGTTGCTCGGGACGGCACCAAACTCGTCGTCGGCGGGTTCCCGGAACGGACTAGGCGGCGGTGGGGTCGACGACCGTGGGCGTGAGGTCACGGAGCGACTCGATCACCGCATCGGCGTGGGCGAGCTCGGCGGGATCGGGAGGGAACGATGCCGTCGGAACGGCGATCACCCGCATCCCGGCGGCTCGGGCGGCGCGCAGGCCGTTGGTCGAATCCTCGACGGCGGCACAGCGACCGGGCGGCGTCCCCAGCCGTTGCGCCACCGTCAGGTACACGTCGGGGGCGGGCTTGCCGGCCCCGACCTCCTCGGTGGAGAGCGTCACGGCGAAGCTGCCCTCCAGCCCCGCACCCTCCAGCACGCGTTCGATCAGACGGGACGTCGACGACGAGGCGAGCCCCAGAGGCCAGCGCCGGGCCAGGCGCCGGACCGCCTCCACCGCCCCGGGCAACAACGGCGGGTCCTCGCCGTAGCGCTCGGCCATCTCGGCGATGACACGTTCGGCGACCTCGGGCGCCGGCAGCGCCGCGCCCAGGCCCTGCAGGAACGCCGCCCATTCCATGGTCGCCATGCCCTGCATCTGCTCGGCCGCACCCTCCGGCCACCGGCCGCCCTCGGCGAGCACGAATCGACGGCGGACCTCGCTCCATGCGGGCTCGGAGTCGATGAGCACACCGTCGAGGTCGAAGACCACTGCAGCGATCGCCACGGGTCCGTGCTTACACCGGCCGAACCCTCAATCACCGCCCACCTGCGCCCCGCGGGGGGACGCGTGCGTCGCTACGGCGGAGCTTCCTCGGCCACCCAGGTATCGAACTGGGCTGCTCGACGCCGGTGACGGCTGGCTGCGCACGAAGTCCCGGAGCTGGGCGTCATTCAGCTCGAGACTGGCAGGACACGGGCGAGGAACACGAGTCCTCCGGGCGACTGGCTGAACCCGAGTGCTACACGGCGCTCACTCCCCGCCGGCGGCCTCCTCCCGCCGGTGACCCGTGCTGAGCTCCGCGAGGATCGCGGGGTCCAGCTGCCCCCCCGATACCACGGCGACCTTGCACTTCGTGGCCGCCCGCACCGTCGACGTGCGCACGCCATGCTCCAGGATCGCCCGCTCGCCGAGCACGGCGCCCGGCCCGAGTCGGGCCAGCGGCTCGTCGTCGACTTCCACGGACACGACACCGTCGAGCAACAGGAACACCGAGTCGCCGGGCTTGCTCTGCTCCACCAGCGTCTTGCCTTCGCGGACCTTGCGGATGACCGGCTTGGCGCCGCCTCGCATGATGGTGCCCGACAGCTCCCGTTCCAGCGCCGTCTCGACCTCGCTGACGAGGGCGGGGGAGTCGGCCTCGCCCCAGGGCGTGTGCTCGCCGAAGGCGTGGCGGAACCAGTGCTTGAAATCCAGTAGCCCGGTCTTGGCAACCACCTTGCCCCCATGGTCGTAGATCCACGAGCGGGGGAACGGACTGGCGCCCACCACCTCGTGCTCGCTGCGCCCGTCGGCGTGGATGGTCAACGCCAACGTGGTCCACACGAGCGGTGAGTCGTACTGGGCGTACGGGGGATGCGCAACGCGGCGGGGCGCCGGCGCGCCCGTCCGGCCACCGGTTGTCTGCACGAAGCGCACCCAGCCGGCCCCCACCTCGGGTTCGGGCTGCAAGTCGGGCAGCCGGAAGGCGGTGAACGTGACCTCCCGCCCCGCCAGGCGCACGCGCGTCACGCCGATGTGGCCGCCACCCAGGTGGCCGAAACCGACGATCTTGCGGTGGCCGCCGTCCTCCTCGACCTCGATGTAGGCCCGCAACTCGTTGGCGAAGCGGAAGCGGTCGGCCACCCGCAGCGCCTCGAGGTCCTCGATGACGTCGGGAGGAGGCTCGTCGTAGTGGAGGACGCCCGCTTCGAAGGGCATCTTCGCCAGGCCGGCGATCGCCTCCGACGGGATCCACGAGACGGATGTGACTGACGATTCGATCCTCATGGTTGACCGTACGAACACGGCACCTCGAACATCGAGGGTGGGAACCGGCATCCTCGATGTGGTGCCAGCACCCGCAGCCCCCGCGACGCCACCCCAGTCATTCGGTCCGGGGGGTGTCAACCGTCCCGTCGACGTCAGACATCTAGCTCGAGGCCCTGGGCCGCCGCCACCACCAGCACTGCCGACGAGTTCGCGACCGAGTCGACGATCGCATCCACTGCGTCGTCCGTCCGGCCCGGGGCGTGGTGGAACAGCACCAGACGGCCCGCACCCGCCTCCTCGGCCAGCGCGATGGCGTAGTCCACCGTGGCATGCCCGAAGTCGGCGGCCAGCTCGCGCTCGGCGGATGTGAACTGCGCTCCGTGGACGAGTACGTCGACATCGCGCGCCAGCGACAGGACCGCCTCGTGACGGGCGCCGAGTCCATCGGGGCCGTCGCCGCAGCCAAGTGGGCCGTGGTCCGGCAGGTAGGCGACGCTTCGTCCGGCCTCTGTGACCCGATAGCCGAAGGTGCGTCCGCCCTTGTGGGGCAGGTCGGCGGCCAGCACATCGAAGCCCTCGACCTCGCGGCGCCCGGCTTCCAGCCCCACGAACGACCAGTCGCCGTGCAGTCCCCGTGGCGTGATCGGGAAGTGCGGCGGCCCCATCCCGGCCGTCAGCACCGCCAGGGGGTCGCCCTGGGCGGGCATCGCCAGGACGACCTGGGCATCGTCACGGTCGCCGGCGGCGAAGAAGGGGATGCCCTGGACGTGGTCCCAGTGCAGGTGGGTGAGCAGTATCGTGCCCCGGAACGGTGCGTCGCCTAGCAACGCAGGAACACGGCGGATGCCGGTGCCCGCGTCGAGCAGCAGCCGCGGCGCCGTTGCTCCTGAGCGGGCGACCGCCACGCACGAGGTGTGGCCGCCGATCCGCACGAACTCGGCTCCCGGAGCCGGCGTCGAGCCTCGGACACCGCAGAACGTGACGCGCACGCCGCGCAAACTACGACCGCTGGCCCAGGCGCCCAAGGGTGCGGTCTCGGCCGCCAGGGAGGGGTTGCCACTACCCTCCAGGGGTGGGCCGCACCCTTGCCGGGCGTGGCCTGGAACTGGCGGAATGTGCGTATGCCAGGCGGGTCGATCTCGGTCTTTCTTGCCGACGACAACGTGATCGTGCGCGAGGGCGTGCGAGCCATGTTGGCGTTCGAGCCCGACATCGAGGTCGTGGGCGTCGCCTGCGATTACGACGAGCTCGTCACCCAGGCCGGGGCCGCGGCGCCTCAGGTGTTGGTGACCGACATCCGCATGCCCCCGGCGTTCCAGCGCGAGGGCATCGACGCCGCCAAGGAGCTGCGCAAGCGCCACCCGGGCACCGGTGTCGTCGTGCTGTCCCAGTACGACGATCCGGAGTATGCGGTGTCGCTGCTCAGCGAGGGCGCCGCCGGCTACGCCTACCTGCTCAAGGACGCGATCGCCGAGGGCGACCAGCTGGCGAACGCAGTGCGGCAGGTGGCGTCGGGGGGATCGATGCTCGATCCCAAGATCGTCGACGCCCTCATGCGGCCGGTCACAGCTGACGGCGAGCTCGGCGACGCCGAGGAGGAGCTGTTGCGCATGGTCGCCGCCGGCATGCCGATCAAGGCCATCGCGGTGGCGCGCCGCACCACGCCCGCAGCCGCTGCGGACGACGTGGAGCGCCTGTTCCTGAAGATCTCTCGTGACGCCAGCGCCGGCACATCGGGCTCGCTGCGGCGCCTGCGCCTGCTGCACCAGGCGATCGTCGACCGCGAGGAGCAGGGTGAGACGCTGAGCCGCCTGCTGCCCGGCGGTCTGGCCGACAAGGTCCGCCGCGACGGCGTCGGCATCGGTGACGTCGAGGAGCTCGATGTCACCGTGCTCATGTCCGACGTCCGCGGCTACTCGGGCATCGCCGAGAAGAGCGACCTCAGTCGGCTCGCCCGCCAGGTAAACGCCCATCGGGCCGAGATGAACCACGCCGTCCTGGACGCCGGCGGCACGGTGATGCAGTTCATCGGGGACGCGGTGATGGCGGTGTTCGGCGCGCCGGTGCCGCTGGCAGACCACGCCGATCGGGCGGTGGGCGCGGCAGTGGCGATGATCGAGCGGCAAGCGGCGGTGGACGAGCGCTGGGAGGGCGAGGGCCTGCCCGCGTTCGGGCTCGGAATCGGCGTGTCGACCGGCCCGGTGGCGGCGGCGCTGCTCGGCTCGGAGGAGCGGCTGGAGTACACGGTGGTGGGTGACACGGTGAACCTGGCGCAGCGGCTGCAAGACCAGGCGCGACCCGCCGGGCGCATCGTGCTCAGCGAGGCCACCTACGCTGCGCTGCGCGCGCCAGTCGACGCGCAGCGTCTCGACCCTCTGAAGGTCAAAGGAAGGGAGGCGCCCGTGAGCGCCTACGTGATCACGGTCGCCGACCGAGCGGATGGAACCACCGGAGCGGACCGACCGGCCCCAACGGTCCACAGCACGGGGATCCCCGGAACAGGAGGCGCACCATGAGCACGGCCACCCCCGTGTTGGAGGCCAGGGCCGTCACCAAGACGTTCGAGTCGGACGGCGCCCCGGTGCGGGCGCTCCGCGGCCTCGACTTCACCATGTCGGCCGGCGAGTTCGTGGCGATCATGGGACCGTCGGGTTGCGGCAAGTCGACACTGCTCAACCTGGTCGCGGGCCTCGACACCCCGACCGACGGCGAGCTTCTGGTCGCCGGCGAGTCGCTCGCGGACAAGGACGAGAACGACCTCGCCCGCATGCGGCGTGCCCACATCGGCATCGTCTTCCAGTTCTTCAACCTGCTGGAAGGCATGAGCGTGCTGGAAAACGTGACGCTGCCGGCGCTCATCGCCGGTGTGGGGCGCCGCAAGGCGGAGACCCGCGCCCGCGACCTCCTGGACCTGCTCGGCCTCGGCGACAAGACGCGGGACGCCCCCGGCGTGCTGTCAGGCGGCCAGCGGCAGCGTTTGGCCATCGCACGCGCGCTGGCCAACGAGCCCACGCTTGTGCTGGCCGACGAGCCGACCGGGGCGCTCGACTCCGAGGGCGGGGGCGAGGTGCTCGAGCTGTTCCGGCGCCTCCATGCCAGCGGCCAGGCGATCCTGCTCGTGACCCACGATCACGACGTGGCCGAGGCCGGGGACCGGATCGTGCGCATGCGCGATGGCCGCGTCGAGGGACGCGACGTGGCGGCGGCGGGAACGGGTGCCGGCCCAGAGGTGGCCTCGTAGCCGCCGCGCCACGCGGGGCACCCACCGGGCGACGGATCCGCGATCGGAGTGACACTGTGACCACGACGATGGACGTTCCGGTAGCCAGCTCTCCGCCGGCGAGCGCCACCGTGGCGTCTTCCGGCCGGCGCCTGGCGGCGCTGGTGTTGACTGCCGGCGTCCTCGTCGCCGCCGGCTGGGCCGCGACCTACCTGCCCGACGCTCCGAACGACGACGCACCACTGCAGGCCATCCGCATCGGCCTGGTCGTCGCATGGGGCACGGTCGGCGGGGCGTTGGCCGTTCGCCGTTCGCACGAACCGCTCGGGCTGCTGGTGCTGGCGGGCACGCTGGTCGGGGCGGCCGCGGTGGTGTCGGCCGGAGCGCTCCAGGCCGGGCCAGGTGGCACGGCCGCCGAGCTGGTCCGGGCTTTGGCGCTGGCCGCCCTGCCGGCGATTGCGCTGCACCTTGTGGCCATCCTCCCCGAGGGGCGGCTGGCGCGGCCGTCGCACCGCACCGTGCTCGTCGCCTTCTACCTCGTGGCCCTGGTGGTGGGGCTCGGCCTCGCCTCCGGGCGACCCGACCTGCCCCTGTGGGTTGTCACGGTCGAGGCGGCGGTGGCGGCCGCCATCGCGTGCGGACTGTCGAACGCCCGCTACGTCAGGACGCGGGGTGAGGCCCGGCAGCGCATGCAGTGGTTCGGGCTGGCGGTCACGCTGGCGGTCGAGATCGTCCTGGTGTCGCTGGCCCTGAGGGTCTTCCTCGATTGGCCCCACCCGTTGGCCGAAATCGCCACCGTTGCCACCGTCTTAGTGCCGCTCTCGTTCGTGCCGTGCATGTTCCGACGGATGCTCGGACACGTCGACCGGCTGCTGGGCGAAGCGGTGTCGCTGACCGGCCTGACGGGGGTGGTCATCTCGGTCTACCTGGTCATCGTCCTCGGGCTCGGCCGATCGCCCACCGACGACGAACGCACGATCCTGCTGCTGTCGATGCTCGCCGCCGCCGTGGCCGCCGTGCTGTACACACCGACCCGCGCCCGGCTCGCCGGGGTGTCGAACCAGCTCGTCTACGGCGAACGACACGCACCGGACGAGGCTCTGCGAACCTTCGGCGCCCGGCTCACGCGGGCCATCCCCTTCGACGAGCTCTTGCTCCAGCTCGCCGAGTCGCTGCGCAAGAGCATGGCGCTGCAGTCGGCCGAGGTGTGGACCGGCTCGGCGGGGCACCTGGAGCGGGTCGTGTCGGTGCCCGAGCGGGGTCTGGCCCGGCTCGAGCTCTCCGAGGACGAGCAGCCGGTGGTCGCCCGGGTGCGGGTCTCGGGATCGGCGTGGCTGCAGGTCTGGCTGCCCCGACTGCTCGAGGGCCGGGGCGGCGCCCCCGTGCGCATGGCGCCGATCACGCACGCGGGGGAGCTGCTGGGCTTCATCGTGGTGGAACGGCCCGCCGACGCCGAGCGCTTCAGCGACGCCGACGAGAGCGTGCTGGCCGAGCTGGCCCGCCAGGTGGGACTGGCGCTGCACAACCTGCAGCTCGACTCGGCGTTGCAGGAGTCGCTGCGGGAGCTGCAGCGGCGGGCGGAGGAGCTGCGCGCTTCCCGCGCCCGGGTGGTGGCGGCCGCCGACGCCGAGCGGCGCAAGATCGAGCGCAACCTGCACGACGGCGCCCAGCAGCACCTGGTGGCGCTGGCCGTCACGGTGCGGCTGGCGCAGCAGTTGGCGGCCACGGATCCCGAACAGGCCAGGGAGCTGTTGGAGCAGCTCGGGCACGACCTGCAGGACGCGGTCCAGGAGCTGCGCGACCTGGCGCATGGCATCTACCCCCCGGTACTCATGGACCGCGGTCTCGTCGCCGCTCTCGAGTCAGCGGCGGCCCGGGCCTCGTTGCCGGTGGAGGTCGTCGCCCGAGGCGACGTGGGACGGTTCCCCCAGGAGGTCGAGGCAGCCGTGTACTTCTGCTGCCTGGAGGCCTTTCAGAACGCGAGCAAGCACGCGGGTGACGGTGCGGTCGTGACCGTGACGATCGGCCGGCAGGCGGGCGCCGACGGCCAGGACAGCTTGGTCTTCGCCGTCGCTGATGACGGCGCCGGATTCGATCCGGCCGGGTTGGCAGGACGGGGACACGGCTTCGTCAACATGAGCGACCGCCTCGGTGCCATCGGCGGGACGGTGGAGGTGGATTCCGCCCTCGGGCGGGGGACCCGGGTGTCGGGTAACGTCCCCGTCGACGGGCAGGAATGAGGCCAGGGGCGGGCGATGGCCGCGACATGGCTGCGATTCCGCACCGAGCTGCGGGCGCGCTGGCGGGGGACCCTGGCGCTCGTGTTGCTGCTCGGGTTCGTCGGCAGCGTCGTGCTGGCCGCCGCCGCCGGTGCCCGGCGGACGTCCACGGCGCCCGACCGCCTGGTGGCGGCGGTGGGCGGCGAGGGCGACGCCCACATCTTTGACGTCGGCACGGCCGATCCCGACCAGATCCGGGCCCTGCCCCGGGTCGACGACTCGGCGGCGACCACGTTCTTCCTCGCCGATTCCGTGCCACTGTCGAACATGGAGATCGTGGCGACCGATGATCCGGTCTTCCACGGTCTGGTCGCCGAAGGCAGGCTACCCGAACCTGCCGACCCGCTGGGTGCGGTGGTCGACCAGCGTGCCGCCCGCAAGCTTGGCGTCGGCGTCGGCGACAGGTTCGACATCGTGCTCGTCACGCACCAGCAGCTCGCGGCCCTGGATCCAGGCACCGAGCCAGTCCCGTCCGCGACGGTGCGGGTGGATGCAATCGTGCGTGAGCCCGACGACATCGTCGGCGGTGACCCGGCCGGCGACGAGGGCGGGGGCGACGCCACGGTGTACCTGCCGGAGTCGTTTCTCGAACGCTTCGGCGATCAGACCGACGTCGTCAACACCGTCTACTCCTTCGACCTCACGGGTGGAGCGGTGGACGCCGACGAGTTCGTGGCGGCGGTGCGCAACCTCCCGGGCGGCGACACGGTCCAGTTCTTCGACCGACCGGGAGTCACACGGGCTACCCAGCGGTCGGTCGACGCCCAGGCGCTCGGTCTCGCGCTGTTCGCGGCCGCACTGGGGCTGGTGGGATTCCTGACCGTCGGTCAGGGCCTGTCGCGCCAATTGCGTGTTGACGCCTCCGACGGGGAGCCGCTCCGAGCGCTGGGAATGACCGACGTCCAACGCGTCAGTGTGGCGGTGCTCCGGGGTGTGCTGGTCGGCGTGGGCGGAGCCATGCTCGCGGTCGCCGGTGCCGTGGCCTGGTCGCCGCTGACGCCTGTGGGGCTGGCCCGCCAGGTCGAGCCCCATTCGGGGGTCGAGGCCAACGTCGCCGTCCTGGCCGTGGGCGGGGCGGCCATCGCCGCCGTCTTGACGGCACGCGCCGCGCTCACCGGGTGGCAGATCGTCCGCCGGCGGGCACATCGGTCTCGGGTCACGGTCGGCTCAGCGCTCGCCGAACGGGCCGCCCGCGCCGGTGCAGCGCCGCCGCTCGTGATCGGGCTTTCCCTCATCGGGGGCTGGCGCGGATCGGGGATCTCGACGCGGTCGATGCTGGCGGGGATGACCGCCGGAATCGCCGCCCTGGCCGGTGCCGTCACCTTCCTTGCCAGCCTTGACCGCCTCGTCGACGAGCCGGAGAGCTACGGATGGAGCTTCGATGCCGTGGCCGGCAGCATCTACGAGGACGATCCCGGCGATCTGTTCAAGACCCTCGCCGACGACCCCGGTGTCGAAGCCTTCGCACGGGCGGGTGGCGTGCCGGTCGGGGTCGAGGGACGCCGCATCGGTGTCCTCGGCGTCGAGGCGGGCCAAGGGATCACGGCGGGCCGGATCCTCGACGGCCGGGCACCCGTCGGGCCGCACGAGGTGGTCCTCGGCCGCCGCACGTTGGACGAGCTGGGCAAGGACGTGGGCGACACCGTCACCCTCGACGGCGGCGGGCCTGTTGAGTTCACGATCACGGGCACTGCTGTCGTCCCCGAGATCAACGAGGGTGGGCCGGGGCTGGGCGAGGGGGCGGTCATGTCGCTGGAGAGCCTCGGCGAGCTGGTCCCCGATTCGGCGCCCAACGTCGCCTTGGTGCGCTTCGGTCCCGGCGGCGGGGACTCGGCGGCGCTCGCACATTTGCGCTTTGCCGGCGACTTGCTCCCGCCGGTGCTGCCCGATGCCCTTTACGACATCGAGCGGGTTCGGACCCTGCCGGCGATCCTGGCGGCGTTGCTGGCGTTCCTCGGGCTGGCGACATTGGTCCACAGCCTTGTCAGCCTCGTGCGCAGTCACCGCCGCGACCTGGCGCTGCTCAAGACCCTGGGGTTCACCCGCCTTCAGGTGGCAGCGACGACGGCGTGGCAGGGCACCGCCTTCGTCGCCGTCGGGCTCGTTTGCGGCTTGCCGCTCGGGATCGCCACCGGCCGTTTGGCCTGGCGGCTGGTCGCCAACCAGCTCGGGGTCGCATCGGGGCCACGCGTACCGCTGTTCGCAATCCTCGTCATCGTCGCGGCCGCGCTGCTGGTGGCCGACCTGGCTGCGGCGGTTCCGGCCTGGTTGGCGGCACGCATTCGGCCGTCCGAGATCCTGCGGACCGAGTAGCACTGGGGCGCGGCGCTGGCTTACGCAGCCTGGCCGTGGCGCTCCCAGAGGTCGCGCAGCACCGCCGGACCGAAGTCCTCCTTGTGGACGTAACCAGCGGCGCCGCACGAGGCCGCTTCCGCCGGTAGGTCGTCGACCTGGTAGGTCGACAGAAGCACGACCACCGTGTCGGGCTGGCTGGACGTGATGCGGCGGCTGGCCTCGATGCCGCTGATGCCTGGCATGTTGATGTCCATGAGGACGAGTGCTGGCGCCAGCTCGTCGGCCAGCTCGAGCGCCTGCTCGCCGCTGTCGGCCTCGCCCACCGCCTCGAACTCGGGGGTGGCCGAGAGCACGGCCCGCGCGGCCCGGCGGAATGGCGCTTGGTCGTCGACGATCAAGACGCGAACTGGCGTTCCCACGCCCACATTGTCGCGCCGAGGATGCCGGCGTCCACCGTGCCGGCACCAGGGCAGGGAGTGGTGGCTACCACCCGCTCCCACTCTTGCCCTCCCCCAGATAGAGCAGCACCGCCTTGACCCGCCGATGCACGTCGGTCTCCTCGGACAGCCCGAGCTTGGAGAACATCGAGTTGATGTGCTTTTCGACCGCTCGCTCGCTGAGCACAAGCGACGCGGCGATGGCGGCGTTGTTCTTGCCTTGCGCCATCTCGGCCAGCACGTCGCGTTCGCGCGGCGTGAGCCGGCCTACAGGCGACTCGGTGCCGCGGGCCCGGCTGGCGAGCAGTGCGTCGACGACCTTCGGATCGATCACCGACCCACCCTCGTGGACGGCGACGATGGCGCGGCGCAGCTGATCGAGATCGGAAACCCGCTCCTTGAGTAGGTAGGCGCGCCCCGCGGAGCCTCGTCCGAGGACGCCGAGGGCGTAGGCGGGTTCGGCATATTGGCTGAGCACGACCACGCCGATGTCGGGGTGCGTGTCGCGGATTGCCTCGGCGGCCCGGATGCCCTCGTCGGTGTCGGTCGGCGGCATGCGGATATCGGTCAACACCACGTCGGGGAGGTGCTCCTCGACGGCAGCCAGGAGCGAATCGTGATCGTCGCAGGTGGCCACGATCTGGAGGTCGGGCTCGCGCTCGAGCAGCCGAGCCACGCCCTCCCGGACCAGGTAGTTGTCTTCGGCCAGCACGACCCTGATCGGCACCGCCGGCAGGCTAGTTCCGGGCGCTCAGGGCGACTGGAGCGGGGGCGTGGGCGGGAACCCGTTCGACCTCCGACCTGAGGGAGATCGCCTGTGGGAGACTCCGGCATGCCCAGAGCGGAGGGCCCTCGAGCCGGGTATCGCTCGGTTACGCCGCGCATCGTCGTGTGCGACGTCGCGGCACAGGTGGACTTCCTTCGGGCGGTGTTCGACGCCAGCGGCGACGTCGACCCTGCCCGCCCGGCGGAGATCCGCATCGGTGACTCACTCATCATGGTGACGTCCGCTGCGACGCGCGATCTGTTCCCCGGGTTCTTCTACGTGTACGTCGACGATGCAGACATGAGCTACCAACGAGCCCTCGCGGCCGGAGCGACCACATGGAGGCGCCGTTGGACACGCCCTACGGCGATCGACGGGCGATGGTGCGCGACCCGTTCGGGAATGTCTTCCAGATCGCACACCGACTCCAGGCATCGTGACGGCGCCGTGCCCCTGAACGCCGGTTCCGAAGCGACATCCGTGGGCCCTCCCGCAGGCGCTACCGAGCGAGCCCCACGCGGAGCTCGTCGAGTGCCTCAGTCGGCGTGAGCTCCCCGGTGTCGATCTCAAAGGCATAGCGCAGCGACCGGTGCACGCTGTTGGTCTGCGTGCCCGTCATCCCCACCGGACGATCGCCGCGCCGCAGTTCGCGCTCGGCAGCGATCTTGGGCGAGCAACGAACTGCGACCCACGTCGGCTCCAACTCGTCGAGAACCTCGAGCCAATCGCCGAGAACTCGATCGTCGACGACCACGTCATCGACGATCACGTTCAACCCGGATCGGGCGGCTGCCGCGACCGCGTGGTGGTATGCGTGCAACAACCGTCGGCACGATGCGCCGATCTTCAGCTCACGACCGGTGGAGGATGTCTCGAACCTCAGGCCGTCCTGTGCGTGGGCGCCGGGCCCCGTGGCTAGACCCAGGTCCAGCCATTCGGCCGGCACCTTGGCGAGGAAGTCGTCGATGCCCATCAGGAGCCAGAATTCACCGGCGGCCGCGCGCTCGTCTCGGAAGGCCGCCGCGAGCGTGGTCTTTCCGGAGCTCGACGCGCCGTTGAGGATCATCAACCGTCCCGGGGCACCCACCGGCTCCGACGGTAGCGGCGCGTCTTCGAGCCTGTCCTCTGACGCCCCGGAGTCGGACGGCGAGGAGCCGGCTGGTGACGTGGGCGGACCTATTCCGTTCGTAAGGCCTCGGCGACGCCCAGGCGCGCGATGCGCCGCGCCGGGTAGGCGGCGACGGCGTTGGCGACGACGAGCGTGATGGGGATCGTCAGGGCGAGAGCGGTCAACGCCAGCGGGGGGACTAAGACGAGCGGCACCGCGTGGGCAACCCACGACCAGCCCAGCCGCCCGAGTGCGAGGCCCAATGGGATGCCGACCAGGAGCGCGACGAGGCCCACGCAGGTGCTCTGCGACATCACGATGGTGGCGATCATCGGACGGGTGAAGCCGATCGAGCGGAGCACGGCGAAGTCCCGCTGGCGCCGGCGGCCCGAGGTGATCAGCTGGTGGGCGAGGGCGGAGACGGCCAGGACGACGAGGAAGCCGACCAGGATCAAAGGCACGCTCCGCACCCGCCCGAGGTTCAGCAGCTCTGGCGGCAGCTCGGCCTGGGCGGCGACACGTTCGGGGCCCATCCGGCGCTGGAGGGCCGCCAGTGCCGCGCCGGGGTCGACTCCCTCGGCCCACCGCACCACGGCGACCTGCTTGGGGGCCGACGCCCGTTCGACGTCGTAGGGCTCGCCGATCGCTGCCATCAGCCCGGGCGTGATCCACGCGCCCTCGGTGAAGCGCGAGTGGACCTCGTGGGGGAAGAGGGCGAGGCCGACGACTCGGAGCTGTCGGGTGCTCCTCCCGCGGACGGTGACGACGTCACCGATCCCGACGCCGAGCTGATCGGCTGTCGCCGGCCCGAGCGCCACCTCGTCGTCGGCACGCGGGGCCGCTCCATCGGTGGCCACGAGGTCGAGGTGGCCCTTGACCGGCTTGACGTCGAAGAAGGCGGTGCCCACCTCATCGACTGGGAGGACCAGCCGACCGATGACGGCGACGTCGTCGACGTCGTCGGACGCCGCCAGGTCGTCGAGGAACCCAGGCTGGACCTCGTCGACGCGCTCGCCGTGGTCGCTGCCACCAGGCAGGACGGACGCGTCCCATGTGACTCCAGCCCGCTCCGGGTTGTGGAGGGCGTCCTGCAGGCCGTGGTCGATCGTCAGTGTGCCGACGATACTGAGGACGCCCACGACGGCGCCGAGCAGCGCCGGCCCGACCGGGACCCGGCGGCGGCCTCTGCCCGGTTCGAAGGCCGACGTCGTGCCGAGTCCGATGGCGACCGGGGTGTGCGCCCGGAGGGCGGTGGCGACGGTGCTCGGCCGCGACGCCTGGTCCGCGTCGGGACGGCCACCGTGCAGGTGGGCCACGGCGTAGGCGCCCGCGCCGATGAGCACCGCAGTCAAGGCCACGGCGGGGCCCGCGACGAACCAGTCGATCTGGTGGCCGATCGACGGATCGACCGTGCGGGCGTACCCGATGGGGAACCGGGGGGCGAGGACCCAGGCG
>Ga0126307_10000735_pt1 | contig 21500 bp, 18 predicted proteins | sample Plot28_FD_89955 | JGI IMG/M metagenome (GOLD analysis project Ga0126307, IMG submission 89955) | Serpentine soil microbial communities from UC McLaughlin Reserve, CA, USA - Plot28 | ecosystem: Environmental > Terrestrial > Soil > Grasslands | place: USA: UC McLaughlin Reserve, Lake County... | reverse complement strand
TCCAGCGGTAGCTGTCTGTGTGGTGGTCGTCGAGCACCCGCCCGCCGGCCTCGATCAGCGGGGCGTACGTCGGCAGGACGAGGTCGAGGTGCACCCGGTTCTTGACCGCCTTCGGCTCAGGGACCGTGTTGAACCATAGGGTCTGCTCCGGCTGCGCACCGCGCAGCACGACGTCGCCGGAGTCCTGCGTCTCGGCCGCGAGCCGCAGAACACCAGCCCAGAACGGCGCCACGTCGGCCGGCCGGACGGCGTCGGGGCAGAGGTCCTTCCATCGCGCGAGTGCCACGAGCGAGGACGCTATCCCGCTCTGGCAGGCTCTCGCCCATGAGTTCCCCCGCACACGGCACCGGCGTCCTCACCCGGCACTCCTCCGGCCAGGTGCTCGATGTGTGGTACCCCGATCCGCAGCTCGGCGAGCCCGACGAGCCCGAGGGACGACGTGCGGGTGAGGGCCCGCAGCTGCAGCACCTGGTCGGTGACGACGAGGCCCGGGACGTGGTGCGCGAGCTGGTCACGTCCCAGGTGGACCTGGCGGCGGCACCAGCCGACACCGCCGACGTCTGGCTGCGGCTGCACCTGCTCTCCCACCGGCGGGTCCGCCCGCGCGAGGCGGACCTGACCGGGGTCTTCGGGCTGCTGACCAACGTGGTGTGGACCAACCACGGGCCGTGCGCGGTCGAGGGCTTCGAGCTGACCCGGTCGAGACTGCAGCGGCGCGGGCCGGTCACGGTGCTGGGCGTCGACAAGTTCCCGCGGATGGTCGACTACGTGCTGCCCGCCGGGGTGCGGGTCGCCGACGCCGACCGGGTCCGCCTCGGGGCGCACCTCGCCGCCGGCACCACCGTGATGCACGAGGGCTTCGTCAACTACAACGCGGGCACCCTGGGTGCCTCGATGGTCGAGGGGCGGATCAGCGCCGGCGTCGTCGTCGGTGACGGGTCCGACGTCGGCGGCGGCGCCTCGATCATGGGCACCCTCTCGGGCGGTGGCACCGAGGTCATCTCGGTCGGCGAGCGCTGCCTGATCGGGGCCAACGCCGGCATCGGCATCTCGCTCGGCGACGACTGCGTCGTCGAGGCCGGCTGCTACGTGACGGCCGGCACCAAGCTCACGGTCCGCGGTGGCGACGACGACGGCGCGGTCGTCAAGGCGCGCGACCTCTCCGGCCGCGACCAGCTGCTGCTGTGGCGCAACAGCGTGACCGGCGCGATCGAGGTCACCGCCCGGCAGGGGTCGTGGGGGTCGCTCAACGCCGCGCTGCACGCGAACGACTGACCGGGCGGCCGGGCGGGAAGAGGGGCCGCGTGCGGCTGACCCGGCGTGGACGCGCCCTGGTGGCCGTCCTCGTGGTGGCCCTGCTGGGTGCCGGGGCGACGTACGTCCTGCGCACCACCACCCTCGGCGCCGCGCTCGGTCTCGGCGGCGGCCCGGCCTGCGTGCTGACCGCCGGCGGCCAGGACGAGGAGTGGTCGGCCGACGAGGCGATGACCGCGACCACCGTGGCCGGTGTCGGCAGCCGGATCGGTGCGACCGTCAACGGGGTCGCGGCGGCGGTCGCCCGGTCGCTGCGGGTCGAGCGGGAAGGGCCGATGTCAGTCCCGGCGGCGCGGCAGGTCTACCGAGACCTGCCCGACGTCGCACGACCGACCGCCGAGGCGCTGCGCACCGCGCTCGCCCTGCTCGGCGACGAGGGGTCGGCGCTGACCTGCACGGTGGACGTCGTGGGCGGCGACGACCTGCCGCGCCAGGACCCAGGAGAGCTCGGGCTGACCGCACGCGCCGACCGGGTGCGGCTCTCGATGCGCGAGGTGTTCGGCCAGCAGGTGCTCGGCGGCTTCGAGCCGGACGGTGTCTCGAGCGGGCACGTCGAGGGGTCGACGCACTACGAGGGCCGCGCGATCGACGTGTTCTTCCGGCCGGTGTCGGCCGCCAACCAGCGGCTCGGCTGGCAGCAGGCGCTGTGGGCCGTCGCGCACGCCGAGCGGCTGTCGGTCGCCACCGTGATCTTCGACCGGGAGATCTGGACCGCGTCCCGCTCGCCGCAGGGCTGGCGGACCTACCGCTATCCCGGCGGCGACACGGACAACCCGGTCCTCCTGCACGAGGACCACGTGCACGTCGACGTCCTCGAGGGCGGCTGAGGCAACGATCCGGACACGGGCCCTGGCGCCCGGCCGCCGGGCGGGTGAGGCTGCAGAGGTGCTGCGGAGCCGGAGCTGGCGGGTGCCGGCCGTCGGCGTGCTCGGGGCCGCCGTGGTGGCCGGCGCGATCGCCGCCGCGTCGCAGCCGTCGTCGCCGGACGAGCGACCGGGGGCCGGCCGGGACGCCACGTCGGCCGCGCCGTCACCGAGCAGCACCCTGCCGGTGGTGCTCTCGAGCTGCTTCGTCCCCTCGACGCCGACCAACGTCTCCTTCGCCACCGCCGACGCCATGGAGCTCACCACGCTGGCGGCGGGGGTGCGCGACGTGGCGCGGGGCCGGGGCCGGGTGGAGGCGTCTGTCACGCTGGCCGCCCCGGACGTGACGCCCGAGCAGGTGGCTGCCGCCGCCGACTCCCTGCTCGGCCTGCGACCGGCCAACCAGCTCACCTGCGCGCACCCACGGGCCGAGGTGGACCCCGAGGAGATGGGGCCGAACGGGCTGACGCCGCGGGCCCAACGGCTGCGCCGGGCGTGGACCCGGGTCTTCGGTCCGATCGTCAGCGGCGGGTTCGCCGGCGGCGGCGTCAGCACCGGGCACGTCGACGGGTCGTCGCACTACGACGGCCGGGCGGTCGACGTCTTCTTCCGGCCGTTCGGCGACCCCGAGCAGAAGCGCCGCGGCCTGGTCTTCGCGCAGTGGCTGGTGGCGCATGCGGAGCGCTACTCCGTGCTGTCGGTCATCCACGCGGACCGGATCTGGACGTCGTGGGCGGCCTACCTCGGCTGGCGCGACTACGTCCACCCCAGCGGGGACACCCGCAACCCGGTGCTGCGCCACCTCGACCACGTGCACGTCGCCGTGGAGAGCGGCGAGCCCTACCGCGGCGGCTGACCGGGGGCGCCGCCCAGGCGGGCGACCGCTGCTGTGACCCGCTCGTCGGTCGCGGTGAGGGCCACCCGGACGTGACGCGCGCCGGCCGGGCCGTAGAAGGAGCCCGGTGCCACCAGGACGCCCAGGCCGGCCAGGCGCTCGACGGTCGCCCAGCAGTCCTCGTCGCGGCTGGCCCAGAGGTACAGGCCGGCCTCCGAGTGGTCGACCCGGAAGCCCCCACCGGTCAGCGCAGTCAGGAGCTGCTGACGACGTACGGCGTAGCGGGCCTTCTGGCCAGCGACGTGCGCATCGTCGCCGAGCGCGGCCACCATCGCCCCCTGCACCGGGGCCGGCACCATCATCCCGGCGTGCTTGCGCACCTCGAGCAGCTCACGGACGAGCTCCGGGTCGCCGGCGGCGAACGCCGCGCGGTAGCCGGCCATGCTCGACTGCTTGGACAGCGAGTAGAGGACGAGCAGGCCGCGGTGGTCGCCGCCGCACACCTCGGGGTGCAGCAGCGAGACGGGCGGCGCGCCGTCGTCCCAGCCGAGCTCGGCGTAGCACTCGTCGGCGGCGACGACGGCGCCACGTTCGCGGGCCCAGTCGACGACCTTGCGCAGGTGCGCGGCGGGCAGCACCCGGCCGGTGGGGTTGGACGGCGAGTTGACCCAGACCAGGCGCACCGGCTGCGGGCCGAGGGCGGTCAGGCCGTCGGTCGCGACCGGGGTCGCACCGGCCAGGCGGGCGCCCACGTCGTAGGTCGGGTAGGCGGTCTCCGGGTGCACGACGACGTCCCCCTGGCCCAGGCCGAGCAGCGTCGGCAGCCAGGCGACCAGCTCCTTGGAGCCGATCGAGGGCAGCACGCCGGCCGGGTCGACGTCGGGCACGCCGCGCCTCCGGGCGAACCACCCGGCGACCGCCGCCCGCAGGGGCGGCGTGCCGTAGGTCAGCGGGTAGCCGGGGGCGTCGGCGGCGGCGCGCAGCGCCTCCTGGACGACCTCGGGCGTGGGGTCGACGGGGGTGCCGACCGACAGGTCGACGATCCCGTCGGGATGGTCGCCTGCGGTCCTGGCGTACGGCGCCAGGGTGTCCCAGGGGAAGTCGGGCAGCCGGCCGGCGAGGCGCCCGCCGGTCTGCGCGCTCAGTGGCTGGCGTCCTGGGTCTGCGGGGGCAGCGCCTCGATCAGCGGGTGGTCCTTGTCGATCTTGCCCATCTTGGAGGCACCGCCCGGCGAGCCGAGGTCGTCGAAGAACTCGACGTTGGCCTTGTAGTAGTCCTTCCACTGCTCCGGGGTGTCGTCCTCGTAGAAGATCGCCTCGACCGGGCAGACCGGCTCGCAGGCGCCGCAGTCGACGCACTCGTCCGGGTGGATGTAGAGCATCCGGTTGCCCTCGTAGATGCAGTCGACGGGGCACTCCTCGATGCATGCCTTGTCGAGCAGGTCGACGCACGGCTGTGCGATGACGTAGGTCACTGTCGGTTCCTCCTGGAGAGGATCGGCTGCGGTTCTGGGGCTCCGGCGTCCCCAGTATCCCTCTCCGGGCGGCCTGGACACCCCTCAGGGGGGACAGGATCTCGCAGAGGGCTGCGTCGTGGTCCTCGTCCGGGCCGACCCGCCCGATCTTGGTCTCCTCGCCATCGGTGCCGAAGACGACGGTGAACGAGCCGGCCTGGCCGGTGACGCCGGAGCCCGGCACCGGCCAGTGGAGGACGAGACCGGTGACTCTGAGGGTCGCACTGTGGTGGCGGCCCGGCATGTCGCGTGCTGCGTGTGACGGACCGGTCTAGGGCCGATCCCAGTCGATACCGGCGCTGCGGCCCTCGCCGCCGACCAGCTGCTCGTTCACGCCGGTCGCCAGGTCGAGCCGACTGACCTGCACGGCTCGCCGGACGTCCCAGACCAACGTGGTGGAGTCCGGGGACCAGACGACACGCGCGCTGTCCGGGAACAGACCAGGGTCCTCGAAGGTGAGGACCGGCCGGATCTGGCTGCCGTCGGCCGCCGCAACGCAGATGCACTTCAGCGAGTCGCTGTAGAACCCGATCTGGGTGCCGTCCGGGGAGAAACGCACGCCGGTCGTCTCGCCGTCGCCATCGAGGAACGGCGTGAGCCTGCCGGTGGCCAGATCGAACTTCTCGACGACCATCTCCCCGCCTGTCGTCGACCGATCGAAGCCCAGGACGAGGGCGGACCCGTCGGGGGTCCAGTCCATCGGACGGACGTACGGGGCACGGAACTCGCGCAGCGCCTCGACCTTGCCGGTGGCGACGTCGACGACCCGCAGCTCCGAGTTGGCCATGTAGGCGATCCGGCTGCCGTCCGGCGACCAGATCGGGCCGTAGAGCCCGGTGGCGCCCTCTTCGGTCCGCGCCGGAGGCGGATCGTCGAGTCGGGTGGAGCTCCACGGTCCCCGTTCGGCGACCTTCGCGACGGCCAGGTGACCGCTGCCGTCGACGTAGGCCACCCGGGCCCCGCCGGGAGCGAAGCGCGGTTCCTTGCCGTCGAGGACCTTGCGTGGCTTGTCGCCCTGGTCCGACACCAGCAGGACCTGCTCGCCGGCGCCATAGACGATCCGGTGGCCGGGCAGGGGCAGCTCGCGGGTCTGCTCCTGCTTCTCGGTGGGCGGGCTGTCAGCCCGGTCGTCCCCGACGACGAGGGCGGCGCCGGCGACCAGGACGCCGACGGCAGCAGCGGCCGCTGCCAGCACCGCGGCGACCCGGCGCCGGCGGTGGACACGCACGGTCCGCTCGAGCCGCCGGAGTGCCTGGTGCGAGTCGGTGACGGTCATCGTGGTGGCCTCCCGGTGCAGGGCCTCCGCCAGGAGGGTGGTGACGTCGGGCGTGGTCATGACGTGGCCTCCATGCGGCGGCCGAGGGTCGCCACACCACGGGACGCGTGCGACTTCACCGCTCCCGCGCTGATGCCGAGCGAGTCGGCGATCTGCGCCTCCGACAGGTCGAGGTAGTAGCGCAGCACCAGCACCTGCCGCTGTCGCCACGGCAGCTCCCGCAGGTGGGACAGCACCGCCCGGTGGTCCGCACGGTCCAGCGCCTCGGTCTCGGCGGACGCCGTCGGCACCGGCACGTCCTGCGCGTGCAGGCGGCGCACCCGCCGGCTGCGCAGGTGGTTGCGGGAGCCGTTGGCCACCGCGGCGCGCAGGTAGAAGAGCGCCCGCTCGGGGTCCCGGAGCGACCCCCACCGCCGGTGCAGCTGGGCGAACGCCTCCTGGACCACGTCCTCCGCGGTCTCGACGTCGTCCACCAGGAGCCGGGCCAGCCGGACCAGTGACGCCCAGTGCGTGTGGAACAGCACGGTCACGGCCTCGTCGCGGCCCGTCGGCAGGGCGTCGTCGGGTGCGCCGGGGCGGCGCTCTCGTGCCGTGGTGTTCACAACCGGAGAGACACCCGGCCCGGCCCGGGGTTTACCGACGACCCTGCCGATGTTCGGGCACCTCCCCGGTCTCAGGTGTACTCCATCGGCGACAATCCCGGGGTGGCGCTCGATCAGTCGGCCGTGGGGCAGCGGGTCAGCGTGCGGCGGCGGGTCGACGGCGGGCTGACCGACGTCCTGGGCCACCTGCTCGACGTGACCGACGACCACCTCGACGTGCTGAGCCACGGGGAGGTGCTGGCGCTGCCGGTGGCCGACGTCACGGCGGCCAAGTTGGTGCCGCCGGCGACCCCCCGCCGGGGCTGGGCCGTGCCGCAGCTGTCGCCGGCCGACATGCAGCGGATCTGCTGGGCCGGCTGGCCGGCGCGCGAGACCGAGCGGCTCGGCGACTGGGCGCTGCGGGCGCACGCCGGCATCACCGGCCGTGCCAACTCGGCCATGGCCGTGGGTGACCCCGGCCGTCCGGTGGAGGAGGCGCTGCGGGAGGTCGCGGACTGGTACGCCGGGCGCGGACTGCCGCCGCTGCTGCAGCTGCCGCTGGCCGACCCGGCGAACCGGGCGATGGCCGACGCCGGGTGGGCCCGCCTGCACGTCACGGTGGTCCAGGTGGCCCCGATCGCCCCGCTGCTCGGGTCCGTGCCGGAGCCGACGATGCGGGCCGTCGTCGAGCCCACGCCGTCAGCCGACTGGGTGTCCCTGATGCACGACGTCGACGAGGACGTCGACACCCACGTCGAGATCCTGACCGGGCCGGCGGTCGTCGGCTTCGCAACGCTGTACAGCGACCAGCCTGTCGGCCAGCCCCTCGGCATCGGCCGGGTCTCCGTCGAGGGCGAGTGGGCCGGGGTCACCTCCGTCGACGTCGCACCGGCCGCGCGGCGGCGCGGCGTGGGCACCGACGTCATGGCCGTCCTGCTCTCGTGGGCCGCCCAGCAGGGTGCCGTGGCGTCCTACCTCCAGGTCCGGGCCGGCAACCCCGGCGCGCTCAAGCTCTACGAGGCCCTGGGCTACGTCACGCACCACCCCTACAACTATCGCGCACCGACCACCTGACCGCGCCGCGGCCGGCCGGTCAGGATCGGCCGCTGGTGCCGCAGACGACCTCGTGCTCGGGCTCGTACTTCGTGCGGAACACCTCGGATCCGACCAACGCGCCTCCTCGGCCCAGCTCGTGCAGCTCACGGGTGACCCGCACCCGGAAGCCCGGCACGCCCTGGGTGGCGACACAGGTGCCCGGCTCGACGCCGGGCGGCCGCGGGTCGTAGACGACCTCGAACGGCTTGACGTCGTACCGCGGCGACGTCACGGACTCGACCCGGTAGCGCTTGGTGCCCCACACCTGCACCGTGACCGAGCTGTCGGTCCAGCTCGTGGTGACGAACACGCCGTGGTCGGAGTCGTTGCGGAAGCGCAGGTCCTTCACGCCCCAGGCGATCGTGGACTCCCGGCCCTCGGGGTAGCGCGAGATGTAGAAGCTGTGCGGGTTGTGCTCGACGATGTCGAGCCCGGCGAAGAACGCGGCGTTGAACGTCGTCGTGGCCAGCTGGGAGACGCCGCCGCCGAAGTCCACCTCGAGCCGCCCGTCCTCGATGATGAAGCCGGCGGCGAAGCCTCGCTCCTCCGTCCGCTCCCCCACCGTGTCGTTGAAGCTGAACACGTCGCCCGGCAGCACCAGCGTGCCGTCCATCAGGTCGGCGGCGCGGTGGATGTTGGTCAGCCGGCCCGGGAAGTCCGACGGGTAGTAGGTGGTGTACTCCGACACCTTCTCGACCACCCCGAGCGACTGCGCCAGCTCGGTCGACACCTCCGGCTCGCTGGCCTCCAGCGCGACGGTGGCCGCACGTGCCGGTCCGGTCTCGGTGAGCACCGGCAGCACGGCGGCGGCCAGCGAGCGCGGCACGACCTCGCGGCCCTGCTGCGCCGGCGCGACCTGCGGCCGGCCGTCCACGATGTCGAAGCTCGCGTCGCGGGCCGGGTCCTCGACCTCCGCCAGCTCCTCGGCGACGGCCGCGTGCAGCCGCTCGCCGCGCAGCCGCGGCACCAGCCCGCCGTCGCGCGGCTCGAGCACCAGGGCCGCGCCGATCGCCTCAGGCGCCAGCTGCACCGTGATGCCCTCGACGGTCAGGGCGACCGGCGCCGACACGGCGGGCTCCACCACCTCGGCGACCGCCCGGTCGACGGCCTGCTGGTCGATCGCCGGCCGACGGACCCGGGTCGGCAGCTCGACCGGGCCGGTCCGGTCGGGGTCCAGGTAGGCATCTGCGACGGCGTCCGCCGCCGCACCACGAGGCACCCGCAGACCGTCGACGGGCGTCACCGGCCGGACCTCGGTGCCCTCCACCCGCACCGCCCCCTCGACCGGTGCGCGGTCCACCCGGTCGGCCAGCCGGTCGACCCTCGCGGTCAGCGCGGCACGGTCCACCGTCACGACCGGTGCCACCTCGGCGCCGCCGACGAGCGCGTCGAGCAGGTCGGCGGGGTTCCACGACCTCGCTCCGGCCGCGTCCACCGTGGCGTCCACGTCCAGGCTCAGCCCGGCACCGGCCGGCCACAGGCTGCGCGCCTCCGGTCCGGCCCGCACCGGCAACGGTGCCCGTGCCTCGTCACGCAGCTCGCGGGTCAGGGTGCGGGCCGCCTCCTCCCGGCTCAGCCCGCCGATGGAGACGCGCAGCACGGTGGTGCCGCGGGCGATGCCGGGACCGGCGAGGACGTACGCCGTCAGGTACCCGACGACGAGGACGCCGGCGGCCGCGCCGAGCACGAGGAGCACCCGGGTCCGCGCGGACCGGCCGGCCAGACCGTCGGCGCGGCCGGCGAGAGGTCGGAGCACGTCAGGCGAACCGGCCGTAGCGGCCCCGGTGGTGGACGAGGGGCACCCCGTCGCGGTCCCCCTCGACGGCGGCGAGGACCGCGCCGAGCACGATGTCGTGGTCGCCGCCGTCGTAGACCGCCTGGGTCCGGCACTCCAGCCAGGACACGGCGCTGTCCAGGAGCGGTGCGCCGGTGATGCCGCGGTGGTGCGGGAAGCGGTCCATCTGGCCGATCAGCGGCCGGCCCTTCATGGCGAACCAGTCGGCGGCCCGCCGGCCGCTCGCCGGCAGGATCGAGACCGCCCACGTGCCGGACTCGAGGACCGCGTCGCGGAAGCGCGCCTCCTTGTCGACGCAGACCAGCACGAGCAGGGGGTCCAGCGAGACCGAGGTGAACGCACTGGCGGTCATCGCGTGGTCGGTGCCGCCGACGCGGCTGGTGCACACCGTGACGCCGGACGCGAAGTGGCCGACGGCGCGCCGGTAGGCGGCGGCGTCGACTGTCGGGTCGGGCGGGACCGCCTCGGCTGGCAGGGACATCGCCTACGACAGTACCCGCGGCCGAGCAGGGTCAGGCGTGCTGCTCCCGGCCGGCCAACCGGGCGTTGTTGATGACGACGGCGGCCGGTCCCTCGATCAGCCGCAGCGTGTTGAGCGACGCCTCGCCGAAGGCGTTCTTGGTCGCGCTCGACATCGCGATCGCGCCGACGATGCGGCCCGCCGCCCGCAGCGGCATCGACAGAAAGGTTGCCATCCGGCCCTCGTCGTCCTGTCCGAGCAGGCCACGCGGGTCCGCGACGCGGGGCACCAGGTCCCTCACGTCGACGGCGGTCCCGGTGACCTGGCTGGCCGCATCGGCGACCGCGCCGAAGAACTCGGTGTACTGCATCTGCGAGGACTCGCGGGCCACCGTCAGGTAGGTCACGCCGTCGTCGAGCATGCACACGGCGGCCAGGTCGTAGTCGACGATCCGGCCGAGCACGCCCAGCACCGCGGCGACCGACTCCTCGAAGCCGTGCACGTCGGCGGCGATCTGGGTCACCTCGGCGGAAACCGACGCCTCGAACAGCTTGCGGTCGAGCAGCTCGGAGACCCGGGCCAGCACCTCGTCGTCGGCCAGCTCGACGGGGTCCGGACGCAGCGGCGGACGGCCGCCGCGCGCCTCGTCGGCCGCGGTGATCACCTCGTGCACCGCCTCCACCAGCTGCGGCGCCTCGAAGTCCTTGGTCAGGAACCGGTCCGCGCCGGTCTGCTTGCCCCAGTAGCGGTCGGAGGCGGCGTCCAGCGACGTCAGCAGCACGATCGGCACCTCGGCGGTCTGCCAGTCGTCCTTCAGCAGCCGGGCGGCGACGTAGCCGGAGAGCCGCGGCATCTGGACGTCCAGGATGATCGCGTCGGGCTGGGTGCGGAAAGCGCCCTGCACGGCCTCCACGCCGTCCTCGGCGGTGACGACGGTGAAGCCGGCGCGCTCCAGCACGGTCGAGACGATCCGGCGGAGGGTGGGGCTGTCGTCGGCGATCAGCACGGTGGGCATGAGGGGCTCCTTCTCAGCGGCCCAGCAGACGCCGGACCGTATCGATGAGTTCGGCCTGGTCGAACTCGCTCTTGAGCAGGTAGGCGCTGGCTCCCGCGTCCAGGCCGGCTCGCTGGTCGGCCGGGTCCCCGCGCGAGGTCATGATCACCACCGGGACGTCCTCCCAGCCACGGGTGCGGCGTAGGGTCCGGGTCAGGGTGAACCCGTCCATCCCGGGCATCTCGACGTCGGAGAGCACCAGGTCGACCGGGTCGTCGGCCAGCCGGGAGGCGCCGTCGGTGCCGTCCACGGCGGTGAGCACCTCGTAGCCGGCGCCCTCGAGGATCACCCGCTGCAGCTCGCGCACGCCCACCGAGTCCTCCACGACGAGCACCCGCGGGCGGGCCCCGGACCGGCGGTCGGGGCCTGCGGCGGCGGTGCGCCGGGCGGCGGGCGTGGACTCGGGCAGCGGCATCTTGGGTGCTCCGGCCGCCAGCTGGCGGGCGGCCAGCTCGCGCACGTCGAGGACGAGCAGCACGCTCCCGTCACCGTCGATGGTGGCCCCGGCCACGGCCGGCAGCCGGCCCAGGAAGCCGCCGAGCTCCTTGACCACGACCTCGCGCTCCCCCTCGAGGTCGTCGACGGCGAGGGCGAGCATCTCGCCGGCCGCACCGTGGTGCACGACGACGGCGGCGCGGGCGTCGCGCTCGCCGGTGACGTCGAGCGCCGCGCCGAGGTCGACGACCGGCATCGTCCGGCCCTCGCGGACCAGCACCGGGACGCCGGCCACCTCGTGGCGCTCCGCGGTCGCCAGCCCGATGGTCTCGACGACGCCGGCGACGGGCAGGGCGTAGCGCTCGCCGCCGACCCGGGCCAGCAGGCAGCGCAGCACGCCGAGGGTGACCGGGAGGGTGATGACGAAGGTGGTGCCGGTGCCCGTCGCGGAGCGCACCTCGAGCGCCCCGGAGAGGTCCTCGACGACCGTGCGTACGACGTCCAGCCCGACACCGCGCCCCGAGCTGCGGGTGACCGCGTCCGCGGTCGAGAAGCCGGGGGCGAACATGACCTGGAGCAGGGCCGGCCCGCTGGCCGTGCTGTCCTCCGGGAGCAGGCCGCGGGACACGGCGGCGGCGCGCAGGCCGTCCTCGTCGACACCACGGCCGTCGTCGGAGACCTCGATGACCACCGTCGAACCGGCGGCGCGGGCCGCGACGGTCACCGTGCACCGGGCCGGTTTGCCGTGCGCCAGCCGGGCGGCCGGGGTCTCGCAGCCGTGGTCCACCGCGTTGGTGACCAGGTGACGCAGCGAGTCGGCGACGGCGTCGAGCACCCGGGTGTCGAGCTCGACGTCCTGGCCGCGGAGAACCAGGTCGACGTCCTTGGCCTCGGCTCCGGCCCCGGCGAGCTCCCGCACGAGCTGCGGGAAGCCGGCCACGACCCGGCGCAGCGGCACCATCGCCAGGCCCATGGCACCGTCGCGGACCGAGGCGACCCGGCTGCTCGCGTCGTCGGCCAGCGTGTGCAGGTCGCGCAGGGCCGCCCCGTGCTGGTCGCCGAGGGCGACGAGGGCGTGCAGGTGGGCCAGGGTGGCCTGCGGCAGGTCGAGGTCGGCCAGGTCGTCGCGCAGGGCGCGGACCACCTCGGCCTGCTCGACCGCCAGCGAGGTGAGGTCGCGACCGTGCCCGGCGAGCCGGCGGACGTCGAGCTCGGCCTCGCCGACGACGTCGAGCAGGTCGTGCACCCGGCGGGTCGGGACCCGGATCGACTCGCCGGACCGCGGCCGGTCGGCGTCGGACTCGGCCTCGGCCAGTGCCTCCAGCCGCGGCACGGCCACCGGCTCGTCGCCGGCGGAGGCGCTCTCGAGCGCGGCGACCACGGCCGCCAGCTCACCCGGGCCGACCGGGCGGGCAGCGCCGGGAAGGGACCGGTTGATGCTCTCGGCGGCGACCAGCAGCAGGTCGACGAGGTCCTTGCGGACCGTGATCCGGCTGTCGCGCAGGGCGCCGAGCAGGTCCTCGGCGCGGTGCGCCACGTCCACGACCCCGTCGAGGCCGAGCATCCGGGCCGAGCCCTTGACCGTGTGGGCGTCGCGGAACAGCCCGCTCACCAGCTGGCGGGGGGACGGGTGGCCCTCCAGCCGCAGCAGGCCCTCGCACAGCGACGCCAGCCGCTCCTCGACCTCGGCACGGAAGGTGGCGACGAGCTCCGGGTCGTCGGCCCAACCCATGGTCAGGAGACCCGGAACTGCTCGATCGAGGAGCGCAGCTCGGCGGCGAGCACGTTGAGCTGGGCGGCGGAGGCCGCGGCCTGCTTCGACCCGACGGCGTACTGCCGGGACACGTCGGACACCTGCGTCATCGCCGAGACGACCTGGTCGGACGCCGAGCGCTGCTGCTGGGTCGCGATCGAGATCTCCTTGGCGGCCGTCGTCGTCTCGTCGACCATCCCGGAGATCCGCTCCAGGGCGTCCACGACCTCGCGGGCCAGGGCGGACCCGGTGTGGACCTCCTTGGCGCCTTCCTCGCTGGCCAGGATGGTGGCGCTGGTCTCGGCCTGGATCTGGGTCACGATGGCCTGGATCTGCCCGGCGGACTCCTGCGAGCGCTCGGCCAGCTTGCGCACCTCGGAGGCGACCACCGCGAAGCCGCGCCCGTGCTCGCCGGCCCGGGCGGCCTCGATGGCCGCGTTGAGCGCGAGCAGGTTGGTCTGGTCCGCCAGGTCGTCGATGACGACGAGGATCCGGCCGATCTCCTGACCCTTCTCGCCCAGCGACAGCGCCCGGGTGGCGATCGAGTTGACCCGCTCGGCGATGGCGTCCATGGCCGCGACCGACGTGGCGACGGCGGTCCGGCCGTCCTCCGCGTGGCGCAGGGTCTCGGCGGCGTAGCGCGCGACCGACTCCGCGGTGTCGGCGATCTGGGCGGCGGTCGCGGCCAGCTCCTCGATCGTCGACGTGGTCTCGGCGACGGCCGACGACTGCTGCGTGGCGCTGGCCGCGTGCTCCTCGGCCGTGGCGAGCAGCTCGCCGGCGCTCGACGTGATCTGCTCGCCGCCGACCCGGATCTGCTCGACGAGCTGGCGCAGGTTGAGCAGCGTGTTGTTGAAGCTGTGCGTGAGCGCCGCGACCGAGGCGCTGACCTCGTCGTTGGGCGAGTCGGAGACCTGCACCGCCAGGTCGCCCTCCGCCGCCTGGGACAGCACGGCCGAGAGATGGTCAACCCGGCGGGCCAGCTGGTCGCGCTCCTCCTGGGCCAGCCGGCGCTCGTCCCACACGGTCGCGCACAGCATGCCGACGAACCACGCGATGCCGGGGCCGAGCGGGAGGACGAGGACGAGGAAGGCGACGTCGGAGGAGTCGACCGGGCCGGCGACGAGCACCGCGGCGGCCAGGGCGACCGTGGAGAAGAAGCCGATGAACAGGCTGCGGGCGCGCGACATGGTGACCGCCGCGATCAGCAGCGGGGTGGCCATGAGCACCCAGTAGGGCGCCTCGAGACCGCCGGTCACGGCGACCAGGCCGGACACCCAGACGACGTTGGCGACGACCAGACCGGTCCGGTAGCGCTCGAGGTGGTCCTCACCGACCAGCCGCTCGCCGAACAGCGTGAGGGCGGCCAGCCCGGCGGCGCTCACCACGCCGACGCCGAGCCACATCGCGGCGGCCGCCAGCGAGAAGTCGGCGCCGTTGGCCTTGTCCAGGCCCACGGCCAGGGCCGCGACCAGCACCGTCACGCCGAGCGTCGCGGCCGACGCGCCGTTGACCTTCTTCCAGAACTCCACCACGACCTCCACCGGACAGGGAGTCCCCTGACTCCCTCCTTCCATCGGGTCGGCACCCGCCCGGCTGTAGGCCGAACGGGTACCTCTCCCTAGGGAGGAGGTGCTCAGGAGGCGGTGGACCCGCCGCGACGGCGGTCCACCCGGTCGCGCAGGGCGAGCACGGCCGCGGCGTCGAGCACCGCGATCGGTCCGGCCCGGTCGGCGACCTGGCCGGTGACGAGGGCGGACGCATCGGCAGGCAGCGTGGGCGGGGCGGGCGCGGCGCACGCCAGGTCGGCGTCGTGCACCCCTGGCACGGCCTCGGCGACGACGCCGACGATCAGGTCACCGCGCGACACCACGACGAGCCGGGCGCTGCTCGCGAGCGGCACCGAGGGGGTGGCGAAGAGCGGGCGCAGGTCGAGCACCGGCAGCACCCGGCCCCGCCAGTTGGCCACGCCCAGCAGCCAGGTCGGCGTCCGCGGGACCCGCGTCACCCGTGGGAGCGGGGCGACCTCCGCCACGTCGGCCATGTCGACGGCGTAGCGGGAGCCACCCAGGCGCAGGACGACCGCGCCGACGGGGGCGACCAGATCGCCGCCCGGCGCGTCGACGCTCGGCAGGGACACGTCCGAGTCATCGGCCCGCGGCCGCCGGCGCTGTAGTCAGCAGCGGCCACGGCGCGGCCACCCCGACGGCCGCGAGGACCAGGCCACCCAGCGACCAGGCGTAGCCGAGCAGGTCACCCGGCACGACCAGGTCGCCCTCGGGCCGTGGGGCGGAGAGCAGCAGCAGGGCGAGCAGCCACCCGGCCGCCGTGGCCGCCGGCCCGGTGCGGGACCGGCTGGCCAGCCCGGCGGTCGCCAGGGCGGCCGCCGTGAGGGCGTACGCACAGAGCAGCCCGACCGGCACGCCGGCGACCACCTGGGCGTGGACGAAGGACCCCAGCGCACCGACCAGCACGCCCAGCGCCACCAGGACGGCGTGCAGCAGCAGCCTGGCGAGTCGCACCCGCGCAGACTATGCAGGCGGCTCGATCAGGCGGCCCGGGGTCGTCCCGCGGCCGGCGGGCCGCAGGTCGATCGTGGCCGCCGAGTCATCGGGCCGGTCCCCGTCGCGGGCCGCCGACTCGAGCACGTCGGTGATCTCGGTGCCGATGAGCTCGTGCCGCTCGACGAGCGCGTCGCGCAGCGCGGCGACCAGGTGCATGTTGCTGTCCAGCAGGCCGCGCACGACCACCTTCTGCCGCTGGAGCAGCTCCTCCACCCGGCCGCGTCCCTCGGCGTCGCCGAGCACCCGGCCGACGATGTTGGTGTCGGAGAACGCGCTGTTCTGGATCGCGGCGTAGGACACCAGCGTGTCGCCCATGCCGCACGACCCGGTCATCTCCGCCGCCACGTTCGTCGCGTAGAGCAGGTCGCCGCCCGGGCCGGTGGAGACGTCGCCGAAGAAGAGCTCCTCCGCGACCTGGCCGCCCATCGCGATCTGGATCAGCGCGGTCATCTCCTTGCGCGACCGGGTGTAGACCTCGTCGCGGTCGCCGTGGGCGAGCATGCCGAGGGCGGAGCGTCGCTTGACGATCGTGAGCACCTCGAGCCGGCGCTCCGGCGCGACGAGCCAGGCGACCGTCGCGTGCCCGGCCTCATGGGTGGCGATCAGGTGCTTCTCGTGGTCGGTGTAGGCGACCGGCTGCCCCATGCCGACCTCCTCGACCAGCCGGGCCTTGTCGACGTCCTTCCAGCACATCGCCCGGTCGCCGCGCCGGACCGCGTTGACCAGCGCCTCGTCGAAGAGGTGCTCGATCATCACCGGCGAGTAGCCCTGGGTGACCCCGGCGAGCGCCTCACGCCGGTCCGGATCGTCCAGCTCGGGCGCGTGCGCCTTGCTCTCGAGGAAGTGGTCGATCAGCTCGCGACGGCCGCGCTTGCTCGGCAGCTCGAAGGTCAGGCGCCGGTCGAAGCGGCCGGGGCGCAGCAGCGCCGGGTCCAGGTTGTCGGCACGGTTCGTCGCGGCGATCAGCAGCAGGTTGGTCGACGGCGGGGTCGGCCGCTTGAGCTGGCGGTGCAGCGGCAGGTAGAGGTTGACCCGGTCGGCCATCTTGGTGCGGGCCTTCTGCCACCCGGTCGGCTCGTCGAAGGACTGCAGCTGGACCAGGAGCTCATTCACGACGCCGCCGACGCCCTCGCTCATCACCTGGTTGACCACGGTGCCGGAGCCGGCCGCACCCGCGGCCGAGGCGTAGACCGAGGGCAGCCCGGTCATGCCGCCGCAGTCCAGACGGCTGGTCGCCCGGGCGACGTCGGGCATCGCCGTGGCGCTGAGGCCGCCACGGGCCATCGCGATCGCGTCGATCTCCTCGATGAAGCCGATCGCGCCGCCCTCCTGGCGCGCCGCCTTGCGCAGGGCCTTGAAGTAGGAGCGAATCTTCTTCGCGGTGGCGCCGTAGAACATGGACTGGAACGACGTGGCACTCACGAACAGGAAGGGCACGCCGGCCTCGGCGGCCATCGCCTTGGCGAGGTAGGTCTTGCCGGTGCCGGGGTTGCCCTCGAAGAGCAGACCGCGCCGGGGCGTGCCGCCCATCTCGCTGGCGAAGGTCTTGTGCGCGAGGAAGAGGTTCAGGGATCGGACCACGTCCTCCTTGACCGGGTCGATGCCTACGACGTTGTCGAGCCGGGTCTCGATCTGTTCCGGCCGGTACATGACGTGCGGCGACCGGCCGGTGAACACGAACTGGCCGAGGAGCACGAAGATCAGCAGCAGGAAGAACAACGACGGCACCAGCAGGAGCGGGTCGACCGACGGCAGGTTGAACAGGTCGAGCGGGTTGCCGCTCAGGATGCGGTACCAGAGGTACGCCGTCGGGACCCCGACCACGAGCAGCAGCGTGAGCAGCCGCTTGCGACGGATGACCTCGCGGTTGCGGCCGACGTCGGCCGTCGAGTGCCGCGCCAGGCCGGTCGACCGCAGGCCGTCGGTGACGGTTTCCTGCGTCGGCCCGTCCGGCACCGCGAGCTCCGCCGTCGCCGGCCCCGTCGTGCGCTTGTCGCCCACAGCCCCTCCCAGGTCGTAGCCCTTCGCCCCGTCGGCGCATCGGCGACGTTCACCCGAACGGCGCATCAACTCCGACCCGCCCGTCGCCGATCCCACTTCTGGCGGACGAGCATCTGCGGGAAGTCTCACCCGCCCGGTGGCCGGTGCATCCTCCCCGCCCGGGCTTTCACCCGGATGCGGGGCCCCGGTCACCCGTTCGGCGCAACGCGTGCGGACGACGGTGACGCAGCGTCGTCACCCGCGGCGGGGCGACTCAGTCGATCCCGGCGAAGAGGTCGGTCTCGCGCCCGTCCTGGTCACGCTCCGTGCCGGGCTCGCCGTGCACCAGCTGGTAGAACTCGATGCCCCACACCTCGTTGCCCAGGTTGTTGGACAGCGCGAAGAAGGGGCCGTCGACCGTGATCTGGGTGGCGTGCGCCCGCATCGCCGCGAGCTTGGCATCGACGTGGCTCATGGCGTCGACCGCCGTGGTCACCAGATGGTCCGGAGTGGCAAGCGGGAGGTCGCCGTCCGGGTCGGCGTCGTCGAAGAAGGTGGCGTCGCCGGCGTCGCGCATGCGGCGCATGCCGTCACGCAGCCAGGACTCAGGAACCGCGTTCCAGTAGATCTTGGTGACCTGCCACGGCTCGCCCCCGGCGGTCACCGACGGGTCGGCCGCCAGCTCGACCGCGCGCATGGACACCCGGTGGGCCTGGATGTGGTCGGGGTGGCCGTAGCCGCCGTTCTCGTCGTACGTCACGAGGACCTGCGGCCGCACCTCCCGGAGGACTTCGACCAGGAGCAGTGCCGCCTCGTCGACGTCGGCCTGCCAGAACGCGTCCGGGCGGTCGTTGGTGGGCAGCCCCATCATCCCCGAGTCGCGGTAGCGGCCCGCCCCGCCGAGGAAACGGTGGTCGCGGACTCCGAGCGCCTCCATCGCGGTGGCCAGCTCCTCGACCCGGTGCCGGCCGAGCTGGTCCTCCTCGTCGGCGGCGAGGTGCGACAGCTCGGGGACGAGCACCTCGCCCTCCTCGCCCAGGGTGCAGGTCACCAGGGTGATGTGGGCGCCCTCGGCGACGTAGCGCGCCATCGTGGCGCCGTTGCCGATCGTCTCGTCGTCGGGGTGCGCGTGCACGAGCAGCAGCCGCCGGTCCGAGTCCAGGGCACGCATGACCGTCTCGGCCTCGGGCTGCGTCTGCTCCAGGACGGCCTCGGCCTCCTGGAGCACCGCGTCCTCGACCGACGACGGCGGCCGGCCGGTGGCGCCGGGGCCGTCCGCGGTCGGCCCTTCCGGGGTCGTCGTCATGAGTCCGGACCCTACCTACTGCGCCCGACTGGGTAGGTTCGCCGGGTGCCCGGACAGGAGACGTTCCCCCATGCCAGTGCCCGGACCCAGCGGTTCACCCGTGGCGGCCCCCGGTCCCTGCAGCTCGACCTCACCGGGACCCGGCTGCTCTTCGTCCGCTCCGGTGCCGGCGACGACCCGGTCGGCTCGCTGTGGGTCCTCGACACCGCCAGCGGGGAGGAGACCCTGGTCGCGGACCCGCGGGCGCTGATCGGCGACGGCGACGAGGACCTCTCGGACGAGGAGCGCTCCCGCCGCGAGCGGTCGCGGGAGGCGGCTGCCGGTGTCGTCGGCTACGCGACGGACGAGTCCGGCGGCGTCGTCGCCTTCGCGCTGTCCAGCCGGCTGTGGCTCGCCGACCTCCGCGGGCCGGAGCCCGTGGTCCGTGAGCTCCCCGCGCAGAGACCGGTCGTAGACCCCCGGCCGGACCCCACGGGCCGATGGGTGGCCTACGCGGCCGCCGGCGCGCTGCACGTCGTCGACATCGACGGGACGGACCACCGGACCCTGGTCGCACCGGACCGGCCCACGGTGCACTGGGGGGTCGCCGAGTTCGTGGCCGCCGAGGAGATGGGCCGCTACCGCGGGTTCTGGTGGGCCCCCGACGGTTCCGCGCTGCTGGTGGCCCGGGTCGACGACGCACCGGTGCAGCGGTGGCACGTGGCCGACCCGGCGCACCCGGAGCGCCCGTCGGCCGAGCTCGCCTATCCCGCGGCCGGCACGCACAACGCCGATGTCACGGTGCGCCTCGTGCCGGTCGACGGCTCGCCGGGCCACGAGGTGGCCTGGGACCGAGCGGCTCGGCCCTACCTGGTCGCGGTGCACTGGTCCGGCGCCGGCGCCCTGCTGCACGTCATGTCCCGCGACCAGCGGGACTCCGACGTGCTCGAGGTCGAGCCCGCGACCGGCGCGACGCGGGTGCGGCACAGCGAGCACGACGACGTGTGGCTGGACGTCGTCGACGGCGTGCCGGCCCTGCTGCCGGACGGCCGGCTCGTCACCACGGTGGAGCGCGACCTGGCGCGACGGCTGGTCGTCGACGGGACCGCGGTCACGGGCCCCGAGGTGCAGGTGTCCCACGTCGTCTCGGTGGGGGCCGACGGCGTGGTCGTCGCCGGCAGCGACGACCCGGTCGAGAGCCACCTGTGGCTGGTCGAGCCCGACCTGACGGTGCGCCGGCTCACCGAGGCGGGCGGCTTCCACACGGGGCTGCTGTCGGGCGGCAGCCTGGCCGTGACCAGTCGCTGGCTGGACACGCCCGGCACGACCGTCGCGGTCCGCCGCGAGAACGCCCAGAAGGTGCGCCTGCGGTCGTACGCCGAGGAGCCGCCGCTCCGGGCCGAGGTGCGCATGCTGGCGGTCGGCGAGCACGACCTGCGGGTCGGGCTGCTCCTCCCCCGCGACCACGTGCCGGGGACCCGGCTGCCGGTGCTGCTCGACCCCTACGGGGGGCCGCACCACCAGGAGGTGATCGCGGTCCACGACATGTGGCTCGAGCCGCAGTGGTGGGCCGACCAGGGCTTCGCGGTCGTCGTCGCCGACGGTCGCGGCACCGGCTCGCGAGGCTCGGAGTGGGACCGCTGCGTGCGCGACGTCATCTCCGACGTCGTGCTCGAGGACCAGGTGACCGCGCTGACCGAGGTCGCCGCGCTCGAACCCGACCTCGACACCTCACGGGTGGCGATCCGCGGCTGGTCCTTCGGCGGCTACCTCGCGGCCCTGGCCGTGCTGCGCCGGCCGGACGTCTTCCACGCGGCGGTCGCGGGTGCGCCGGTGACGGACTGGGCGCTCTACGACACCTTCTACACCGAGCGCTACCTCGGGCTCCCGGCCGAGGCGCCGGAGGCCTACGAGCGCACGTCGTTGCTTCGGGACGCGCACCGGCTGGAGCGACCGCTGCTGCTCGTGCACGGGCTGGCCGACGACAACGTCGTGGCCGCCCACACGCTGCGGCTCTCCAGCGCACTGCTGGCGGCCGGGCGCCCCCATGACGTGCTTCCGCTGTCCGGCGTCACGCACATGACGTCGCAGCCGGTGGTGGCGGAGAACCTCCTGCTGCTGCAGCTCGACTGGATCCGCCGGGCGCTGGCCAGGGTGCGACTCGTGTGACCCGACCGGTCACACCGGGATGAGGTGCTTCTCCTCCGGGAAGTGGCACGCGCCGTAGTGCCCGGGAGCGAGCTCGCGCAGCAGCGGGATCTCGTCGGCGCAGCGCTGCTGCGCCTTGGGGCACCGGGTGCGGAACACGCAGCCCGACGGCGGGTTGATCGGGCTGGGCAGGTCGCCCTTGAGCAGGATCCGCTCGCGGCTGCGCTCCGCCTTGGGGTCGGGCAGCGGCACGGCCGACGTGAGCGCGTGGGTGTAGGGGTGACGCGGCGAGCTGTAGATCTTCTCCGCGTCGGCGATCTCCATGATCCGGCCGAGGTACATGACCGCGATCCGGTCGGAGATGTGCCGGACGACGGAGAGGTCGTGCGCGATGAAGACGTACGCCAGCCGGAACTCGTCCTGCAGGTCCTCCAGGAGGTTGACCACCTGCGCCTGGATGGACACGTCGAGAGCCGACACCGGCTCGTCGCACACGATGAGCTTGGGCCGCAGTGCGATGGCTCGCGCGATGCCGATGCGCTGCCGCTG
>Ga0126307_10000734_pt1 | contig 21514 bp, 17 predicted proteins | sample Plot28_FD_89955 | JGI IMG/M metagenome (GOLD analysis project Ga0126307, IMG submission 89955) | Serpentine soil microbial communities from UC McLaughlin Reserve, CA, USA - Plot28 | ecosystem: Environmental > Terrestrial > Soil > Grasslands | place: USA: UC McLaughlin Reserve, Lake County... | reverse complement strand
GAAAGGGTAAGGCAAGATGAAGCAGCGCGTGGCCCATCCGTTCGACGCCGCCAACCGCCGTGTGGAGACCGGCTGCGCGCCGCGTGATCGCCGCCGGCCTTCCTAGCGAATCAAGGGTCTTTGAAAGATGGAGGCGTTCGACTTCGAGGCCTTGGCCGCCCCTCGTTCGCAAGCCGATCCCTGCGGCCCCGATCTCGAGCTCGCCGACCATCTCGAATTCATGCAGTTCATGGCGCGGGCGGAGGGGCTGCTTCCCACGTCTTACTTTGCCTTTGATCGCAGCTCGATCGACTTTCCAACGGAATTCGCCGCGATCAAGAAACTTCTCGAGGAGAGCCTCGATCTGCGGCCGATCTCGGTCCTTGCGAAGTTGCTGATTCTTAATCGCGATCTTCCCGGCTTAGCTTCGTGCGCGACCGGCATTGCCACCCTCTTATCGGAGCGGTGGGACGAGGTGCATCCCCGCGGCGATGGCGGCGATTTCGGCATGCGAATGGCCGTCCTGCAGTCGCTCGACGACCTCCCACCGCTCGTGCTCCCGCTGCAGCATGTCCCCCTCGTTGAAAGCCGGCGGTTCGGGCCGATCACGTATCGGAGCTATCTCCTTGCCACGGGCGATGCGAAGCCGCGCGAGAACGAGCAAGTACTCGACCGGGCGACGATCGAGAGCTCCTTCATGGAGGCGGACCTTCCGCGCCTCGTCGAAACCGCAAATCATCTAAGGGCCCTCAAAACCGCTCTCGCCAGCATTCGCGCGACCTGCATCGCGCGGGTCGGTCACGAGCAGGCCGTGAGCTTCGACAATTGCGGCCCGGTGGTTGGCAAGACGCTCTCGATTCTCGAAACGGTCATCGTGAAGCGCGATCCGGGCGCAGTGCCGAAACCCACGGCTCCGGGGGCGGAAGAAACGGCTGCTTCGTCCGAAAACGCCACAAACCATGATCAGCTTCCGAGGTTGGGCTCGACGCGGGAAGCGGCCGCAGCGCTTGCCGCCGCCGCCGCCTATTTCCGCCGCTTGGAACCGTCTAACCCCGCCGTTCTCCTCGTGCGCCAGGCCGAGGAGTTGATGGGCAAGTCCTTCCTGGAGGTGATGCGCATCCTCATGCCCAACCAGGCTGAGCAGGCGACCGTTCAGATTCGAGGGGCGCAAAGCTTCGCTCTACCGATAGAGCGCCTGTCGGCCCTGATTTCGGATGGCGATCAGGCCGGGTCGTCGGAGGTCGAGGAGCTTGCGGCCGGCGAGGATGGTTCGGACTGTGAGGTGGCGCACATCTCAAATGGCGCAGGAGAACCATTTTGCGAAGTCCGCACGCGAGACGAGGCACTGCGGTTGCTGGTTCAGGTCGGCAATTATTATCGGGCGGTGGAGCCATCGAGCCCGGTTCCGTTGTTGACGGAGCGGGCCCTGTCCCTCGCTGAGTGCGATTTTCTCAGCCTTTTGAGGGACTTGCTGCCGGAGCCACCCAAAGACGAACAATCCAGCGAGTTCACCCAGTAACGAATTGACGAGCGGCGTGATTTGCACTTGACTGACGCATTCGGCACCTTCACCGCCTTGCCGATGAATGGAGGACCTGGCGATGGCTGCGGATACCGGCCAGAGATTCATCAAGCGCAATCGCGCCCCCCGGGTGCATATCAGCTACGAGGATCCGTATGACGCCGAACGAGAGGTCGAGCTGCCTTTCGTGATGGCGGTCTTGTCGGACCTCTCCGGCAACGATCCGGGGGTGGATAAGCCTGATGTCGCCGACCGGACCTTCCTCGAATTCGACATGGACAACTTCGATCAGCGCATGGCTGCGATCGCGCCCGGCATGTCGTTCAGGGTCGACAACAAGCTCGGTGACGACTCGGACGAGAAGCTCTCGGTGAATTTGCACTTTAAAAAGATGGAAGACTTCGGACCCGCCGCCGTGGCACGGCAGGTTCCCGCGACGGCGAAGCTCCTGGAAGCGCGCGAACAGCTCGCGAACCTTCTGCGCTACATGGACGGGAAGGTCGCGGCCACCGATCAGTTGAAAGCGCTTCTTGACGATCCGCAGCTGATGGCGAGCCTTAAGGACCGGATGGCCACCCGCGAGCAGTCTGAAGGCGAATGAGTGGAGGGATCGCATCAATGGCAAAGGTAGCTGAGGTCAAACGGCACACTGCCGGCGCCGTCGTCGCGACGCGCGATCCGGATGAATTCGCGTCAATCTTGAAGCAGAGCTTCAAGCCACGCACCGAGCGGGCCGCCACCGAGGTCGAAAACGCGGTCGGCACGCTCGTCCAGCAAGCGCTCGCCGACTCCTCGCTGATCAAGGAGGACGTCCTCGACACGATCGAGGAGATGATCGCACGCATCGACGCGAAGCTCACCGCGCAGGTGAACGCGATCCTTCACGCGCCCGAGTTCCAGAAAATCGAAAGCACCTGGCGCGGGCTCCATTACCTGGTCTTCAATTCCGAGACGGATTCGAGCCTCAAGATCCGCGTGATGAACATCTCGAAGAACGAGGTCTATCGAAACCTCAAGCTCTATCCTGGCACGCGCTGGGACCAGAGCCCGCTCTTCAAGAAGGTTTACGAGTACGAGTACGGGCAGCTCGGCGGCGAGCCGTACGGCTGCATCATCGCCGATTATCATTTCAGCCACCTTCCGACCGACGTGCAGCTCCTGCGCGACCTCAGCAAGGTCGCCGGCGCCGCGCACGCGCCCTTCTTCGCTGGGGCGGATCCGACGCTCATGGGCATGGATTCCTGGACCGAGCTCTCGAACCCGCGCGACCTCGGCAAGATCTTTGACACGCCCGATTACGCAGCCTGGAAGTCGCTCCGCGACTCCCCGGATTCCCGTTATGTCGGGCTGTGCTTCCCGCGCGTACTTTCGCGCCTACCCTATGGAGCGAAATCGGAACCGGTCCAGGAGTTCGCCTTCGAGGAGGAGACGGACGGCCACAAGGGCGATAAATACGCGTGGATGAACGCGGCCTACGCCATGGCCGTGAACATTAACCGCGCCTACAAGGAATATGGCTGGTGCACCCGCATCCGCGGCGTCCAATCGGGCGGCGAGGTCATAAACCTTCCGACGCACGCTTTCCCGAGCGACGACGGAGGCATCGACATCAAATGCCCGACCGAAATCGCCATCAGTGACCGCCGCGAGGCGGAGCTCGCCAAGGCCGGGCTCATCCCGCTCGTCCACCGCAAGAACACCGACAAGGCCGCCTTCATCGGCGCTCAATCGCTCTATAAGCCGCACCAGTATTTCGGCAAGGACGGCGTCGATGCGACGGCCTCGGATAACCTCTCGTCCCGCCTGCCCTACATGTTCGCGGTCTCCCGCTTCGCGCACTACCTGAAGTGCATGGTGCGGGACAAGATCGGCTCGACAAAGGAGAAAGACGAGCTGCAGCGTTGGCTGCAGGATTGGATCCTCGAATATGTCGACGGCGATCCAACCATCTCCTCGGAAGAGACCAAGGCGCGCCGGCCTCTCGCGGACGCGAAGGTCGAGATCTTCGAGAACGAGGAGAATCCCGGTTACTACAATGCGCGTTTCTACCTGCGTCCTCACTACCAGCTCGAGGGCATGGACATCGGATTGAGCCTCGTTTCCCGCCTCCCGGGCGGCATCAGCTGAGCTTTTATTGCTTTGCATTAGTCGATCTAACGGCGAAGGACCGAACGGCAAGGAGAGACGAATGGCACAAGTCGACTACTTCCTGAAAATTGACGGAATTGACGGCGAATCCGAGGATCACAAACACCAGAACGAAATCCAGCTCGAAAGCTGGTCGTGGGGCGAGAGCAATGCCGGGAGCTCGCATGCAGGCGGCGGGAGCGGTGCCGGCAAGGTTGCTATGCAAGACTTCCATTTCGTCATGAAAATGAACAAGGCTTCTCCCAAGCTGTTCCTGGCCTGCGCGAGCGGCGAACACCTCAAGAAATCTGTTCTCACCTGCCGCAAGGCGGGGAAGGACCAACAGGCGTACATGGTCATTACCATTAGCGATGCGTTGGTGAGCTCCTATCAGACCGGCGGGTCAGCGCATGGAGACGTCGTACCTACGGATCAAATATCTCTGAACTTCGCCAAGATCGAGTTTGACTACAAGATGCAGACGAAGACCGGCGCGCTTGGCCCCGGTGCGAAAGCCGGCTGGGACGTTAAAGCGAACAAGAAGGCATAAGCGTCTCGGCCGTGCAAGGCGGCTGCCACACTTTCCGCGCCGCCGCCCCTCCGTGTCGATCGCGCCAGTTTGTGGCAGCGCAGGCATGTGGGAGCTGGCGCGGCCTCGCCAATCTCCCGTGTTCAAGAGGGCTGTAGGTGCGCGCGAACAAGGACCGCTTGAGCCCGCCGCTCGTGTTCGCCTTCCGTGCCGCGCATCAGGCGCGCGACGCCAAGAAGAAGCTCGACCTGCGCGATGAATCTGGCGAGCGCGTACTGGCGGGCCGCAGGGCGTCGCCCCGCCAAGTGATCACGGAATCGCTTCTCCGGCGTGAGGTGTCCCAGGATGTCGGAGCCTTGATGAACACGGTGAACCTCGGCTCGTCCATCGATCTGCAAGAGTTTCCGAATGTTGGGCACTCGATTCTCAATTACGGGATTCCGGACGTGGCCCAGCGCTCCATCAACGAGTTCACTGTCGACGACATCGGGCGCGAGATTGCGGCTGCGCTGCACGATTTCGAGCCGCGGATTGTGAGCGACACGATTCGCGTGACGAGAGACAATACAGTTCGCGCCGAAAGCCTGAAGGTTCGGTTCGTCGTTCGCGCCGATCTGTCCTGCACCCCGTTGGATGTGCCCGTCGAGTTCGTGGCCGATATCGAGGTGGATACGGGTAAGATCTCCATCAATCGTCTGTAGCCGCCGATGCACCGGGAATTCCTCGATCTCTACAACCGCGAACTACAGTTGCTCTATGAGCAGGCTGGCGAGTTCGCGGAGGAGTACCCGGGCATAGCCGAGCGTCTCGGCGGGTTGGTGGGCGACCGCACGGACCCGATGATAGCGGGTCTCCTCGAAGGCGCGGCGTTTCTCGCCGCCCGGGTTCAGCTGAAGCTGAAGCACGAATTTCCAGAGTTCACGAACAACCTCCTGGAACAGCTCGTGCCGAACTATCTCGCCCCGACGCCTTCCGCGTTGCTGACGAAGGCGGTGCCGCCCTATGGCGACCCGGCCCTGCGGGAAGGGCAGCAAATCCCGCGCGGATCGTATCTCGACGCGACCTACGTCGAGCGGGATCGGCGCATCGCGTGCCGGTATCGCCTGAGCTCGGACATCATCCTCTGGCCCTTCGAGATCTCGGGCGCCGAATATTTCGGCACGCCGGGACCGCTGCAAGTGTTGGGCGTTCCCGTGCCCGGCAACGCGATTGCGGGGATGCGACTTTCCCTCACGCATCGTACCGCCGGCTCCGCGGAAGCGGAGCGACCGGACCCCGAGACCGCCAAGCTGCCGGAATTCCGGTTCGCCGGATGCCGAACGACCGAGCTCCCCATCTACCTCATCGGCGGCGAGGCGGACGCGATCGCTTTGTACGAGCAGCTCTTCGCCCGCTGCGTCGGGATCTTCTTCCGGTATCTCGACGAGTTCGGCGATCCCGTCGTTATCCGGGCTCCGGAAGGGTGCATCGCTCAAGTCGGAATGGAAGAGGGAGAGGCGCTCCTGCCCAGCGACGCGCGCGTCTTCCGCGGTTTCGATCTGCTGCGCGAATACTTCATGTTCCCGCGCAAGTTCCTCGGCTTCAAGCTCACGCGCCTCGCCCCGGTGATGGCTCAGCTGCTGGCAGGATCCGTCGACGTGCTCTTCGTCTTCGATGAGGTGAATACACGGCTATCCGCCGCCATCGCGCCCTCGATGTTCGCGCTCTATGCCGCGCCCGCGATCAATCTCTTTGAGAAGACAGTCGACCGCATTCATGTCACCGCCCGCCACCACGAATATCATCTCGTGCCGGACCGCAGCCGCTACTTGGATTTCGAGCCGCATCGGATCCTGGAGGTCTACGCCCACTACGCCGGCGGTCACGAAAAGGTGCCAGTGCATCCGCTCTACTCGGCGCCGGAGGTCGGCGCCGACGAGACAGACCTTTTCTACACCATGCGCCGGCTGCCGCGGCGCCGGACGGTCGAGGAGCGGCAATACGGCACCGCTTCCGACTACACCGGCACCGACGTGTTCATCTCTATCGTCGAGCCGGCCGACATCGAGGATCGGCCCGCGGTGGCCGAGCTCAGCGTGCGCGCGCTCTGCTCCAACCGGCACTTGACCGAGCACCTCCCGGTCGGGGACGGAGGTACCGACTTTCGGCTCCTCGACAACGTCACCCTCGACATGCTCTGCGTCGCCGGCCCGACGCCGCCGCGCGAGCCCGTGCTGACGCAGCTGCGTAGCCGCACCGAGACCGCGCATACGGGCGTCGTAGCGTGGCGCCTCATCAACATGCTCAGCCTCAATCATCTCGGGCTCGTGGAGCGCGCGGCAGGGCGCGACGGCCAATCGCTGCGCCAGATCCTGACGCTTCTCGCCGATACATCCGACAGCGCCGTGGAGCGCCGGATCCGGGGCGTGCGCAGCATCGAGAGCCGGCCTATTGTCCGACGCTTCCGAGAACGCAGCGGAATGGGCGCGGCGCGGGGTCTCGAGGTCACGACCACGCTCGACGAAAAGGCTTTCGAGGGGAGTGGCGTCTTCCTGCTTGGTGCCGTGCTCGACCGCTTCTTCGCCGAGTATGCCGCCATGAACCATTTCACTCAGACCGTAATCCGGACCTTGGAGCGGGGCGAGGTCATGCGTTGGCCGCCGCGGCATGGGGCGCGGAGGCCGCTGTGACCTTCGTCTCGGAGCTCGAGCAGGAACCGTGGCGGTTCGACTTCTACACAGTCCTGCGGCGAGTTGAGAGCAGCTTCAAGGACCGCCCTCGGATCGGGGACAGCTCGTCCCGGCGCGACGAGTACCTCGCCCTCGGCGAAGACCCGTACATGGAGTTCCCTGCGTCGACCCTGAGCCGGGCTGATCGGGACCTTAGGGGCCGGCTTCGAATCTTTGTGAAGTTCCTGGGCCTCCTCGGGCCGCAAGGGGCGCTCCCGCTCGCGACGACGGAGGAAGCCTTCGCGTGGATGCTCGCGCGCGATGACGCGTTCCCCCGCTTTCTCGACATCTTTAATCACCGGTTTCTGCAGCTGTTCTTCCGTGCTTGGGCAGACGCGCGGCCGGTCGCGCAGCACGATCGCCCCGAGGCCGACCGCTTCGAGACCTATGTCGGCGCGATGCTCGGGATCGGAGCCGCCCCGTATCGCGGGCTCGACGCGGTCCCCGATCTGAACAAGCTCGAATTCGCCGGGCTAATCGCCCCTAAGGCCAAGGCGGCCTCGCGCCTCCAGAGCTTCCTGTCGGGATTGTTCCACGCTGAGGTTGAAATCGTTCAGTTTGTCGGCTCTCGCCTAGTGTTCGAGGAAAGCGACCGTACGCTTCTCGGCCAGCGGTTCTGCGAGCTCGGTGGCGATGCGCTCGTCGGCGGAACCGTCTTCAGTGTACAGGACAAGTTCCGGGTCAGGATCTACACGAACGATCTCAAGCAATATTGCCGTTTCTTGCCGAGTGGAGACTGGTGCGAACCGCTGTCGGATGCCGTATTCTTCTATATCGGCGAGCAGCTGGACTGGGAGGTAGAGCTCGCGATCCGGGCGGGAGCGGTAGAGCCGATCCGGCTCGGGCAGTTCGGCCAGCTTGGCTGGACGAGCTGGATAGTGCCCCGCGGGGGCGCCGAGGACATCACAGTGCGCCGGGACGCCCGCTTTCATCCGGCGGAGCGCCTAGACCGCCGCCGGCGCGCCGCCGGCGCAACGACAAGGGGAGCGGACAGTGGCCGACATTAGCCTCGAGGCCGTCACCGGCAAGCTCAACAGGGTCGGGTACGAGTCTTTCTTTCAGGCGCTTCGTCATGCAAAATCGGCGGGCAACCGCAACGTCGAGCTCGCACACTGGCTCCTGCACATTCTGCAGATGGACCGCACGGATCTCGCCCTTACCGCCGACCATTTCAACCTCGATCGAGGGCGCCTGCTCTCCGACGTCGCTACGGCCGTCGACGGCTTGCGCAAGCAGCAGACCGAGATGCCGGAGGTCTCGCAGATCATCATCGACACCCTCGACCGCGGCTGGCATTACGCGACGCTGTTCTTCGGCGAGACGCAGATCCGAACCGGCCACATGCTGGTCGGCGCCTTCAAGTCACTCGAGTTCCGCCGCGCCTTCACGGCCCTCTCCAAGGAATTCGGCAAGATCAACGTCGACACGTTGTCGAGCGAGTACCGGACGATCTGGGCTGGGTCTGAGGAAGAGAACCTGCGGCCGATTGACGGTTCGGGGTTGCGGACCCCGGGCACCCCAGGCGCGAAAGCCGCAGCCGGCCCGAATGGCGCGACGGCGCTTGACCGCTACTCCACCGACCTAACCGCCAAAGCCAGAGCTGGCGACATGGACCCGATCCTCGGCCGCGACGACGAGATCCGGCAAATCATCGATGTTCTGATGCGCCGCCGTCAGAACAACCCGATCCTCACCGGCGAGGCGGGTGTCGGCAAGACAGCGGTGGTTGAGGGCTTCGCCCAGCGGATCGCGGCGGATGACGTGCCGCCGCCACTTCGCGGCGTAAAACTGTGCGTGCTCGATGTCGGCCTCATGCAGGCCGGGGCCTCGATGAAGGGCGAGTTCGAGCAGCGGCTGCGCTCTGTGATGGACGAGGTGCAGGCCTCCCCAACGCCGATCATCCTCTTCATCGATGAGGCGCACACGCTAATCGGCGCCGGCGGGCAGGCCGGCACCGGCGATGCGGCGAATCTCCTCAAGCCCGCCCTAGCCCGGGGGACCCTGCGCACAGTCGCGGCGACCACCTGGTCGGAGTATCGGCAGTATATTGAGAAGGACCCCGCGCTTACCCGCCGTTTCCAGCCGATCCATGTCGACGAGCCAGACGTCGAGCGCTGCTGCGTGATGCTGCGCGGCATCCTCGGACCGATGGAGAAGCATCATAGGGTCCGCATCTCCGACGCGGCGATCCGCGCCGCCGTGCAACTCTCGCACCGCTACATCCCGGCGCGGCAGCTGCCAGACAAGGCCGTGAGCCTTCTCGACACCGCTTCGGCCCGCGTCGCGATCAGCCAGAGCGCCACGCCGGCGATGATCGAGGACACGCGCGTGGCGATCGGCGCGCGCGAGGCCGAGAGGGCGGCGCTCGTGACCGACAGCGATCTCGGCACGGACAATTCCGCGCGCATCGCCGAGATCGAGGCGGGCGTCGCTTCGCTAAAGGAGCAGCTCGCCGGCCTCGAGGCCGAACGAGCAACCGAGCAGAAGCTCGTCGCGGAGATCCGAAGTCTACGCGACGTCCTAAGCCCGCCCACGGAGGCGAGCAAGGAGGCTGCCGCCCCCCCGGCGGACCTGCCCGCGCACGGTGCAGAGGCGGCTCCTCGGCCCGACCGCGCCGCGGACCCGGCGGAAACCCGTCGGCAGCTGCGCGAGAAGTTTGAAGCGCTAGAAGGCCGCGATCCCGAGAAGCGGATGATCTACGCCCATGTGGACGAGCAGGCGGTCGCCTCTGTGGTTTCCGACTGGACGGGCATCCCGGTCGGCCGCATGGTTAAGGACGAGGTCCAGACCGTCCTCAGCCTGCCCGAGATCCTGAACCGGCGCGTCATCGGCCAGTCGCACGGCCTCAAGATGATCTCGAAGCGCATCGAGACGAACCGGGCAAAGCTAGACAACCCGAACAAGCCGATCGGCGTCTTCATGCTGTGCGGCCCTTCTGGCGTCGGCAAGACAGAGACCGCGCTCGCGCTCGCCGAGGCGCTCTACGGCGGCGAGCAGAACATGATCACGATCAACATGTCGGAGTTCCAGGAGGCGCACACGGTTTCGACCTTAAAGGGCGCGCCTCCGGGCTATGTCGGTTATGGCGAGGGCGGACGCCTCACCGAGGCGGTCCGGCGCAAGCCTTACAGCGTGATCCTACTCGATGAGGTCGAGAAGGCGCACCCCGACGTCCACGAGATCTTTTTCCAGGTCTTCGACAAGGGACAGATGGAGGACGGCACCGGACGGCGCATTGATTTCAGGAACACGCTCATCATTCTAACCACCAATGTCGGGACCGACCTCATCATGGGCCTCTCCCGCGACCCCATGTACCGCACGGACCCGGAGGCGCTTGCGTTGCAGCTGCGGCCGGAGCTGTTGAAGGCGTTCCCGCCGGCGCTCCTCGGGCGCATCGTCTCGATTCCCTACTTCCCGCTCTCCCACAAGATGCTCGCCGGCATCGTGATGCTTCAGCTCGACCGCATCGGGCGGCGCCTCCGCGAGAACCACGACGCGGAGTTCATCTACGACGATGCGGTCGTCGACCACATCGTGTCGCTCTGCAACGACCCCGACACCGGCGGCAGAATGATCGACAACATCATCACCAACACGCTACTCCCTGCCCTCTCCCGGGAGTTCCTGACGCGCTCGCTTAACCGGGAGGAGCTCAAGCAAGCGCGCGTGACGTTCGAGAACGGCGACTTCGCTTATTCCTGGTCGGGCAGCGGCGCCCCACCCGCCACCACGGAAGAGCCGAAGTCGGAGCTCAAGCCGGTCGTGGAGATCAACGCGCCGGAAGAGCTGGTCACATAATAGATTGGCCGTACGGTCGAGCGCGACATCAAGCCAGCAACAGGCCGAGCTTCGCCGCGAAAGCAAGGTGGTCCTCCACGGCTTCGCGCGTGACCTCGGAGCTGGCGGCTTCCTCGCCGTCCGGTCGCCTTCGCCGGAAGGCATTCAACGCGTCCGCTATATCGTCGATGCTGCGGGTGCCGTCGAGCAGCGTCAGGAACTCGCGCGTGGTCTCGTCCTCGATCACCAGGCTCTTGTGCAGGAGATTCGTGACCAAGCCCCCCTGCCGCGCCTGCCGCCTGGCGATCGGGCTTGCCTCCGGGCGTTCGCCGGCGCGTGTCGCGAGCGGCGGCGGATAAAGCGACAGCTCGAGCGCCCCGCCCCCATAGAGCTGCAGCAATACGGCCTCGAGCGCCTCGATGTGATCTGCGATCCCACTTTCAAGCCCCTCGCCGTCGCGGCCAAGGCGCGCGAGCGCCCCTTCGATGAGTGCGTCGAAGGGGATCGGCTGCGGCGCCATATTGGCGAGGTGCAGCAAGGCGGCTTTGCTGAGCGGATGATTAAGGGCGACGGTCCGCCCTCCGAGCTTGAACTCCTCCACGGTATTGCTTGCGGGGTCGATCCCCTTGTCCGCAGCCGGCTCCGCCGCGGCGGCGAAATGGAAGGTCCGAAGGTTTCGCGGCTCGATTTCGCGCTGGATCGCGATGCCGGCGCGGCAGAACAGCGTTTGGCGGAAGCTGCGGCCAGTGATAAAGTCCGAATACTGCTCCCGCGTGACCGCGTCGTCGACACTGCGCAGAAGATTATCGACGGGTTCCGACATTTTCGCGAGGCCGGCGGGCGGCACCAAAGCATCGGCGAGGTATTGCAGCCCATGTCGGGCCGCGTCCTCGACTACTGCGGACACGAGGAAAGGCGTGCTCCAGGGCGACAGGTCGTCATGGAACAGGAGCCCATTATCCATCCGCTCGATCTCGTTCGCCTGGTTCCATAAAACCGCGCCGTATACGTCCTTCACGCCGACCGCCTGGTGAAGGAAGCGGATGATGCTGCGGCTCTGCTCGATGCGAACGGCGGGATCCGAGATGCCGCGCGTGTGATAAAGCATGATATCCCGCGTAACCCCCCTCAGATGACCGGCCGGATGGCAGTTGTAGCTCAGATAGCCTACGCCCATGGGCGCGAGGCACGCGGCGAAGATGGAGAGGATCTTCTCGCGGACCTGCGGCGGCACCCAGGAATAAAGGCCGTGGGCGATGATATAATCGAATCGCCCGAGCTCGGGCTCAATCTCCAACAGGTCCGCATGCCGCAGCTGGATGTTCGAGAGACAGAGCTCGCGCACGGCGGCGAGGCCCATCTCGATGGTTACGCCGCTCAGGTCGATCCCGAGGAATTGGCTGTCCCGCAGCCGATAAGCTATCGGTATCAGGTTGGTTCCGTCCCCGCAGCCGAGCTCGAGCACGCGGCAAGCGGTGATTGGCTGCGGCGTCATTCCATGCAGGGCCGCAACGGTCGCTAGGCGATCGGGATGGCTCTTGGCGTAGGAGCGTCCCTCGTACAGCATCTCGTCATAGCTGGTTGTCGCCTGCGCCATGCCTCCTTCCTTCCGCACGCCGGCTAGTGCCGATCAGCCGCGCATAGCGGTCGCATCCGGCAACGGGAACTCCACGATCTCCAGAAATCCGCTGTCCACGAGTTGCCGGACCATCGCAGCAAACGCCTCGGGCGACGCGTCCTCGGGAACGATTTTCAAATCGCGTATGTGTTGAAGGTGCTCGCGTGCCGTGATCGTTCCGTCGCAGCGGGCGAGGAGCATCGGATACCAAGGCGGGCATGAAGCCTGGACCGCGAAGGGCGACGCCGTCACGAGCTTGCATTCGTCCGTCAGCCACTCGCCATCGCGCAGCACGGAGCGCGATCGCAGCTCGGTTCGCGGCGATGTGCGCGGACGACTGTCGAGGAGCCGTTGCAGCCGCCCGGGGTCGCCGTCCGCGTTAGCCACGAGCCAACGCAGGACCCATTGCAGATCGGCCGCCCCGGTGTGCGGCGAAGCGAGCCGGCGGGTCGTGACAACAGCTCGCTCGGTCGCCCGGCGCTGGATGATCAGCACCACGAAAACGAGTCGTTCGACGCCGAGCCGCGCGAGCGTCAGGACGCGCTGGGTCTGCGCTTCAAGGTCATGCTCTTCGCGCGCGAGGCGCGGGTAGTCCGGCGCGAGATCCTGGGTCGCCCATTGGGCGATGACGACGTCGAATTCGCCGGCGTTCTGGCCAAGCATCCCCCGCACACGATTTTCAAGGGGCTCGCCCTGGCGCTCCGCCAGAAGGCAATTGCAGCAGAGCTGCCCGCCCGGGCGCAGATGCGCGTGGAGGCTAGCGAGAATACGCCGCGTCACCTCCTCACCATCGACTCCGGCATCGCGATAGACGTACTCATTTTCGGCGGCAGGCACGTAGGGCGGATGGGCAACGATGAGATCAAACTGCTGCCCAGCCACCGGCTCGTACAGGTCGCCCCTCAAAATGATTAAGTTGCGAAGGCCGTTGAGCGCGGCATTGAATGCGACGAATCGCGTAGAACGCTCGGTGATGTCGACGGCCCAAGCGTGACCTGCGAAGCTCGATGCGCCGAGGAGCGCGGCAATGCCGGTGCCGGAGCAGAGATCGAGCATGTCCCCGCGCGGATCGCGCGGGAAGAAGCGCAGGAAGCGGGCGGCCTCCGGCGTGAGGGCGGAATAGACCACGTCGGCGGGCGGCCGCGCCTGAGTAGCCTCGAGATGCACGTGACGGTCGCCGGCGACGTACACGCCCTGGATCGGATAGAGCGCGACCGTCGCGGCGCTCAGATCCGGGCTTCCCGGAACATCGTGTAGGAGTCCGAGCGTCTGGAGTGCCTCGATCTCCCACGCGGCTAGGAACTCCCGAACGGTACGCCAAGGGATATATTCTCCGTCACAGAAAATGTGGAGCAGCAGCGTCATCGCGTCAATGGATTCCCGCAGCAGGTCTCCACGCTCCTCCGCGGAGCCGAGGTGATGAATGCTGGGAACGCCGGCGCGCCGGCTGATCGCCTCGTCGGTGTAGCCGGCACGCTGGAAAAGCGCCCGCACCCGCGCGAACTCCGCCTCGGTGCCGTGCCGAAAGGGCTCGGTCCTCCACTCGCTCTTAAGGATCATGGACATCCCGGGCGCGCTCCCTGGTCGGGCTGTTGGCAGCGGATCGGCGGTCGAGCACAAGCGGTCAGATTCGGGCTGCCAAGGCGGCCGACCGGATGTGCTATTTAGCGCCGATATTCAGCTCGCTTTCGACTTTTTTGCTCTTGGCGCCGCTCTTGTCCTGTTCATAATAGGAGATTGCGACCTTCTGAAAATTCAGCGTGATGTTTTCGACGAACTGGTCATTAACGCGCTCGCCGGTTATCGCGCATCCGGTCACCAATACCTTCTCGAACTTGATTTTCATGTAATCCAACGCGCTCGCGCCGCCCGCTTTGCGGCAAATCAGCGTCCCCTCGTCGATAAGCTTCGCTTCCCAGCACCTCTTCGATAGCCTGGCAGTGGCAACATCGATGTATTTTTTCACGACAAGGTCGTTCACCGATACTTGCCTCGTTCGCTGACCATGCCAAGCCGGCGAAGAATAGCCCCACGACCATGATATTACGTCGATCTTATCTTTGTATTCGTGATCTTTGGATTCTCCATCGACGTCTTTGAGGTCGAGGAATACGTCGACTGCCATCTACGCCTCCGTCCGTGCCCGCCTGCGAATATACAGCCTTCACCCGCGGAGCGCGAGAGGAGGTGGACCGCCTCCGATGTTTGGTCTCCCGATGGTGCGGGTTCATTTTGACGGGTGATGGGTCCTTGGTCCAGGCCTCCTGGAAGGATGTCCGCATCGCAGCGCCTTTAGGTGCACGTGCATCCCCTGCTGACGACTCAGGAATGATGATGCACCATCACAATCCGGGACTGCACATCTAAGGCGTTCGGGACGGCACGGGCCCGACAGCTACTGGCGCGCTCAGCTTTCTTCAGCGCCCTTGAAGTCCGCGCGGGTGACGACCACGATCCCATGCCGGAGCTCGCGGCGGTCATAATTGCGACTGGCCATCTCCCGGATCCGCTGCTGGTGCTCGCGGAATACGTCTGCGCGCGTCGCGCCGCCCGGCGCCGCGGCGATCGCGTCGAGGGCCGCCGCCTCTACCATACAGCGCACGACCTTGGTGCCATCTGACATCCGGAAGTAGGCGCCCTCAAGCTGGAATTCCGGCGCGGCGAACATTGGTTCGAGTGGCATCATCACCTTCATCGTGCGACGGGTCGACCCGGTCGCCGCGTGCTCCCGCACACTTACGCCGGGCGTCGGTTCCTTGTAAATATAGCAAATCAGCGGCGCGCATGGCTTCAAGGGTGCGGCGCCGACGGCATATCGGGCTTACGGTCATGGGCATATTGAGGCTTCTTCTGGCTGGGCTGCTTATCGCGTCCTCTTCGGCCTTGGCGCAGGAGACGCGGGTTGCCCTTGTGACCGGCGACGCGGCGCGGCTGGTGCTTGCACAGCCCAGCACTGAGGATCAGGACGCCGCCCGCCGGGCGGCACTAGAGAAGGTCGCACGGGAGCGCCAGGGGCTCGCACAGCGCCGCACCGAGGGTCAAGACACCGCCCATCGAGCGGAGATCGACAAGGCGGCGCGCGAGGAGCAGGAGCGATTGGCCTGGCAGCGACTCGAGGCCGAACAGCGCCGGCGCGCGGAGGAGCATGCCGCCCGCGAGCGCGCGCTTGCCGAAGAGAACGCCCGGCTCCCCGCTGCAGCAGCGACGGCACACGCGCCTGTGCCCGCACCCCCGCCGCCGCGGGTCGCGGCCGTGCCTTCGCTATCGGCGACGGCCGAGCCGTCGCGCTCGGCCGCGGTCGCGCCGGCCGGCCCCGCAGTTGTCGCTGCAATCCAGCAGGAGCTGAAGCGCGTCGGCTGCTTCACCGGCGCGGTCGACCGCAAATGGGCCGGGCCCGCGACCTCCCGCGCGGTCAAGGACTTCGCCCGATACGCCCGGCTCGATGCGCCGGACCTCCCGAGCGCCGAGTTCCTCGACGCTCTCAAGGGCAAGCGAGCCCGGGTCTGCCCGATGGTGTGCTCGCCGCGCCAGAGCTTGCGCAACGGCACCTGCGTCGCCAAGACCTGCCCCAAGGGCGAACGCCTCGACGACGACGGCGACTGCGTCGAAATCGAGAAAGCAAAGCCGAAGGCGAAAGCGAAGGCGCCCGATTCAGTGAAGGCCCGTCGCGCCCAGGCGGCGAGAAGGCGCACCATCGAGCGTGATCCGGTGCATGAGCCCGTGCGGGCGGAGCGGCCGCGCCGGGCCGCTGCGGCCCCGACAGGCGGTGGCGGCATCCGCGGCTGCTTCGTCGTCAGCGGCTTGAACTACTGCCAGTAGAGATCGCGATGACTCCTCCCTCTTTACTGCAATGGCTTTGCTGGATCCTCGTCGTATTCGCCCTCATGCTCGCTAAGCCGGCGCTCGCCCAGGATTGCAGCGTGGTTCGCTACGGCTTGGCGCTGGGCAGCGATTCGACCGAATACATGACGGTGAGGAGCGGCGGCGCTTGTACCCAGACGGTGACGGCCCCTGCGGTCGGTGGCTTGACTGAGCGGGAGGTGATGCTCTCCGGCATTTCGCTGATCAGCCGGGCTAGGCATGGGACCGCAGGCGTCGCCGGGCGTTCCACCTATGCCTACAAGGCACGGCCGGGCTATGTCGGCCCCGACCAGTTCGTCGTGCTGGCGAGCGGGGCCGGCATCTCATCGCGCGTCACGGTACGAGTCAACGTGGTGCCTTGAGTATTTCGCGAACGGCAGACCTGACCTTCCCTTGGGCGGCGCCCCGTAACCCGAGATCATGGGTCTCGATCCGTCGCGGAGTGCGATGCCGATCGGCTTTAACCATAAAGGCGCCACATCCTGACGCCCGATGGGCGAATCTTGCCCGCGGTCGTGTCGGAAGCCGCGGTTCGCTCGAGAGCTCATTTCGGCCATCGTAGTCCCGCTCAGCGCCGCCGTGGGCCTCCCGGCCTGACGGTAACCTTGATCCGCTCCGAAATGACCGCAGGGTCGTGAGGCACGTGGTTTTCGTCGGCGAGCACGAGCTGAAGCGTGTGCGTGCCCATTGGTAGGGTGAGCTTCACCTCAGTCTGCCCGGCACCGAAGTGCAGATGCTTCGGATCGTTCGGGACCTCGCCGTCGAGCCGCGGTTCGTCGGCATCGATGAGGAGGTGGTGGTGGCCCGTTCCGGGCCTGTCTATGCCCGCTGGCGCCACGCCCATCTCGCTGAGGCCGAAGCGGATGGTCGAAGTCGGGTAGATGTAATCCCCGTCCCGCGGGTAGATGAAGAAGACGCGCGCCCCCGGTGGACTGCGCTTGCGCCCGGACGCGCCCGTCGGATCCGCCGCGATTGCTGCCGGCCGCTCCTCGGGCGGGACGACGATCCGGACCCGCTCCGAAATCACAGGCGGGTTATGAGCGAAATGATCATGGTCACCGAGCAGCAGTTGCAGCATGTGTTCTCCGGGCGAAAGCGCGATTTCAGCCTCCGTCTGGCCCGCGCCGAAGTGAATGTGCTGCGGGTCGTTCGGAATCGGCTGATCGAGGAGCGGAACGCCCACGTCGACCAGGAGATGATGATGGCCGGTCCCCGCCTTCTCGATACCCGCCGGCGCGACCCCCATGCCCTTCAGGCCGAACCGGATTATAACCGGCGACTCCACGGTCGCGCCATTCTTGGGCTCGATGAGATAAACGCTCGCCCCGCCTGGCGCGGCCGTGCGCTTGGCGCCACGCTCCTGAGCGGCCGTTGGTGCAGTGCTGAGAATGGCGAAAAGGAGTATCAAAAGGAAAGCGTGCGCGAGCAGGGCTTGGAGGCAGGTCCGGGCGAGAGGCTGTGCTCGTATGGACATTACCTTCTCTCTCAAGGCCGCATCGCCGCCGGCCGACCGCCGCTCCCTTGACCGGCAAGGCCATTATTTCACACAGTCTGAAGCATGTGAACTATTGTTACGTCCCTCCTAAGGCCTTAGCATCGTGCCCGTCGTGAGCGCTTTTGGAGCAATCGAGCCGTCGTGAGAGGTTTTCTCCCCGTGTCAGTCGGCTTCTGCGCCGCCGCGATCTGCGCCGGCGCCGCCGCCCAGGACTCCAAGCGCACGCCGGCTCCGGCCGGCGCTCACGTTTACTTCCATTATCCCCTCGACGGTTCGACTGTCCTGAGCCGTTTCAAGGTCCGCATCGGGCTTCGCAACATGGGCGTAGCGCCCGCTGGCACGCAGAAGGCCGGGACCGGGCACCATCACCTTCTCGTCGACACGGAGCTTAAGTCGTCCGACGTTCCAATCCCCAATGACGCCCAGCATCTCCATCTCGGGAATGGTCAGACCGAGATTGAGGTCACGCTGCGTCCGGGCCGCCACCGCCTCCAGCTCGTCCTCGGAGATCACGATCATGTAGTGCACCGCCCGCCAGTGACATCAGCGCCAATCACGATCACCGTTAGGGAGCAGGATACCACCGGCCTGCAATAGGATGGGGGCTCAAGGAATGCCGGTCGCGATGGCGAGTACCTTGTCTTCCCAACGGGCGATCGGGGCCGGGGTGCGGATCGATGCCAGAAGCCGTTGCTGGCGCACTCTCCTGGCCGGCGTCGTCGGGTTTATGGTCGCAGGGCTTGCGATCTTGCCGGTAGTAGCGCAGACGTCTCAGAAGGCTGGCGGTAATGCCCGATCCGCCCTTGTGATCGGGAACGGCGCCTATCCAGATGCGCCGGTGCCCGGCGCCATTGCCGATGGGCGTTCGGTCGCGGCAGCGCTTCGCCAAATCGGCTTCGAGGTCCACGCGAACTTTGACCTGAATGACCGCAATCTGCGCGCCGCCATCGCGGGCTTCAAGCAGAAGCTGCCGCCTGGCGGCCTCGGCCTCATCTATTTCGCCGGCCGCGGCATCCAGATCGCGCGTCGCAACTATCTGCTGCCCGTTGACGCGAAGACGCAGACCCTTCGTGATCTCATGACGAGCGGCGTCGACGCCCAGGCATTGGTGGCGGAGCGGCTTGCTCCATCAGTGGACGGGATTCTTATCGTCGATGCGGCGCGCGCGAATCCGTTCGAGCAGCGGCTACGCGGCTTCTCGGCTGGGCTCGCCAGGCCGGAAGCCGGCGAGGGTTGGTTTGTGGCGCTTGCTGCCGAGCCCGGCAAGGTTTTGCTGGGGACAGCGGACAATCCGAACCTTTACACGCGGGAGCTGATTGCTGGCCTCACCACGCCGGCGAATGAAATCCAGACATTGTTCGATCAGGTCCGCGCCGCGGTCTTTCGCGCAACTCAAGGCCAGCAGGTGCCCTGGACGATGTCGACGTTGCAGCGGCCGCTTGCGTTAGTTTCCGGGCCGGAGGGCGCGGCGCCTTCGGCATCAGCTGACCGGGTGCCCCGGCCCGGAGCGACCGAGCCCGCGCAGGCAGCCGGCACGGCGTCGCCAGGCGCGTCGCTGCGCGATTGCCCGGAATGCCCGGAGCTCGTCGTCGTCCCGGCCGGCAGCTTCGAGATGGGCTCGAACGAGTTCTACGAGCGCCCGAGGCACCGGGTCACGATCGCTCATCACTTTGCGATCGGCCGGCGCGAGGTGACATTCGAGGAGTGGGACCGCTGCGTCGACGAGCAGGGCTGCAAATATCGTCCCCCGGACCGAGGCTGGGGCCGCGCAGGCCGTCCGGTTACGAACGTCTCCTGGACGGACGCGACCGAGTTCCTCGAATGGCTCGCAGCGAAGACTGGAAGGAAATACCGCCTGCCAAGCGAAACAGAGTGGGAATATGCCGCTCGCGGCGGCTCCCAGACGTTGTTCTGGTGGGGGTCGGAGGCGCGAGCCGGTCAGGCTAATTGCGTGGGCTGCCTCGCGGCGGCGCTCCAGCAGACGAGCCCGTCCGGGAGCTACGCCGCGAATCCGTTCGGTCTTTACGATACGGCGGGCAATGCGGCCGAGTGGGTCGCGGATTGTTGGCATGAGAACTATCGCGGGGCGCCAAACGACGGCTCGGCTTGGGTCTCGCCGAATTGCCGCGAACGGGTCCTGCGAGGCGGTTCGTTCGCCAGCGAGGGAACTTATGTCCGCTCCTCCGCCCGGTTCAAGTATGACTCGGACGTGCGGTATTACGCGAACGGCTTCAGGGTAGCCCGCGACTTGCCTTAACGGTACCCCGCCTGCACCCGGACCTTGAGGCCGCGCAGCTCCGCGAGCGTGGTTGACCGCATGCGAGCGGCGCCTGCGCTCTGAGGTCGTCGACAAAGGACTGCATGATCTCCACGGGCGGCAAGTACATCATGGCCAAGGCCACGCTCGCAAGGCGGGAGCGTTCGTCCGCCGTCGCCATGATCCGCCTCATGCTGCGCCGTCTCGGCCCAAGCCGCTGATCAAGAATCAGAACTCCGCGGAAGGGCCTAACGAAGTCTAGAAAGGGAGAGATATCTGCTTGCCAGGTGTATTTAAGAGAATCCTCTGACCGTCTAAAATAATTCCTCCCGTTTTGAGTACAAGTACCTCTGATTGACCGGTTTTAATTTTTAATCCTTCAGGTATAACCTGAACTATACTTTCCATTGCTTCCGCGTGCTTCCAAAGTATATGAACTAGTTTCGTGAGTCGCTCAATCTGTGCAGCTTGGTTTCCAACCAACCCCGCCGCGATGTCGCCCACCATCGCCGCTGTACCGCTCTGACGGGCTATATCTTGAAGCTTCAGACTTTTCCCCATGACATTCCTCCAACAGAAGCGAACCGGCATCTCGTGCGCAACGGGCTGCCTGCTCGCCCGTATATTGGACCAGCCCCTTCCGGCGAGACAAGTGCGGCATCCAGAGGCGCACACAACGAGAGCCGTGCGGCCGATCAGAAGTGGAAGTATTTGAGCTTGGGAACGGGTGAGCTGTTGTTGCACACCTTAGTCCGAATTGCTGGGATGCGTCGGCCACGAAAACTCGGAAGCTCGCGAAGCTCGCGCACCACTGCTCGACAATGACCGAAGGGCGCAAGGAACTCATAAAAGAAAGGCAGGTCGCCGCATCTAAACTCGTGCGGCTTCAGATCACGGCCCGTTCGAAAGACATCGTCCAGAACGGCTCCGCTCAGCCAGGCCCAGTTGCAAAAGGCGATTGGAACGCCGTGTAGGTCCGTGTAGTACCGGAATTGCCTCAAAGCGAGAGAAGGCTCAATCCGATGCTCTGACACCCCGGGGGAGTAGTAGGCGTGCAACCTAGAAAAGCTGCACAGAAACCATACGCCGCTCAGGATTCGCGCGAGATTTGCCTCACTGAGCGGGAACTCGAACAGAACCCGCTCGAATCCGCTTATGCCAGCCGGAACATCCACGTTCGGCAACGATACGATTGCGGGCGCGGGTAGAAAGGACATCACTCGCGTCAGCAGCACAATCTGCAACGAACGACTACACCATATAGCCAGTGCTACTTGTTTGGTCTCGGGATGAGCTGGTGCGGGTTGATTTTGAAGGGTGACGGGTCCTTGGTCCAGGCCTCCTGAATGGCCACTTGGCGACCGTCTTGGGGTTCAAGCCGTATCGCGCGGCCAGGGCCCGGGTGCTCTCTTGCGACGCTTGGAGCTCGGCTCGAAAACGCGGCGTCGTGCGGGCGCTGCCATGAAGAACCTCTGCCAAAGTGCATCCTCCTCCTGATGACTCAGGAATGATGATGCGCCATCACTATCCGGGACTGTACAGCTAGTCAGGACAACGACCCCCCTGTTCGCCGCGCTTCGGCGCCGCGCCGACGATAGACCAGATGTTCGCCTGAGATAGGGCGACCCGTCTCACAGT
>Ga0126307_10000733_pt1 | contig 21524 bp, 20 predicted proteins | sample Plot28_FD_89955 | JGI IMG/M metagenome (GOLD analysis project Ga0126307, IMG submission 89955) | Serpentine soil microbial communities from UC McLaughlin Reserve, CA, USA - Plot28 | ecosystem: Environmental > Terrestrial > Soil > Grasslands | place: USA: UC McLaughlin Reserve, Lake County... | reverse complement strand
TCCTGGCCGCCGGCGGTCCGCAGGTCGCGCAGGGCGACGATGTAGCGGTGCTTGGCGGCGAAGTTGACGGCCGGGTGGATGAGTAGCGCCGCCCGGTTCGGGTCGGTGGCGTTGGAATCGATCTCAGACCAGATCGGCCAGCGCTTGCCGGTCGTCGCGTCGATCACCACGATCGGCTGATCCGGGCGGGCGTACTCGCCGATGTGGTTGATCGGCACCGCGCCGGTCCTCTGCATCGCGGCGACGCTGTCCAGGCCGGGGACCTTGACGACGATCGTCTGCCCGGGGCTGAACCCGTCATTGAGGTTGTAGGGCGCGGTGTCGATCCGCTCGCCGGCGACGTTGGGTGGCGTCGCCTCGGTCTTCAGGTTGATGCGCAGCCCGGTGGCCGTGCCGGAATCGGGGACCGTGTAGTAGTCGTCGGGGAATGGCAGCAGGCACAGCGACCCCTGTTGCTGGCCGATGAAGTCGCAGTGATCGGCGCTCGAGAGGTCGACCGGCGGCGAGCCGGTCTTGGCGGCAGCGGCGCCCGGCAGTGCGGCCAGGCATGTAACGAACACCAGCAGCCCCACCGCTCGCTTCGAAATTCCCTTCATCCCACAGTCCTGCGTCGGGGCGAGGGCCGATCCTTAGCCCGGTGACCCTCACCGTATCAGGCACGGGATGGACGGCCAGGCAAGTACCGCTCTGCGCGATCTCGGTGCGAAACCGGATTGGACCAGCAGCGTGAGCCGCCTGCGACATGACGCGTCGGCCATCAGGCCCTTTCGTCCCGCTTCATCACTGCGGAGATCTCTTCGACACGTGGCGGATCGGCCCGGTATCGCCGCGGCACGAGTTCCGCGAAACGCCACGTGGCCGGGACCTCAGGTGATCCCGAGTGCCTCAGTCGTGAGTTCGCAGAAGAGCTCGAAGTCGCTCTCGATATCCGGGTGCGGCCCCTTGGCAAGGACGATCTCACTGCTGATGAGCTCGTCGCCGTCGAACGTGTTGCGGACGACGAGATAGCCGGCGTCGCGAGTGAGGACGCCTCCGTGCGGGGTCTTGAAGAGTTCCGGCAGTCCCTTGACCGTCGACTCGTCGACGTGGATGCCGGCGGGGTCGCCGGAGATGAGCGTGTTCGTGACCGGGCCAGCGAACCGCTGTATTACCACGTCGCCGGTAGCCGGGTTGGTATAGGTGAATGTCCCCGTGGCGATGACCTTGAAGTCCGCCTTGTGGGGCGCCTCGAACTCGTTGCCCCGGACGTCGAAGGCGATCTCGATTGCCTGGCCGGTTCCACAGAAGTCTGGATCGACATCAGTACCGACGTCGTGGAAGCGGTTGTGCTGCTGGCCGGCGCCGAGCGCGACAGGCGTCACCGCGAGCGCGAGCAGCACGATGCCAGCGCCGCTCGCCGCGATCAGGCGCCGGACCCCCGAACGCAAGAGAAGCCCCCCACTCCTCCTGCTCACCGACTCGACTGCGGACGACAGAGGACCGACACTCGACATCAGGGACTCCTTTCCCCAGGGGTGCCCGCAGTCTCCCTGTCCCAGATCGGCCCGTCAAGTGGCGCGGCTCGACCTCGCTCGCGCAGTATCTCGCGGCTACTCGCGCACCGCTGCTTTTCACGCAAGGCGGATAGCCGCTTTTCGTCCAAAGCGATACCGAGCCGCTACTCCCGCGGCCCTGTGGCTTCGGGGGCCTGCGGCAGCAATCGTGCCCCGAAAGGAAGAAGACCCGCGAAGGCGGGCCTCCCTCCGTACCATTCCTGCGCCGCTTTAGAGTCCGGGGTCGTTATTGCCGCCGGGGTTTGGAACGCCGCCTTGGGGGATGCTGGTGCCGATCTCGTCGCCGCCCCTGTTGCCGGCGTTGAACGAGTTGCCGGGGTCGCCCCCGAAGCAGTGCTCGCCCTCCACGAACGTAACCGCATCGCTGCCGTTGCCGTTCCCGGCGTTGCACTTCCCCGTGTCAGCTGGCGGTGGCGGTGGACAGGAACCGCCCGCCCATGCGGCCGCCGGGATCAGCACCCCAATCGCCATGACGGTGACGATCGCGGTTGCGATCTTGCGCTTGAACTGCATTTTGGTCTTCTCCTCCTTGTCTGATCCTCCTCAGCCCTCACCTACTTATTGGAGAGCCCTACGTCCGCACAACACTGCTCGCCACGGGACTTTCTCCCCCCGGCGTGGATATAGCTCCCCTGAGGGCGGTTGCGGGAAGGGGAGGGTCGGCAGACTCGCGGTGGCGCTGCCGCAGGCTGGTTTCATGCCGGTCCGCTTGCGTGCACACAATTCGGAAGCTTCGCTACTCCGATAGCCCGGCGGCTTCGAGGGCAGCCGCTCGATCGTCACCGAAGTACTGGAACGCGACCGGCTTCCCGTCGCGGATCGTCCACAGATTCCAGACATATGCCTCAACCTCGACTCCGCTCCCCTTCCCCCGAGCGGCCGTGCGGATGAAGGCGACCACCTTGTCGTCCGCGTCGATCAGTTCCTGCGGCTCCCACACGGGCCAGTCGTCCCACGCTTCGCGCGCCTGGCTCAAGAAAGAAGCGAGCGCCTCGTCGCGACCCCGCACGACGACCGGCTCCACGAGTCGACGCGAGAAGTCAACCACCAACTCCGGGGCGGCCAGGTCGTGGAGCGTGTCCCCGTCCCCTTGCGTCAGCGCCGCGTAAACCCGTCGCACAAGCTCCACGTTCTCCGACATCGCCCACGCAGTATCTCGCCACGGAGTGCTGCTTTCCATGCAAAGCGCCGGCTTCCAAAGCGGCTACTCCCGCAGCCCGGCGGCTTCGAAGGGCTGCGGTTACCAAGCAGGCGGTCCAGGCGGTGCCGTGGCTTTAAGGTGCCGGGTCAGGGGCGGCTTTTTTTTATCCGCGCTGGCTACCCGGCCGTGGCTGACATGTAGGCCGCCTGCGACCGTGGCAATCGCTTCGTCGAAGGACCCGCCGGTGGGCGGATTTGCCACGGCGAAGAAGGGCAACGCGTCGTTGTGGACGAACGAGGTGGAGATGTAGTCGCCGACCATGCGCCCCTGGGCGGTATTCGCGAGCCAGTCGAGCCTCATCGGTCCCGCCAGCTTGGTTGGCGAGGTCCAGGTCGAGCCCCCATCTGTAGATGAGATGAAGCCGACGTTGAGCTCACAGGTGGCGGTGGTGCAGGCGGCGTTGGGATAGCTGTAGTACGTGAGCGCGAGGCGCGCCTGAGCGCCTGCGGTATGCGGGTTCACCGCGAGGCCGGGGATGAAGTGGTCGGCGCCGCTGTCGAGCGGATCGATCGGGACGCGTACGGGAGGCGTCCAGTTGATGCCGTCCGCCGATCTGCTCAGCACCAAGTCGTTTGACGAACAGCCGGCACGGAAGCGACAGTCCGCCCAGACCACGTAGACGTTGCCGGCGCGGTCCACCTCCGCCGAGGGAAGGGGCGGGGCACGCAACCCGCCAGCAACGATATGCCGATTGATCGGGGAGACGCTGACCGTGGTGCTCCAGCTGGCGCCGCCATCGTTCGACCGGAACGATCGGACCTCAGTTTCGACGAGGTTGTTGATCGGCACGATCACCGTGCCGTCGGGCTGCACCACAGGCTGGCCGCCGAGCCCGAGCTGGGTGTACACGCCCAGATCGCCGGCCGGCAGCCCCTGCGGGGCCCCCCACGTCTTGCCCCCGTCGGTCGAGGTGCTCATCTCGATCAGGTCCCCCTGATCGTTGTCGTCGAACTCGGTGTAGCAGTGGCCGAAGAAGGGGCTCGAAGGGTGGTTGTCGCAGGTCGTCCAGTTTTTATCGAGGCCGCCGCTCGGTCTTCCGTCCGCGATGGTCACGGGACCGCTCCAGTGAATCCCGTCAAGCGAGCGGCTCACCACCATCGCGGCACCGAGCGGAATCGGGTCAACGTGAGCGAGGCTCGAGATCAGCCAGACTCGGTGGGCAGCGTCGTAGGCAACGCTCGGATCGCTCGCCACGTCGTAGGGCCCGCCGGCCACCTTCGTGATGCCAGGTAGGAAGCCGTTTTCAGTCGCCTTGCCCCCCTTCTGGACCGTCGCCCAACCGATGTTTGAGGCGCCGCCTGCGAATTGTCGCCCCACCTGGAAAGCGCTGACGACGGTCGACTTGGTCGCGAAGCTGTCGGGCTCGACCTCGGTGGCATGCTGACCTGCGGGGTCCGAATAGGGGTCGGCGCTCACCCGAACCACCGCCCCGCCTTGCTTCGCCAATGCCGGCGCTGCCCAGAGCGCGAGCGTGAGGATGGCGAGGAGAGGGAGGAGGATCGAAGAACAGGTCGTTCGGCGACGGAAGATCGCCAAGCCGTCCCTTGGCTGGGGTCCTGCTGGGAGGTGAGTCGCCAAGTCGGCACCTCCTTGTGCCTGACCGAATGGCTGAGCCCAAGGCGCCGACGAGTCCTTGCGGGCTGGTCGGCGACTCAGCGGCCGCCCGATTGAGGCCAACCCTCTCACTTCGGACCGAGCGGGTCAAGGGGGAGCGTGGGCTAAAGGAGAGCCACCAAGGCACCCACGTCGCGGCGAGTTACATACGTCCAGTGCGAGCAGGGGCCAGCTCGACGTTCTCCTCCGACATCGCCCACGCAGTATCCAGCGACTGCCGCTTTTCGTCCTAAGCGGCTATTTCGGGCTCCTCGTCCCCAGCGCCAGAGACTTCCGCATTCACGCAAAGCCCTAGCGCATCGCATCTGCGCGACCCGTGGCCTCTACGGCAGTGCTCGTTTCATCTCGCATATGGCATGCGAGGCGGGCGAGATCGCGCAACTCCGCCGGATAGCGCGCTCCGGGAAAACGTGAAGCCCCATCGCCCACGCAGTATCTCGGCACGGGGCGCCGCTTTCCATGCAAGCAGCGGAGAGCGTGCAGCTCACTAGTTGCGCGTCGAAGGACCTAGACGCGAAGAAGCCCCGCTTCTCCATATGGCGGCCAGCCTGTGCGGCCATCTTCGACGGCACCGGGGCTAAGCCAGTCGTATCACCCGTAGCTGCTTTTCGTCCAAAGCAGCTATTTCCGAGCCAGCCCAGGGCCCCTCTTCATCCGCCTGAGCTTGCCTCGACGGCAACGTTATCTCTGTGTGGATTCGTCCGGCTGTGGCCATGAACTCCGGTTAGGCCGCGGGCGCGGCGCTCGCACGCCTCCTGTTTGTCTCGAACGCACCGCCGGACACCGTCCACACCGATCGCTTCTTCTTCTTCGTGGATCGCTGCCGCTTCTTTGGGATCGGTCCCAGCTTGCGTAGGCGGCGCTGATGAATCCGCTTGCCGCTCTTGGTGATGTCGTCGCCAGTGCAGTACTGGCCGGGACGTGCTCCGCACTTCGAGCAATCGAACAGAAACACCGCGCGGGCCCCACCCTTGATCAACGGCCGAGTCACCAGTACCGCTACGTCCGCCCTGACTTCTTCTTCGTGTTCCTGACCGCCACTTCGATCGGCTCCTTGGTCTTCGCGTTCGTACCGCTGGGGCGCTTGTTTAGGCTGCCGCCCTCGACGAGCCAGGCAAGGTCCTTCCTGGTCAGATCGACTTACAGCTTCATTTGCTGCTCCTTCTCCTCGTACCGCACAGTGCGTGCGGCATCGAATCGAACACTTTAGGCCTGGAGGCGAGCTCCCGGTGTGATCCTCCGGACCCGGAACACCGCTGCTTTTCGTCCAAAGCGGCTATTCGGACACGTCGCCGATACGGAAGCTCTTCTGTCAATATCTTCTACATGGCTCAGAAGCCGGACGACCTCGTTGGTCTTGCCGAGGTGGCGGCGATGCTGAAAACCTCGCGCACCCAGGCGAACCGATGGACGCGGCGAGAGGATTTCCCCGAGCCGGTCGCCCGCCTTCGAGCGACGCCGGTTTGGCGGGCCGATGACGTGAAGGCGTGGGCGAAGCAGCGGAAGCCCGTACCGGTGAATCGCTTCGGCGGTGTCGCAGGTGCGCTCGCTCGAAGCGGGGACAGGCAAAGGAGCCGCCGGAGAAAGCGGTGACGAACCGGACTACTGACCCCAAGTCTTCCTGGCGTGGCAAGTGAGGAGCCCAAGACGAGAAGGGCGGCCTCGCGCCTGTGAGCGCCCGGATCGCTACTTGCGCCGCAGGCGTCCGCGCATTGACCCCTTCGCCTGGGGGCGCTTCCGCGTGCGCTTGCGCGGGGTCCTGCCTTGGAAGCGACTCTTTGCCTCGCTCAACCGGTCGCGCAATTTGTCGCCCGCGGTGTTACTGCGTCCCTTGGCCATCTTCGACTCCTTTCGACCCGACAGCAATCGGGGGCAGCATCGTGACATGGATCCGCAACGCGGGCGGCCTGGACCCTGGCGCGACCAGCGACGGAGCGGGGTTTCCGCCGGTCCGGGTGCGGGGTAACGCCCTCCCATAACCGCCGCCAACTTAGAGAGGAATCAAGATGGGCCTACTCGACTTTTTACGAGGGAAGGGAACGGAGCCGATTCCGAGTGGAAGCGATGTTTCCGCCGGTACCTATCGCTGCACGGAGTGCGGTAAGGAGATCAAGACTGGTTCGGTTAAGAGCCTGCCGCCGTGTCCGCAGTGCAGCAACAACTCCTGGGAGGCGATTTCAGGAGGAGACGCAGCGGATGACCCCTACCCGAAGGGGTAGTTAGGTCGCGGCCTTCCGGCGCACTGTGGCGCGCGCCGCACTAACTGGACTATTTGCCCTCCCAGTCATGAGGGCGCGCCGTCTCCCGGACTAGTGGAAGACAGCAGCGATCAAGCCAACCACAGCGATGGCGGTAGCGAGCAAGGCGACCGCCAGTGAGAGGGTCGCGAATCCGAGCGCCTCCCGGTCTGGGGCATTGGCTGCTAGCCAGCCCTGCGCCTTCCTGGCCACCTGCCTAGCAGCTGACTTCTTGTCCGTCGCCTCGACCTCGTCCTCCCCATAAGGGTCGAACGGTCGAGTGAAAGCTCGGCCTTGCGCTGGTTCGGCTGCTCGCGTCCCACTGCCTGATATAGACCCGAGCTCCCTCCTACCGGCCGAGGCGATTCGCTCCGGCAACTGGTCGATTGCGGCCACAATCCGCAGGAGCATCTCGTCCACGCGATCCAGCTCTTCCAGGAGCATCTCGTCCACGCGCTCCAGTTCTTGCAGCAGAGTCTCTTCCACGTGCTGGTCAGGGGGCTGCACGACGGCCATTCCTACGACTTACGCCGCTTGCGGTCGTTCACCTGCATCGCGAACTGCACGCTGAGCATGCGATCGAAGTCGCGGCTCTCGCGGGCGTCAAGCGCTTGCCGCACAAGCTCCGCGGTGTTCTTTGATATCGCCCTGTGATATCGCCACGCGGTACGGACTCGGCGACTGCCGCTTTCCATGCAAAGCAGCGGTCTACGAACCGCGCTGGACGACCGATACGAGCTTCTTGCCCGCGACCGCTGGCGTGGGATCACCTTCAAGCTCGGCGAGTAGTCCTGCAACCTCCGCGAGCTGACGCAACGGCATGGCCCGCTCAGAGGCCAGCCGCTCGAGCGGATCACGCTCCACGCATGCCGCCATACATTCGCCAGCTACGTGATCGCGGCGGGAGTCAACGCCAAGGCGCTCAGCACCTACATGGGCACGCCACAATCGCAATCACACTCGACCTGTACGGACACCTGATGCCGGGCAGCGAGAGCGAAGCGGCAGAAATGCTCGACGCCTACCTAGCCGCGCAGCGCAATCGCGCAGACAACGCGGTCAGAACGGCAGGCGGTTTTGCCCACAGCGTTTCCCACAGGGAGCCCGCACCCGCTAGCTAAGCCAAATCTGGCGCGGATTGTCATATGTGGTACATGCCCGAGCCGGCCTTCTCCGCCTCGCGGCGGGCGATGTCGGCGATCGTGGTCGCGCGGAAGGTGGTTCGCAACGCCTCCACCCCCTCCTCCCAGATCCCCCCGGCCTCCTTGCCCTCCTGACCCACGACGCCGTCGAGTGCCTGGACGACCTCGAGGACGTTGATCTGGTGCGCGGGCCGGGCAAGCGTGTAGCCGCCCTTGGCGCCGCGGTGGCTGACCAGGATTCCGGCTCTGCGCAGCGTCGAGAACAGCTGCTCGAGGAACTGCACAGGTATGCCGCGGCGCTCGGCGACCTGGCCGATCGGCATCGGGGTGTCACCGGCGCGCTCCAACTCAGCGAGTGCGACCACCGCGTAACGTGACTTCGAGGTGACCGAGATCACGACAACCCTTTTACCGGGCCGGGCGGTGCGGCGATGAATCGACGCAACCGCGCATTGCTCCGATCGATTGCGCCGCTCGTGCTGATGGGCGTGATCTTCTATTTCTCGGCCCAGACGTCATCGGGCGAGCATCCGTGGTGGGAGGTGATCTTCCGGAAGCTGGGCCATGTCACCGGGTATGCCCTGCTGACCGGGCTCTGGTGGTGGGCGCTTCGGGGGGCTGCCAGGAAGCCCCTCCTGATCGCCGTCTGCATCGCGTTCGCTTACGCCTGCACCGACGAGTTCCACCAGAGCTTCGTGCAAGGGAGGGCCGGGACGCCCGTCGACGTCGGCGTCGATTCGATCGGGATGGCGATCGCGGCGCTGTTGATCGTTCTGCGTCGAGGTATGTCCGGCCCTCGGACAGAGATCGACGCAGAACGACTCGGGCCTAGATCCAGCCCTGCTCGGTCGCCATGAGCACGGCCTGCGCTCGATCGAGCGCGCCGAGCTTGCCGTACACGTTGTGCAGGTGGCTCCGAACGGTGCTCGCCGAGAGATCGAGCTCCGCCGCGATCTGCTTGTAGACCTTGCCCTCGGCGAGGCGCCGGAGGACGTCCAGCTCCCGCGAGGAGAGCGGACATGGGCCGGTGGCGCGGCGGCGCGCCCCCTTGCCCTGGGGAAGCTCGTAGATGACCAGACGAACCGCGGACTCGTCGAGGCCGCAGTGCTCGGCGGACTCGATCAGGTCCTGGGTCGCGACCGGGCAGTCCTCGAGATGCGCGGCGATCATGTCGGCGAAGCGGAGCACTGCCGCCATTCCCTCGGCCTGATGGGTGTGGTGGCGCTCGATCGCCTCGGCGACGCGGGCGTGGACGCCCCAGCGCCGGGTGAGAACGCCACCGACCAGAGCGTGGTCGATGCCGAGCTCGCGGCGCTCCTGCGCGATTCGCTCGTCGGGCGTCGCGCCCCGGCGGTCGAAGCGCTCGGCATAGCCCGGATGCAGGCGGGCCAGGACCGGCCTGCCGATGTCATGGAGGATCGCGGCGAGCGCGATCTCGTCGCGGTCACCGATTCCGCTCATCTCGGCGATCCGATCCGCCGCACGCTGCACGTCGAGCGCGTGCAGGCGGAAGCGGTCGGGGGCGAGAGCCAGGCGACCGTCGCCGTTGAAAATGTCGTAGGCGGGAGCGGAGCGGAGGATTGCCTCGACCGCGCCAGGGCCGAGCCGCTCGATGCCGTCGGCGACGCTGCAAATTCTCCCGCCGCCCTGCAACTGGCCGGCCGCCCGCAAGATCGCTGAGGTGAGACCGACATCGGACTCGACGACCCCGGCGACCTCGTGCGGAGGTGCACCACGGTTCACCTGCTCGAGCGCCTGATCGCGCCCCTCAATGAGAGCCGGCTGGCGCTCCGCCTCGTCGAAGGCGGCCGCTAGAACGCGCCCGCGGCCTTCCCCTCGAGTGCCGTTCTGGGCGCCACGTGTGCTGGTGGCGGTCGTTGCCATGGGGGTCTCATCGGCAGCCCCTGGCCGATTGTTTAGCCCATATGTCCGGTCACGAACGGTTTCCATCAGCGGACTCCGTAGTAAGCCGCTCGACCGCGCGCTCGATTCGCTCGACGGAGCGGTCCTTTCCTAATACCGCAAGCGACTCGAAGATCCCCGGGGATACCGACGTCCCCGTGATCGCGACCCGGATCGGCTGGTAAAGCTTGCCGGGCTTCACATCGTGCTCCGCCAGGATCCGCCCGAGCACGGTCTCCAACTCCTCCGGCTCGAACGAATCCGTCCTGCGCAGGGCATCGAGGACCTCCGCGAGGAGCGCCAGCGCCCCGTCCTTCATCACCTTCCGCCATGCCTTCTCGTCCGTCTCGGGATCCTCGAAAAGAAAGCCGATCAGCGGCCAGACCTCGTTAAGAGTTTGTGCCTTCTCCTGCGCGATGGCGCAGGCCGCCCGCAGGCGCTCGTCTGGCTCCCTGCCCAGGTGGCGCGCGGCGGCCTCGGTGTAGGAGTCGAGATCCAGCTCGCGCATGAAGCGCCCGTTCAGCCAACGCAGCTTCTGCTCGTCGAAGATCGCGCTCGATCGGCCCACTCCGGAGAGGTCGAAGCGCTCGATCAGCTCCTCGGTGCTCATGATCGTCGAGTCGTCCTGCGTGCCCCAGCCGAGCAGCGCCAGGTAGTTCCGCACCGCGGACGGCAGGTAGCCCGCGTCGCGCAGCTCCTGCACGCTTGCCGCGCCGTGCCGCTTGGAGAGCTTCTTGCCATCGGGGCCGTGCAGGAGCGGCAGATGGGCGTAGCGTGGCGGCGGGACCTCCAGCGCATCCATCACCAGCAGCTGCTTCGGCGTGTTGGAGAGGTGATCGTCCCCGCGGATCACGTGTGTGATCCCCATGTCCGCGTCATCAACCGCGACGGCGAAGTTGTAGAGGACCGAGCCATCCGCCCGGGCGATCACCAAGTCGTCCTGCGAGGAGTTCGGGAAGCGGACGTCGCCGCGGATCTCGTCGGCGACCACCGTGTCGCCCTCGTCCGGGACCCGTAGCCGCACGGCCGCGCCCGGATCCTCCGTCGGGTCGCCTCGGTAGCCGCGGTTGCCGTGCTGCTTCTTCCACGCCGCGACGTCCTCGCCGGTCGCCGCGTCGCGATAGGCGGCGCCGGAGGCGAGGAGGCGCTCCAGGGCCTGCTGATGACGCTCAGCGCGCCCGTACTGGCTGATCGGGCCCTCCTCCCAATCGAGCTCCAACCACCCCAGCGCGTCGAGGATCTGATCGACGTTCTCCGGGATCGAGCGCTCTCGGTCGGTGTCCTCGATTCGCAGGACGAGCTCTCCCCCCCGTCCCCGCGAGAAGAGCCAGTTGTACAGTGCCGTCCTCGCTCCACCGATGTGCAGGGCGCCCGTCGGCGACGGGGCGAAGCGGACGCGGACCGGAACTTGTGGATCTGAGCTCACCATGCTGATCGGCGCCCATGTTTCCACAGGGGGTGGGCTCGTCCGGGCGATCGAGCGGGCCGAGGAGCGGCGCTGCGAAGCAATTCAGATCTTCAACCAGAGCCCACGAATGTGGCGCCCGACGCGCTACTCGGACGGCGACTTCGCCGAATTCCGCGACGCCATGGAGAGCTCACGGGTGGAGGTCGTCGCCATTCACATGATCTATCTGATCAATCCAGCGGCGAAGGACAAGGAGATGCAGCGGAAGTCGCTCGAGTCGCTGACCCACGCCCTGCGCGTCGGCGACGGGATCGGAGCCATCGGGGTGGTCGTCCATCCGGGCGCACTCAAGGACGACACGCGGGCAAATGCCCGCAAGCGCGCGATCAAGCTGATCAAGGAGGCGCTCGCCCGGAGCGAGCGGTGCCCGATCATCTACGAGAACACGGCGGGCTCGCCCCAGCTCCTCGGCCTCGACTTCGACGAGACCGCCGAGCTGATCGACAAGACAGGGGGCCCGAAGCGCCTCGGCCTCTGCATCGACTCTTGCCATCTGCACGCTACCGGCTACGACCTCCGGAGCACCGAGGGCGTTAAGGACCTGGTCGATGAGATCGACGCCAAGGTGGGGCTGAAGCAGCTCAAGCTGCTGCACGTGAACGACTCGCGCGACGCACGGGGCTCCAACCGGGACCGCCACATCGCGCTCGGCCAGGGCGAGATCGGCCGCAAGGGCATCAGGAACTTCCTCGGCGAACCGCGGTTCCAGGGTCTCCCGGCCGTGTTCGAGGGCCCCGGCCTCGAGGGCCATTCACCCGCAAAGGAGGACATCCAGGTCATGCGGCGCCTCTGGCGGGAGGGAACACGGGCGCGGCCCGGCGCTCAGGGCTCCCAGGCGTAGAGGAAGTAGAGCGCGTAGGGATTGCGGTCGATCAGCCGCGCGTACTGCGTGACCGCCGCGACATAGAGACCCGAGGGGTTGTATGCGCGCAGCGCTGGCCCGTACCGGCCGGGCGCCCCGTTGGCCCGCAAGAGGCGGGCGGCGGCCAGGATCGCGTCATGCGGGTCGCGAATGTCCCCGCCGTGCCCGTAGATCTTCCAGGTGGAGGGGATGAACTGCATCGGGCCCTGGGCGCCGGCCACGCTGTTGTTGACCACCCGCCCGAACTTGGTCTCGACGAGATGGATCGCGGCCAGATAGTTCGCCCCGATCGCGAAGCGGCGCTCGGCCTCGCCGTAGAACCCGACCAGGTCGGCGAGCGGCGGGCGCTGCCCGAGCTTGAGCTTCTTGTGCTTCGAGCCCGCGGAGAGCCGTAGTAGCGCCCGGCGAGCGGCGTGCAGCCGACGGATCTCGCCACGGAGGGAGCCTCCGAGCAGCGGGATGACGCGAGCAGCCAGATTGGGGTGATCCCCGAGGAAGGCGACCTGACCCTGCAGCTCGACCGCCCGCTGCAGGACTTCGGCGGGTGCGGGAACCGCCGGCGGGTCCCCGGTCGCACGCCAATCGTCGATCGCCTGCCGCAGGGCGGCGTCGTTCTGCTCCAGCACGTCGGCCACCCGCTGCGGCGAGGATGCGGACGCCCCGCCACAGCCGATCAGGGCGACGGCACTGAGCGCCCAGACCACCCCAACGAGCTTGTGAAGGGTCCCGCCCATCCCCTGCACTGATAGCGAGAACGGGCCTACGATGCTTCGCGTACCCCGGGAGGAGAAATGAGCGCGAACGAGTGGATGTGGTTGCGGATGACTCGCCTCATTCCGGCTGCCCGCGTCGACGTCTGGCGGGCGATGACCGACCCGGCGCAGCTCGTTGAATGGTGGGGCCCGAAGGGCTTCACCTCCCCCAGCGTGGACTTCGAGCCGCGGGTCGGAAGGAGCTTCCGGATCGCCATGCAGCCGCCCGAAGGGGATCGCTTCCATCTCAGCGGCGAATTTCGTGAGGTCGATCCGCCCGAGCTTCTCACCTACACGTTCGCCTGGGATCCTCCGGACCCAGACGATCGAGAGACGATCGTGAGGCTCTCGCTCGAAGATCGCGGCGGGAAGACCGAGGTCTCCCTGAGCCAGGGGGAGTTCGCGACGCAGGAGCGTCAGGCCCTGCACGAAGGAGGCTGGACCGAGAGCTTCGAAAAGCTCGAGGAGCTGCTCGGCTGACCGGCCGGATCAGCTCAGCGAGTTGCGCAGATCGAACGCCCGAATGGATTCCGGGTGATCATCGGCGGCATCGAAGAAGCGCCGGTTGACGCACTCGTACGCGGGCCCATCGCCCTCGTAGGCGCGCTCGACCGAGAACTGGCAGTGCGGCAGGGGGTCGCCGGTCATCTTGATCCCGCCGAAGCCCTCCCGGGTTCGCTCCGCCAGAAGGAACATGTCGAAGTCGATCTCGGCGCTGAAGACCTTGTTCATGCAGCCCATGTAGCGGGCGCCGGTCCGCGCGTCCTCGTACTGGTAGAGGAACTTGCACCCCATCTCGAGGCAGCCGGCCGGGTTGACGAGCTTGTCGCAGATCGAGCGGCACTGGCGGCATTCCCCGACCGCGCTGTGCTGTTGCTGGAGTCCTGACACGAGGCGTTCAGTCTAGGACGCGCCAGCGGACGGATGGGAAAGTCGAAGCGGCCGCCGCCCTTGCGCGAATGGGGGTCGATCTGCTAGCGCGCAGCGGCGCCGGCGGCGATGTAGGAGGAGACCTCCTCGGCCGGGAGGGGCGGGGAGTAGTGGAACCCTTGTCCGTGGAAGCAGCCCAGCTCGCTGAGTACGGCGGCTTGGCGCCGCGCCTCGATCCCCTCCGCGATGACCTCGATCTCGAGGCTGTGGGCGAGGTCGACAATCGCCCGCGCGATTCGGGCCTGGGAGTCTGAGTCGTCCAGCCCGTCGACGAATGGCTTCGCGATCTTCAGCCAGTCGAACGGGAACCGCTTCAGGTACTGCAGCGACGAGTAACCGGTGCCGAAGTCATCCACAGCGAGCTGGACGCCGAGCCGTTTGAGCGCGTCGAGTCGCTCCGTGTTGCTCAAGCTGACCTCCATCAGAACCGACTCGGTGATCTCGAGGATGAGCCGGCCTGGCTCCAGACCGGTCGCTTCGAGGATCCCGGACACCTCGCGGACGAGACTCGCCTGGCGAAGCTGCGCGCCGGAGATGTTGACGTTCAGGCTGAGCTCCCCGTGCTCCTTCTCCCACTCGACCACCCGCGCGCAGGCCTCCCAGAGGACCCAGCGCCCAAGCGCATGGATCTGCCCGCTCTCCTCCGCGATCGAGATGAACCGGTCGGGGAGGATCAGGCCCTGGTTGGGGTGCATCCAGCGGATCAGGGCCTCCACCCCGATCACCTCAGCCGAATCGAGTTCCACGATCGGCTGGAAGTGGAGGACGAACTGGTCGCTGTCCGCTGCTCGCTTCAGGTCCAGCTCCAGCTCGAGCCGTTGCGCGAGCGCCTCGTGCATGTGGTGCTGGAAGATCTCGTAGCGGCCCTTGCCCTGGCCCTTGGCCTCGTACATCGCCAGATCGGCGTTCCGAAGCAGGTCCTCGGGCTCCTCCAGTCCGACCGCGATCCCGATGCTCGCTGTGACGTACATCTCGCGACCGTCGATCTCGATGGCTCGTTCCAGACCCTCCAGCGCCCTGCGCGCCAGGCGAGCGAGCTCGATCGGCTGGCGGACGTCCTCGACGAGGATTGCGAACTCATCACCGCCGACCCGCGCGACGGTGTCGGTCGGGTCGACAACCGAGGCGAGCCGCTGCCCGGCGATGATCAGCAGCTGGTCGCCCGCCGCATGGCCCAGGCTGTCGTTCACGGTCTTGAAGCCGTCGAGATCGGCGAACAGCACGCCCACGGAGCCGCCCGCCGCGGCAGCACGCATCCGCGCCTGGGTGAGGCGGTCCAGGAAGAGGGCGCGATTGGCCAGCCCTGTGAGCGGGTCGTGGAAGGCCTGGTGAACCGTCTCCTCCGCGGCCTTCGCGTCGTTCAGAGCCAGGCCGGCATGCTCCGCGAAGGCGAGCACCGCGTCGCGCTCGATCTCGTTGTATCTGCGTCCAGGCCGTCGCGTTCCAAGCGAGAGGGCTCCCACGAGCTCGCCCCGCTGGTAGACGGGAGCCGAGATCACGGCGCGGAGACCTTCGACGACGACATCCGGAATTCGGCGCGGATCCGTCCCGTAGTCCTCGACGGCGATTGGCCGCCGCTCCGTGACCGCGTGCCCCGCGATACCGACTTCGAGCGGCGTGCGGCGGATCTGCTCGAGCAGCTCCGGCGTATAGCCGACAGACGCCACCACCTCGAGCATCGCCGGTTCCTCCGGGTCGATCAGGCTGAAGTCGACGAGTTCGTCGCCGAGCAGCTCACTGGCGCCGGTCACGATTGCGTCGAGGACCTCCTCGATGTCAGCCCGGCTGGCTATCGAGCGCTGGAGCAGTGTCAGTCGCTCGAGCAGGGTCTGCCGCTCGCGGAGCTCACCGATCAGTCTGATGCTTTGCAGCGCGAGGGCAAGCACGCGACCCATCCCCCGAAGCAGGTCGAGCTCCTCCTTGCTGAAGTCCTCGCCCCCGGTCCGCGCGACGAGGAGGGTGCCCTCGTCGCCCACCAGCGAGCACATACCGGTGCACACGCCGAGCTCACCGAGCCTGCGACGAAAGTGCAGATCGCCCGATGCCTCGAGCAGGTCGCTGACCGGCTCCGCGCCCTGCGGAAAGCCGATGGACGCGGCGACCTTGCCGCTTCGGACAAGGGCGGCCACCTCGGTGCCGATTGCGGCAGCGGCGCGCTCGACGCATCCCTGTAGAGCATCACGCTCGTCAGTGAACGAAGAGACGACCGAGAGGAACTCGGCGAGCTGGCGGGTCGTCCAACTCTCGGCGGGGAATGCCTCCACACCGTCACCGAGACGCCTGTCTGTGATCCCTCTCCCCATTGGACGCTCCCCTGGAGGCAGAGCCCGATTCTAAGGCGGGTCAGGCGGCACGTGCTGCAGTTCCAAGCAGCGCGTCGATCTCCGCGTCGAGCGCCGCTGAGCGTCGTATGTGGTACTCCCGCCCGAAGCGCAGCTCGCGGACCCCTTGGCGGGTATTCATCACGAGCAGGACCTCGGAGTCACCCGGGAAGTTCTCGAGGACGGCCTTGAGCTCGTCGATCAGGGAGGAACCGAACGCGGAGGCGTCGATGCTGAGCCGCAGCGGGCCGCGGTCCCTCTCCCTCGCCGCACGCGCCTTTGCGACCTCGTCCTCGGTCGGCTGGAAGAGCTCGACCTCCTGCGCCACCAGCTTCGTCTCGCCGCGGCCCTTGTGGTCGAGCCGGCCGCGGACGATCAGGATCGCGTCGGCGGCCAGGAACTCCTGCGAGGCCTCGTATGCCTTACCCATGACGAGCATCTCGACCTGCCCCTCGACGTCGTCCAGGGTGGCGAAGGACATCAGGGAACCGTTCTTCGACTTGTGGCGCTTGAACTCGGTGACGATTCCCCCCACCGTGACCCACGAGCCATCCTGCTTCTCCGCCAGGCTCGAGAGCGAGCAGTCAACCCGGGTGCGGAGCGCCTCCTTCACCTCGGCGAGGGGATGTGAGGACAGAAAGGTCCCGAGTGTCTCCTTCTCGAGGCGGAGCAGCTCACCCTGGTCGAACTCCTCGGCTCTGATCGGCGCGTGGTGATGCTGCGAGGGACTGGACTCCTCCACCCCGCCCCCGAGGTCGAAGATCGAGGACTGTCCGAGCCGGGAGTCCTCCTGGGCCTTCTGGCCGAACGCGATCGCGGCCGGCAGTGCCTCGAGCATCCCTTTTCGGGAGGCGCCGGTGGAGTCCAGCGCCCCGCATTTGACCAGGCATTCGACGGCGCGCTTGTTCACCGCCCGGGTATCGACTCGCTCGCAGAAGTCCCACAGGGAGGTGAACTCGCCGCCCTCCTCACGCGCATCGAGGGTCGCCTGGACCGCGATGTGGCCGACGTTCTTCACCGCGTCGAGGCCGAAGCGGATGCAGTTCCCGGAAACCACGAAGCCGTGGTCGGAGGCGTTCACGTCCGGCGGCAGGACCTCGATGTCCATCTCCGCGCAACGGTTGACGAAGAACGGGACCTTGTCCTTCGTGGACATCACGGTTGAGATCAGCGCCGCCATGTACTCGGCGGGGTAGTTGGCGCGCAGCCATGCCGTCCGGTAGGAGATCAGCGCGTAACAGGCGGCGTGCGAGCGGTTGAAGGAGTAGTCGGCGGCCGCCTCCATCAGGGACCAGAGGTCCTTGGCCACCCGCGGGTCCGTGTTCGAGGCCGCCATCCCCTCGAGGAACTTCTCCTTCATGGTGGCCATCAGGTCACGCTTCTTCTTGCCCACCGCCTTGCGCAGGTCGTCCGCCTCGGCCGGGCTGAAGCCGGCCATCTGCTTCGCGATCTCCATGAGCTGCTCCTGGTAGATCACGCAGCCGTAGGTCGACTCGGTGATCGGGCGCAGGCGCGGATCGGCGTATCGCACCGAGCCCGGGGCGCGCTTTCCTTTGGCGTATTCGGGGATGAAGCGCATCGCTCCGGGGCGGTACAGGGCGCCGATCGCGACCAGGTCCTGGAACTCCGTCGGCTTGACCTGCCGCAGGGCGTCGCGCATCCCCTCCGACTCGAACTGGAAGACCCCGATCGACTCGCCCCGGGAGAGCATCTGGAAGGTCCTCGAATCGTCGAGCGGGATGTCCTTGATGTCGATCCTCTCGCCGCGGGAGCGCTCGATGATGGCGACGGCGTCCTCGATCACATCGAGATTGCGCAGGCCCAGGAAGTCCATCTTGAGCAGGCCGATCTCCTCGATCGGGCCCATCGAGTACTGCGTCACCGTCTTGTAGGCGCGCTCGCCGGTTCCGCTGCCGTTGCCGCCTCCATTGCCCGCGCCGCGGTCCTCGGCCAGCTGCAGCGGCACGATCTCCTGGAGGGGCCGATCGGCGATCACGACGGCCGCGGCGTGGATCGAGTGGTTGCGCACGATTCCCTCGAGCCCCTGCGCGGTGTCGATGATCCGGCGGGCGTCCGGGTCCGAGTCGTAGGTTCGCTTCAGCTCCTCGCCGGCCTTCAGGCACTCCTCGAAGCTCGGGCTGCGGCCCATGATCGGCTCCGGGATCTGCTTGGCGAGGCGGTCACCCGCCGCGTAGTCGTAGCCGAGGACTCGGGCCGCGTCGCGGGTGGCCGCGCGCGGCGCCATCTTGCCGAAGGTGATGATCTGGGCGACGCACTCGCGGCCGTACTTGTCGGCAACGTAGCGGATCACCCGCTCACGCCCGCGGACCGAGAAGTCGATGTCGATGTCCGGCATGGACTTGCGCCCGGGGTTCAGGAAGCGCTCGAAGAGCAGCCCGTTCGCGAGCGGGTCGAGGTCGGTGATCTCGAGCGCGTAGGCCACGATCGAGCCCGCCGCGGAGCCGCGGCCGGGGCCGACCGCCACCCCGTTCTCCTTCGCGTACTTGACGAAGTCCCAGACGATCAGGAAGTAGGACTCGAAGCCCATCTCCGAGATCACGCCGAGCTCGAACTCGAGCCTCTCCTGCGCCTCTGCGGGGATCGGGTCGCCGTAGCGATCGCGGAGGCCCTCCACCGCCAGGTCGCGGAGCATCTCGCCCGGCTCCACCCCATCTGGAGTCGGGAAGCGGGGCAGGAGGAGCTCGCCCAGCGTCATCTCGACCTCGCAGCGCTCGGCGATCTCGAGGGTGCTGGCGACCGCCTCCGGCATGTCCGAGAAGGACTCCGCCATCTCGCCGGGGCTCTTTAGATAGAACTCGTTCGTGTCGAAGCGGAGCTTCGGCTGCTCGACAGTCGACTTGGTCTGGACGCAGAGCAGGGCCGCGTGTGAGTCGTAGTCCTCGCGGCGCAGGTAGTGGACATCGGCGGTGGCGACGAGCGGGCGGCCGAGCTCCTTGGCCGTGCGGACGATCCCCTGGTTGGCCTTCTCCTGCTCGGCGACGCCGTTGCGCTGGACCTCAAAGTAGACCTGCTCGGGGCCGAAGGCCTGGATCAGGTCGTCGACGTGGGCTCGGGCGTCGGCGGGGCGATCCTCGACGAGCCGCCGGCAGAAGCGCGACTGCAGGCAGCCGGTGAGGGCGATGACCCCCTCCGAATGTGCGGAGAGCAGCTCGATGTCGACGTTCGCCTTGCCGCGAGAGAAGCCCTCGAGGAAGCCGGCGGAGCTCAGCTTGACGAGGTTGCGAAAGCCGGTCTCGCTCGAGGCGAGCAGGGTGAGGTGGTTGCGCTCGTAGCGCGGCTGGGTCGGCGTGACGTTGCGGTCGTCGACCAGATAGGCCTCGAGCCCGATGATCGGCTTGATCCCGGCGGCGACGCAGGCCTTGTAGTGCTCCACGGAGCCGTTCATCACGCCGTGGTCGGTGAGCCCGAGCGCCGGCATGTCGAGCTTGGCGGCCCGGGCGGCGAGGGCGTCGATCTTGCAGGCGCCGTCGAGCAGCGAGTACTCGCTGTGGACGTGCAAGTGGACCGCTTCCGCGCTCACCCGTCGATCATTCCGAGAGGCGCGGATGGATTCGTTACGAAATCCACACTATTCCCGCTCACGCCGGACGAAATTTCAGGCCGGGGCGCTTTTTGCATCCACGGGGGTGCAAGAAGCGCCAATCGCGGATCCCTCGATAGGTTGCGAGCGTGATCTGGCTGCTGCGCCATGGAGACGCGGAGGACGGTGAGGGCAAGCCGGACGCCGAGCGCGATCTGACCGAGAAGGGCGAGCGTCAGTCCCGCGACGCCGGCAAGGCCTTGCAGGCGCTCGGTGTCGAGTTCGACGTCTGCCTGACCAGCCCGAAGGTGCGCGCGCGGCGGACCGCCGAGCTTGCCTGCGAGGCCCTCGGCACGCCGATCGAGGACGACGACCGCCTCGCGGGCGGCGACTTCGACCCGCTCGAGCTGGCCGGCGGCCGCGGCGAGGTGATGCTGGTCGGCCATGAGCCGGACTTCTCCTCTGCGGTCGCGCTGGTCACCGGTTCGCGGGTGAAGATGAAGAAGGGCGGAATCGCCGCGCTCGACGACCACATCCTCCACGTCCTGCTGCGCCCGAAGGACCTGAAGGCGATCGCAGACAGCGATTAGTTCCGCGTCCGGCGGCGGTCTCTTGTGGGGAAACTCGAACAGGAGATCCGAATGACAGTCGCCGAGCAGACAACTTCAGTCGATGGGACACCGATCGCCTTCGATCGCGTAGGCGACGGCCCGCCGCTGATCATCGTCGGCGGAGCTTGGAACACCCGCCACTCGGGGGCCGAGCTCGCCGAGCGCCTGGCGGACAGCTTCGCCGTCCACACCTACGACCGCCGCGGGCGCGGCGACAGCGGAGACACGCCCCCCTACGCCGTCGAGCGGGAGATCGAGGACCTGCAGGCCGTGATCGCCGCCGCGGGCGGTTCCGCGGCTCTCTTCGGCCACTCGTCGGGAGGCGCGTTGGCGCTCGAGACGACGGCCCGCAGCCTGTCGGTCACCAAGCTTGCCGTGTACGAGGCTCCCTACATCGTCGATTCCTCACGGCCACCGCTGGCCGCCGACTACATCGAGCACCTGGAGGAGCTCATGGCGGCCGGGAAACGCCGTGAGGTCGTCTCCTACTTCATGACCGAGGCCGTCGGGATGCCACCGGAGATGGTGGAGCAGATGATCGAGTCCCCGATGGTCGAGGCGATGGAGCCGGTGGCCCACACGGTCTCCTACGATGGCCGCGTGATGCTCCGGGGGAGCATGCACGGCGAGCCGCTGCCCGCCGAGTGGCGGGACTCCGTGACCGTCCCGACCCTGGTGATGAGTGGTGGGAACAGTCCCGAATGGCTGCGGAACACCTGCACCGCGCTGGTCAGGCTGCTTCCGGACGTGGCCTACCGGACCCTCGAGGGCCAGGACCACGCCGCATCCCCTGAAGCGCTCGCGCCTGTCCTCGAGGACTTCCTGCGCTAGGCGCAGGACCAGGCGCTCGGCCCGGAATCCCGCCAGATCATCGCAGCGATCCGGTCCTGCTCGGCCTTGGGGGCATCCTGCGGGGCCCCCTGGCCGCCGTAGGCCCGCCAGGTCGAGGGGAGGATCTGGTACGCGCCCCCGGCCCCGCTCGATGGATTCACTGCGTGGTAGTTCCCGCCGGACTCGCACATGACGATGTAGGTCGGGATCGAGTAGGGGCCGCCCAGGTATGCGGGCGTGCCCGCGCCTGAGGCCGCCTGCTGCTGCCGCTGCCGCTGTTGCTCCTCCAACTGCCTCTCCAGCTCGGCGACCTGGCCCTTGGCATCGGAGAGCGACGCCTCGGTCTGAGCCCGTGCCGCGGTCACGGAGGCGGCCGCCTGGTCCGCCGCCCGCTGGCTCGCCTCGAGGCTCGCTCGTGCTTCGCTCAGGCGCTCGGCCTCCTCGTCAACCTGCTGCTTCAGGCCGGCGACCTCGTGGACGTGTTCCGCGACCTGGTCTCGCAGCGAGGCGACGCGCTCGGCGACGCGTCTGTCCGCGTCGTGGAGCGCATCGAGATAGG